>Ga0172376_10007856_pt1 | contig 11274 bp, 8 predicted proteins | sample Lak35m_FD_121114 | JGI IMG/M metagenome (GOLD analysis project Ga0172376, IMG submission 121114) | Freshwater microbial communities from Kabuno Bay, South-Kivu, Congo - kab_092012_35m | ecosystem: Environmental > Aquatic > Freshwater > Lake | place: Democratic Republic of the Congo: South-Kivu...
AATCCTCCCCTCGCCCCCGTGAAACGGGGGAGAGGGGTCGGGGGTGAGGGGGCCATGGCATCCATGCCATAGAGAGTAGATGCGCGAAAGTTGAAAGGAGAAAGCAGGCAGTTCAACACACACCTCACCGCCCTCCATGCGTTTCCCTTCGCGGCTTCGCGGCTTCGCGTGAACCAAACTGCCGCCACTGACTGACCACCGAACACGCAATCCTCCCCTCGCCCCCGTGAAACGGGGGAGAGGGGTCGGGGGTGAGGGGGCCATCCACCCTGGAAATTTCCCACTCTGGCTGTCAAAACCCGCAGGGCCTTGCAGCACAGTGCTCGGGCTGGAAAGCCCGAGCTACAGAAACGCGATCAGGCGAACCGAGTGCGACAGAAACCGGCTGAGCGGCAGGAATACCGACGACCGCCCACTGACCTTCGCGGCTTCGCGGCTTCGCGTGAGCCAAACCGCCCACCGCCCACCGCCCACTAACCTACGCCGGCGCCGGCGGCTCCGTGACCTCAATCCGCAAATCCCGCAACTGCCGATCGTCCACCTCAGAAGGTGCCCCCGTCAGCATGTCCGCAGCCTTCTGAGTCTTCGGGAAAGCAATCACCTCCCGAATATTGTCGTTCCCCGCCAGCAACATCACCCAGCGGTCCAGACCCAAGGCAATCCCGGCGTGCGGCGGAGCTCCAAATCGAAGCGCCTCCAGCAGAAATCCAAATCGCCGCTCAGCTTCCTCCGAATTAATCTTCAGCAGATCAAACACCATCTGCTGAATCTCAGAATCATGAATTCGCACACTGCCACTGGCCGCCTCGTAGCCGTTCACCACAAGGTCATAACTGTCCGCTCGCACCTTCCCCGGATCCGTCTTCAAATACTCAGCATCCTCCGGGTTCGGCTGACAGAACGGATGATGCTCAGCATCAAATCGCCCCTCCTCAGCGTTCCACGTCAGCAGCGGGAAATCCACAACCCACAGACAGCTGAATGAAGCCGGATCATACAACTGCTGCTCACGAGCAATTCGATTTCGCAGCGCCGCCAAAGCACCGCAGGTGACCTTCCACGTGTCAGCCACAAACAACAGCAAATCGCCATCCTGCCCGCCCATCCGACTGATAATCGTCTGCTGCTGCTCGTCCGTAAAGAACTTTGCAATCGAAGATTCCAGACGACCACCAGCCACCTTCAGATAGGCCAGCCCCTTCGCACCGTAATCTCCCACAAAATTCTTCAGATCCACGTCCAGCAGACGACGGCTGTACTTCTCGGCCCCGCCCTTCACATTCAGACCGCGAATAAAACCACCCGAACCGGCCACGCCTTTGAACACACTGAAATCGCTGGCTGCAGCTATGTCCGTAATGTCGCTGATCTCCATGCCAAACCGCATGTCCGGCTTGTCACTGCCAAAACGAGCCATCACGTCGTGATACGTGTAACGCGGCAATGGCACCGGAACCTCAATGCCACGCACCTTCTTCATCACCGTTGAAACCAGACCGTCAATCGTCTCCAGAATGTCGTTGCGCTGCACAAACGACATCTCAACGTCAATCTGAGTAAACTCGGGCTGACGATCCGCACGCAAATCCTCGTCACGAAAACACCGCGCAATCTGATAGTAACGGTCAAAGCCCGAAACCATCAGAATCTGCTTGTAAATCTGCGGCGACTGCGGCAGCGCATAAAAACTGCCATGATGCACGCGGCTGGGCACAAGATAGTCACGGGCGCCCTCCGGTGTACTGCGGCCCAGCATCGGAGTTTCAATCTCCAGAAAACTCAGACCGTTGAAATACTCACGCACCGCCTGCGTCAGATCATGCCGCAGCTGAATGTTCCGCTGCAGCTCAGGCCGACGCAGATCCAGAAAACGATGCTTCAGACGCAGCTCCTCATTCGGCAGCTCGCCACCCTCAATTTCAAACGGCGGCGTCTTGCTCCGCGACAGCAAAGTCAGCTGGCGGACACGCACCTCAATCTCCCCGGTCGCCAGCTTCGGGTTCGTCATCCCGTCACCACGATACCGCACTTCCCCCTCCACTCGAACCACGTCCTCACGCCGCAAACGACGAGCCAGCGAATCGATACGAGCGTCCTCGTCGGTGTTGAAAACCACCTGAGTCTTGCCGTAGCGGTCGCGAAGGTCCACAAATACCAGCTCGCGACCCTGCTCGCGATAACTGTGAACCCAGCCCGCCAGCACCACAGTCTGACCAGCCTGAGCCCTGCGAAGTTCGCCGCACGTATGAGTTCTAAGCACTGCTGAGAAATCCGAATGACAGAGGAAACTGAGGTCCGCACATGCACCAGGCAGGCCCGGACGGGAAAAAGCGTGAGCAGTATAGAGCCCCGCGCCGTTCCGGAAAAGAACGGTTCTGCGATTCCACTCAGGACCGAGGGATTGCCGGAAAACGGAACAGAACAGCCCCCCACACCCCTAAACATCAGCTGACCGGTGCCGACTTTCCCGGTTCAGCCAGTTCCCCCAAAAACACCCCGCCACACACTGGAAATCCCACAATTTTACCGCAGAATTGAGCCGACACTGACGCGGGCTGCGGCCCGCTGCCAGCACACACCGCCTCCCCGCACCAAAACTCCGTCGCAGCCGTCAGCACCGGAAACAACACTCATGAACCTGCAGATCCTGACCCCCGGCAACAGCCTTGTCCCACCTCAGGATGCCCCCGCTGAAGATCCGCTGGATCTCATGGAAGAAATCGATGCACTCAAAAAACAAAAAGATGTCACCATCCTCGCACACTTCTACGTCGATGGCGATATCCAGGACATCGCAGATTTCACCGGCGACAGCCTGAAACTGGCACGCGATGCCACCCGCGTCTCCACCTCCGCCATTCTCTTTGCCGGAGTCCACTTCATGGGCGAATCCGCAAAGATCATGAACCCACAGAAAAAAGTGCTCATCCCCGACCTCCACGCCGGCTGCTCACTCGCCGACAGCTGCCCGCCCGAACAGCTCGCCGCCTTCCAGCAGCAACTCCGCGAACAAGGCCGAAATTTCCATACCGTCGCCTACATCAACACCTCGGCTGCCGTCAAAAGCCTCGTCGACTGGATCGTCACCAGCGGAAATGCCCGCGAAATCATCGATCGCGTCCCGCCCGACAAAGAAATCCTGTTCGTCCCCGACCAACACCTCGGACGCTACCTCATGGAAGTCACCGGACGACCCATGATCCTGTGGCCCGGCGCCTGCATGGTCCACGAAGTCTTCAGCATCCTGGACCTCATCCGCATCCGCAAACAAAACCCCGGCTGCCTCGTTATGGCACACCCCGAATGCCCCCAGAACATCCTCGAAATCTCCGATGTCATCGGCGGCACCGAAAAAATGCGACAGTTCGTCATGCAGCGACAACAGCCCACCACGTTCCTCGTCGCCACCGAAGCCACCATGATCCACCCGCTCCAGAAAGCCGCTCCACAGCACACATTCATTCCCGTACCCGGAATCATGACCTCCAGCGGCGAAACCTGCGCCTGCAATCGCTGCCCCCACATGGCACGCAATACACTGCAGAAAATCCGCGATTGCCTGAAAAACGACGGACCCGAAATCGCCTGGCAAGACTACTTCAGCAAAGCACGCGAAGTCCTCGACCGCAGCCTCCTGCAATAACCCCGCCACCAGACCGCCACCAAACCGCCCCCGCAGCACCAAACTGCCCCAAATGCTTCTCAGCTCCGACTCATGAACGTTTTTCGCCCCTCAGCCAGCCCCGCAAAAACAAACACAAACCACTGCACACAAAGCACTTGCGCTCTTGACAAAGTTTTGACAATCGAATGACTCGCGGCTAACAGGCTGACATTGGCAGCCGTCGATACGGTCTCTAAGCTAAGCCTGCAGGTGACTGCCCGGCACTCGCGGACCCCCGCCGAAAGATTTCAGGGGACTGCCCGCTGTTCCAGTGCTCGGCACACCGCATCAGATGCAGGCAATAACAACATGAGTGCAATTGATCTGGTAAGACGCAGCGCTGTACCACAACCCGCCGACCAGCCGACTGCGGGTGGCCTGACCCCCGCAGAAGTCCGACGCCTGAAGTTTCAGGCCGAAACAGATACCCTCGTCGCCGCCTTCCATCGCGACAAGCTGCGCTGGAAAAATGTCGACTGGGTCGTCACCCTGTTTCTCGTGGGGGTGCACGTCGGAGCCTTGTTTGCCTTCCTCCCCTCCCTGTTCACCTGGTCCGGACTGGCAATCTGCCTCGCCCTCCACTGGGCCACCTGCAGTATTGGCATCTGCCTCGGCTTCCATCGCTACCTCGCACACAAATCACTGAAGCTGCGGGCTCCCGCTGAGTTCGTCTGCATGATGTTTGGCTGCCTGTCCGGTGAAGGCTCTCCCCTCACATGGGCCGCAACGCATCGCCTGCACCACCAGAAATCTGATCTGGAAGGTGACCCGCACTCCCCCGTTCGCGAAGACGGCTGGTGGGGACACATCCTGTGGCTGTTCCCCAAACGCTCCACCGAAGCCACTCAACTGCTGATGAAACGCTACGTCCCCGAACTGGTGCAGCGACCAGTCATGCAGTTCTTTGAAAAAACCTTTGCACTCTGGCTGTGGGGCGGAGGCGTGGTCCTGCTTGCCGCCGGCTGGGCCACAGGTGGCTGGCAACTGGGCCTGTCATGGCTTGTCTGGGGCATGTGCGTTCGTATGGTGGCAGCCTACCACAGCACCTGGTTTGTTAACTCAGCCACACACCTCTGGGGCTACCGCAATTACGACACCCGCGATGCATCCCGGAACCTCTGGTGGGTCGCCATCCTGGCCTACGGAGAAGGCTGGCACAACAATCACCACGCCCACCCCGCAGTGGCACCCGCCGGCCACAAATGGTGGGAATTTGACATTACCTGGTGGTCCATTCGAATGCTGCGCGCCGTCGGACTGGCATGGGACGTCAAAGACAAACTGCCCGTCGGTCGAGCCGCTGACGAAACCGACATGGCTGAAATTGAAAAACTCGACGCCCTACCAGCCTGAAACCACACCAGTTCAGACCCCGTACCACACTGATACAGCCCGCCAGCAACCCCGCTGGCGGTTTTTTTGCGCCCCTCCCCCTCCACTCATCGCAACACCCAAATTCCCGCCTCAACACCCGAACCAGACTCCACTTGCAACTGTCACCATCCCGCAGGATAATCTCACCGCGTACAGCCCGCTGTACCGCAAATCTTCAGCGCCCGTAGCTCAGTTGGATAGAGCAACCGCCTTCTAAGCGGTAGGTCAGTGGTTCGAATCCACTCGGGCGCATTCCAATCCCCCCCGCGACGCTCAATTCATCTCACTCCAAATCCTTAGCCCGCCTCCGCCAGCGTCTCCCTCAGTCGTCTGCTGGCCTGCTGCAGTATCACATGAGCCAACTGGTTCACGCCGTAACCCGAGCCTTTTGGCAACTGCACCCACGGAATCCCCAGAGCCACACACACCGAACGCAACTCGTTGTGCTTGTGCCCAATAATACTCGTCACCAAAACCAACAGGTCCACATCCCGAATTGATGGCTCAAGGTCCTTGACCCGGTCCTTCTTCGACGCCGGTATCCATCGCAAATACTGCAGGCCAAAAGCTCGCTCAATCTTCTCGCGAGCACGCTGATTCACAACCCCACCAACCAGCGCCATACGACGCCCACGCAGCAACTGACACACCTCCGTTACCTCCGCACCCCAGGAATGCCCGACACTCGGCTCGGCCTCCAGATCCCGCAAAGTTTCTTCGTCCAGCGCCGCCTGCATCTGCCGCAGCAGGTCCAGCAATGCATCAGAACAAACTCGGTCACCAGCCGCCCCCAACTCTCCGTCGACCTCCAAATCAGGAAATAAATCCAACTTCTCCAACAGCGCCTCACGCACTCCCGAACTCGCCGGCGAGCCCCCCGAAGTGATGAATCGCTCATAAAATCGGCCGACATTCAGCCAGCCACTCTCGGAATTCTCCGCACCGAGATCACGAATTGCCTCCAGCAGCAGCCGCAAATTTTTCAACCGATTGCCGGTCTGGTGCCACTGCCCACTTTCCCGTTGCAGTCGCGACAGAAAATCGCCGCACCCAGAACTGTCTGCCACATCTTCCAGCCGCATATACCGTTCAATCCGAATCGCCTCAGCGTCAAGGGCCACCGCCTCTTTCAGCCAGCGAAACACTCGCAACTGCAAGTCCTCCACCTCACCTGGAAGATGCTGCTCCTGCCAGTGCCGCAACATGCTCTGAGCTTCAGCCAGCAGGTGCAGTGACGCTTCCAGGATGTCTCGGTGCTCACTATAGTTTTCACCGCGGGCCTTCAGAATGGCCAGCACAAACTGCATCGACTCACTCAAAGCCTGCCACAGATTTCCAGGCTCCAACGTACCGCCCAGCCCCCGCAACCTTGTAACAACCTGCTGCTGCAGCAACTCAAGGGTCGAAATGTCGGCCCGCCGAGTCCCCCCGACGACGCCCGGCCGAACGGCCACTCCAGCCGATACCACAACACTCTCAGCCACCGCTGGTGACGCCGGCGGAACAGCCACCGTCTGCGCCCCCGGCAGCCGCGATGTCACAGCAGACCTGTCGCCATACTTCAACTGCAGACGCTCCATCTGGGCCGCAGACGCCCGCTCATGCCCCGCACTGAATTCGGGAAACAACGTCGCCAGCACGGATGCCGCACTTTCACTGCCAAACTCCACCAGACCACGCACTGCCTGCAACGGAAGCCACCGCTCAAACCGAGATTCCGCCAGCGAGAAATACCGCTCCGACTCCGACACAGAAAGCTCTGGCAATTCACCCCGCCAGCCACGCTCAGCCCGCCCACGCTGACCATCCAGCAGCAAAAAAAACAACGCCCGCCACGGCTCTGTCGCAACGGTCAGCTGCGACTCCTCGCTGTGACGGCAACCCTCCAAAAACACCAACTCCCGCTCAGCATCCCGCCGCAGTTCCAGCAGCCGAACTGACACGTCAGGTACGCTCGAATGCAACTCCGACACACTCTGCAGTAACCGCACAGCCGACTGCTGACGCAGACGAAACTGTCGCTCCGCCTCCTGACACAGACGCAGCAACAACTTCAGACTGTCCTCAATCTCTACCAGAGACGCACCATCCGCCGGCAGCTGCCAACCCGCAGCCACCACACCCAATGTCCCCTCCCGAACCCGCACCAGCAAATCGCATCGCTCAGTCTGAGACCGCTGCAGATCAGCCAAAAAAACTCCCGCCAGAGCCGCGCCATGACTGCGAAATCGCTCCCATATCGGCCCGGAATCCAAAGCGAAACGCTGCCACGACTCCCGAAATTGAACCACCTCGTTCAGGTAACCCTGCACGACACCAGCAAATCCCTGGTCGTCCATGATTCCACCCGCCACTCGAGTTTCCCGGCAATCCATTTGTACGCAACAGCGCAGTAAATACGCTCGCTGCATCCTAACGGGATCTCAAGCCACCAACAAGCCGCCCGCAGCCCCGGTGCAGGGCCCACTCCCACCGCTAAAATCGCAGCACCCGCACAAACTCCGCCCCCCAAAAAAGACACTCCCCCGGACTGACAACGGATCACTTGCGTCCAATTCCTCATTTCCATCTCGCTCGACCGGTCTTTACACTCCCGTCCAACGGGTCTCCTGCCCGCCCTCACTCACCGCCAGAAGGTTTTCGGAGTTCCCCACTATGCAGTCTGGTGAAATTGACAACACCAGCTCAGGCCAGACAGGCCCCGAACCCGAAGCCTTTCTGCTCACGTGGGATGGCAGCACCTGGCGCGATGCCATTCGCCTTAAAAAACTGCTCGTCACCACCATCGGTCGCTCCACAACAAATCGCCTGGTGCTCCAGGATGAAGCTGCCAGTCGCAACCACTGCGAAGTCTTCTTCACCGACACCAGCTGGAAACTCCGGGATCTCTCCAGCCGCAACGGCACTCAGCTCGAAGGTCGCAAAGTCACAAGTGACGAAGTTCTGACACCCGGTGATGTCATCAGCATCGGCGCCTGCCGGCTGCTGTTCTGCCACACACTTGATGATATCGCCGTCGCTCGCCCCCGCACTCTGAGTGACGCCGGCGATAACTCCGCCACACTCCCCGGACGCGACACGCCTCCCCCCAGCATCCTGCACAGTTCGTCCAAACCCCAGTTCGTCGGCTCGACACCACACCAGCCAGCCTACGCCTCCGTTCTCGCACGCCTGTACCAGCTGGGACTCGACCTTGGAGCCGCAGCGTCTCGTCGCGAACTTGCCGAAGTCGTTCTCGCCAGCCTCGAACGTGAAACGGTCGCCATGATCGCCGCCGTGCTGGTCATCGCGCCCGACGCTGCAGCAGACGCTCAACCTGCAACAAGTACCGCCGAACTGCAGCTGCTGGGATATCGCAGCCGCAGTGATCTGCCCTACCGACGAGTCTCCGATAACCTGTCCCGCAAGGTCCTGCAAAGCGGCGAAGCGGTTCTCGCACGCGACGTCGCCGATGACCGACAACTCTCCATGTTCGACAGCCTCGGCGAAATGAAGGCACTCAGCGTCATTTGCGCCCCCATCCGCACTCCACGCCAAACGCTCGGCCTGATTCATCTCTATTCCAGCAACCCCGAAAACCCGCTCGACCGCAGCGATCTCGACTTCTGCCTCGCTGTCGCCGGTCAAATGGCCGTCGCTCTCAGCAACCTCCAGCAACGCGAAAATCTTGCCACTGGCCTGGCACGAGCCCGCTCGGCCAACGATCTGCTCAGAAGTCAGCTGCCAGGAGCCGGCGGACTGGTCGGACAAACTCCCTCCATGGTCACTCTCCGCGAACAAATTACACTGATCGCCGAAACCGATGCCACTGTCCTGATCCGCGGCGAAAGTGGCTGCGGCAAGGAACTGATCGCTCGCAGTATCCACGACCGCAGCCCACAACGCGAAGGACCGTTCGTCTGCCTCAACTGCGCCGCACTCAACGAAAGTCTGCTGGAAAGCGAACTCTTTGGGCATGAAAAAGGAGCCTTCACTGGCGCGACCGATCGACGAATCGGACGCTTTGAACAGGCAGACGGCGGAACGCTCTTCCTCGACGAAGTCGGCGAAATGAGCAGTTCTATCCAGGCCAAATTCCTGCGGATCCTCGAAGGACACCCGTTCGAACGCATCGGCGGACGTCGACCTGTACAGGTGCACGTGCGAGTCGTTGCGGCGACCAATCGCCACCTCGAATCGGCCGTTGCCGACGGACTGTTCCGCGCGGATCTCTACTTCCGGCTGCAGGTCGCAGAAATCATCGCCCCACCACTCCGCGATCGAAAAGCAGATATCCCTCTGCTGGCCGCCGAATTCCTCCAGCGCTGCGTGCAAAAAACCGGGCGACGTATCAGTGGCTTCACCGAAGCCGCACTCCAGAAACTCACAGAACATCGCTGGCCAGGCAACGTTCGCGAACTCCAAAACACCATCGAACGCTCCGTTATCCTCTGCCGCAATGAACTTATTCGAGACGTCGACCTGCAGCTCTCAGAACTCAATCGCAGATCAGCCACCGACCTCCCCGCACTACTCACCCCCGCTGACCACTCGACACCCCAGTCACTCGCCGACGTCGAACTGGCTCACATCCTGAAAACTCTTGAACACACCGGCAATAACAAATCAAAAGCAGCCCAGATACTCGGCATCGAACGCTCAACACTGGACCGCAGACTGAAACGCCTCAACGAGTAATCGGCTGCACTGCCTGAACTCCACGCACTGCAGAATTGTCCCCTCCACCGGAACACCGACTTATGTCCTACAACCCATTCGAAGTCCCCCAAAGCATCGAACCGCCGGCGTTTGAGCCCCCTGATGGACAGCCTGTTCTCGCCAGCCGCAGCCAAAGACTGCTGGGCGCATTTGTTGATGGTATCCTGATGAGCATCATCAGTTTCGCAATCAGCGCAGCGATCGGACTCTCACCACTGCTCAACCCCAACGTCACGGTCAGCTTCGGCGCACAGATGCTGCAAAGCGCTCTGGGAATGGTCGCATTCCTGCTGGTGCACGGCTCCCTGCTGTTCACTCAGGGGCAAACCGTCGGCAAATGGCTGCTCGGCACCAGAATTGTCGACGCTCGCACTGGACAACTGCTGCCGTTCACCCGCGTCTACATCATCCGCTACCTCTGGCTCACACCGCTGGTGCTCCTGATCCCGTTCCTGCCACCAGGACTTATCGTGCTGCTCAGCAGCATCGTTGGCTTCATCAACCTCGGAGATTCTCTGCTGATCTTCGGCAGGGAACGCCGCTGCCTGCACGACTACCTCGCAGGCTCAGTCGTCGTATCCGCACGCCACCAGGCACCAGCCCCGCCCGCTCAGGGAATTCAGCCCGGCTAATCTGCAGGCCCCGCTCAACGTAGCTCGGGCTTTCCAGCCCGAGCACTGCCCTCAGACTCGCTTCAGCCCGGCGATGCGGCTCAGCAGGAGCTTCGCTCTCCCGGTGGCACGCTTTGGCGGAAAGGCAGGGGCCGTTTTGGCTGTTTCCCCCTCCCTCACGGTCGCGGCTCGCACCCTCTCGCATGCACTGAATCGCCGCTCTGCAACCCTGGGAGAGCGAGGCTCCCGCCGAGCTGCCGCATGCTGCTCCGCCCTGTGCGTTTCTGCCAGTGTTTTGCAGCGCAGCATGGTGCAGGGCTCGCAGCCGCGAAGCCGCGAAGGGAAACGCATGAGGCTTTTGATCGCTCATCAACGCCACTATGCGGACGCGCCCGGGGGGCCCCTTCCCGTAGCTCGGGCTTTCCAGCCCGAGCACTGCCCTCAGACTCGCATCAGCGCGGCCGTCTGACAGTCATGAGCCGCGACCGTGAGGGAGCGGGGAATAGATTTTTTGCGGCGGACGAAACCGGATTTGCCCGGAAGGGTGCTCTGCAGGCTGTTCGGCTCACGCGAAGCCGCGAACACGCGAAGGGAAACGCATGGGGGCTTTTGATCGCTCATCAACGCCACTATGCGGACGCACCCGGGGGGCCACCCTCCCGTAGCTCGGGCTTTCCAGCCCGAGCACTGCCCTCAAACACACCGGCTCTGCCGCCTCGCGTCGCAACCGCGCCACGCTCCAGACGCACGCCGCTCCAGCCCCCGCTCAACGTAGCTCGGGCTTTCCAGCCCGAGCCCCTCCTCAAACACACCAGCCCCGCACACCAGCTCAGCCGCCTCGCGTCGCAACCGCGCCACGCTTCAGACGCACGCCACACCAGGCCCCATTCAACGTAGCTCGGGCTTTCCAGCCCGAGCCCCCCCCCC
>Ga0172376_10007865_pt1 | contig 11265 bp, 4 predicted proteins | sample Lak35m_FD_121114 | JGI IMG/M metagenome (GOLD analysis project Ga0172376, IMG submission 121114) | Freshwater microbial communities from Kabuno Bay, South-Kivu, Congo - kab_092012_35m | ecosystem: Environmental > Aquatic > Freshwater > Lake | place: Democratic Republic of the Congo: South-Kivu...
GATGGCAGCGTGAGCGAGATCGCCAACGGCCTGATGGCCGTCGACCCGGCGACGCGACCCGCCATGGGCATCCTTCCGTTGGGTACCGCCAACGACTTCGCCACGGCCTGTGCGGTGCCGACCGATCCCGTCGGGGCGCTCGCCCTTGCGGTCCGGGGCACGCCCGTCCCGGTCGATCTCGCCCGGGCGAACGATGGCTTCTTCGTGAACGTCGCGTCCGGGGGATTCGGTGCGGCCGTCACCGCAGACACGCCGGTCGAACTCAAGAACTTCCTGGGCGGCGGTGCCTACACGATCATGGGCCTCCTGAAGGCGATCAACTTCCGGCCGTACGAGTGTGCGATCCGCACGCCGCAGGGGGCGGTGGAGGGGAGTGTGGTCATCGGCGCGATCTGCAACGGCCGTCAGGCTGGCGGCGGTCAGCCGCTCGCGCCTCATGCGCTCATCGACGACGGGCTGCTCGACGTCGTCTTCCTGAGACCCTTCCCCGTCGCGAACGCACCGCTCGTGGCGGCCGAGATCACGGGCCGGGTCGCCAGTGCCGAGTTCGTCATGCGACTGCAGGTGCCGTGGATCGAGCTCGAGGCCCGCGAGCCGCTCCCGATCAATCTCGACGGTGAGCCGATCGCGGAACACCGCATCCGATTCGCCGTCGCTCCCGGCTGTCTGCGTATGGTTCTGCCTGCTGACTGCCCCTGCCTGTCCTGAGCCCGGCGATGCCCGCCATCGTCCGGCGGTGCGGTCAGGCATGTGCGATGGTGCGCGGTCAGGAGCCTTCGGCTGTTTCCGGTGGGGGAGCGGCGGAGAGGTCGATCGGCCAGCCGAGCGCGCGCTGAAGCCGGAACTGGGCCGCGTTGTAGTCGACGATCGCCCGCAGATACTCCCGCCGGGCCTGATCCAGCGCCTGGATCGACTGGAGCGTCTCGATCGGTAGACCCTCGAGGTCGCGGACCCGCAGCCAGTTGCGCTCGAAGGAGTCGGTCGCACGCTGGACGGCCTGCTCGGCGATCCCGATCTGGCGATGCCGGGCGAGCACCTGGGCATGTGACTCGACGATCTCGCGGCTGACGCGGTTCATCACGCGGATCTGGTGCATGCGGTTCTGGTCGTACAGGGCTCGGGCCTCGCGCCGCGCGGCGTATTCGCCGACGCCGAGCCCGCGGACCTGCCAGTAGGTGATGGCGTCGAGGTCGAACCGGCCCGCGGTGTTGGCGATCCGGCTTCCCTGCCCGCCGCCGAAGGCCGCGTAGCTCGTCCCCATGAGCACGTTCGGGAGCCATGGAGAGGCCTTCTCCATCGACATCCGCTGGACCGCCTCGGCGACGAGGTGCTTGGCTTCGGCGAGCTCGGGTCGCCGCTGCAATCCCCTCGGCAGGAGCGTCTGGATCGACGCATCGAGCGGCACGAGTTCGACGGGGGCGATCGCCGGCTCGAGTGGCGAGAGGATGAAGCGGGGGTCGTCGTTGAGGAGCTCGACCACCCGCGCCGACGCCACCTGAATCTCCTCCTCGGCCTGCACCACCTCGTTCTGCCGGATCGAGAGCTCGGTCGCTGCCCGGTCGGCGTCGGCCTCGTTGCCGGCACCGCTGCGGGCGAAGTCCGCCGTGGCGGTGGCGAGGCGTTGGGCATGCTCGCGGATGTCGACGGCGATGGCGCGTGATTGATGGGCGCGCAGGAGTTCGAGGTAGGCGACCGAGGTTTCGAGCAGCAGATCGTTGATCGTCGTGCGCACCGCGGCGTCGCGGGCGGCTGCGGCCCGATTGGCGATCCGCGGCTGAAAAATCGCCTCCGCCGAATGAAAGTTGGCGAACAGACCGGGCACGACCGGTGAGCCGGCACCGATCGTCTGCACACCGAGGCCCGTCGTGAGCGAGCTCCGACTGGCCTCGCCCACGGTGCCGTTGGAGGCCTGCAGCGGACCGGCGTGGTTGTTCCAGCCGAGGCCGGCATTGATGGAGGGAAGCCAGAGCGTCCGGGCCGCAATGAGTCGCGCGTAGGCCTCGGCATACCGCTGGGTGGCGAAACCCACTTCGGGATTTCGACCGGCTACCGACGTGAGAATGTTGGCCAGCGTGACTTCGCGCACGGGCAGCTCCGTCTCGAGGCCGAGCGGTCCGTTGGGCACGGGCTCTGGCACGGCTGCCGGCAGAGCCACGAGGGATTCCGGCTCGCTCTCCGTCGTCGGCTCCGGCTCGGGCAGCGGCTCCTCGGCCGAGACGAGTTGGATCGGTGTGTTCGCGCCCCGGGCGTGGGCAACCGGCTCCGGCTGTGGCGACGTCACGACCGGCGTCTCGGGGGCTCCGGCGGCGGCCAGCGCCGCCGAGTGCGCCGTGATCGTGTCCGCGACCCCAGAACGGCGGCTCGCGCAACCCCCCGCCGCTGCAATCGCACATCCAGCGAGGACCGCCACGATGAGCTTGGTCGGTGCGCCCATCAGCCCGCGGTCCCTCGAGCGGCGGTCGAGATTCGTCGACCCTCTCACGACGTCGAGCAGCCGACACTCCGTCATCGGTAGATCGGCGGTAAACTGCGAGGGATATGAGGATTTTTCGCCCGGCCGAATCAGGCTGGCAGGCTGGGGCGGGCTGTGAGGCTGCGCTGCCTCGGGGCCCTCTTCCTCCGTGAAGAACCGTTCGCGTCCATGCAATTCGTCATCGCGTTTGCCCTGCGGCGGCCCCTGACCGTGATGGTCGTGGTGCTGGCGATCGCCCTCGGCAGTTTCCTGGCCGTGGGCCGCTCGGTCTGCGAGCAGTTCGGGCTCCCCTATCCGGCCGGTCTCCCGCGGGGCATGGAAGTGGACATCTTCCCGAGCCTCGACCTGCCGGTGATCTACGTCTGCCAGCCCTACGGCGGCATGGATCCGGCCCAGATGGAGGGCTTCCTCACCAACTCCTACGAGTACCACTTCCTCTACATCAGCGGGATCCACCACGTCGAGTCGCGGAACGTGCAGGGCACGGCCCTGATGAAGCTCTTCTTCCACCCGGGCACGAACATGCCCCAGGCGATGGCGGAGACCATCAACTACGTCAACCGCTCGCAGGCCTTCATGCCGCCCGGCACGGTGTCGCCGTTCGTGATGCGGTTCGACACCGGGAGCGTCCCGGTCGGCTACCTCGTGCTCTCGAGCGAGACCCGTTCGATCGCGGAGATCCAGGACATCGCGCTCTTTCGGGTGCGTCCGATGTTCGCCTCGCTCCCGGGCGTGTCCGCGCCGCCTCCCTTCGGAGGCAGTGCGCGGACGATCGTCATCACGGTCGATCCACGGCGGCTGCAGGCCTACGGCATGTCGCCCGACGAGGTCGTCAAAGCGCTCGCCCAGGGCAACACGATCAGCCCATCCGGCAACCTGCTCGTGGGAGACAGCTATCCGATCGTGTCCGCCAACTCGGTCGTCCGCGATCCGCAGGCGCTCCTCACGATCCCGATCCGCATGGGTGATTCGCCCGTGTATGTCCGCGATGTCGGCTACGTCACCGATGCCGCCGATGCCCCCGCCGGCTATGCCCTCGCCAATGGCAGGCGGGCCGTCTACATCCTCGCGACCAAGCGGGCCGACGCCTCCACGATGAGCGTCATCTCCACCATCAAGCAGGCGCTGCCCGGGATGCAGAAGGTGCTGCCGCCCGACATCAAGGTGAGCTTCGAGTTCGATCAGTCGCCCTATGTCACGCGGGCGGTGGAGTCGGTGGTGGTGGAAGGCGCCCTCGGGGCGGTTCTCGTCGGCATCGCGGTGCTCGTCTTCCTGCGCGACTGGCGCAGCGCGATCGTCGTGGTGCTCAACATCCCGCTGGCGATCTGCTTTTCGATCCTCGCACTCTGGCTGACGGGTGAGACGATCAACGTGATGACGCTCGGCGGCCTGGCCCTCGCGATCGGGATTCTCGTGGACGAGGCCACGGTCGAGGTCGAGAACATTCACGCCTGGATGGCCCGCACCGAGAGCGTGCCGCTGGCCGTGCGGCTGGGCAACCTGCAGACGGCCGTGCCGCGACTGCTGGCGATGTGCTGCATTCTCGCGGTCTTCATCCCGGCCTTCTTCATGCGCGGGGCCGCCCAGCGACTCTTCGCCCCGCTGGCCCTCGCCGTCGGCTTCGCGATGATCGGCTCGTACATCCTGTCGAGCACGTTCGTGCCGGTGGTCAGCGTCTGGCTCCTGCGGCGGACGCACCATGGCGATGACGACGGCTCGTCGTCCGGCCGGCTCCGCCGGGGCTACGCGTGGCTCGTCTCGAGGCTCGTCGCCGCGCGGTGGCCCGTCGTGGGGGCCTACGCCGCGGCGGCGCTCGGAGCGCTCGTGTGGTTCGGACCCCGGCTGGGCCGGGAGATTTTTCCGCTCGTGGACGCGGGGCAGTTCCGCCTGCGGATCCGCGCTCCCGACGGCACGCAGATCGCCCGCACGGAGCGGTACGCCCTCGACGTCATCGAGCTGGTGAAAGAGGAGGTCGGCGCGGACAACGTCGCCCTCACGCTCGGCTACGTGGGAATGATCCATTCAAACTTCCCCGTGAACGCGGTCTATCAATGGTCCCGGGGGCCCGAGGAGGCGATCCTCTACGTCGATCTCCACGAGCATGGCGGTGTCCGCGTCGAGCCCCTGAAGGAGCGGCTCCGGGCGAAGGTGGCCGAGATGTTTCCGGAACTGCGGGTGTCGTTCGAGCCCTCGGACATCGTCAACGAGGTGATGAGCTTCGGGTCGCCGACGCCGATCGAGATCGCGGTCAGCGGGCCAAACCTGGCCGATAGCCGCAGGCACGCCGAGGCGATCCGTGCGGAGCTGTCCGCGATTCCATCGCTCCGCGATCTTCAGTTCGGGCAGTCGCTCGACTACCCGACGATCCGCGTGGAGATCGACCGCGAGAAGGCCGGGCTCGCGGGACTCACCCAGGCGGATGTCTCGCGGGCCCTGACGATGGCCACGTCGTCGAGCCGTTTCGTGATGCCCAACTACTGGGCCGACCCCAAGTCGGGCATCGCCTATCAGGTGCAGGTGGAGGTGCCACGGCAGGTGCTGCGGACCCCCGACGAGCGCGTGCAGACGCTCACGTCGGCCGACGACCTCGCCCGCCTTCCGGTGAATCATTCGGGCGGCGGGCAGGTGCTCGTGCGCGACGTCGCGACCCTCGAGCCCGGCACGATGCCGGGGCAGTTCGACCGCTACAACATGCGGCGGCAGGTCACGATCACCGCCAACATCCACGGCGAAGACCTCGGCACCGTCGCCCGTCAGGTGCAGGCCGCCATCGACCGCGCAGGCCAGCCGCCGCAGGGCGTCACGACCGAGATCCGCGGCCAGATCGTGCCGCTGGCCGACATGCTCGCCGGCCTCTCCGTGGGGCTGGCCGTCGCGGTCCTCGTCGTGTTTCTCGTGCTCACGGCCAACTTTCAGTCGGTCCGCCTGGCGCTTGTGAGCGTGTCGACCGTGCCGGCCGTGATCGCCGGCGTCGTGGCCATGCTGTTCGTCACGGGCACGACGCTCAACATCCAGTCGTTCGTCGGCTCGATCATGGCGATCGGCGTCGCGATGGCGAACGCGATCCTGCTCGTGACGTTCGCCGAGCAGGTGCGCCGCGACGGTCGGCCGCCGCAGGAGGCGGCCGTGACCGGCGCGGCGAGCCGCCTGCGGGCCGTGCTCATGACGAGCGCCGCCATGATCGCGGGCATGCTGCCGATGGCCCTCGGCCTCGGGGAGGCGGGCCAGCAGAACGCTCCGCTCGGCCGGGCCGTCATCGGCGGCCTCTCGGCAGCGACGATCGCCACGCTCTTCATCCTGCCGGCCGTCTTCGCGATCCTGCAGCGGCGGGCGGGCGTGGCCTCGGCGTCGCTCGATCCAGCCGATCCGGAGAGTGCCGTCTTCACACCGATGGCTTCTGCCGCGCTCGCGAACCAGGGAATCTGACGATGCCGCGCGTCGCCCGCCGTGTGCCGACGATGTTCTTTGCAGCGAGCGTCGCGACGCTCGTCGCAGGGTGCCGCGAGGAGGCCCTGCCCCGGTCCGCCGCGCCGTCGATCCCCGAGGTGACCGTCGGGCTCCCGGAGCGGCGGACGCTCGAGTTCTCGACCACGCAGCCCGGCAGGATCGAGGCCTTCGAGCATGCGCCCCTCTTCGCGAAGATCGCGGGATACGTCGACGAGGTCCGCGTCGATATCGGTGACGTCGTCAAGAAGGACGACGTCCTCGTCCGGCTCGCGGTGCCCGAACTCCTCGACGAGCGTCACGAGAAGGAGGCGCTCGTGGTCCAGGCGGAAGCCGAAATCAGGCAGGCCGACTCGGCGGTGACGGCCAGTCGGGCGGCGGCTGAGACCGCCGAGGCACGCATCGCGGAGGCCGACGCCGGTCTCATGCGGGCGAAGGCCGACGTGGAGCGTTGCAAGTCGGAGCACGACAGGATCAAGGAACTCGCCGACAAGGGTGCGATCACCCGGAAGCTCGAGGAGGAGACGCTCAATGCGCTGCGCGCGGCCGGGGCGGCCGTCGATGAGGCAGCCGCGCGCAGTCGCTCCACCCGCACCGCCTTCCAGGAGGCACGCGCGAGGATCGGCGCCGCCGAGGCCGACAAGGTGGCCGCGGAAGCGAGGCACAAGGTCGCGCGGGCGGTCCTCGACCGGGTCGCGACCATGCTCGGCTACACGGAGATCCGGGCTCCGTTCGCCGGGACGATCACGCGGCGGTCGGTCGACACGGGGCATTTCGTGCAGCCGGCGAGCGGCGCCGACAGCACGCCGCTGCTCGAGGTGGCCAGAACCGACACGGTCCGCATCTTCGTGGACGTCCCGGAGCTCGAGGCCGCAAAGGTGGACGTGGGGGATCCGGCGGAGGTGCGAGTCCAGGCTGCAGGGACGGAGGTCGTGCACGCCGCCGTGACACGCACGAGCGGTGCGCTTCTGGCGTCGAATCATTCGCTGCGGGTCGAGGTCGACGTGCCGAATACGGACAGACGATTGCGGTCGGGGATGTATGCGACGGTCGTGATCCGGCTCGAAGAGCATGCGGAGGCACTCGTCATTCCGGCGAGCGCGGTCGTCCGGGACGGGAAGGCGACGTTCTGCTGCGTCGTGCGGGACGGGACGGTGCAGCGCCGCCCGGTCGAGGTGGGCATGCGCAGCGGCGGCAGTGTCGAGGTGCTGTCCGGACTCGACGAGGACGCGCCGATCGTGATCAAGCAGCCCGAACTGCTTCGCGACGGGCAGGATGTCCGTACGGTGATGGCCCCCTGAGGTCGCGTCTCGCGGTCGCGCACGTGCGGTCGCGCAGGCACACGGCCCTCCCGACCCCCCCGAAACGGCATGACCGGTACGGGTTCTGCGACGGCTTGCTGGTTCGGTCCGGAGAACACGATTGCGACCGAATCAGTGGATCCGGTCCTGCGGGTTGATCCGGTCATCACGAGCCCCGACCCTGCGGTTCGTACCAGTCCTCCGAGGCGGATGGTTCGAGCCGAGCCGAGCACGGCGTTTTGGCCGAAACGACGAGCACGGGTTCGGGATCAAGGATTCTCCAGGGAGGGAGCTTCCGCGATGAGAAAACTGTTTCTATGCGGCGTCATCGCCGCGGTTGTGGCGAGTGGTGCGGTGGTCACGCGGGCCGTTGACCTCGGCTCGGAAATCGACCTGACGACGTTCGGCGAAGCGCAGGCTGAGCGGGCTTCGGTTTGGGACGATCTTCCCATTCAGAATGTGGCCCGGAGCATGGGTTCGGCGGGGAGGCGTTTCTACCTCTCCGGCATGATCGGCCCGTCGTTCGCGACCGTTACGAATCCGGGCGACGCGACGTTTGCGAGCGACGACACGCTCTTCGCCGCCGGCGGCGCCGCAGGCGTCGCGTTCGATCGCCGTCGCGGGCAGCTGCGTCTGGAACTCGAGGGCATGGGACGCGACACCTATCGTGCTCCCTTCACGGCGACGACGATCCCCTCGGAGTTCACCGTCCTGACCAACAACTGGTCGGTGATGACGAACCTGTGGCGGGACGTGATGCTCACCGACCGCTTCGGCATCTACGGCGGCGGCGGCATCGGTGCCGGCGGGTACATCCTTGGTGAGACGCTCGACGGCATCACCCACTACTCGCCCCCGGCTGGAAACTTCGCCTGGCAGTTCGGCGGCGGCCTGATCTGGGAGGTGACCGAGCGGCTGACGTTCGACGTGGGGTATCGCTACTTCCACATCGACACGATCCGGCAGGCCAACGTGGCTCCGAACCAGTTCGCGGCCAGCGAGCTGATGTTCGGCCTCCGGTTCTACGAGCCGTTCCGCAATTGGCGCCGCTGAGCTCCGCTCTCCCACTCGGCCCGCTGACACGCTGTCGTAGACCTGCCGCCAGCCCTGTGGCCGGACAGATGGCCGAGGGGCCTCACGTCCAAGGCGGAGAATTCCGTACGCTACCGCATACCTTGTGGACGGGGCGTAGGACCCGTGGGTGCCGAACGTTTGCAGTTTTTGCGATTCGGAAGTATTAAAGCGATAGCAAGCGCTCGTACGGCGTGTGCTTGGATACTCCCTCCAGCTCGCCAGCGAGCCTTTTTCATGCGACTGACCCGCCGTCGTCCCGCGTTTTCGATTCGGTCCCTCCTGCGGTCGGTGTTTTCGCGAGCGGGGGCACGTCAGGGCAGGCGGCGGCGCCGGGAGGTCTTCGCCGCCGAATACACGCGTGACGTCGGCGGCCGGCGCGGGATGGAGTTTGGCGGCGTCGACATGCTCGAGCAGCGGGCGATGCTCGCGGCCGACGACATCGGCGTGAGTCTGGTCAGCAATCAGATCGTGCTCTCGCTCGACTCCGCCGGGACGAGGATCACCGACCTCAACACGTCGTACGCGTCATCCACGGGCGTCCTCACGATCACGGCCGCCACGGCCGGCACGATTTCGAGCGCGGCGCCGATCGCGGGGATCACCATCGATGCGGCGGCCGACACGATCGGCGTGGACCTCAAGATCCTCAAGTCGTTCGCCGGCATCAAAATCCAGGGTGCCGAGGGCCTCGACTCCGTCACGATCGGTTCTGGCGGCGTGAACCTGGCGGCCGTCGCGCGTGGTGCCGCGGCCCAGGGCCTGAGCATCGACACCGGCACGGGCACGGCCGACTCGATCTCGGTGACGAGCCCCATCTCGACCAAGGGCTCCGGACCCGTGAGCCTCACGAGCGAGGGGAACGAGCTCTACGGAATCGAGATCGGGGCCGGCATCACGACTCCGCGCGGTCCGCAGACCTTCGCCGGCTCAGTCATCCTCATCGACAGCCCGGTCCTGAGCGCGGGCGGCGCGGTCGCCTTCTCGTCGCAGGTCTTCGGCGTGCGCAGCGGCCTGACCATCGCCAAGGCCGCGAGCGTCTCGTTGCCCGAGGGCATTCGTTTGGACGGGACCGATACGGCTGCGGGGACGAGCGGCCTGGTGATCGGCAAGAACGTGAACCACGTCGCCATCTCCGGGCAGAGCACGTTCACCGAGTTCTCCGGCAGCGGCATCCGGTTCCTCGGCGGATCGCGTGGATCACGGGTCACGGGCGTCGTGAGCTACAGAAACGGCACGGGACTGCAGATCGATGCCGGCAACTACAAGGGCACCGTCATCGGGGGCAGCGCGTTCTTCTCGAACACCGGCGACGGCGTGACGATGAAGGCCGCCCACGGCATCACCATCGGCGGCTCGGCGACAGGCGACGGCAATGCCGCCGTCTTCAATGGGGGCTACGGCATCAACGCCACCGGCACCTCGACCGGTTCGGTGCTCACGGGCAACCAGATCAGCGACAACGAGCGGGGCACGATCGCGAATGTCGGCCTGCAGCGGTGGACGTGGTTTGCGCGTCGCGGCGCGGTGCCCGGGGTGTCGTCCGCTCCCGGGCTGACGGTGGCGATGGATCCGGTCGGTCGCGCGGCACTCTCGGCCACGCAGTCGGGCCGGTATGTCTTCGAACTGGCATTCGACATCAACGGCGTGCAGATCGCTTCCGACGGCGGAGTGGACTCGCGTCGCGGGCTCGTCGACATCGCCGCCGCGATCGATGGCGGCGCTCCGGCCCCGACGTCGGTCGGCGCGGCATCGACCCAGACGACGGAGTTTCGGCAGGTCGCCGGTGTGACCTACGTCGACGGCGCGCAGCTCGGCACGACGGGAACGCCGTGGGTGTCGGTGACGGGCTCGTCGGAGGCGGCGATCGCCGTCACGAGCCTCGTCGCGGGGCTGACGCCCCGGGCCACGCTCGCGTCGCTCGAGTTCCCCATCGGGGCCCAGTTCGTCGCGAACGATCCGGAACTCGGGGCGCAGTATCAGGCGACGATCGGCAAGTCGAGTTTTGCGGCGCTTCTGCCGCTGGCGAGCCTGACGCTGCTCTCCTCGTCGCCGATCTTCGGCAACGATGCGATTCCCGTGAACGTCTGGGTGAACAAGCAGGGCTTCCTGAGCCGTGCCGAAGTGGATGTGCCGGGCGTCGGCACGCTGACGATGTCGCTTGCGGACATCGGGAAGACGATCCAGGTCGCGGCGCCGCCGTCCGCGCAGACCGGCGGCATGGACTCGGTGTCGGGCCAGCAGCTCTTCTCCAACGGTGAGGATGCGACCGCCGTGGGCCAGTCGGGCGGGAACGGCGGCATCATTTTCGGCTCGGGTGGCAATAGCGGGATCGGGATCGGCGGCAACGGCGGGAGCGCCGGCTGGATCGGCAATGGCGGCAGCGGCAGCAATGGCGGCAACGGCGGCCTGCTGTTCGGCAGCGGCGGCAACGGCGGCGCCGGCATGAGCGGTGCTGCGGGAATCGCAGGGGCCGCTGGCACGGCGTTGGCACCGGATGGTGGCGACGGCACCGCAGGCGTCGCGGGATCGTCCGGCGGGTTCGGCGGCAACGGTAGCCAGATCTTCGGCTTTGGTGGCGACGGCGGCGATGGCGGCGCGGGGGGCGATGGTGGCAACGGCGGCGCCGGTGTCACCGGCGCTGACGCGTTGTTCCCCGGAGGGAAGGGCGGCAACGGCGGCAACGGCGGCAACGGGGCCAATGGTGGCGACGGCGGCGCGGGCGGCAGCGCTGGTCTTGCACGCTTTGTCTTCCAGGTGACCGACGGCGCGCCGGGCAACGGCGGCAACGGCGGCAACGGCGGCAACACGGGCTTCGCCGGCGATGGCGGCGCTGGTGGTGCCGGCAATGCAAGCAACCCAGACGGTGGCAACGGCGGCGACGGCGGCATTCCCGGCACGAAGGCGGGCGTCGGTGGCAGCGGGGCCACGAGTGGTACGGCTGGCGTGGCGGTCACCTCGGGCGGCAACGGCGGC
>Ga0172376_10007866_pt1 | contig 11264 bp, 9 predicted proteins | sample Lak35m_FD_121114 | JGI IMG/M metagenome (GOLD analysis project Ga0172376, IMG submission 121114) | Freshwater microbial communities from Kabuno Bay, South-Kivu, Congo - kab_092012_35m | ecosystem: Environmental > Aquatic > Freshwater > Lake | place: Democratic Republic of the Congo: South-Kivu...
CGAGGGGAGTGTTTTTTTTGGGGGGGGGCTTGTATTTTTCTTCCTCGTACTCAGTCCGCCCAAGCGGACGGTACTCGTACTCGATTTGAACTGGAACCGCCGGGGGGGGGGCTTTGCCGACTGTTGGACTCACGCGAAGCCGCGAAGCCGCGAAGGGAAACGCAGGGGGCTTTTGAATCTCTGCGCTGCGGCCTGGATCAGCCGGTGTTTTTTGAACCGCTGATGGGCGTTGATGGGCGAACACAAGTGCGAGCCACGGACGCGAGTCTGCGGGCGAGCTTTTTGCAGCACTGCGGCAGGCGGCGGTATTCATTGTGCACGCCCGTGCACTGCGGTGCCGGGATGGCCTGAGAGCAGTCAAGTAACGGCGGTTCAAAATGGTGTGTCCCCGATCAGGCTTCCCCCACAGTGTGTCGATCGCGGATGAGGCGTGGCACATGCGGACGACTCTGCGGTTCTTCGAGGCGCTGCAATTCACCAGCACCGCGGGCGTGCGAAAGCAGCGGCATTACGAGGTTTATGAGTGGCCAGAGCCGATTGCGGGCTATGCGGAAGGGATGGTCGGCCACCGCTCCTTGCCGCTCGATGGCAGCGGTGAACCGGGAGCACCACGCCGTGCAGAGGATGTGCCGATTTACGGGTGGAGTTTCCAGTCGCTCTTTGCCGAGATGCCTCGTTACCGAGCATTTCTCGCGGGGCTGTACCGCAATCTCGGGGGCGAGTTGGAAACCGGGCAAGTTTTGGATCGTTTGTCACTGGAAAACATGAAATCGTCGATTGTGGTGAATTGCGGCGGTGCGTGGGGGATGAATCTATCGGGCGACCGGGTGCGGTCACGTTTTGTGAAAGGCATTCTCGTCCGCGCTGATGCTGGGAGCATCCCGTGGAATAGAACGACAGGCGAAATCTTCAGCTACAACTACTACCCTGACGTGTCGATCTACTCCCGGCCAAACGGGAAACCCTCCGACGTTTATTTCTATCCGCGCACCGACGGTTGGTTGCTGGGTGGCACAAGATTGGAGTCGGCTTATTTGCGATCGCGGCAGAACTGCCATAGTCCGCACGAGTGGAAGGGAGAGACCTGGTCTGGGCGGAGCATATGCGTGCCACTGGCCGGGGATGCCAACGGTGCTGAAATCGAAGTGCCCGAGCCAGTCGTAACGCTGAACCGCGAAATCATCCGCCGCCTGACCGGCTGTGATGTATCGAACTTCCGGCTTACCGCAATGGAGGGCTACCGGCATAAGCGAGACATCGTGCGCCTCGAAATGGAGGACTGGCGCGGCAGGCGAGTGATCCACAACTATGGCCACGGCGGTGCGGGCGTGACTCTCTCGTGGAGTTGCGCCGTTAAGATTGCGGAGCTGCTAAGTCAGACAATTCAAAACGGCCCCAAACTCCATGAAATCGAATTGAGATTACTGGAGGAAATAAGGCGTTGGTGATAATCGTTTTGACCGACGGAAATCCGGAGACCAGCGCGTGTAGGTCCCGTCGGGTATACTGGTCATGCGGGAGTCAAAGTTTGGTCTTTGGGGGAGGCGCTGGAAAACGGAGGACGAATTTTTGGTGAGCTGTTTGGAAGAATGCCGGGGGCCAGCCCGAGTCAGTGCACCAGACGGGCTTCAAAGTGGTGTGTCCCCGGATCAGGATCCCATGCTCCTTCGTCGCATGGTGGCCGGCAGGCGATTGGTCTCACGCGAAGCCGCGAAGGGAAACGCAGGGGGCTTTTGAAATTTCTGCGCTGCGGACTGGATCAGCCGTTGGTTTTTGAACCGCTGATTGGTGCTGATGGGCGAAGACAAGTGCTAGCCACGGACGCGAGTCTGCGGGCGAGCTTTTTGTAGCACTGCGGCATGCGCCGGTATTTTTGATGCACGCCCGTCCACTGCTGTGCCGGGATAGCCTGAGAGCAGGCAAGTAACGGCGGTTCAGGATGGTGTGTCCCCCGATCTCCCCTCGGGTGACGGCGATAAGAAGTGGTGTGTCCCCGACCAGGCTCGAACCGACCAGGCTCCCGACCAGGCTCGAACCAAACAAAATGGTGTGTCCCCGGATCAGGTGTCCCGATCCAGCTAGAGTGGTGTGTCCCCGATTTGGGGCTATGCACGCCTGTGCACTGCTGTGCCCGGCTGGCCTGATGGCGCTCGGGTGACGGCGATACAAAGTGGTGTGTCCCCGATCCAGGGTGACAGCCACTCAAAGTGGTGTGTCCCCGAGCAGGCTTCTGCCCCAAAGTGGTGTGTCCCCGAGCGGGCTGGCTCCCGAGCGGGCTTCCGAGCGGGCTTCGGCGGTGAACGCAGCGTTTCGCTGATAATCGCTGGGTTGTGATGGCGGTTTGTTTGGTTATTGTTGTGTCTGGAGCGTTTTTCAGTGATGTGGCGGGGATGAGGGGTATTGGCGTGAAGATTTTGTATTTGCATGGCTGGCGGTCGGTTCCGGGTGGTGTGAAGCCAGCCTGGTTGAAGTCTCGCGGGCATGATGTGAGCAATCCCTTGCTGGACGCTGATGATTTGCAGCGGGCGGTGCGGCAGGCGGAGGCGGCATTTTTGGAGCAGCGTCCGGATGTGATCGTCGGGGCATCACGCGGTGCCGTGGTGGCTCAAAGTCTGGCCTGCCCCGTGACGCCTCGTGTGTTGTTGTGTCCGGCGTGGAAGCGCTGGAGTCCGCTGAGGCCGCTGACGGGTCGCGTGCTGATCCTGCACAGTCCCGAGGACGAGATTGTGCCGTGGCGGGATTCTGTGGAGCTGGCAGAGTTGTCGGGTTTATCGCGGGACGTGCTGATTTCCGTAGGCAGCGACCATCGTCTGGGTGACGAGGATTCCCTGGAGGTGCTGCAGTGGGCGTGTGGAGTGCTGCTGGCGGATGAGCAGATACCGGTGGCTGAGGAAGAACCGGCCGGCAGGCCGCGAGCTGCATCCGCGGCTGCCGAAGCCAGTTACATCTGTGATTCCTGTGGTGAGGAGATTGTGATTCCGGTGGATGTTTGCGAGGGCGACAGTCAGGTGCTGGTGGAGGATTGTCCGGTGTGTTGTCGAGCCAACACGATTTATCTGGCTTTGCATGCTGATGGCGGAATCGAATCGGATGCTGAGCATTAAGAAGTCAGGAGTGCCGTGGCGGTGTGGCAGGGGATCCGCCACGGCAGTAAGTGCGAGTGGCAGCCTGAATGGGGTCACCCGGGTCGTCTGCTCGCAGTGTTTCCCCGTTGGGGCCCGTGGCACCTGTGCCGGCACCGCGAGTTCCGCGGATCAGTTTGCCGGCAGGTGGTTCGTAGAAGGCAACTGCACCTCCGGCAATACCCAGCATCACTGCTCCGGCCATGAATTTCTTCAACATCCCTGGTGACTCCTGTGTCAGTTGATTTCAGGCAGCAGGCAAGTTTCTGTGCGCGCGTATGGCGATCCCACACAGAACTCCATGAAAGCGGCGCCCCGCCTGCGTCAGAACCCGGCTGGGGGTTCTGGAGCGGTCGATTGATGATCGACCGATGAAAGTCTCTGAATGGTGAAGGACAATAATCAGGGTTTGCCCGCCAGGGCAGCCGACGGATTTTTTGCGATCAGTCTTCGACGGAAGCCGGCAGAGGCAAATGCCGTTGTCGGGGAGGTGCGCTGCGGTCGGGCAGCCAGGGTCGCATGTGTGCGGCAATGGCGGCGACGACATCGACCACCACCGCGTTGCCGAACTGCTGATAGGCCGAAGTATCGGCCACAGGGATTATGAAGGCTGCTGTGCGAGGCTGTTCAAAACCCATCAGTCGTGCGCATTCTCGGGGAGTGAGTCGGCGGGGATTGCGATTGTGCTGTCGGACCAGAATTTCAGAACCATCTTTGTGGTATCTGGCAGACAGGGTGCGAGCGACATCCGCGGGACCGACGAGTCCAAAGCCGAAGCCATTGCCTTTGTCTCTGTGCTTGCTGGCGTAGTCCTGCAGGTACTTCCAGAGTTTGTCTGAGAGTGTGTACCTGGGGTTTACGATTCCCGCGGGGCCCTGCGTGTATGGTTCGTCGGTTGGTTCACTGCCATCTTCCGGATGCAGAATTGAACCGATTCGCGGGCCACTGGCTGGATCAGGCACGGGCAGATTGTCAAAGGAAAAACCGTTGGAATTCCGGAAGCCGGCCAGAAAGATACGTTCACGATTCTGGGGTACCCACGATTTGGCGTTCAGGATTCGCCAGTGCAGGTTTTGATATCCCAGTTCCTCGCGCAGCGTGCGGACGATGACCTGAAATGTGCGGCCTTTGTCGTGGCTGGCCAGATTTTTGACGTTTTCAAGCAGGAAGGCGGCCGGCCGATGGTGTTCGATGATGCGGGCCACGTCGAAGAACAGCGTACCCTGGGCCTCATCACGGAAACCGTGAGCTCGACCCAGCGAATTCTTCTTGCTGACTCCGGCAATGGAAAACGGCTGGCAGGGAAACCCGGCCAGCAGAACATCGTGTGCGGGGATCTGGCTGGCAGCGACCTGCGTGATGTCGCCCGCGAGCTGATGGCACTGATTACTGTGGAAGTTGGCCACATAGGTTTTCTGCGACTGAGTATTCCATTCACTGGTGAACACGCAATCGCCGCCGATCCGTTCAAAACCCTGACGCAGGCCGCCAATGCCGGCGAACAGGTCAATGAATTGAAAGGCGGGTCGAGACTTGCGCATGGAATGGAACGAACTGGAGGCCACTGCCCTGCCCCTGGACTGCAAGAAGGTTCACTGGCCTGAAATCTGACTGTAAATCAGTTGACAGTCAAGCGGGCGGGGTTGAGGCGTCTGCTGTTTGACAGTCGGTCAGTGAGCGGGTGGCAGGCTGTTCTGGAAGGCGCGATTGCGGAACAGGAAGTCGATAATGTTACCTTCGTGCGGCTGCAGCCAGTTCAGTGCACAGGTCGGGATCGGGCCGACGTTCAGTCGATCGATATTGCGAGCATCGACCAGCTCGGTGATCCATTTTTCATTGGCCGTGATGGCGGTGCCGATGAGTGTCTGACCGATTTTGGACAGCATTTTGTCTTGCGGGCACTGGACGACTGACACAAACGGGAACATGTATTCCGTGTTGGCCATGGCATTGTCGCAGTCTGTGACGTGCAGCACAGTGGGTCTGAGGTAGTCACAGCGTTCCTGTTTGACCAGACGTTCTCCGCCGCGGTATTTGGCGGTGACATCCGTGACTACTCCCGGTTTTAGTCCGGCATCGATCTGATTGCTGGCTGCTTCGGCCACACCGGCGGTCGTGAAGGCGGCGATGGCTGCCTGCGGGTCAGTGGTGGGCAGCGGCACAATTGGACCGATCCGCTGGGCGATGGCGTCAGCGATTTCGGCGGTGTGTCGTGAGGCCCAGATCCCGGAGCAGTTGATGCAGCCGCGTCCGCCGTTCATGATGACGCTTTTCACCATGACGTCCAGATAATCTTCCCAGCGGTCAACGAGGTCGTCACCGAGCAGAATTTTGCTGAAGCCTGGCCCGTGAGCCTGGACTTTGGGGTTGCCGTGATACTTGTCGACGGTTGCCTGGCCGCCGAAGATCATGGAGCGATTGCAGGTTTCAAGCACTTTATTGCCCACGTCGTGAGGGCCGGGGTACAGGCAGAAGGCTTCGCGAGGAACTCCGGCAGCCGCGAATGCTTCGTACATGCGATACGGTGTCCAGGGCTCGGACGAGCCTGGCTTCAGGACGAGTCCGATCTGGAGCGGGATGGCCGGCAGCCAGAGTGTGTGGACGCCTGGCGAGTTTGAGGGCAGGACCAGTCCCAGCACCGGAGTGGTGGCCTGGAAGCTGACCATCACATTGCGGGATTCCATGCCGTAGCCGCGGGACAGGATATCGAGCGGCAGTCCGCGGGTGAGTGCATCCAGCATATCGCCCATGTGTTTCAGCACGAAGGCGTTCTTATTCATGTTGGCCCGGCACATGTTCAGCGGCAGGCCGGTGGTAGCAGACTGAATTGAGCAGAATTGTTCGGGGGTCTGGGTGCCATTTCCGAGAGGCAATTCGGCGGTCAGATACAGTTCGGCAGCCTGCCTGCATTTTTCGATGAGTTCGGTGCAGGAGAACTGCCGCAGTGCTTCGCGGGCCTTTGTGGCATTGCGAGCGTCCATCTGGACGAGGCCGGCGTTGGCCTGGTGCATGCGAGCCATCACTTCGCCGGTCTCGAAATGCACGACTTCGGCCTTTTCGAGCGATTCGTAAGGCTTACCCCAGCGAATGACCGGAATCTCAACAACAGACATGACAGCGACCCTGATGGTGTGAAAGAGAAAACGCCGGGTGGGATTGCCACCCGGCGGGTCCCTGGATTCAAAGGATTTCAGTAAACGCCGACGGTGGTAGTTTTGGCGAAGACGTGGTAAGGCCGCACGCTGCTGACGCCGTCCCATGGATATTTGTCGTGCGGAACTTCGCGTTCGCCTTCATCGCGTTCGAGGAAGCCCGGGACGAACAGTTCTTTGGTCATCGTGTACAGTTTAACGCGCCCGGTGGCACCGTATTCGACCACTTTATTGTGATCATCAAAGTCCACCACTTCGATGACAGCGCGGGGCTGAGGAGCGAAGTAGGTGATTTTGTAATTGTCAGCCGGGTCGTGCGGCTTGCCGCAGGCCAGCCCCATCAGGGTGTTGCCGTAGGTGGGGGTAATGTAGACGTTCGGGCCGAGCAGTTCTTCGCGAGCGAAGCGATACCACTGCTGAGTGAACTCGGTGCCACCGCAGAAGATGCCTTTGATTCCGGCTTCTTCAATGCTGCTGCCCTGATCCATCAGCCGGAGCGCGAGTGCTTCGAGCAGTTTGGGGGTGGTGAACATGCACTGAATGTCGTTGTTGGCTGACAGGACTGTGAGGGCCTGATCTACACAGTGAGCACTGTATTCTTTGGCCTCGTCGATCTTGCCTTTTTTGAGCAGTTTCACGACCCAGCGGGGGTCGAGGTCCACGCAGAAGCAGATGCCGCCACGGTGCTGGGCGAGGTGTTCGATGGCCAGACGCAGGCGACGGGGGCCCGAGGGACCAAGCATCAGCCAGTTGGATCCGCGGGGGAACGATTCGTCCGGCAGCGTGTCGCTGAAGAGCTCGTAGTCGGTCCAGTGGTCTTCGACGACGACGCGGGATTTGGGAATGCCGGTGGTGCCGCCGGTTTCGAACACGTAGATGGGTTTGTCTTGCAGCGGCTGGGGCACCCAGCGTCGCATCGGGCCACCGCGGAGCCACTCATCTTCGAAGAGCGGAAACTTTTTCAGATCATCAAAGCAGTTGACGTCTTTCAGAGGGTCGAAGTTGAACTCTTTTTTCTTGTCGAGCCAGAACTGGCAGCCGGTGTCATCGCTGAAATGCCATTTGACGATTTCGCGAGTGTGCTGATCGAGGAGTTCCTTTTGGGAACGGACTTTTGCGTCGATGGAGGCCACGCTGCACCCTTTTGATTGACTGGATTGGTTTGCTGAGCGGTGAAGGAGGAAGGAGGCGGGGCTGCAGGAAGAGGCCCTGGTCTGATTCCCCTGAGACTGTGACGGGCAGGCTTTTCAGGCTGCGGACCGGTCAGTCGTCTGGGAACATGGTAGGGTCGTTCGTCCGGAATGCAAATGCAGAGGCCGTGGCGCGGGAAAAGCAGGAATTTTTCCCGCGAGGCTGCGTTTTGACTTTGGCCAGTTGTCAGGAGGCATCGGGGCGACGGAACTGGTAATGAGAGACGAACCATTCGTCACCGCCGTGATAGCCAAACAGTTCTGCACAGGCCATGAAGAACATCCGCCAGCGGGACTCCCAGCGTTTCCAGTCTTTGCCCCAGGCTGATTTCAGGATGCGTTCGACAGCGGGCTGCTGCTCGTCCATCCGCTGCAGCCATGCGTTACTGGTTTTTTCGTAGTGTTTACCGTCCCAGAGCCACTGGTTTGTCAGCTGCAGCTGCTGCTGGCAGTGCAGCAGCAGGTTTTGGGAAGGCATGATGCCGCCGGAGAAGAAGTAGCGGGCCATCCAGTCCGAGTCATCGCGGACTTCGAACGGATAGGTGTACCGGTGGTGGCAGAAGATGTGCACGAACAGCAGTCCGGCGGGTTTGAGCCACGAGTGAATGTGGCTGAAGAGCAGCTGGTGATTGCGAACGTGTTCAAACATTTCCACCGAGACGACTCGGTCAAACGTCCGAGTGGTGCGAAAGTCGTTGATGTCTGAGGTGATAATCTGCAGGTTTTGCAGTCCGCGACGAGCGGCTTCGGCCTGAATATATTCTCGTTGTGAGTGTGAGTTGGAGACTGCTGTGATTGAGGCACGGGGGTAATTTTCGGCCATCCAGAGGCTGAGTGATCCCCAGCCGCAGCCCAGTTCGAGAATTTCCTGACCGTTGGCAATTTGTGCATGTTCGCAGGTGATTCGCAAAGCGTGGTCTTCGGCCTGTTCGAGTGTGTTGGTGCTGTCATCCCACCAGCAGCAGCTGTATTTGCGGCGTGCACCCAGGACCAGGCCGAAGAATTCTGCAGGCACTTCGTAATGCTGCTCGTTGGCTTTTTCGGGCAAGACCGCAATGGGGCCGCTCCATGACTGGCTGGCGAAGCTGCGGAACTGCTGCATCTGCTGTTCCGGGGGGAGTGCCTGCAGTTCGGTGAGGCGAGCTTTGAGCAGTCGGCGAATGCCGGTGCGGACGAGCGGGTCGGGCAGTCGACCGGCTTCGGCCATACCGATCAGCGGAGTCATCAGGTGGAGCAGTGCCATGGCTGGGTTTCCGGGGAATCAGAGTGTGAGGAGTGTGGCGGAGCGGACCGGGAATGTTTGTTCAGCAGGGGCTGCGGAGGGGTGATGCGGGTTTGGCCCAGAGCACCTGTACAAGTCCGATGGCTCGTTCGAGAAACGCGGCTTCGCAGTAGCACAGGTAATACCGCCACATGCGAATGAAGCGTTCCGAGAATCCGAGGGCGCGGACGGCCGCAAGCTGTTCGTGGAAGCGTTCATTCCAGAGCCGCAGTGTGCGAGCGTAGTGCAGTCCGAAGTCGTCCATCGAGATCAGTCGCAGTGATGTTTCTTCGCAGACGTGCTGCTGCATCATGGAGATCGAGGGCAGGAAGCCACCAGGGAAGATGTACTTCTGGATGAAATCGACAGAGTCTTCGTAGCCGGCATAACGCTGTTCGGGAAGTGTGATGGCCTGAATCATCATGGCTCCGTCATCCTTCAGCAGTTCGCCGCATTTGCGGAAGTATCCGGGCAGGTACTTGCGCCCAACGGCCTCGATCATTTCGATCGACACCAGTTTGTCGAACTGACCATCAAGATCGCGGTAATCGCGTTTCATGACGGTGACGCGTTCTCCCAGTCCTGCCTGTTCAACTCGCTCAGACGTCATGCGGAACTGTTCATCTGAGATGGTCGTGGTGGTGATCCGGCAGCCATAGTGAGTGGCGGCATGCACAGCAAAGGCGCCCCAGCCGCTGCCGATTTCGATGACGTCGTCGTCCGGTCGCAGTTTGAGCATCCGGCAGACTCGATCAATCTTTTCGACAGAGCCTTCTTCGAGTGAAGACTGATCACTGGGGAAGATGGCTGACGAGTAGAGCATGGTGGGATCGAGGAACAGTCGGAAGAAGTCATTTCCGAGGTCGTAGTGTTCCTGGATATTGCGGCGGCTGCCGGATTTCGAGTTGCGATTGCGGTAGTGCTGCCAGCGATGTCGCAGCTGGGACAATCGGGTGAGCGGCGAGGAGACTTTTGAGAGGACGTGCTCATTTTTCAGGAGCACCCGGAACAGGTCCGTCAATTCCTCAGACACCCACTCCCCTTCCAGGTACGACTCAGCGGCTCCAAGTAACCCGTCGGCCAGCAGTCTGCGGTAGAAGCGTGGGGAATTGAGCCGTACGTGTCCTGAGAGTGCGCAGCGGGAGAGATCACCGAAGCGTTCGCTGGACTGTTCATGTTCCAGCACAAGCTGTCCGAACTGGAGTCCGGCGAGGCTGCTTTGGAGCATGCGGCGGGAGAAGCGTTCCATCAGGCACAGCCAGCGGCGTTCGGTGCTGCCGGTTGCCGGTGCTGCTGGCTGAGGGGTGAGCGGGGCAGCCTGGGCGGAGCCGGCTGTCGGTGCGCGGTCACAGGCGAAGGGGGACAATCGCGGCGATTGGGAGGACATGCAGACTCCTGTCAGCTCGGTAAAAATCTGAAAACAGCGAGGATGAAGGTCAAAAACCGTGGTGGTACTCAGCCTGCCGACAGCTCGGCTGTCGGCTGATATTTGGGGTGTGGCACAAACGGAACGCCCTTCCACCACAAACGCAGAGCCTGCCAGTAGATGCCCAGCAGAATCTGCCAGGTCATGAGCGGGAACTGCAGCAGTGCGCGGCGGAGGGCTGCCGGGGTGATTTCGTGGCGAGTCATCTGCAGGGTGGCGTCAAACACCGGTTGCACGGACTCGGAATCCAGCGCCGGAGTGGCCGGATTCCGCGAATAATTGGCGACATGAATGCTGAGCTGCTGTGCCGGTTCGCGAATCTGCCAGCGGTAGGCCATGGCCATCGGCATGAAGGGCGAGACGTGGAACACCTTATCGTTCGAAAGTTCGCGAAGGCGGCCGGTTTCTGAATCCCGCGGCGCCGACAGTACGTAACAGTGTCGCTCGCCCCACGGCGTATTATGCACCTCAGCCAGCACCCACTGAACCTGACGACCGTCGTCATCGTAGCAGAAGAAGTAGCTGACCGGGTTGATGACGTAGCCGAGGCAGCGGAGGTTTGTCAGCAGTCGAATCGGGCCGGTTGGCCGTATACTGGTCTGACGCTGCACTTCTGCGCGGACGCATTCGTCGAGCGGAAGTGCGGGGTCTCCCAGATGGTCGTCGCGACGGAATCGCAGCAATGCCGGTCGATGTGCCGACCAGAGCCACGAGCCGGAAAAAATCTGGTCGATTTCAGCGAGGTCCAGCAGTACCTGAAACATCTTGTAGCGGAAGTGATGTGCGACCGGGGTGAAACGCCGGTGCCGGACTTCTCCCACGTAAAGGCAGCTTTCCATGTCAGCCTCCTGCCACGGCGAGGGCCGCGTCCGAGGCTGGCGATGAGGCCGACTGCAGCCGCAGCGGTGCGGTCGGTGTCAGGCCGGCAATGCCGAACTGGCGGCACACGGCCAGTGCACTGCGAACCCCGTCTTCATGGAATCCGTTCCCCCACCAGGCACCGCAGAAGGACGTGCGGCTGGCACGAATCAGGCTGCGGTGCTGCTGCTGCAGTGCTGCCCGCTCAGTGGTGAAGATGGGATGTGAGAACCGGTGTCGTGAGATGATCTTCTC
>Ga0172376_10007868_pt1 | contig 11262 bp, 10 predicted proteins | sample Lak35m_FD_121114 | JGI IMG/M metagenome (GOLD analysis project Ga0172376, IMG submission 121114) | Freshwater microbial communities from Kabuno Bay, South-Kivu, Congo - kab_092012_35m | ecosystem: Environmental > Aquatic > Freshwater > Lake | place: Democratic Republic of the Congo: South-Kivu...
GCACCAAATTTTTCTAATGTATTATACCCTTGTAATCCGACAACCATGCCAATAAACATTGCTGATACAACAATAATGAGTGTCGATAGGACACCTACAAAATAGATTTGTACACGCAATGATGGCCAAAGTCGTCTAAAATCAGGCACTCGAAACAGAACACAAAATAAAAATCGACCGGAATATCCCATCATTTGCAAACCATTGAGGCCTCGGGCACCCAGTTTTGTAATGATATCAAGCATCCAATAAGTCCTCTGTTAATGGTCGTGCAGGATAATGAAATGGCACAACACCATCCGCTTCACCGTGCATAAATTGTTTAATCTCTGGCAACTCCGATTGTTGCAACGCTTCTGGTGTTCCTTGACCAATGACACGCCCACCAGCAATCAGATAAACATAATCAGCAATCGAGCAAGTTTCTTCAACATCATGAGAAACAATGATAGTGGTCGTATTCAATAATTGATTAAGGCGTTTGATCAAGCGGACGAGAACCCCCATGGAAATCGGATCTTGTCCTGTGAAAGGCTCATCAAACATCATTAGCTCTGGATCAAGTACCGTTGCTCGCGCAAGCGCAACACGTCTTGCCATACCACCCGAGAGATCACTCGGCATTAATTGCGCAGCACCACGCAATCCAACTGCTTGTAGCTTCATCAACACCACATCACGAATGATCGCTTCATTGATATGACTGAGTTCACGTAATGGGAAAGCAATATTGTCAAATACAGAAAGATGGGTAAATAACGCACCGTTTTGAAATAACAATCCCATTTTTTGTCGTGCTTTATACAAAGCTCGACGAGAAAGTTGATGAACATTTTGGCCATCGACTAACACTTGGCCTGAATCAGGTCGTAAAAGCCCACCAATTAACCGCAATAAAGTTGTTTTGCCACTTCCACTCGGCCCCATAATCGCCGTGATTTTTCCACGTGCAACAGCAATATCAATAGCATTGAAAATTAACCGCTCTCCTCGAGAGAAGGTTATTTGCTTCATAGTGACTAGATTATCAATCATGGATACTCTTTTTTATTTGATTTATCAAGTATACATTGATAGTAGACTATTTTGCGACTTTTTGCGTTGTAATGAAAAAATTATCACTCCGAACGAAGGAAAGATCTCCAACAAATAAAAACGGTTTTTACTCGATGCTCGTTTTTTTAATGCTAAAAAAGACAGTTGAATCGTAGCGAGAATTACTATTTTAATCCAAAATAGAATGGTTTTTATGAATAAATTTCCACTGATTGACCATCTTTTGGATACTACTAACCTTCGGCCGGGGTACCTCGACGGTGGGAGATGACCAATTGTCCACACACTCCATTCATTTTTACTTTTTATTTTGACCCAATCGATCATTCAACTCTTTCATTACTTCATCTGCTTCTTTAGATACATATTCCGAATGTGATGGTTTTTGAGGAAAGAAGGTCGGAATTCTAGGGTAGATACCTTCTAAGATTACTTTTAATCCGGCTAAAATTATTTTATACCATTTCTGAGAGTCTTTTTCTTTCAGTTTTGAGCTTACATTACGTAATTTATCTTCGCATAAATCACCGAAGTTTTTACTGATGTCGTTAACTTTTTCAATAATCAAATTATCTTCAGGTTTATCAATAAGTTCATCTACTTTAGTTATATATTCCATTTTTAAGTTATTCAAATTTCGATATAGTTCAACAAATACCGGAAAATCGTCATGAATACTTTTAAATTCTTCAGGACTGGAAGATTCCAGGTAAAGTCTTTCTTCATTCTTCTTTTCTTGCTTATCAAGATAATTTAGGTATCGCTGATTGATTGCATTCAACAAATATTCATATCCAACAAGCACAGAACGAACAGAATTTTCTTCAAATATATCTCTTCGTTTCGAGAGTTTATCTAACTCTTCTTTTTTTTCTTTGAGTTTTTCAAGATTACTCAAATATTTATCCATGTTGTTCGTTATAAGGTCGATTTTTTGTGATTTACTATCGTTTAACTCAACCCTTATGTTTAAAATAATCTCATTAACCGTTTTATAAGCCTCTTGATAGCTTTTTTTGTGTGGATTCAACGGGGAACAAGGATTTTTTTCTTTGATTTTAATAGACGCATCAATCTCATCAATCATGTCTGAGAGCCAAATGTTTTGATTTTTTAAAATTGTAACTAATGCACTTTTTTCATTAATAAACACTAAAGAGAGTGGTTTTGCTTTATTTTCAGTAAGTTGTTCTTTTAAATCATTAGTTATTTTTTTTATCGCATCATTTATATCTTTATATTTTTTTTCTTTCGCCAATTGTAAATCGCATGTATTCGAATATAATTTATCTGTTTGAAAATTAATTTTAAGTAATAATTCGTGAAGTGAATTAATCTTCTTTTTATTTTCACTTCTTTTGTTTTCAATATTTTTAATACAACTGTCTATAGCCTGATTATAGCTACTCAATTTTTTCTTATTATTAGTTATATTTTCAGTTAAGTCTTTATATATTTTCTCATATGATGGATCATCTGAATCGAGCGATAGAAAACTGCTATAGTTGTCATTTATATTTGCCAATGGTAAATCAGCCTTCGTAAGTATATCTCTAAATGATTTTTGCATTGAATTTTTATCTTTATCCTCTAAAAAATCACACTGCGTTTTAAGAATACTTATTTGTTGATCACATCGATCTTTTGTCTTGTTCACTTGCTCAATGTAACTATCATATAGAATTGATAGTTTAATTTTAGAAAAAGATTGAATCATTGGTAAATGAACTTTAACAGAATTAACCTCTTCGAGTTGAGTCTTCAACATGGAAGTATCCATTTGGCTAACGTCCGAAAAGAGATTATTTTCTTGGCCCAAAAATGAAAAACCAGCAGGAAGATTCGGACTTTCAAAGTTCGCTCGAACACCTTTTACTAATCTTTCAATTCCACCTACTGCACCTCCTAAAATTTCTGGGGATATCCCATTGAATCGTCGTGAACTTTTTGATTTATCCGCTGAAAGCCCCTCAGAATTTTTAACAACACCCGTTTTATTATATGACGAATAGCGCGATTTTAGATCACAAATAATTCGTTCAACCTCTGTTTTGTTAAAATCAATTTCGGAATTACTTAAGAATCGAATAACTTTATCGATCTCTTCGCAAAAAAGGTTAAAATGGGGTGGGAAAACATCATTGGATATCAGTGCATTGTGATATTTTCTCTCCAAGTCATCAAGCAATATAAAAAAGTCTTTTAACTGACCTTTGATTTTACTATAAGATTGTTCAAGCAACGATCGGGTGTCAGAAATATCTTTGAGTTGCTTCTCTTGAGCAAGTATTGAAATATATAGCTCATTTAAACCACTTCCTACCTCATCTAACTGAGACTTATTGAGAGAATTTTGTTCCATCAAATGATCTATACTTGTTTTTATTTTTGAATTAGATTCTTGGTTTATTTTTAATGAAGTTCTTAACGGTTCAAGAACTTTGGCATCACCCAACTTGGAAATTTTTTCAGTAATAGTACTCAACATTGACTGGTATGATTCGCACCTTTGTTTTAAAATTGGTAATTTTTCTTTCAATTTTTTTTGTTCTTCATCGTATGCCTTTAATTCACTTTCTATTATTGCCTCAATTGAAGGTTTTGTTTTGTAAATTTGACTTAGAAGGAACTCGTTCTCTGCATGTTTTAATTGAACCTGTTCGATCGTCTCTTCATCCAAAATAGGTTTGTTAATCAATTCCTTTAATTTTTTCTCATCGCTTATATAAGAAGATTTTAAAACTAACATACTTTCCCGAAAATCGGAGTATTTTTTCAAATTATCTGATTTTTTCAAATGCTCCACATGAAAACCTGTCTCTCTAAGAATTTTCTCAACCAATTGCTTATTTGCAATAAATTTTTTATTAATAGTGTTTAATTTAAATTTTAAATTTTTTTGATGTTCATCGAGCTGTATCAATAAAGATGAAAAAGTGATGTCATCAACCTTGACAGACATGAATCTCTGAATTAATTGATCAACCTTTTTAAAATGTTGTAATGTTTTATTTTTCATTGTTCTTAATGGATGGATTTCCAAACGAGATAATTCTTGTATTTCTTGGGTGAACACATCCATTGTCTGTTCCACTGTTTTACTTAAAAATCTTTTTTCCAATCGATTGGCAAAATCAGTTGCAGCAGTTGTAGAAGAAAAAAATAAATCAGGATAATCTCGAAGATAACTAATAACATCTTTTGTTTTACTTATCATACAAGAAAAATTTTTATCTTGTGGATCCATTTGTCTTAACAATGCCAGTTGAGTTGGCGTTATTTTATCTAACTGCTCTAGAAATTTTAAAATCGCTTGTTTATTGTTTTTTAAATTTTCATAAATGGAATTGAAGCCCTTTATTTGGGTGTGATTTATTTTCATCATTTCGGAAAGCTTTTCTATTTTATTTTTGAAAATCACCGTCAACATATCGAATTCAAATTCAGTTATCTCTTTTTTCTCTGGTTGTGTAAATTCTATTGATTGAAACTCTTCCAATGCAGTCTTTAATTTCACTAAATCATGATATTCTTTCAATATTAATTGCCAATCTTTAAATTGAAGATCAGCAGAAGCCAATTTTTCCAAAATTTGGATTTCTTGACTAAAAAGCGCCAACGTTTCCCTCTTGTCTAATTCAAATCCTTCTTGAGGGTCGGGTAAATTACGATATTTTTTTCGAGACTCAACTATAATAGCATATTGAGTCGATAACGGTGATTTAGACAGGCTATTTTTAACTTCATCGAGCTTGTTTTTAATATTATCCAAGATATCACGTAGACTACGAATGTCTTTATCTTTATCAATACCCAGTTTTAAAACATCAAATTGCTCTTCTTTAATTAAAGAAATCGCACGACACACTTCTAGTGCCTTCTTGAAATGCTCGTCAAGCATCGATTCCCAAGATGATAATTTATTTATTTTAACAATTCCCAAACTACCAAATTTTTTGTGCACTTCTTTTAAATTTTTGATAAAATCTGAAGAGTTAAATTCTTCTATTAATGATTGCAAATCTTTTTCTAACTCACTAATATATTCAAGGTATTCTTCTTTGGAGTTAAAATCAGTACTTTCTCTTCCTATCTTAGGTACGAATTTAAGGTAAAGCTCTTTCATTTTCTGAAAAGATTCATCAATCGTCATATCAGTTGATAAGTTATTTTTTTCTAATATCTCGAAAAAAGGAAAAAATTCTATTTCCACATTATTTAATTTCTCTTGGAAGTTAAATAATGCTTTTTTTACTTCATCTGTTGTCGCTTTTACTGAATCTATAGCAGTTTCTTTTACTTCATCAATAGCAGTCACTTTTACTTCAACTATTTTCGGTTTCTTTAAAAATGCTCGCCTAATAACAGTTTTTTTAACTTTTTTAACTTTTTTAACTAAAGAACTTGAAAAGTCTTCTTCATTATCGTTGTATCCCGTACTATTTTTATCTGAAGGCATATTAGTTACTCCCATCTTTAAGTAATTAAGATGTTCAACAGTGATATAAGTGATAATCTATCACCTAATACAGTATGCCACATATTAAGATAGGTTGCAAGATTTATTTGCATTTTACTCTTAAATTGTCTTTTGTTCATCGACATTAATGTGGTACTATTAAAAGCAATATTTTTCAAACATCAGGCCAATTCATGGATTTTTGCAAACTAGGACTCAACGTCATTGAAACAGAAGCGCAAGCTGTTTTCGATTTGTCGCAACAAATCGATGAAAAATTTCAAGCAGCATGTGAATTATTACTTTCCTGTAAAGGACGTATTGTTGTAACCGGAATGGGAAAATCAGGGCATATTGCAAAAAAAATTGCAGCAACGCTAGCCAGCACCGGAAGTCCAGCTTTTTTCGTGCATCCTGCTGAAGCAAATCATGGTGATCTCGGCATGATCACAAAGCAAGATATTGTCTTAGCGCTTTCTTACTCAGGTCAAACCAATGAAGTTCTCACCTTACTGCCTTTAATTAAACGTCTCGAAGTCTCCTTAATTAGTTTAACGGGAAATCCGCAATCAACGTTGGCAAAAGCAGCTGATATTAATCTTAATGTTGCCGTCCACCAAGAAGCTTGTCCCTTAGGCCTCGCTCCTACAACGAGCACAACCGTTGCGTTAGTTATGGGAGATGCACTCGCGATTACACTTTTACAAGCCCGTGGATTTAGTGCGGAAGATTTTGCTCTTGCTCATCCTGGCGGTTCTCTTGGAAAACGTCTCTTGTTACGTATCGATGATATTTATCACACAGGTGAATCACTGCCCGTCGTTCAGGAAAATGCAACCGTCAGTGAAGCACTAATTCAAGTCACAGCAAAAAAACTGGGAATGACTTGTGTCATTAATCATCAAGGGACTCTTACTGGTATATACACAGATGGTGATATTCGTCGAACATTAACTCAGCATCATGACATTAAAACAACACCCATAAGCACCGTCATGACGCGTGGATGTCGAACAGTCAGCAAGGGGTTATTAGCTGCAGAGGCATTGGCCCTTATGCAAAAACACCTTATCACCTCACTGATTGTTGTAAATGATAAAGAGCAACCGATTGCTGTAATTCATTTACACGATTTACTTCGTGCAGGGGTTATATAAGAACCTAGCGATTATAGAGACAGGTTCTAAATATGAAAGGAAAGTAGAAATGATTGAATTAATTGAAAGAGCAAAAAAAATTCGCTGTGTTATCTGTGATGTCGATGGGGTATTAACTGATGGCCGCTTGTACTTAGACAACTTTGGCAATGAACAAAAAACATTTCATGTCCACGATGGAATGGGATTAAAAATGTTGATGGCCGCTGGAATTGAAGTTGCCATCATCACCACAGCGCAAGCCCCCCTTATTGATCATCGAATGAAGCAATTGGGCATAAAACACTATTACAAAGGACAAGTTGAAAAAAAATCCGCTTATGAACAACTTAAATTAAAATTACAAATTAAAGATGATGTTATTGCCTACATTGGAGATGATCTCCCTGACATCGCCATTATTCAACAAGTTGGTTTTGGAGTTGCTGTTGCCAATGCCGTCTCACAGGTGAAAGAATTTGCCATATGGCAGACACAATTGACTGGAGGGAATGGTGCAGTCCGTGAGGTTTGTGATTTGATATTAAATGCCCAACAAAAATTTGATGACGCTTTACAAGGATATTTTACAGGATGATTAGGCGTAAGATAGGCTATTGTATATTGTTTTTACTGTCATCTACGCTCGCAGTACGACTATATTTTTCAAACACCACTCCTAAATTTCAAATCGATGCAAACACCTTGTTAACTACAACAGATACGGTTATCACGCAGTTAAACGTTAGGCAATATTCTGCGCTGGGACAACTAACCAACACATTGCAAACACCGCTGATGCGCCATATTCCCCAAAATAACACCCATTGGTTAAAAGAACCACGAATTATCATTGCACAATCAAATCAGCCGAATTGGGAAATCAATGCTGAATTTGCTACTGCTCTTTACGGCGGCCGAGAAATCACGTTTAATAAACAAGTACGCATTCATCAAAATAAAGGCTTGCACAACGAAGAAAGTACATTTACAACCGAATTAATTACATATTACCCAAGGACCAAGCTCGCCCTGACATCAAAAGAGATTCTTTTCGAGCAGCCAGGTAATCGGGTTCAATCAAAAGGTATGAGAGCAAATCTTGAAAAAAAACATATTCAATTATTGGGGCAAGCGAGGGGCATGTACGATCCAAGCCATGGGTAAGCTTTCTCACATCGTTATGCTGCTTTTGATCATTACGCAAACCTGCTTCTCTTTGCCTGAAGATCAGAAGAAAATTCTTCTCCTTCGAGCGGACAAAGTGGATATTAATCAAGAAACGCACCAAGGAAAATATCAACATCATGTTGAATTTGACCAAGGTACAACACATTTACGTGCTGCGCTTGCAATGACCGAAATTAACCAAAAAAATCAACTCATCAAAGCGATAGCAAAAGGCAACAAAGAAGCCCAAGCGCATTTTTGGACGTTAATCGATGAAAAAAAACCACCCCTCCATGCTTACGCGAATAAAATTCTATATTTTCCTGAAAAACATTTAATTCAATTAATTGGTAATGCAAAAGTAGAACAAGGGAAAGACGTTTTTTCTGCCCCAACAATCCATTACGATACTTTGCATAAACATGTGATTTCCGAGTCCCAAGGCCAAAATCAAGGCCAAACACTCATTATCTTTCATCCTGAGACTCATCATGAATGAATTATCCACTCACCATTTACAAAAATCATTTAAGCATCGCAAGGTCGTCGATGATGTCAATATCCGCATTCGACGTGGTGAATGTGTTGGACTATTAGGTCCTAACGGTGCAGGGAAAACCACTAGTTTTTATATGATTGTTGGTTTGCAATCATGTGATAAAGGTAAAATCATGCTTGATCAAACCGACATTACCAAAATGCCTATCCATCAACGTGCTCGTCTTGGCGTTGGCTATTTGCCACAAGAGGCGTCTATTTTTCGTAAAATGAGTGTGAGTAACAATATCCTATCCATCTTAGAGCTGCGTAAAGATTTGGATGAAGCCGCACGAATGGCAAAGTTAGAAGACTTACTTATTGAGTTTCACATTACCCATATTCAAAATATCAAGGGAATGAGCCTATCCGGTGGAGAGCGAAGACGGGTAGAAATTGCCCGAGCTCTTGCTATCGAGCCTTCTTTTATTCTACTCGACGAGCCTTTTGCCGGCGTTGACCCTATTTCCGTTATCGACATCAAAAAAATTATTAATCACTTATGTAAAAAAAATATCGGTGTATTAATTACCGATCATAATGTTCGTGAAACTCTCGACATCTGTGAACGAGCTTATATTATGAACAAGGGCTCTGTACTTTGTGAAGGATCACCTAGTGAAATATTGGCAAATCAATTAGTACGAGAAGTCTATTTAGGTGATGATTTCCAATTATGACCCATCCATAGTACTTATGGTTACAATCTTAAGCCGCATGAATCGTTGGAATAACCGATTGTTTCGGTAATAACATCCAATATTTCCCTGGATTTTTCATTCGACCTGCAATTGATTCCGCTCTGTGTCCAGGTCCCCAATAAACATCGCCGCGAACGGCACCACGGATAGCACCTCCCGTATCTTGGGCAATCATTAAACGCTGAAATGGCAGCATTTGATCGGAATGATTAGCAGGTCTTGTGGTATTTAACCAAAGCGGTGTACCCATTGGGACCCATGATGGATCAACCGCCATGGAATAACCAGGCGTTAATGTTGTCCCTTGCGATCCAAATGCATCGCTAGTTTTGGAAACTTCAAAAAAAACAAACGATTTATTTTGGTTTAATACATGTCTGATTTCTTTAGGGTGCGCTTCAAGATAACGTCTGATATGTTGCATCGACGCATTATCCCGCGTCATTACTCCCTTACGAATTAACACGCCAGCAATAGCAGTGTAAGGTGCACCATTTTGTGCAGCATAACCAACATAAAGAGGAGAACCATCCGCTAACTCAATAACACCGGAACCTTGAATTTCAAGAAACAATCGATCAATTCGACTATCAAGCCAAGCAATAACGTGGGCTTTTCCTTTTATGGCCCCATTATCAATTTCTGCGCGAGTATAATAAGGAACCAAACGGTGCTTATCAACCAGACGCCCTACTATCTTTTTATTTTTTAGATCAGGATCAAATAAATTTAATTGTGCCGCAATCAAATCTTCCGGCATACCATAAAGTGGAATATTAAATTTATCTGTCTTTTTCAGACTCCCTTTCAATGCGGACATGTAATAACCAGTAAATAACCCTTCCACAGGCTGGCCATTGTGAAATTCAACCACATCAAACCAAGTTTGAAAAAATTTTTTGATTTGTTGACGCGTTTTTGGCGCATTGGGTTGCAGCGCAATCTGGCAAGAAGGAAACCAAGCGCTGGCAGTTAAAGGAATCAGCTCACTACCAACTGGTTTATCTGGATTCATTTTCAAAAATACTTTACAAGATCTCTGGAATACAGCAAAAGAAGGTCGTAAATCTCCCTGCTTCCATCCGGGTAATACGGAAAATGAAACGGGGTTCAATTGAACTTCAGTGACCTTAGGTTTCAGTTTCCACAAAAAATAAAGTATCAGCGAAATGAGTAAAAGAATAACGACCGTAATCGTAATATAGTGTTTTGTAATTTTCATATTGGAAATCGATTATAATGATTTTCAGAAAGAACGCAATATCAATATAATCGGTACCTCCGTACATGAGAATTTGGAAGTAAAAACATGAATCGTTGCCCTTGGGTTGGTCAAAATAAGCCACACTACGAACATTATCACGATACCGAATGGGGGATCCCGGTGCATGACGATCAGAAGCATTTTGAAATGCTCATTTTAGAAGGAGCGCAAGCAGGACTCAGCTGGGAAACCATTCTCAAGCGACGGGAAGGTTATCGTGCAGCATTTCATCAATTTGATGTTACTGCTGTTGCTAATATGAGTGATCTTGACTTAGAAAACGTCTTAGCCAATCCCTCTATTATTCGTAATCGTTTAAAAGTCTTTTCCACACGCCAAAATGCGCGCGTTTTTATCAATATTCAAAAAGAATTTAAAACATTTGACAAATACGTTTGGCGTTTTGTTGATGGCCTTCCTAAAATCAATCGCCCGCAATCGATAAAAGACGTCCCTACGCAAACAAAAGAATCTGAAACCCTGTCCAAAGATTTGAAAAAAAGAGGCATGCGCTTTGTCGGCTCAACCATCATCTATGCTTATATGCAAGCGATTGGAATGGTTGATGATCACATTAAAAACTGTTTTCGTTGTACCATCATGTAATTATACTGTATAGTATCACTCTGTTTTTAACCCACTTAATTTGATAAGAGTATTATGGCCGACTTAAACCTTTATAGAAACATTGGGATTTTTGCTCACGTGGATGCCGGAAAAACCACGACTACCGAGCGTATTCTTAAACTAACCGGTAGAATTCACAAAATAGGTGAGGTTCACGAAGGCGAGTCAACCACCGATTTTATGGAGCAAGAAGCTGAACGAGGAATCACTATTCAGTCTGCAGCCGTCAGTTGCTTTTGGAAAGGAACTCGCTTTAACGTTATTGATACACCTGGACACGTCGATTTCACTGTGGAAGTATACCGTTCACTA
>Ga0172376_10007869_pt1 | contig 11261 bp, 10 predicted proteins | sample Lak35m_FD_121114 | JGI IMG/M metagenome (GOLD analysis project Ga0172376, IMG submission 121114) | Freshwater microbial communities from Kabuno Bay, South-Kivu, Congo - kab_092012_35m | ecosystem: Environmental > Aquatic > Freshwater > Lake | place: Democratic Republic of the Congo: South-Kivu...
TATCATGGAAAGTTATGACGAGTACAAGATTCGCGTGTGGAGTTTTGACACTGAAGTCTATAATGATCAAAGTTTTACTAGCGAGAACATGGACTCTATTACTAGCTATGAACCCAAAGGTGGCGGTGGTACTGACTTTACTGCTAACTGGGAATACATGAAAGAGAATGGCATTGAGCCTAAGAAGTTTATTGTGTTCACAGATGGTATGCCATATGGTTCATGGGGCGATGCTGACTACTGCGACACTGTATGGATTATTAAAGGTAACAAGAATGCCGAGCCGCCCTTTGGTATTTGGAGCCATTACGAATCAAACCTTAAGAAGTAATGACTCATGGGGCTAGTTTACATCTAGCCCCATGCCATCTATAATAGTTAGCATCAGGTATATCTCTATTACAATGATCGCAATGAATCGTTTTCCGTTTGACTCCAAACATTGGATTATTTTCGCCCGCGACACTATGATTTTGATGCCACTGTTTCATCGACTTAGAGAATCTTTCTCGACTCAATTCAGGATCTATTTTCATAGAGGCGGCAAGTATTCTAGGATCTTCTTTAGTAAGACCCTTGTTCCAAGAAGTCCTCCTAGAATTACTAACAGAAACTGCAGGATTCTTTTTCCCTTTCCAATATCCAGTATTTGATGAGAACCTCTTTTGACCGTTAGGTAAACGATAGTGTTTGTTTAGAAGCAAAGGATCACCCCAATGTTGTTTAATCAAATTTTGTTCAAACTCAAAGGCATCGGCACCGCAGAAAAATTCTGCTATAATAGTAATATCGAAATTACTAAATTGCTTCTTTATTATTTTCGAGGATGTTTTATAAGAGAAAATATCTAGTGACGAAACTTTGTTACACTTAACATTATGCTCACGGTAACCAATATAAAATTCTTTAGTAACCTTATGAACACACATATAGACATAAGGCATAGCCTTAGTAGAGTGGTAAATAGTCATGCTGTAACTCCTTCCAGTTATAGAGCAGTTGGGGTTTGCAGACCCGCGAACTGCAACTTTATTTATCCAAATTTCCAATTCAACTAGCAAAGGCACACCATGGAAATCATTGATCCCAAATCAGTCACCAAGATCAAGGCAGCGCGAGAGCTAATCTTAGATTTTCAGCGGAGGTTGTTCAAGTGTGAACAGGCCTTAGATGATCTAGCTCGTAGTGCCGAGATCGCAGACATAACCAAACAGACCCATTTGATGCAGACTTTCATTGAGGCCGCTCAAGTGTGCCTTGAGGACCGTTTAACCATGCCCGAAGTATCCCAAGAGGATCTAGATCGCCCTAACATTATTATTGAAGATGACCGTAAAACTGTTTCAGCCTAACCCGCTTAATACGTTTGATTTACGCGAGCTTGAACATTGTCCGCCGCATTTTTATGCGGTGGACTTTGACTTGTCTACTACCGAAAAACGCATACGAGATTGGATATGGGAGAACCTGCATGGTAGGTTTTTCTTGGGAGATACCTATGTAGTAGTTAGCGAAGGGCGCAGCACTAGATCAGTGCTGCACAAACGAGCCGGATTTGAAATTCACAGCGAAGCCAGTTATTTTGCTATGTTTTTACCCGACATCAATAAATTTTAAAGTGTCAGATCTAGGTCTTAAATATATTAAAGTATATGGAGATCTAGATGTCTGACGAAAACCCAGTTAATAACGAACGCCCAAACATTACCTTAAATGATCTTGCTTCAGTAGCAGAGATTCTTCGCGTAGTCACCGATCGTGGTGTATGGCGAGTTACTGAACTCAGTAGTGTAGGGCAATTATATGATCGTATAGTAAAATTTTTAGAAAGTGCTGGTGTGCAAGTTAACCAACCCAGTGCCACTGAAACACCACCAACTCAAGAATAAGGAATTACTATGATCAAACACGTAGGAAAGCACAATCAGAAAAAGATAGTGCTACTGTTTAGAGAAGTACCAGGTGAAGACCATATGTGCTTGCTCACTTATAGTGACGCATTACCGAGAATGCACCATGATGAAGTCATGAAAGTTCTAGAAAGTGCTTCAGGACAGCAAGCTCAAAATCTTAGCGATGCTTTGTTTAGAAACATTTTACCTGACGGGCGTAACAGTCTCGAAGCCTTACATCGAGACGGTTTTATTAAAAAGGTTCCTTGTAATCAAGTCATTGTTACACCAAACTCTAAAAGTACAATTAGACTTGATGAGCTAAACAAAATGCTGAATGAAATGGCCAAAGGCGAAGAAGCTGTTAAAAAGCTAGCTGACTTTGATGCCAATCGCGGGTTTACTGACAAGCCCAAGAAAAAGAATTCAAGTACACGAGCAGGTGACGTTGGTGATCCAGTACCACAAACAGCAGCCGAATCAGTAGGTGACCTTTTAAGTGACCACGACTTGGCAATGCAACGAGTACGTCAAGCAGAAACTATGCGTAACGATGCTGCTAGATTGCTGAAAGAAGCCGAAGTCTTAATGACCGAAGCTGCCGAACTGGATCCTAAAATTCATGACAACCAACCGAAGAAAAAAGGTCGCACCAAAGCTACGAAAAATTAATGTTTCACCTAAGGCACAGTGGAAACAAATTCTTAAAGACATAGACAAGGATGACATCCCCATTGACTTATTACTGGCAATTAATGTAAACTTAATCGACGGAACACAAGTCAACATTGACGTAAAAGAACTTTTAGAAGCTGGCGGCGATCCTGACACCCTAGGTGAACTCCTTGATCGCAAGTTTGTAGCATTAAATGTTTTTATAAAGGACATTGACTTTTATATCAACATTGACAACGTGGCCCGAGCTGTTCAACCCATAACCGATCAAATACTTAAAGATCTATGAAAGTAAAACTAATTAGTTATTCACAGGCCTCTAAAGAGATGTTAGCAGAATATCAACATGATCTCATACCCGACGTACAGGATCTTATTGCATATTGCGCTCGTGTCAGTAACCCTAGTAATCAATTCAACACAGAAACCAGTGAACGACTTATTCGTTATTTGATTAAAAATCAGCACTGGTCTCCCCTAGAAATGGTTAGTGCTTGTTTGGAAATTACCACTACTAGAGATATAGCTAGACAAATCCTACGTCATCGCAGTTTTAGCTTCCAAGAGTTCAGTCAACGCTATGCTGACCCTACACGGGACTTGAACTTTGTACATCGCGAAGCTAGGTTACAGGATCCCACAAATAGACAAAATTCAATCCCTACAGATGAAAAATGGCTACAGGATGCCTGGCAAGGGCTACAAGATAACGTCATTAGGGAAGCAAAATTTGCCTATAACTGGGCTATCCAAAATGGTATTGCTAAAGAACAGGCTCGTGCTGTCTTACCCGAAGGCTTAATGGAAAGTCGTTTGTATATGAATGGTACGTTGAGATCATGGATTCACTATATTCAACTTAGGAGCGCTCATGGCACTCAGCAAGAACATGTCGAAGTTGCCGGAGCTTGTGCCGCAGCTATTGTCCAAATCTTCCCAATGGCAGCGACCCTTGCTGCAGAGTCTGGGTCGTAGTATTGTAGTACATGAATTCTCTATGGGCGACGTAGAGGATCCTGATCTCTACGCCAGTCAATCCTTATGGGAATTTCAACAAAGTGAGAAAGGCCAGTGGGTCATGGAGCATGCCTTAGAAACACCCATCTGGCAGCGTCAGCAAGATTATATGTCATTCGGGTATAAGTATAAGATTGCTGCTCGGTTAACCGAGCAGGATATTACATACTTTTTACTGCGCTGGAGTTAGTTGTTAAAGAAGACCGTTACGGTCTTCAACACTGTAGTAGTACCTTTCTTACGCATTTCAATTTTAAGCGTGGCACGTTGATAAACTTTAGTGCTTGATGGCTTAGCCATACTCCAAGTCACATCTGAAGCTAAACTAACCCATGATCCCAGTGGCCCACTCACTGCACCGGCTGGTGGTGATAACGTATTAACTGCTTTGACTTCATAGTCTTTACCAATACCAGTAGACAGTGGTGTAGTCCATGTATCGCGCTGACTAGAAGCGAATTCTTCTATGTTATACCAACCATATTCAATATCACCATCGTTAGCAAAAGTCACATAAACTGGATAGCGAGTCTCAACTAATTTACCGCTAGACATACTGCTAGCTAATCCACTAACTACAATAGTTGAAGGAACTGTGAGCACCGCAGCAGCAGCACTAACAAACTTATAATCAGGCGGCTTACTGGTTCCAGTGGTATTAGTACGACAACCGTTTGGCCCATACACATAGAATCTTACTACATAGTTTTTACCAGTACGCAGGTATTCTTCCATGTCTACAACACCAGTTTGACCATTAACTAATGGATCACCTGGATACTTGTAAATGGTAGTTTCCTTGCTGGCGTTATATGTAGTACCTTCACTAATTCTAGCTTCAACCACTGTAGCTACACCAGGAATATCTAGCTTAAACTGTAGGTCTCTATTAGATAGTTCTTTAATCTCTGTGACCTGCGGACATGCTTGACTTGCGCTTGGAGTTGGTGTAGGCGTTGGGGTAGGCGTTGGTGTCGGAGTAGGTGTTGGGAATGGCGCAGCGTCACTCCAGTCTGGATCACTAACTGTAACACAATACTCGACTGTATTAGCACTTATATTGCCCTTGGCTTCCCAACAGTATGGAGTTTGTCTTGGTAGTAGCTCGCCGTTGGCATTGACTTTGTTTGTAAAATTACCGGCACTGTCTAAAGTCACCGTAAATGGTGCGCCAGCATTTTGTGTGTCATATGATGTTTTTAAGTTAGCGGGAGATAAGCGACCTTCTTTAGCTCCATAAGCGTCCCAATGAGTTTGTGCGAACTTTTCTTTAGTCAATCCATAACTGTTATTTAGATAAGCCGCTGCTACATCAGGATTATAATCAAAGTACAAATTATCTATAGTAGGTTTCTTATATGTAATTGTAACCTTTTCGTTTGGACATCCCGAAAGTGCAACATCGAATGCTTCGTTTTCTTTAACTGCTGTAGGCCCACTGGCCTTTAATACACACACAGTTGGTGTCGGAGTAGGAGTAGGTGTTGCTGTAGGTGTCGGTGTTGGTACAGCAGTACCAGTTGGAGTAGGAGTAGGTGTTGCTGTAGGTGTCGGTGTTGGCGTTGCTGTAGGTGTCGGAGTCACTACAACCTGTTCACAGCATGGCTCTTCTAATACTGTGATAGAATAATCAGCAGTGTTCTCGGTTTTATTTCCGTCAAATCGTAGCTTGTAAACACCGTGAAGTAAATTACCACTGGTAGATAAGTTGACTGCTCCGCGCCCAGTACTATCTAATGTTACCGAACCGGTCAAAGAACCAGGTCCGCTTTGACTTGAAAAAGTCACTATTTCACCCGGATAACCAATAATTGTTAACGGTACTGGTCTATCGGGCTCGGTACTTGGCTGCTGACATATTAGCGCACTTGACGGGCCTTCAACTCGTAACTCTGCTGGTATAATGTAACAGGTTATTGAACGAGCAAGTAAGTTACTAACACCAAGACCACCAGTCCATAAGGTCATTTGAAACTGTTGTACATCTAATACATTCTTTGTACCAACTATGAAACTACCTGTATAGTTAGGAGTGGACAATGTGTTTAATTCACCTGGTACAGAAGTTAGCCCTAATCCCGAATAAGCAACCATAGTATCTGGATACACTGGGTACCATTTTGCTTCAGGTATAATATTAGCTATGCTAGTAGACCATGTAAAATCAAAAGGAAATCCGGCTGTGACAGTATTATCGACTGGTGCCACAGTCCATTTAGGTATTACTAGAGTGCGTGTAAAGGTGCCTGAGCGATTTACTGTACCAAGTTGTCCAGACATAACATTGTCAGTAAAATTGCTAGCATTGATAGGATCCTCACCAAGCCCGTTAACAGTTAAGACTTGTGAACTAGCTACAATTGGCCCAGTAGGGCTACCTTTACGTAATCTTACTATAAACTGTTTTGGCATTGATTAACCACCGGATTGGAATCCACCACTAAATGTATGAACTGCTGTTTCGGTTCCGCCAGCTTTAGTTACCCAAATTTTCATAGCAAACGAAGTACCAATTGTGTATGGTCCAGTGAAATTATTCACTGCGGTATTTAGATTACCACGTCGTAAGCCTGGAGTGACTTCAGCGTTGAACTCATCGTTGGTAGGTAAGCCATTATAAATTTGCGTTCCAGTTCCAGGATTAGCCACTGTAAAGTTTGATGCTTGCATGATTTCAACTTTGACATTAGTAGCTGCTGGGCCTACCCGGAACCCATAAAGATTTACTGTTCCTTCTTGGTATGGGATAGCTAATAAACCAAATTCAATCAAAGCATTTGCACCAGTAACTACCACTGTGTAAGTCACAGTGTTTGTGGTTTTATTGCCCTTTAAGGTGTAAGTGTATGTGCCAGGTGCGATTGGTATGCCACCAGTAATGTCACCAGTCAATTCACCATTGCTGTTCAATGGTAAGTTTCCGGTTGCGCCAGCCGCAGCACCGCTGCCTACAAAATTAACTGTCTCGTTTGGTGCGCCTTTAATAGTAACTGTGATTGGTTGCCCTGTGGCCAACGTAGTTGGACCAACAGCACTAAGCACGTAACTGGCATTCAATGTAACACTATAAGTTACTGTATTGGGAGTTTTGTCTCCATCAAATGTAAACGAGTATGCGCCAGCTGGTAATGCTGCTCCATTAAACAAATCACCAGCTAAGGTTCCTTGTGCGTTTAATGGTAAGTTAACACCGGCTGAGGCTAGTTGTGTTGGGCTAGTTCTGCCTTCGGATTGTCCAAATAAGGTATAATGTGTGTTGGCATAATCGATTGGTGTTTTCCCATTAGTATTAATCTTGTAAGCAGCAGCCACATCTGGATTAACAATAAAGTACAGTGTGGCAGCGGTTGACTTCGCTACAACTATTTCGTTAGGTGCACCAGTAATAGTAGTGTTTGCTGGTTGACCTTGATTCACTGACGCCGGACCTACCACTTTCAATGTGTAAGCTGCAACTACTGTAACCGAGTATGTTGGTGAATTGGTAGTTTTGTTACCTGACACTGTCCAAGTATAAACACCAGGTGGAGTGTAGATATTATTACTACCGTCGCGTCCAGATATATCAGCGTTAAACGTACCTGTAGCATCTAAGTTAAATGTTCCGTTAGTGGTACCTGTATAGTTAACAGCTTCTGATGGTGCACCAGTTATAGAAATATTAATTGCTTGATTACTTGATACCTGTGATGGACCTGTAACTGCTAGTGTGTAACTTGCAGCGATTGTGATTTTATAAGACTCAACATTAGGTGTTTTATCGCCGTCGAATTCAATTGTGTAGATTAGACTAATAAACTTAGACCCGACCTGTAAGCCGGCACCATTTGTAATGTCTTGTGTCAGTGTACCATTGGCACCTAAGGTCAATGGGTATGTAGTATTAAGTGGTGTGCCCATACCGGTTACAGCACCACCACCTAGATTTGTTACACTGGTTATCTTAGCAGTAACAGCTTCGTTAGGAGCTCCACTTACTGTTACCTTGATAGGTTGCGAAGCAGCAGCAGTCGAAGGTCCTGTGACCTTGAGCTGATAACTTGCTGTGATGTTAATTGAATAACTCACAGTGTTAGTGGTTTTATTACCTTTAAGTGACCATTGATAGGTACCAACAGGTAAGTCTCGATTTGGATTCAAGTCAAAAGTAAACGACCCTGTATTGTTTAGTGTATATGAACCAGTTGTAGTCCCAGTATAAGTAACTACTTCGTTTGGCAATCCATTTATAGTAATACTAATAGCACTACCGTATGCTGCGTTAGCTGGCCCATTAATCTGTAGCTGGCTTGAAACAACTACGACTGTATAAGTTTTGGTGTTTGAACTCTTGTTACCGCTAACGGTCCAAGAGTAAGTACCACCACGCAAATCCTTGTTAGGATTAATATCTGCGGTTAACGATCCGGTACCATCAAGTGGTGCTGATCCAGTAGTAGTTCCAGTATAACTAATTAACTCGTTTGGTGCGCCACTGATTGTAACCACGATTGGCGCACCATATTGTACGCTGGCTGGACCAGTGACATTTATAGTGCTTAGAGCATCAACTGTTAGACTATAGGTCAATGTGTTAGGTGTTTTGTCACCATCCAATGCCCAAACATAAGGACTAGTTCTTGCTGGAGGATTATAAGAGCCGCCTGCACTTAGATCCACAGTAAATACCCCACTGCCATCTAGTGTAAACGTTCCTGGTGTAGTTGACGGTTCATTTTCAAACTTTGATGTAGCAGTAGTTGGACTCATTCTACCTTCAGCGGAACCAAACTGAGCATAATGTGAGTTAGCATATTGATTGGCTGTCATGCCGCCACTGTCTTTTAAGAAAGCAGCAGCTACATCAGGATAGTAATCAAAATAAGCATTGTATGTAGCTGTAGGCTTTTGATAACGGTAGGTAACTATTTCATTAGCTACACCATTAAGAGTAATATTAATCGGGCTGCCAAACTTGATACGTGTTGGTGCAGTTAGTGTCAATTGTTTTGCCGCAGTCACTATGACAGTTTTGTTTACGGTGTTTGGTGTTTTGTTTCCTTTAATCACCCAAGTATATGTGCCAGGCGGAGTGTTTGGTAATCCAGTTGTGGGATCTTTTCCGCTAATATCACCCGTAAATCGACCCGAAGCGTCGAGCACAAATGACCCATCATTTCCAACAGCACTAGCAGACCCAGTGTATGTAACAGTTTCACCAGGAGCACCAGTAATGATAAGATCAATGCGACTATCAGAGGTGACTGTGGTAGGTAATGAAATACCCAGTACCCAAGATTTAGCTACAGTAACAGAATACACTGGAGTTTCTGTAGTTTTATTCCCATCAAGTTTCCAACTATACGGCGTAGTACGACTTGGTAAACCTAAACTAATGTTTCCTGTTAGGCCACCATTACTGTCAAGTACAAAAGTTCCACCAGCTACACTTAGTCCAGCTAAGGCTGTGGGACTGTATCGACCTTCAGCTTGCCCAAAGTTATTGTAGTGGTCCTCGGCAAATTGCTGGGCAGTCATGCCTTTGCTGTTAATTGCAAAAGCACCAGCTACGTCTGGGTAGTAATCAAAATACAGGTTTGGTATTGCCGGTGCCACATAAGTGTATGTGATTTGTTCATTTGGTGCACCACTGATTGTAACTGTGATTGGTACGTTTTCGGTTACTGGGCTAGGACCAGTAACCGACAATGCGTAATTGTTAACAATTTTAGCAGTGTATGTAATTTCGTTAGGTGTAAGATTTCCTTTTAGCTTGAACACGTAGTTCCCAACTGGCGGAGTTCCAGTGATAGTATGAGTAGCTGTGCCAGAATTATTTAAAGAAATATTACCTTTATTACTAGGGTCAGTAACACCAACATAACTAACAGTTTCATTAGGTGCCCCGCTTACTGCAATCTGTAGCGGATCACCAAAGTTAAACGTTGCCGGGTTTGGCGAGTTTACTGCTAGTGTGTACTTGGCTGTCACCGAAACTGTGTATGTCGGGACGTTGGGTGTTTTGTCACCATCAAATGTCCAACTGTAATTACCAGGAGGTGTCATAGGCAACCCAGTTACTGGATCTAGCCCACTAACATTATTGGCATAAGTTCCGGTATTATCAAGTATGATTGTACCGTTTGTAGCGCCGCTGTACGTAACTTTTTCAGCAGGATAACCTTTGATGGTGATATTAATTGGTTCGTTAAAGTAAACACTAGATGGACCAGTTACACTTAAACGTACTCCTACTATTTTACAAACCGGGGAGCGTGCTAGCAAAGTCCCTGTGCCCAAATTACCATTCCATAAAGTAAGTTGGAATTGTGTGTCTGCCGTAATAGCAGTGGTAGGTACAGTGATAGAACCATTAGTGCTGTCAGTAATATACGAGATTGTACCGTTCCTGGTAGTGATACCAGGGCCGCTATATTCTGTTTCAGTACCAACTGTGACTGCGTACCATTTTAAGTTAGTGGCAGTGTTTGGTACACTCACGGTCCAATTAAAAGTAAAACTTGCTGTGGCATTTACTGTAGGCGAAACTGGGTTCAAAGTCCAAGTTGGTGCAATTAGCTTCTTAAAAAATGTACCAAGTTGGCTGGCTGTACTAACACTACCTTGAAGAAGACCGTCCTCAAAATCTTGAGCACGTATAGGGCCAGAGCCTAGTCCATCAATAGTAATAACTTGTGAGTTAGCTACAATAGGACCAGTTACACTTCCAGTTCTTAGGCGTACAATAATTTGTTTAGACATATTAGTTATTTATCGGTTAAATTGGACCACCACTTTCATCCCCCACTTTCATCCCCGGTTCCCACTGGCACATAGACTACTTTGAGATCTTGCACCCCTGGCCCTAGGCTACCATAACCTATTGTGGTGCTAATTCCACCTAACCCAAATACAGTTAGCTTGATATAATATTCACCAGATAAAAACAATTTGGCATTGTGTAAACTATATGGCGTTTGTCCTGAATTATTATTTGTGTTTACAGCATAGAATAATATCGGATACTGTTCATGCAACGCCGCTTCTTGCCAAATCGGGCCTTCTACAATACTGATTTGAATTCTCGTTACGCTACCTGTTGTAGTCCAATAAAGATAGTAATCAGATTCATAAAAAGCGGTGATTACTGGCGGAGTTCCAGTTGGAACCGGTGTTGCAGCAGGCGTTACTGTAACTGCGTAACTAGTGATATTATTGGTGATATTTCCGTCTAAATTCCAAGCAAAATAGCCAGGTGTGGCGCCTTTTCCTTGTGTTAATTCAGCCGTAAGGCGGCCATTTGCACCCAAGGTTACTGAACCTGTAGTTGTGCCTGTAAAACTTACAACTTCATTTGGGGCACCAGAAATGGTCACTGTCAGCAATGATCCAGCCACTAGAGTTGCGGGTCCAGTAACAGTTAATGTATATGTAACTGGTGCAGGTGTTTGTGCTTGTGGACTTACTATTAATTCATAATTGACTATATTTGGTGTTTTGTTACCGTCAAGAGTCCATTTATATGTTTTAGGCAATAGGGTAACACCAGAAGCTATATCGCCAGTAATGGTTCCTGAACTATTCAGTGTTAACGTACCACTTGTGGGGCCTGAATAAGTTACTACTTCATTGGGCGCTCCTGTGATTGTAACAATTACAGGTTGACCCGAGTTCACAATTGATACTGCTGTTAAGGCA
>Ga0172376_10007871_pt1 | contig 11259 bp, 10 predicted proteins | sample Lak35m_FD_121114 | JGI IMG/M metagenome (GOLD analysis project Ga0172376, IMG submission 121114) | Freshwater microbial communities from Kabuno Bay, South-Kivu, Congo - kab_092012_35m | ecosystem: Environmental > Aquatic > Freshwater > Lake | place: Democratic Republic of the Congo: South-Kivu...
CACGGTTGGCACCAACAGCCCGGCCTACAACGCCGCCTATGCCCGCGATGTGAGTGGCATCGATGTGTTGGGCTATACCGCCAACGACTTCCAGATCAGCGACCGCCACTGGGCGGAGGGCGTTGCGGCGGTGAATGCCTTCCACGAGCCCGGCCGGTTCGTGGTGTTCCCGGTGCAGGAGTGGTGCGGCAACTCCACCGCCGGAGGCGACCACAACGTGCTGTTTCTAGGCGATGCAGCGCCTGATTTTCCCTACAACGCCCGCGGAGAGCACAACCGCACCCTGCGCTGGAGTGAGGAGCAGCGCAGCCATGCGGTGGAGCTGGGACGCTGGCCGGTGAAGCAGCTGTGGGAGGCCTACATCGACGCACCCGAGGAGCATCTGTTGATCCCCCATGTGGGAGGGCGGCGCTACATCCCCGATTGGCATCACCCCGAACTTGAGCGGCTTGTGGAGATCTGCTCGGCCTGGGGTCAGTTCGACTGGCTCTACGCCGATGTGATTCGCCGCGGCTATCGGCTGGGGGTGGTTGCCAGTGGGGACGAACACCGCGGCCGCCCCGGCGGCGGGGCCCCGGGCGTGCAGGTATTCGGCGTGAGGGGCGGTCTCACCGGCGTACTGGCAGATCAACTCGATCGCGGCAGCGTGGGCTGGGCCCTGAGGGCGCGCCACACCTGGGCCACCACAGGCGAGCGCACCGCGCTCCTGGTGAGCTGCGCAGGGCATCGCCAGGGCGACGAGTTCCACCATCGCGGTGCGGCCCGGATCGACTACCGGCTGCTGGGCGATGGTGGAGCTGCCGGTTGGGAAGAGCTGACCCTGCTGGACCACACGGGCATCATCCAGCGGCGCAACCTGCACCAGGAGCAGGGCTATGCCAGTGATCTCGTGCGCTTGCGCTGGGGCGGTGCCAGGATTCCCGACCGCTACCGCTGGGCCATCTGGCGGGGCCGGATCCAGGTGCTGGGCACCTCGATCCTGTCGCTCCAGGCCACCGGGATGGAGCATCCTGAAGAAGCCTGCTGGCGCGACGGGGCCACCGCTGTGGGCTTCGCTAGCGAAACCTACGGCGATGCGGACGGGGTGGAGATCACCGTGGCCGATCTGGCCGAGGCGCGCTTCCTGATCGAGGGCACCATTGAGGGGTTCCAGAAACTGCCGGGCGGCCGAGCCAGTAGCCCCTTCGTGCATGCCCCCGGGTTTCGCTGGGAGGTGGCGGCCGAAAAGCTGCTCGAGCAGGGCGAACTGCGGCTTGATCTGGGGGGCACCGATCTGTTTCTCGCCCTGGAGCGGCAGACGCGAGGGCCCCTGCCAGACGATCTGGCCGGGAGTTTCATTGTGGAACCCGCCAACGGTCCCCACGGCTTTCGCCCCCTTTATCTCTGCGGTCGCCAGCGCGACGGTGCCAGGGTGTGGTCTTCAGCCCTGTTCATCCATTTTCAGGAAGACTGAGCCGTAGGGGGTGATGGGCAGGATTTGCACCCGCAGAGGCTGCCTGCGCCGATGATGCGACCCGTTGTCGCTGTTCGGTATTCCGAGGCACTTCCAGCTGATCTCCAGAAGGTTAAGAGTAGATTAAGTAATCGGTAAAAACCACGGACAGCTCCCAGGCCTCGCACTTGTTTTTCTCTCCCAACGACTGGAGCGAAATCCTGCTGCGCATTTCCCTGGCGCTTGCGGCCGGTGGTGCCGTAGGCCTCAATCGTGATCGCGTCAATCGGCCGGCAGGCCTGCGCACCTATATGACCGTGAGTGTCGGATCGGCGTTTTTCGTGATGCTGATTCTCCAGGCTGGAGTCGATTTCAATACCACCAATGCGCTCAGCCGAACCGTGCAGGGCATCACCACCGGTGTGGGCTTCATCGGAGCGGGGCTGATCTTTCAACAGCACCACGACAACAACAATGCCCCGATCAAGGGACTCACCTCCGCGGCCGCGCTTTGGCTCACGGCCAGCCTGGGAACGGCAGCCGGCTGTGGCCTGTGGCAGATGACCCTGGTCGGCACCCTGACCACCCTGGTGATCCTCAGCGGCTTCAGGAGAGTTAAGGAGGCGCCTGTGTACAAAACGGTGATCCGGCGTAAACGGAAAGCCTCGACACCACGTTCGCGAAGGAATGCGACCGTAGATCATGGATCGGGACCCGGCGGCGATCCGGGCCTGCCGCCAGCGTGATTCAACGTGCAAGCTCGTCCTCAGCCCGACAGCGGCGGAGAGGAGTCTGACCCTGGGATCATCCTCACCAGTGTCTGCACCGCCAGGCTCAGCAGGGCCACCGAGCCGAGCAGTGAGGCGCAGGCGAAGGCCGCGGTGGCGTCGTATTCCAGGTAGGTGCGCTCCACGTGCAAGGTGAGGGTGTTGGTGGAGCCGATGATCTTTCCCGACACCACCGATATCGCGCCGAATTCGCCGAGCGCCCTGGCTGTGCAAAGGATCACCCCGTAGATCAGGGCCGGCCGGATGTGGGGAAACGTCACGCTCCAGAAGGTGCGCCAGCCACTGGCCCCCAGGCAGCGGGCTGCCTCCTCCTCCTCGCGCGGCACTTCCTGCAGGGCTGGATACACTTCGCGGGCCACGAAGGGAACGGTCACGAACAGCAGGGTGATCGCCAGCCCTGGCGTGGCAAACACCACCCGCAGGCCGGAGCGCTGGATCGCATCAGCGAACAGCCCCATTTCCGGGCTGAAGATCAAGATCATCATGAAGCCCACCACGATCGGTGAGATCGAGAGCGGCAGATCCAGCAGGGCCAGCAGCAGGGCCTGGCCCCGGAAGTTGTGGCGCGCCAGCAGCCAGCTCACCAGCAACCCGAACACCGTGTTGAGTGGCACGGCGATGGCGGTGATCAGCAGGGTGAGCCGCAGGGCATGGAGGGCATCGGGGTCGGTGATCGAGCCCCAGTAGGCGGCCAGTCCGGCAGCCAAGGCCTCGCCGAACACGGTGATCACCGGCAGCAGCACCACCAGCGTGAGGAAGGTCATGCCGATGGCGATCAGCAGCCATTGAATCCAGTGGCTGGGGGTGCGGGGTTTCAAAGAGCCAGCCGGCGGCGATACCAGAGGGCCAGGCCGTTGATCAGAACCAGCAAACCGAGGCTGGCGATCAGCAGCACCAGCGACACAGCGGTGGCGCCGTCGAAATCGAACTCCTCGAAGCGCTGGTACACAAACACCGTGGCAGTGAGTGTCTGGAAGGGGATGTTGCCGGTGATGATCGTCACCAGGCCGTATTCGCCCAGGCCCCGGGCCAGGGCCAGGCTGAATCCCGTGGCCAGGGCCGGCACAAACTGGGGCAGCAGCACCATGGCGAACACCTGGGGGGGCCTGGCCCCGAGGGTGGCGGCCGCCTCCTCCACCTCAGGTTCGATCGTGATCAGCACCGGCTGAACAGCCCTCACCACGAACGGTAGCGTGGCGTACACCATCGCCAGCACCACCCCGAATCGGGAGCCGGTGAAGCTGAACTCACCAGCACCGATGCTCGCCAGCCAGCCACCGATCGGGCCGTCTGGATCAAGGTATTGGCCGAGATGGCCCCCTGGTCCGTAGAGCCGCATCAAGGCAATCGCCGCAACCACGCCTGGCATGGCGAAGGGAAGATCCACCAGGGCATCGGCGAAGCCACGCCCCGGGAACCGGTAGCGCACCAGCACCCAGGCCAGCAACAGACCCAGGGCAGTATTGATCAGGGCTGCAACGGTGGCTGAACGAAGCGAAAGGCGGATCGCCTCCGCGGCAAGCTCGGAACTGAGCAGGGCCCACAGCTTCTGGGGTGGCAGACGGACCGCCGAAATGCCCAGCGCCACCAGTGGCAAGCCCAGCAGCAGGCCCAGGTAGAGGGTGGCGCCGAGCCGAAGGCCTAGCGCCCAGGAGGGCCCCCACCTGGGCCGCCGTCGCTCCCCACTCACCGAGCCGCCCTGGCGGCCTGTTCGAACAGGCCGCCATCGTCGAACAGTTTTTGGTTGACCGCGTCCCAGCCGCCGAAATCATTCACTGTGCGCAGCTGGCGCACCACCCGATACTGGCTGCTGAAGCGGCTCAGCACTTGGGGATTGCTGGGCCGGTAACCCACCTCGGCAAAAATGGCCTGGGCCTTGGGTGAGAACAGGAATCGAGTGAACGCCTGCGCCACCTCCCGCGTGCCGCGCTTGTCCACTACCTTGTCGATCACGGTGACAGGGAACTCCACCTTGAGGTTGGCACTGGGCACCACGTAGGGATAATCCTTGGGAATGGCCTCATTGGTGGTGATGATCTCATTCTCAAAGGTCACCAGTACATCGCCCACACGATTCTTGACGAAGGCATCAGTTGCTTCCCGGCCAGAATTCACCTGAGTCTTGATGTTTTTGACCAGGCTGAACAGATAGGATCTGGCGGCATTGTCTCCGTTGTCCTTGAGCACGGATCCGTAACCAGCCAGGAATCCCCAGCGGGCATTGCCCGAGGTCTTGGGGTTGAGGGACACCGATTCCACGCCAGGCCGGGCCAGGTCCTGCCACGTCTGGATTTTCTTGGGATTGCTCTGGCGAACCACGACCGCCATCACGGTGGTGACAGGCACCGCTTTGTTGGGTAGTCGCGTTTGCCAACGGGGGCTCACCAGGCCTTTCTCTACCAGGGGTGTGACGAAAGTGGAGAGATTCTGGGCAAGAACGTCGGCTTCAAGACCCCCCAGGATTGCACGAGTCTGGGAAGCCGATGCTCCATAGGATTGCTTGAAGGTGACGGTTTGTCCCGTCTTTTCTTTCCATTCCTTTTGGAATTCAGGAATCAGGCGGGAATACGCTGCTTTCGCTACTGCATAGCTGACCAGCGTGATCTGTACCGGTTGAGACTGTGCTGAAACTCGATCGCCACCGGTAACGCCAGGGACAAAGACAACAGCCGAAGCTGCGAAAAGAGCGGAGATCGTTGTCAATGCAAGCCTTGAAGGACCGGCGACCATTTTTGATTGTCTATTCAGCATGAATAACCTATCCAGGCGGAGACGATTTGGATGTAGCTTGAGCCACATCAGGTCGGGGCTTCTCCCATCTCGTCGATCAGCTCTTGCCGATACCAACCTCACGAACGATCACAGCCAGCTGATCGGGTTCCACCAGAAAGCCGTCGTGGCCGTGCAGGCTGCGGATCACCTGCACGGGGCTGGACCCCGGCGCGTGAGCGGCGATCCAATGTTGCTCCTCCAGGGGGAACAGGCGGTCGCTGTCCATCCCCACCACGGTGAGGGGTTGGCTGATCTGGGCGAGCGCCTGGGCGGAACCGCCACGGCCGCTGCCGAGATCGAAGAGAGTCATGGCGCGGCTGAGGGTGATGTAGGAGTTGGCATCGAAGCGGCGGGCAAGCTTCTCGGCGTGATGGTCGAGATAGGAGGTGATGGCGAACCTGCCGCCGCCGTGCCCTTCCTTCCAGGCGTAGGGATCCTCCTCGGCTTGATGGGTGCGGCCGAAGCGCATCTGCATCTCCACCCGGCTGCGGTAGCTGAGCTGGGCGATGCGCCGCGCCACCCCGAGGCCGCGATGGGGGCCTTCGCCAGGCGGGGCGTCGTAGTAATCGCCCCCACGGAATCGCCCATCGGCCGTGATCGCGGCGATCTGCGCCTCGTGGCTGCCGATCGCATCCGCCCCCAGCGCCGCTGTGGCTCCGATCACCAGGCCGCACGCCACTTGCTGCGGATGGGCGACCAGCCACTCCAGCACCCGCATCCCGCCCAGGGAGGGCCCGAGCATGCAGGCCCAGCGGCGGATGCCGAGGGCCTCGCTGAAACGGCGCTCAACCTCCACCATGTCGGCCACGGTGATCACCGGGAAGCGGCTCCCCCAGGGTCTGCCGTCCGGGGCGGCAGAAGCCGGGCCGGTGCTGCCCTGGCAACCGCCCAGCACGTTGGCGCAGACCACAAACCAGCGGCGGGTGTCGATGGCCCGGCCGGGGCCGACCAGGCCGTTCCACCAACCGGGATGGCGATGGCCCGGTCCGGCTTGGCCGCAGACATGGGAATCGCCGGTGAGGGCATGGGAGATGAAGACGGCGTTGGAGTGGTCGGGATGGAGGGGGCCCCAGGTCTGGTAGGCCACCCGCACCTCCGGGAAGCTGAATCCCGATTGCGTGCTGAACCGGCCAAGCGACAGAAAGCGGCGCTCCCCCGGCGGATCCCCTTCCCGCCAGGCACCGCTGGCCGGGGGTGGAGTGGCGTCCGGCGCCATGGCTCAGGGCCGCAGCGCCGCAAAACCCAGGTCGAGATCAGAGAGGATGTCCTGGATGCTTTCCAGACCCACCGACAGCCGCACCAGCCCGGGCGTGACGCCGGAGGCCAGCTGTTCTTCCGGCGAGAGCTGGGAATGGGTGGTGGAAGCGGGGTGGATCACCAGGCTGCGCACATCGCCGATGTTCGCCACATGGCTGTGCAGCCTGAGTGCCTCCACGAATGCCTTGCCGGCCTCAACGCCACCCTCGAGTTCAAAGGCGAGCACACCGGAGGTGCCGAGCGGCGCGTATTTGAAACCGCGCTCGTACCAGGCACTGCTGGCGAGGCGTGCATAGTTCACCGCAACCACCTCGGGCCTGGCCTGCAGCCAGTGAGCCACCTCCAGGGCATTGCTGGTGTGGCGCTCGATCCGCAGCGACAGCGTCTCCAGCCCCAGGGCCACCAGCCAGGCGTTGAAGGGCGCGATCGAAGCGCCGAGATCGCGAAGCAGCTGCACCCTGGCCTTGAGGATGAAGGCGAGGTTGGCCCCAAGGGCGCCGCCCACGCCGAGATCCCTGGCATACACGAGGCCGTGATAGCTGGGGTCTGGCTGATTGAAATTGGCGAAGCGCTCGGGCTGAGCCCCGTAGTCGAAGCGGCCGCTGTCGACGATCACACCGCCGATGGCGGTGCCATGGCCGGCGATGTATTTGGTGACCGAATGCACCACGATGTCGGCACCCCACTCGATCGGCCGAATCAGGTAGGGGGTGGCCACGGTGTTGTCCACAATCAAGGGCACGCCAACCTCATGGGCGACGGCTGCCACCGCTTCGATATCGAGAATGTCGCTCTTGGGATTGGCGATCGATTCGCCGAAGAAGGCTTTCGTATTCGGCTGTACAGCATCACGCCACGACTGCGGGTCATCGGGGTCGGCGACGAAACTCACCGCGATGCCGAGCTTGGGCAGGGTGTAATGAAACAGGTTGTAGGTGCCGCCGTAGAGCGAAGGGCTGGAGACGATGTGATCGCCTGCCTCGGCCAGGTTCAGGATCGCAATCGTTTCCGCGGCCTGGCCGCTGGCCAGCAGCAGAGCGCCAACACCTCCCTCGAGGGCGGCAATGCGCTCCTCCACGGCGGCCTGAGTGGGGTTGGTGATGCGTGTGTAGATATTGCCCAGTTCCTTGAGGCCGAACAGATTGGCCGCGTGGGTGGTGTCGTTGAAGGTGAAGGATGTTGTCTGATACAGCGGCAAGGCACGGGCGCTGGTGGTGGGATCAGCAACCTGCCCGGAATGGATCTGCTTGGTTTCAAACAACCATTCCGGCGCAGGCATGGATTGAATCTCATCTTCATCCACCCTATGGATGGCCTCTCTGCTGCCCATGTGCCTGCGGCCACAGCCAGGCGTTCCTGGCCTCACGGCGAACAGGATCGGTTGTGGTTCACTGCATCACGGCCTGAGTCATGACCAGAATCATGACCAGAATCATGATCAGTATCATTCCCTGCAACATTGCCTACGATCAGGATGCATGGCTCCAGCGAGCCGCGTGTCAGCGACGCTGATTCGCGCTGCTGAGCAGCGTGCTTCCAGATTCAGATCTTCGTGCCACACCAGCCCAGCAGCAGGCAGCACAGGGCCATCAGCACAAACAGCTGTGGGCTGTAGCCGCTCCAGCGGCCCAGCAGCAGACCGCCGATCATCACGAACCAGGGGGAGAGCAATGGCCAGGGAGCGATCCAGCCCGAACGATTGGCCAGCGGATCGATAGCCGATCCAGCCCTGTTCATCGGCCTTGGCTGCCTGCCGTGGCCGGCCGGCTGGCGTGGGTGCATCCCAGTCATGGATTCACTCTGCCGGCTGGGCAGGGGCTGCGGTGTTGCCGCCGCCACAGGGGCCTCAGATGAAATACATCACCTGCGACTGCAGCTTCTGATCGCGCTCATCGAGCAGGGCCTGCAGGGTGGTGGCCTCGAGAATGCCCAGCCGTGCGGCTTCGAGCCTATCCTCCAGGGTGCCGATCACCTCGAATTCCGCGCTCTGGCGGCTGGCGCTGCTGCGGCTGCCGCTCTCGCCCTCCAGGCAGCGCACCACCTCGGCGATCTGGATCTCCCCGGGCGGCCGGGCCAGCTGGTACCCGCCGCGGGGCCCGCGGATGCTGCGCAGGATGCGGCCGCGCCGCAGGCCGGTGAGCATCTGCTCCAGGTAGCGGTCTGGGATGCCCTGGCGTGCGGCGATCTCGGCCACCTGCAGCACCCCTCCCTGGCTGTGGATGGCGGCGAGCTCCAGCAGGGAGACCAGGCCGTATTCCGTTTTGGCACTGAAGGCCACCAGGTTCCCCGGCGCATTGGTGTGGATTGTGGCAGGGGCCAGGCCCCACAGCCATGGAAAGGCGGCATCCCGAGCGATGTAGTTGGGAATACGTCGCCCCGGCGGCAGCGCCGCGCACACTTGGTTCCGTTCTCCCATCGGACTACCGTGGTTTCCATTCGTTTCCGCCCCCTCGGCCGGACCGCCGCCGGACTGGCGCTGGCCGGACTGGCCGCCACCCCGATCGTCGCCTCGCTCACCCTCGCCGGCACGGGCCTGGTGGTGAACCAGCCCGCGCAGGCGCAGCAGAGCGACGAGATCCTGCTGGTGAGCTACGCCGTGACCAAGGCGGCCTACGACCGCATCATCCCCCTGTTCATCGCCGACTACAGGAAGCAGACCGGCCAGAGCGTGAGGGTGAAGAGCAGCTTCGGCGGCTCCGGCAGCCAGACCCGCGCCGTGATCGATGGCCTGCCCGCCGATGTGGTGGGGCTGGCGCTGTCGGCGGACGTGTTCAAGCTGCAGGAGAAGGGGCTGATCGATGTGGGCTGGGAGAAGGAGTTCCCCAACCAGTCGATCATCACCAACTCCACCGTGGCCCTGTTCGTGCGGCCCGGCAATCCCAAGGGGATCAAGACCTGGGCCGATCTCGACAACAAGAACGTGGAGGTGATCACCGCCAACCCCAAGACCTCCGGCGGCGCCCGCTGGAACTTCGCCGCCCTCTGGGGATCGGTGACCCAGACCGGCGGCAGCGAAGACAAGGCCAGATCCTTCATCACCACGGTGTATAAAAACGTGGATGTGCTGCCCAAGGACGCCCGCGAAGCCACCGACACCTTTGTGAAGCGGCGCAAGGGCGATGTGCTGCTCAATTACGAGAATGAAGCCATCCTCGCCCGCAAGACCGGCGAATGGACCACACCGTGGATCATCCCCAGCCCCAACATCCTGATCGAGGGCCCGATCACCGTGGTGGACAAGAACGTGGACAAGCGCGGCACCCGCAAGCTCGCCACCGCCTTCGCCCGCTTCCTCTACACCCCCGCTGCCCAGAAGATCTTTGTGGAGGAGGGCTTCCGCCCGGTGACCGCCGAAGGCAAGGTCTTCGCCCAGGGCCGCTTCCCCGCGGTGAACACCTGGCGGATCACCAAGCTCGGCGGCTGGAAGGTGGTGGACCGCAAGTTCTTCGGCAAGGGCGCCATCTGGGATCAGATCTTCGCCAAGACCCGCTGATCCCCTCACGGCCATCCCCGCCAACCCCCGGCTCGCCCCGGCCGCCTCGGCGGGCCGGGGCCTTCTGCTGGGCGGGGCCGCTGCAGCGCAGACTGCTCCGATGTGCGAACTGCTGGCCCTCAGCGCCAACACCCCCACCGATCTGCGCTTCTCGTTTCACGGGTTGCGGCTGCGGGGCGGCGCCACCGGCGATCACGCCGATGGCTGGGGCCTGGCCAGCTACGACCCGGATGGCCGCGGCCTGCGCCTCTACCGGGAGGATGCCCCGGCGGCCTTCTCGCCGATCGCGGCGGCGGTGGCGGAGCTGGATCTCAGGGCCCACTGCTCGATCGCCCATATCCGCAAGGCCACCAGCGGTGTGGTGGCGGTGGAGAACTGCCATCCCTTCCATCGCCGCTGGGCTGAGCAGGAGTGGGTGTTCGCCCACAACGGCGATCTGGCGGCCCTGCCGCCGCTGGCGGGCCGGCAGCGGCCGATCGGCCAGACCGACAGCGAAGCCGCCTTCTGCTGGATCCTCGAGGAGCTGGAGCGGCTGGGCCTGGCGGCCGGCGACGATGCCGGGGTGTTTGCTGCCCTGGTGGCCTGCTCCGACCGGCTGGCGGGCGCCGGCATCTTCAATGGCCTGATCAGCAATGGCAGCTGGCTGTTCGCCTACGCGGGCACCCGCCTGCACCGCATCAACCGGCGCGCTCCCTTCGGGGAGGCACGCCTGGCCGACGCTGACCTCAGCGTGGATTTCGCCGCGGTCACCAGCCCCAGCGATGTGGTCACGATCGTGAGCACCGAGCCGCTCACCGCCAACGAACGCTGGACACCTCTGGCCGTGGGGGAAGCGATCCTGCTGCGCGGGGGCGAGGTGGTGCGGATGCGGCCTGGGTCCGCCGCCGCCGCCGCCGAGCCGCCTTCGGCGCCAGCCGCCGCCGTGGGTGCGACCGACGGTGCCGGCGAACCATGATCGGCCTGCATGTCGCTCGGGATACCGTGAATACCGGCTCCGCCATCGAAGCTGGCCCAACCCAGCGATTGCCGAGGCGTCTCTGACACCCGCTCGCCTGTTGCCCCGGCGAGACAGCCCGATCGAACGGCCTGACCTCTCACGCATGGCACGACAGACCCTCGCCCCCACCCCGCCCACGCTGTCTCTCGCCGAGGCCAGCCGCTTCTGGTTTCAGCTGGGCTGGGTGAGCTTCGGCGGACCCGCCGGCCAGATCGCCCTGCTGCACCGGGAGCTGGTGGACCGCCGCCGCTGGCTCTCGGAGCGTCGCTACCTGCACGCGCTCAATTACTGCATGCTCCTGCCCGGGCCCGAGGCGATGCAGCTGGCCACCTACCTGGGCTGGCTGATGCACGGCGTGCCCGGTGGCCTGATCGCCGGTGGCCTGTTCGTGCTGCCCTCGGTGTTTGTGCTCACCGCCCTGGCCAGCGCCTATGCGCTCTGGGGGCAGCTGCCGCTGCTGGCCTCGGTGTTCGCCGTGCTCAAGCCGGCGGTGCTGGCGATCGTGCTGATGGCCGCCTGG
>Ga0172376_10007872_pt1 | contig 11258 bp, 9 predicted proteins | sample Lak35m_FD_121114 | JGI IMG/M metagenome (GOLD analysis project Ga0172376, IMG submission 121114) | Freshwater microbial communities from Kabuno Bay, South-Kivu, Congo - kab_092012_35m | ecosystem: Environmental > Aquatic > Freshwater > Lake | place: Democratic Republic of the Congo: South-Kivu...
AACCGGTCTTTTCATGATACCCGGTGCAGCAGATTTTGTATTTGCCCGACCACTTTGTGCTTGTTCTGTAAAAAATCATGATGGTACATGTTGTTGAACAAGGTATGTCGAAAATCAACATCCTCAACAAGCCGCTTCAACGCAAAGAGAATTTGGCTGTCGTGTTCGGGCCTGTTTGCGATATCGATCGGCAAAAAGCCATTCTTTTCGCATGCAAACAGGTGCGTGCGTTCACGATCATGATGAGAGAGCACCACGGCAGGAATGTTCATGTGAGCCAGTTCATAGACGGTACGCCCGTTGGAAGATATAGCCAGTTGAGCATTTTCCATGATTCGGGAGATAACGCCGGTAACATGCGTATAGGTCACCTCGGCATCAAGTCCAGCAATTAAACTCTGGAGTTCTTCATTGTAGCTGTATCCATCACCCGAAACAACATCAATGGCAATCCCCTGTTCTGCACAGTAAGGTGCAACAAGAGGGAGCACATTTCTTGTAAAATCACTTGGATCGGTGCCGCCAAATGTAATCAGCAGTCGATTCACCCGTACCCGAAACGCATTAGGCAGTGCATCCTGAAATTCATCTCGCAGAAAAAACCAGCTGTGACCCCATAAAATGCTCTCTCCCGAAAGAAGAGGATCATCATAGAGATCATTAATGGTTAGATCGGCAACACTTGCGCCACTTCCGAGATCTTCAAGGTTGACAACAATAATTCCGGCATCTCGCAATCGAAAAACATAGTCGGCATCCGTATTCAGCATATCGTTGACTACAATATCAGGCTGAAGATCGATAATTGCCTGTTCAATTGCTTCAGGTTTGTATATACCAAGCCAATAGTCATAACCTGCCAGCTTGGTTGTCGCAATAAAACTTTCTGTATCGCAAACAAAATACACCTCATGATCAGAAATCTCATGGGCGAGTGCCAGACAGCGTGAAATATGCCCCATTCCAACTGCAGAATGACCTATAACCCGAAAGACAATGCGCCGGCGGTTAAGCAGTTTTTCGCATATCCACCAGTCATGATAACTCCGGATTTCAATCGGCGCTTCATCCAGCTTGAATGCCAGTGGCCGGACTTTGCTTTCACTTTCAGTTTCCAAAATGCTACGACTTGTAATAGAGAAGCTCGAAGATTCAACGGTCAGCAACTCATCTCTTTTTTTTAACCTCTCTTTCAGAGACAACGGTGATTGTCGGTACGGGTTGGTAGGGGAGCAGATAACAGGCAAAAGCAGTTTTGCTCCCGCATCACAGTAAAGTTCGAATGCTGCACGGAGCGTCGCTGCACGCAACAGCGGTGCATACGGAGAGAGCAGCATCAAATCGTGCCACAAAATGCTGCATGAATTGAGATAAGGCACAATTTCAAGGGCAGAAACCGTTTGAGCAAGCCAGCAGAGTTCTTTGTCAAAATATGATACGACACCCTGACGCATGCATATCAGATTGATTTCCTCCGAATCGGTCATCACCATTATCTGATTGTCAGGTACTATTGATTTTGCAAGGGTTATAGCTCTCTGGATCAGGGTAACTCCAGCAAGCTTCTTTACAAGATCATCCGGAAAGGCAACACTTTTCTTTGAAGCAGGAATAACAATAAGTAATCCATTCATTTAAAAAGAAATTTTACAGAGAATGAAGACCTGCGTATAAGAACAAATCATCAAATCAATCCCGTTCACATGCGAAGAAAGAGTTCCCTAGCCTTCCATGGTGTCAGAATATCTTTAAAATGCTCTCCAAGTGCGTTGGTAAGCGGTTTTTCATGAATAATCGTTGCTGCATAGAGGCGTTCGTATTGATCATCCGTCAAATTCCGGCATACACCTTCAGGAATGCTCACACCCTGTCGTTCCGCCATCCGGTAAAACTCGCTGTAACCTTCAGGATAAAACTCTTCCATTGCCCGCATGGTAATACAGTTGGCAACGCCATGGTGAAGCCCAAGCACAACACTCAGTGCGGCTGAAAACGGGTGAAGAACTCCGACATAACTTGTCGCTATGGCACACCCGCCAAGGTAGGAGGCAACCATCAGTTTTGCACGATTCTCATCGGACATCATATCGTCCCCCAAAAAAACATCCCTGCAAAGTTGCATGGTCTGGGAGGAATAGGCATCGCCTATGGCATTCCGATATGATCCGTTGAGTGACTCCATACAGTGAATGAAAGCATCCATACCTGTAAAAAAATACTGATCGCGCGGAACAGTACGGGTCAAATCCGGATCAAGGATGATCTGGTCAAAAACGGTAAAATCACTATTCATTCCGAGCTTCAATCCACTGGCGGTATTGGTCATCACGCATGTGCGTGTTGATTCAGCTCCGGTACCCGAGAGTGTAGGTACCGCCACCTTGAAAATTCCGGGTAGTCGAACGAGATCCCAGCCCTGGTAATCCTCGGCATCGCCTCCGTTTGAAAGCAGGTTTGATACCGCCTTTGCAACATCCATTGTAATCCCTCCTCCTATGCCAACAATGGCACAGGGCAGTTCAGCAGATTCTGCAAGTACTTTATCTCGCATGGAGTTCATCAAGGATGTCGTCGGCTCATCAGTGGTATCAACATAAATAATCTGATCTCCTGATGTAATGGCATCAAAGCCCTGAGGTAAACCCTTCTGCCGAAAAAAATGATCTGTAAAAAAAATAACACCGCGGTTCGTATGAACGCGATGTGGGGCAAGAGTGCCGGTTAAATCAGCGATAACTCCTGAGCCAAAGAAATAATGGGGAACATTTCGAACGTTTCGGATACCCGTAGCCAGAGTGGCAGATATACTCATAGCGGAACAAATCCTGAGATTTTATCAGAGCCGTAAAACTTTGCTGACTATCATAATGCACAAAGCTTTCAGCAGTTATATTATTTTATTGAAATCATTAATAGCAAAGGAAGCAAATTCAATATCGGCAACATGTTCAGTCGATAAGATCGGCGATCAATTAAACAAAAGATTATTGTAGGGAATCCATGAACTCGAGAAACTTCCGAAATTCAGCCATACAAACAATGCCCCTATGTAGAGAAACAGAACCCCGAGAATAAAGAGTGTTCGGTTATATCTGTCAGTGATTAAAACGGGTATTCTTGACAAAATAACAAGTTGCATGGGAAGAAAATAAAGGGCCATTCGATCTATGCTTGTGGAACTGACAAAAGTAAGCGGCAGCATTATCAGGCTTGCAATGCTGAAAATCATCCATAATGCCGCATCATCATATTTTTCCCTCCAGACCTTTCGGAAATATAGAAAATTCAATGCCGCGAAAACATTCATCAGCACCCTTATAAAAGCTCCGGATGATTCAAGTTCAGAATTGGTTACATACTGGTATAAGAGATTCTGTAACTGATCAGCAACAAATGCAATAAAAGCCACTACAAAGAGCCCGGTAAAGAGCAGCATATCTTTCCAGTTACGAATGGAATTACCATATAAAAAACCGATCGGCAGCATAAACAGTGAGGTTTTGTGAAAAAGCACTGCCAATAAAACCATGATATAGAACCGGATTTTTTTCCCGTTTATCAGATCAATCAGTCCCCACATGATAAAACCTATTGCAACACCCTGACGAGTGTATCCCATTGCAACAACAATGACCAGGTATGGTATGGAAATGACCAATGCAAGCCATGGAAAAGGCATATTTTTACAAACCCGTAACAATCCAGCAACAAAAATTACCGCACAAATCAGGTTCGTTGAATAGATACCATTAAGATAGTTCAGTGAAAACCAATGAATCGTCTCATAAGCAAAATCGTGCGACACACTCTGTACCGTAATGGCTTCGGAAAAGGATACCCCCTCTAATCCTATAAAATTACCTATATAGTTATCCCAGTCGCCACCTACCTTATGGCGCAAGCCGATGATAAATATCAGCAAGGCGCCATAGAGAAACCACTGAAGATTTGATAATGTCCCTTTTGCTTTCCAGGGACTTAAGCCCGCAAGCATGGGCACAAGCAGCATTAGCCAATACGCTGTCACCGGTTCTCCTCCAGCCAGGCTTGAAACATCAGCACCGCCCACAGTCGATCTGTCCAGTCGTGACGGCCGCTCAGATGCTGCCGCCATATCTCAAGAACCGGAGCCGGGTTGAGATACCCCTCAGCTTGCAGGCGTTTTTCATCAAGTAATGCCTCTGCCCAGTCACGAAGAGGCCCTCTCAGCCACTGACCGACAGGTATGGCAAAACCGGCTTTCGGCCGTTCAATCAGCTCCCGGGGGACATAGTTATAAAGTACCTGCCGCAACGCCCACTTGCCTGTTCCACCCCGGATCTTCATGTTTAACGGCAAACGCCAGGCCAGCTCGGCCACACGATGGTCAAGTAAAGGTACCCGTGTTTCAAGGCTTACGCCCATGGCTGCACGATCAACTTTTGTTAAAATATCATCAGGCAGGTAGGTAAGGCTGTCCCAAAGCATCATGCGATGCTCTGAATCTGAAAGATCGCCAACAAGCGCCCTGTTGTCAAGCTGTGTTGGCAATTGAGTAGCATCTTTGACCGGACTTACCTGCTGCGGCCATACGGTCACAAGACTTCGATAGAGGTCATCCAGACTTTTGACGGCTTTCATTCGAGAGGCCATTTTATATGCCTTGTCTCCCAAACGGGCAATCTGCAAACCTCCCGGAAGCGTACGGCCAAGTGAGTCCCACTGCGCAACTGACAAACTCTGTATACCGGCACCGAGCAACTGACGAAATTCCGGTGGCAGCCAGGCAATACGACTCCATATTCGCTTGCCCCACAAGTAGCGATTATAGCCTCCGAACAGTTCATCGCCTGCATCGCCTGAAAGAGCAACCGTAACACTGTTTCGTGCAGCCTTGCAGACCAGATAGGTAGGAATCTGGGAACTGTCGGCGAAGGGTTCATCGTATAATCTGGGCAAAAGAGGGATTACTGCGCGGGCATCGTCCGCGGATACTCGAAGTTCATGATGCTCCGTACCCAGATGCCTTGCAACTGCCAAAGCATGGGGAGACTCATCAAATCCCGCCTCGTCAAAGCCGATGGTGAAGGTCTGTACAGGACGTGCTGACTGCGTTTGCATCAGAGCTGCAATGACGGAAGAATCAACACCTCCTGACAGAAATGCGCCCAGCGGCACATCAGCAACCGCCTGCAGTGCCACTGCATGACGAAGCACAGATTCAAGTTTGGAAACCGCCTCTCTCTCATCAACTATCTGGCTGGCAAGCCCGTTATGCACTGCATCGGTCAGGCTCCAGTATGGTTCAGGCTCAAGCTCCCTCTTTGCCTGAACGTCAGCTCTCAGGGTAAGCATAGTACCCGGCATTAGTTTGAAAATCTCCTCATAAATCGAGTAGGGTGCCGGAACCGTGCAAAACTGGAAATAGAGCGCAAGGGCACCGCGGTTGACCGGATTATCAAAACCGGGATATGCCCGAAGGGATTTGAGCTCTGAACCAAATACGAATGTCTGGCCGGAACTCTTGCCTGCCCATCCGTAATAGAGAGGTTTTTCACCGAAACGGTCCCGTGCCAGAGTCAGCGTACGTTCAGCCTTGTCCCATAAAGCAAGTGCAAACATGCCCGCGGCTTTGCGCAAGGACTCCTTTACTCCCCAAAACACAAAACAGGCAAGCAGTGTTTCGGAATCGGAATGCCCCCTCCATGCCGGTTCATGACCGTTTCGCTTGAGTTCCTGGCGAAGTTCAAGGTGGTTGTAAACCTCTCCGTTATAGGCAAGAACATAGCGGCCGCAGGCTGACGCCATCGGTTGAGCACCCTCTTTTGAAAGGTCAATGATTGAAAGCCGGCGATGACCGAGTGCGAGCCCTGCTTCTTCATCAAGCCATACGGCTCCGGTATCAGGACCACGATGGTAAAGGGTATCGGTCATACCCTCTATTGCAGAACGAAGTTCAGGAAAGGGTTCTGATCTCCAGAATCCGGTCAGCCCGCACATAAGCATATCCCGTTAAATCTTACAATCAGCTGTTTTTTACAAATATGCATCAATATCATTCATGCTGTTGAGAGAAACGGTATCAAGCTCCGTTGCGATGGCAATAGCCTCAACCCGCAATCCTGCCGAAACAAGATGGGCAATTATATAAAGGAAACCATGCTCGCCTGTTGATTTCCCCCACTTTCCGGATAGATTTTCTCGAAGAGCATGCATGACTGGAGATGAGCGAAAGATGAACAGACCGATCTCCCTCTCGCCGGATTGAGGAACAGTAATTCCCGATTCCCTGGTTTCCACAACCCCGATGAGTTTACCTTCCGGATCACGGGAAACTACAGTATAGGCTGAATCAACCAAGCGAGTCGCAAAAGTAAAGTCGTTCTCATGCTCAAGGTGCGCATCAACCATAGCTGAAACGGTAGCCGGCTGAATAAAGGGAATATCTCCCCAAACAAGAATGAGATGATCAGTTGCTGCTGAAGCCGGGGATTGCTCAAAAAGCAGAACAGCATCGCCCATGCCCCGTTGCTCCGGCTGAACAACAAGGTGTGCCGAAAGCCCGGAAGCCTGCAAACTTTCACGTACAGGAGCCTCTCCGTCCCGGCTGACAATAACTGTAGGCTGCCGGTCATACGATTCAAGCAGCTCCAGAATACGCTGAAGAATTGTCTTTCCTTGCAACGGAAAGAGGGTTTTTGGATATGGCAGTCCGGCTCGGGTTCCACGCCCTGCTGCAGCTACCATGACACGAATATTGTTACTCATCGAAGTCCTTTCCAATCTGGCCGTGAAGACCTCTTTTTACTGCATTTGAAAGAATATGGCGATGTTTTCCGGCAATATAGTCCAAAGTGGAAAACAGACCATTTCGCTGCATTGTTCTGCCAAGTACGGCAACAACCGCCAATACATTTCTGATACCGGCAAGGTTCATGTACTGCCGGTTAATGATAAAGGTGTTTTTTACAAAATAGTAGACCTTCGCAGGGGTGTAGGGACGCTTGCTTACATCAGGATGATAATGAACAGCGTTGATAATACTGATAACTTTACCAACTCTGCAAAGACGAAAATAGTAATCTACTTCATCTCCAAACATGAAATAATCCCTGTTGACATTGCCAACTCGTTTAACCGCATCAACAAGAACCAGTGCACCATTAAAAAAATGTGCGAAAGGATAAACGCCTCCATCAGCATAATGCAGGAGACGATCTACATCGGTGATTTTACGCGGAAATGCAAACAGAACTGGAAGGCCGGATTTGCCGAGAAGAGGAAAAGGAAATACAAACCGGTCTGGATTTTCCTGACACACGACAACCGATGAGGCGCACACAACGTCACCTCTTAAAAACTGTTGCAAAATCTCATGTGCCCTTGCATCCGGATAGCCGTCATCATCCATCAGCCATACCGCATCGAACCGACCGTCTATAGCTTTCTGAATACCGCAATACCAGCCTCCAGCAGAACCCAGATTAGGCTGGGTAGTATAGGTGATTCCTTTCCGGTCAAGCATAGCCGTTGTCCCGTCGGTGCTGGCATTGTTGACCACGAAAATCTCAGTTGGAGGAAGCGTCTGGGACAGAAGATGATCAAGGCAGCGTTCCAGCAGGGAACAGCGATTATGAGTTACAATAACGGCAAGCGTTTTCATGTAAACCCCTTACTATGCAACTGTGCTGCATCAATATAAGCCAGACCCGCATGACGTGCGGCCTCAAAACCCGCTTCAGAATCTTCGAAAACAAAAACCTGGTCAGCAGATATACCGGAATGGTTAAGTACCTTGAGAAATCCCTCGGGATCCGGTTTGGCATTATGAACGTCATCGGCACATAGCAATGGGTCAAACCAGCCGGTATAACCAAGCTTTTCAAGCGACAGATTAACTGTTCCCCGTGAGCCTGACGTAACCATAGATAAACGACAACGGGATCTGACCTCCCGTAAAAAGTCATCAACAGCGGGCAGTGGGTACAGTTCACGGGAAATCATCTTGCGGACACACTGCTGTTTTAATTGTACAAGCTCACCTATTTCCGGTTCTGACAAAGAGTATTGAGCAGCAGCAAGACACTTCTTCATTGCATCAAGAGTTTTCAGACCGGCAATGGAATGATAGTCAACAGCAATACCAAGCGGTTCCAAAACCTTCCTGAAAGCCTCTGCATGCAATGGTGTTGTGTCAGCAATCGTCCCGTCAAAATCGAATATAAGGAGCTTTCGTCCCTTCAGTAACTCATCAACGTTGATCAATAACGTCATTAATTTGTATTACGATTGCCTGATCCTTTCAGGGAGAGGAAAGAATTTTTTACGCTGTTATATAAAGACGGGCTTACCGAGAGCAGCACTCTTGATACAAAACCGGGATTCAGTATCACCTTGAACGGCAGCCGGATAGTAAACTTGCCTGTACGGTACAGGAACTGCAATGCACCGGAATAGTCACGGTTTCTGACATATGCGATACAGGCCCCCTTGGTTTTCAGAAAGTACATGTTATCCTTCCACTTTCTTACCCATGCATGATCTATGCCTTTGTCCAGGCATAATTGCGCTATGCCGTCAATCAGGAGATAATTGTTAAGATATTTCGATTGGTAAAGCCGCTTCGTTTCATTACTGTCATGCAAGGACCAGGCTGCTGCTATATTTTCCACATAACCGACCCGATGGTTTATCACAAGACGTAGAAACGACTCCCAGTCATTCCTCGGGATCTTTTCATCCCAGTAAAAACCGATTTTAACAGCATCCCGTCTTCTATACAAAATTGAATTATGATTCCATCGAACATGATCCTTAGAGAACTCCATGAAAAACTTCTGCCACTCCATAACCGGCGGGAAGTCTCGATTGAAAATTTTGATAAAGCTCTCTGTAGCCTCATAGTACTCCGCGTAATTGCCGAATACCAGAATAATCCTGTCATCGCTGAGGGCACGTTGAACTGCCTCCACAATGAAATCCGGATCGACAAAAAAGTCATCGCCATCAAGATTTATAACCCAGTCGCCTGTTACACGGTCGTAAAGAGTCATGCGATAATTTCTGAGAATTCCCTGATTACGCTCATGCCGAAAATATTTTACTCGGGGATCGTTGATTTCAAGTAAAAACTGATCGACAACTTCAGCGGTAGCATCTGAAGATTGATCGTCAGAAATTACAATCTCAAGATTCGGGTAATTCTGGGCAAGTGCACTTTTAATGGCTCGAACAATATATCGCTGCTGGTTATAGGTCGGTATCATCACCGATACCATGGGCAGCTTCATGTCCAGGCTCTTCACATTCTCCATCTATCTCATCAGATCAAAAAGATTTATTCAACTGCTCATCATACAGGTCAAGTACCTTTTGTACGACTTTAGCTCCATCATGTTTGCCTGGACAGGCAGGAGATTCAAAAGCTTCAATAACTTTTTTTACTGCCAATCCATCAAATCCGGATTCATCATACTCCACATAGGTTTCATCTGCTTTATATCTGCTTCGGTTGATAAGTACAACATCAAACAGCTCTTCAAAACCATACTGTCTTGAATCCGAAAGATTGAGGTAGCGATGAGCGCCAACCAGATAATCGGAAGCTTTGTAGCTCGGAGTTTCATAATCTGCGCCGATATTGGTGACAAAAGCCTTGAAAGCTGACTTGTTGTCTGCAATAGTGCGGGCCAACCCTGCAGACATGTAGGTTGGGTAAAGAGAAGAGTGCTGCGTACCTGATGAGTAGAGAATGATATCGGCCTGGCGCAGGGCGGATTTAACACTTGAAGAGACTCCGACATAGCAGTGATGCCTCTGCAGATAATACCGCTTCTCCTCTGTGCTCAAAGAATCAAACCGCTCTCTGTCCAAAGGTAAATCAAGAAGGTAAATTCTTTCAACACGGACATTTGAGCGTAATTCAACAATTTCAGCTTCGCTGTAGAGCATCTGACCATTTTCCCGAAGTGCGACAAGAGTCTTGTTCTCAATGCTTGTAGGAAGAACTGTTCCCCGCAGTTTGAACAGTCTGTCAATGAAAAGCGTGGTTTGATCTATATTTCTGTTAAAAAGCAGAAATGCTCCGGCATAAATGCAGTTCATAAGAGCACAATCGGCAAAATTGAACTTCTCCCCCCTCACACGCTCAATAGCCCGAAGACTGAAGACAAATTCACCAATAAATGCACGAAGCGATCTCTTCGTCTTATCATTATTAAACTCTGTTCCGACAATATCGGAACGTTCTCCCTCAGCAAAAGCCGACATCTGTTCAAGCACCCTGTCATGATCGCTATTGTCAGGAAATCTGTATCGGAAAACTGCCAGATTATTAGGATAATCAGCATCATCTTCAGGAAGCATGAGCTCCTGTACCTTACGAATATCAGAAGGGCCAAGCATTCCAAAAAATCTCCGGATTTCTCCCGTTGATTTTCCGTCATCATATGCATTGACTACTGAGGTGACGTAGAGTCCCTGTCGTGAAAGAAGTGCCGGCATAATGGACGCCGCACCGCGACCGCCGTTCAGTATTACAACATTAAGCATTACAGTTCCGATTCAATTTTTGAATAGACAGAGAGATAACGTTGTGCAGCAAGCTCCAGTCCTAACACTGCACGCGCCTCATCACGCAAACGACTGCCTCCCATTGCGGATATTTCTGACAACCGCTCAGCCGCCTTACATAAATCATCATCTGAAGCCGGATCAACAATGATTCCTGCTCCAAGTTGCGCAATCGTTCCTGCAACATCCCCAACACCGGAATTGGATACCGAAGGAATTCCTGTTGCGAAACACTCTGCAAGCTTGGTTGGAGATGCTGCCATACGTGCGTAAGATGGCAGGATAAAACTTACCAGAATATCCATAGCCGGAATTATTTTTGGTAATTCCTGCCTCGAAGCAGATATGACATGCACTTTGCAATGGAGAGCAGCCGGTAAACAATCAATCATCAAACGATTCAGTATATCAATATCCTGAGTAATGATCAGAGCATGAACGTTTTTTTGCCGGGAAGCAGCCAACTCAAAAAAACGAAAATAACGATCCATCATATACATCCGTCCAACCGAACCCAGATACCCCAGCACAATGGCATCAGCAGGTATACCCGGATCAATACGGGCAGCTGCCCGGGACTTAAGGGTGGAAAGCGTAAAATGGTCAAAATCCGCACAACATGGAATGACCGTTATCCTGGCAGGAGAAATCAGACCTAAGCGAACAACTTCATTGACCACCGCATGCGTAAGAACCACGATCTGATC
>Ga0172376_10007875_pt1 | contig 11256 bp, 12 predicted proteins | sample Lak35m_FD_121114 | JGI IMG/M metagenome (GOLD analysis project Ga0172376, IMG submission 121114) | Freshwater microbial communities from Kabuno Bay, South-Kivu, Congo - kab_092012_35m | ecosystem: Environmental > Aquatic > Freshwater > Lake | place: Democratic Republic of the Congo: South-Kivu...
GGTCGGGCGAAGGAAAAAGAGCCGATTCATTCATCACCCGAAACATGGTGACCGCATATTCGGTGATAAAATCCCCCACCGTTTTTTCGAGATAGTGGGCAAGGCGACACACCATGTTATCGTCTATGACCACGCCATACTGGGCGGCCTGCTGGATTAAGTCATGGGACGTAACCATAGACGACCAATCACATCGCTTGAGCAGCCCCCCTACAATTGATTGCCAAGAATCAGACAACCACGACCCAACTAATCAGAAGCGGCTGCCTGTCCCGCTGATGACACCGCCACACCTGCCAAGGCACTACCAACCGATGAGGCTGGCCCTGGTGAAGGGGCAACAGCAGGTGCTGACTGCGTGGCAGACGGCGCCACCACCTGAGCAGAAACAGCGGCGGGAAACACAGATGATGAACGAGCGGGACTTGGCGTCGATCCAATGGGCGGAATACCTGACATAATAAACTCCTTTCAAAAGGGACATTATCAACAAAACAAACAAAAAAAACCAACGAGATTTTTCGATTTATAGTGCCACCACCCCCACAAAGGACCCAATTTCAGTCACCATATAAGGGCGGGCGGCTTGCATCACAATGCGTACTTTGGGATAGGCCCGCTGAAAAAACACCCCCAACCCTTTGGCAACGGCCAATGCATCGTGGTGTTCGATCACAATCACCCGTGGCAACACACCGTTGGTGTGAAAAAAATCCGTCACCACCTGTTCCATTTTCATGACCGCTGCAGTGGGGGACGGTGCCGCCGCCACAATACCACCCGCGTCACTAAACGAAATAATGGGCACCGATGCACTGGGCATGCGAACCCCCCGCTTCATTTTTTGATACCAAAAATGCGCATTGATCATATTGAGATTAAACGGCACCATCCAATAATGAATGCGTGAAGCCAAACGAAAAATCCGACCTTCTAATTCATCGACACGCCCTACCTTGGGTAATAAATTGGCCACTTCTCGCACCAACAAGCCCAACCCCAAGCCAAATAAATGCGAATCCACCACCCGAATATTGGCCCGAACCCCTGCCATGGCATGGCGGGCGTGATGCACCGAATGCCAATACTCCCCGTTGGGCAACACCACAATAATGGCATCAAATCCCGATTGCACCAACGACACAAACAAATCATGAAAAATACGCAGGTAGTTATCGGGATCATGGGCCACTTGGTAGATGGGGTATCGGCTCATCAGTTCGCTGGATACCGCCGCCGACGGGTGGGTCACCACCGCAATGTGCGAAAACCGTGCCCGGCGATGTTGCCGATTCACCCGACGACCGATGGCATCGAGCATCAACACCTGCGTTAACAACAAGGGATCTTGGGCCAAGAGTGGCCAGGCCAATGCCAGCATATTGGCACGCAAGGTTCGAACCGCTTCTTGAAACACGCCCAAATTCAGGCGATACGGGCTGGGTAAGGTGGGAATCGATTCAGTGGGAAGGGCTTGGGGTGACGGGGGCACCGACTCAAAGGCCAATGGGGCCACCAATTGGGGCGATAATGCCTCGATGGTGGTGACCACCGCAGGTTTAACCGAAACAAACTGATCCAGCAACGGTTGCAAGTGGGGTTGCTCGGTCATTAACCCACTTTTAAAAATTTGAACCGGAAAGGGATGAATCACCTCGGGCGGGATTTCGGGCACAAAAGGAAGCAGGCCTTCAAAAATGGGTTGGGCAAACAATTTGAATTCAGGGGTCTCAACATGCGGTAACAAACGCCCCATCACCAACTCTGCAATTTTAGCCCGAATCGCCCCATATGCTGGGTTTTTGAGCAAAGACAACAACCCAAAAATACCCATGGTATTGGCCGCTTCACCTTTTAAATCCATGAGCTTCAGATACCCATCTGCTACCGCTAACAACGCATCGGGGGTGCGCTGTTGTTTGAGATTTTCAAGTTCAGATACTTGGGCCATGAGCCGGGATTGGGTCATGGGGGCCCCTTCTGATTGGTTCACATGCAACAACATCGACAACACCTTGTCGTTATCGGGACCCCCAAACGAAGGATCTGAATGGGTCACATAAGGCAAATCGGGGCCCTTGGATACCTTACCCACATCCACGGACCGGTTGGTCGGTACAGCAGCAGGAAACGACCCGATTGGCCCAACGTCCATAATTAAATGCGTTGCAACAACCGAATGGTTTCCACCAATGCCCGCGCCGACGCTTCACCTTTGTTGCCCATTTTGCCACCCGACCGGTCTATGGCCTGGTCCATGGTATGGGTGGTCAGCAGGCCAAAAGAGACGGGCACCCCATATTCCAATGACAACGCCGCAATCCCTTTGGTGACCTCATTGGCAATAAAATCAAAATGGGCCGTCTCGCCCCGAATCACCGCCCCCAAACATAAAACGCCATCCACCCCCCCTTTCACCAACAACTGACGAACCACCACCGGAATTTCAAATGCCCCCGGGGTCCAGATAATCCGAGACTCCGGTATCACCAACCCCATTCGTTCAAACCCATCACGGGCACCCGTCAGCAACGACCGAGACACCAACTCATTAAACCGAGACACCACAATCGCAATCGACAACCCATCCGCTTGTAACAACGCTTGTACACCCATTACACTTCCTCCAAATCTGAGATCATATGGCCCATTTTTTTCACCTTGGTTTGCAAATACTGCTGGTTATACAAATTGGGTGGAATCACCAATGGTACCCGATCCACAATGTCTATGCCATACCCTTCGAGCCCCACAATTTTAGTCGGGTTGTTGGTCAACAAGCGAATCCTGTGGGCACCCAGCTGATACAAAATCTGCGCCCCGACCCCATAATCCCTTAAATCAGCCGGAAACCCCAATTTAATATTGGCTTCCACCGTGTCATACCCTTGGTCTTGCAACTGATACGCCCGCAACTTGTTTTCGATGCCAATACCCCGGCCCTCTTGCCGCATGTACAGCACAATACCACGCCCATGGTCTTCGACGGCTTTCATGGCAGCATGCAATTGGGCCCCACAATCACACCGGGCCGAATGAAAAATATCCCCTGTTAAACATTCTGAATGCACCCGCACCAATACGGGGTCCCCCGACGCCACATCCCCTTTTACCAATGCCACATGCGTTTTGTCATTCACCAAATCTTTAAACAACACGATGTCAAAGGTACCAAAATCTGTGGGTAATCCCACCGATTCCACCCGTTCGATAAAGGTTTCAGTCCGAAACCGATACCGAATCAGGTCTTTAATGGTAATCATCCGCAACCCGTGAGACTTGGCAAATACGGCCAAATCAGGCACCCGGGCCATTTGACCATCTTCTTTGATGATCTCACAAATCACACCCGCCGGAAACAACCCCGCCATGCGAGCCAAATCAACCGCCGCCTCAGTATGCCCCGCCCGTTTAAGCACCCCCATCGATTGGGCACGCAACGGAAACACATGTCCCGGACTGCGAATATCGCCCGGCAACGATGCCGAACTGATAAATGTTTGGATGGTTTTGGCACGATCCGCCGCTGAAATACCCGTGCTAACCCCCAAATGGGGTGCGGCATCAATGGATACGGTAAACGCAGTGTTAAACTGATCGTTGTTATGTGTCACCATTTCTTTGAGTTGCCAACGATCCAACACCGCATCAATGACAGGCAAACACACCAACCCTTTGCCATATTTAATCATAAAATTAATGGCATCAGGGGTCACAAAATTGGCCGCCATCAATAAGTCACCCTCATTTTCGCGGTCTTCATCGTCAACCACCACCACCATTTTGCCATTGGCAATGTCGGCAATGGCCAATTCAATCGAATCAAATGTGATATCCAGATCCATCATTTGGCCTGCTTTCTTTTGGCCACGCTGTGACCTTACGATCCCCCGTGACGACCGCCCATATATCGATAAGTGGGCGAATTATACAAGTACTTGGCCAATATGTCATACTCGATGTTTACGGGTTTACCCACCTGAGCGCGCCCCAAGGTCGTATGCTGATGCGTAAACCCAATCACATGACACATCACCGACGATGGCCCACATCCCATCACCGTCAAACTGGTGCCATTGATGGCCACTGAGCCTTTTAATACCACCAAATGGGCATAAGTACCCGATGTGACCACACTTACTTCTGACCACGAGCCCCTGGGAATCACCCGATCAATGCGTCCCATCTCATCGACATGTCCCGTCACATAATGCCCGCCCATGGGGGTGGCGGGGGTTAGGCTAAGTTCCCAGTTTAATGGGTCCCCCACCCGTACGGAGCCCAAGGTTGAACACGCCATGGTCGAACCCAACAACTGCACCGTCACCACCGATTCGGTCATACGGGCCACCGTGGTACACACCCCGTCCAATGCCACACTATCCCCCAGTGCAATATCACGGTTAAACACCCGGGCAATATCCAGCTCACGCCCCTCTGAAAGGGGGCGTACCGCCGATACCGTGGTTACTCCGCCGACGATTCCGGTGAACATGAGGTAAGGTACCCCCCCAAAATACCATTGATAAACCGGGGCGAGTCGGTGGTTGAATACCGTTTGGATAATTCAACCGCCTCATTGATGATGATCTTGGGGTCCGTATCCGTATGCAACAACTCATAAAACGCCAACCGTAACACCGCTTTATCAACGGGTTGCATGCGCTGAATCGACCACCCAATGGCAAATTGAACAATCAACCGATCCACCTCATCTTTGACCTGCCAGGTGGCCGACGCCAACCCCATGGCCCATTCTTGAATGGGGTCTTTAAACCCATGCAGGTCCCAAAAAGAGGTGGCAAATTCATCGGGTGGCTGACCACCCCGAATATCGGACTGATACAACAGTTGCATGGCCAATTTGCGGCCCGTACTACGCTTTCCCATGGTCTTTTAATAGGTGGGTATCCACAAACCCCGTGTCAAAAGTTGCCGCCACAAAATGGGGATGTGCCAACACCAATTGATGAAACGGAATGGTGGTATGCACCCCATCCACAATAAATTCGTCCAATGCCCGCTTGGCACGGGCAATGGCGTCTTCACGGGTGGCCCCCCACACAATCAGTTTGCCCAATAACGAGTCGTAATACGGGGGCACCACATAGCCTGGATACAAGTGGCTATCCACCCGAACCCCCGGGCCACCCGGCGGTAAAAACAGCTGGATTTTACCGGGAGACGGGGCAAAATGACGGGTAAAATCCTCGGCGTTGATGCGAAACTCGATGGCATGCCCCCGACACACCACATCGGATTGTGTCAGCGACAAGCGACCCGTGGCAGCCACCGCCAATTGATGATGCACCAAATCAATCGAGGCAATCATTTCGGTCACAGGATGCTCAACCTGAATACGGGTGTTCATTTCCATAAAATAAAACGCTTGGTGGCGGTCGACCAAAAATTCCACCGTTCCAACCCCTTCATACCCAATGCCTTGGGCCACTGTCACCGCAGCCTGTCCCATTTGCTCGCGAAGGGCGGGTGTTAACACGGGCGAGGGGGCTTCTTCGATTAGTTTTTGGTGGCGACGCTGAATGGTGCAATCACGCTCCCCCACATGCACCGCATGGCCATGACGATCAGAGATAACCTGGATTTCAACATGGCGAGGGTTTTCAATGAGTTTTTCAACATACACATCCCCACACCCAAACGCGGCGGTCGCCTCTGTCCGGGCCAATGTATATGACTCGTGCAAATGAGACGGATCCGACACCACCCGCATGCCCTTGCCCCCACCCCCGGCACTGGCCTTGATAATGAGGGGAAAGCCCGTGCGTTGGGCCACCTCATCCAATTCATCCAGCGAATTCACAATGCCATCAGACCCGGGAATGGTGGGAATGCCAAACCGTTTCATGGTGGCCTTGGCCTCACTTTTGTTACCCATTAACCGAATGTTGTCGGGAGATGCCCCCACAAAGACAATGCCGTTGGCCTGACAAATCTCACTGAAGTGGGCATTTTCGGACAAAAACCCATATCCGGGGTGAATGGCCTCAGCCCCCGTTACTTCAGCCGCCGAAATCACCCGGGGAATATTGAGGTAACTTTCTTTGCTGGATGCCGGGCCCACACACACCGATTCATCGGCCAACTGCACATGAAGGGCATCACGATCGGCCTCTGAATAAATGGCGACCGATTGAATCCCCAGTTCGCGACAGGCCCGAATCACGCGCAAGGCAATTTCACCACGATTGGCTACCAAAACCTTTTTAAACACTGTTCTTCTCCTTTGCACCCTACGTAAACCATTGTCCCCACCCCAAGCGTTGGATAACGAATAATAGGGTACCATGCTAATGGCATCTCGTCGCCTTTGCAATTGATGCCCCATGTGTCATACTGCCCGCATCGCATAATAGGGTGCGACAATTGCTGGCACTGCGGGAGTAGCTCAGTTGGTAGAGCACTAGCCTTCCAAGCTTGAGGTCGCGAGTTCGAGCCTCGTCTCCCGCTCCAATTGTCATGGCCGTTCGTTTCAATGGGTTGGTGGCACTTTAGACATGATTGGGTGAGCATGTACACGTCAGATGAATGGGTTGGATTCGGGTCTGAAAACCCGTTGCCTTTGGACAGTGGGGGATCCCTATCGCCTGTTGAACTGGCATATGAAACCCATGGTCAGTTATCGCCCCAAGGTGACAATGCGATTTTGATTTGCCATGCCCTCACGGGCAATGCCCATGTGGCCAGCACCCCTGGCACCCCGCCCGGATGGTGGGAACACATGGTGGGACCTGGCAAAGCCATTGATACCACCCGTTTTTTTGTGGTGTGCAGCAATGTCATTGGGGGGTGTGCGGGCAGCACAGGGCCCAGCAGCCTTAATCCCCAGCTGGGGGTACCCTATGGGATTCAGTTTCCCGTGATTACCATCGGGGACATGGTCAGGGCACAACATGCCCTGTTAGACGTTTTGGGCATCCCCGAATGGCAGGCCGTGATCGGGGGGTCGATGGGTGGCATGCAAGCCTTGGAGTGGGCGTGTATGTACCCTGATCAGGTCAAAGCGGTCATCGCGATTGCGTGCACGGCCAAGTTATCCCCCCAGGCCTTGGCCTTTGATTCGGTGGGGCGGCATGCCATTTTATCAGATCCCCATTGGAACAATGGGTTTTATTATGGCCTAGACGTTCAGCCCCATGACGGGTTGGCCATTGCCCGCATGATCGGGCATATCACCTATTTATCGGATGAGGCCATGCGGCTAAAGTTTGGTCGCAATTTGCAACAACGCACCGATTATGGCTATGATTTTAATACCGAATTTCAAGTCGAAAGTTATTTGTTGTATCAGGGGGATAAGTTTGTCAATCGGTTTGATGCCAACTCCTACCTATACCTTACCAAAGCCGTGAATTATTTTGATTTAGAAAAAAAATATGGGTCGTTAGAAGGGGCTTTCGAAGCCAGTTCGGCACGGTTTTTGGTGGTATCAATCGATTCTGATTGGTTGTATCCGCCCCATCAGAGCAAAGAATTAACCAGCACCTTAATGAAACTCAACAAACAAGTATCTTATGCCACCTTGGCGTCCCCTTATGGCCACGATGCATTTTTAATGGACACCCCCGCCCTTACCCAATTGGTGGGTGCTTTTTTATGTCAATGACCCCCCCACTTGCCGATTGGTTGGCGTCTCATATTCCCGTTGGGTCAAGGGTGCTGGATTTGGGATGTGGGAATGGGGATTTATTGGCCCATTTGCAAACCCACAACCACATCACGGGGTATGGCATTGACATCGAGTTTGACAACATTAAAACCTGTATCAAACGGGGGTTGGCCGCTTATCAGGGCGATATTGATGAAGGGCTGCAAGAATTTGGCGACCAGCGATTTGACTATGTGGTGCTATCCCAAACCTTGCAACAAGTCAAACACCCGACACGGGTGTTACATGAAATGCTACGGGTGGGCCAATACGGCATGGTGACCTTTCCTAACTTCGCCTATTGGCGAAACCGATGGCAGGTATGTCAAGGGGTGACCCCCGTCACAGCCGCCTTGCCCTATCGATGGGACAATACCCCCAACATTCGGGTGATTACCCTGCTTGATTTTGAGGCCATGTGCCAGCGGGAAGGGTTTCAAATGGGCATGTTGCAACCCGACGGCACCACACGGCCAATGGGGTGGGCCGATAACCTGCGGTGTGAATATGGCATTTGTCGCTTATCAAAAGGAGTTGCATCATGAAAGTCATTCAGTTTCGATCGGGTCCGATGGACAATTTTCAATACCTGATTGTGCACCCTGATCAACAAACGGCCATTGCCGTAGACCCAGCATGGGATGCCACCTTGCCCATGACAATGGCCGCATCCTATGGGTGCCACATCCATCACATTTGGCTGACCCATGCTCACTTTGATCACGTCAATGCCTTGGATGAATTGGTCGCCCAAACTGGTGCCACCACCTGGCATCATCCCCACCCATTGCTCGGCCACATACCCGGGCACCATGTCACCGTGGCGGACGGGGAGCACATTGAAGGGGGGGGGCATACCTGGCACGTATGGCACACACCCGGCCACAGTCGAGACAGCCTATGCTGGATACTCGATTCGGTGCCGGTAACCTTAGAAGAAAACGGGGTCCTGGCAGTGGGAGACGGCAGGGGGAACGCAGCAGAAGAAGGGGGCCTATTATTGACTGGTGACACCCTGTTTGTGGGGGCATGTGGGCGGGTGGATTTGCCGACCAGTTCCCCCGCTGACATGATGACGAGTTTGCATCGCATCGGGCAATTACCGCCTGCCATGGTGGTATGCCCCGGTCATGATTATGGGGACACACCCATCAGCACGATTGCCCATGAATGTGAGCACAACCCTGCCATGCGGCGTGCCATCCGGTCGTATTCCTGATGGGTCGGTTATTTGGCAAGACCCTGATTATCTTAACCGTGCTGTTTGGGGGCATTGCGTTGTTTTCGTCGGTAGGCTCGGCCCTTAACATCATGACGGTCTTAGAAAAAGAAAACACCCAACAAGGGATTGCCTTGGCCAATAGCCTGGGGATGTTAACCAGCCAAACGCCCCAGCTGTTGAACCGCATGGTGCGTCATCACCAACATAAAAGAGGGGTTGAATACATTTTAATTCGCAACCCACACAATCAAATTGTCATCAAAAGCATTTCGGGACCTGTTCCCGAACCCTTATCGATGATCAATCCCACTCAAAAAGCCCAACTGTCCACCATTTCATTACGGGATGTGGGATCGGTGATCGACATCCATCGACCCGCAACAAATGGATGGAGTGTACAAGTGGGGGTAAATCGAACTTGGATTACACGAGAAGCCATTATCGGATTTTGGATTCAACAAGGCGTCATATTCATCCTGTTTTTATTCACCATTTTAATTTCCCGCTGGTGGATCAACCAATTATCAGCCCCCCTGCGCACCCTCACCCGTTATGCCCATGCACTGGGACAACATCGGTTTGACCGCCCATCAGAGCAACAAGGTGCCATTTTACAAATCGCCAAAACCAACCGCGATGAAGTGGGCATGTTGGCACAGGCCATTACCCGGATGGAAAACCAGTTGTGTGTCAGCATCCGACACATGACCGAAACAGCAGCCACACAAGAGCGTTTAAGCAGTGAATTGGCGATTGCCCGAACCATTCAAATGACAATGGTGCCCCGTGACTTTACGGTGTTTCAAGAACACCGTCACCTGCAATTGTTTGCCCACATCGAACCGGCCAAAGCCGTGGGGGGCGATTTTTATGATTTTATGATGTCGGATGATGGGCAAACCCTTCATTTTTGCATTGGGGATGTGTCAGGAAAAGGCATGCCCGCTGCATTGTTAATGGTCATGACGACCACGTTATGGAAAGCCGATGCGACCACAGGATTATTACCCCATCAATTGCTCGAAAAAATGAATAAAACCTTGTGCGATACCAATCGTGCGGGCTTATTTGTGACCATGATCAGCGGACAATTAAATCTTCAAACAGGTCTGATGACGTTGAGCGTGGCCGGCCATACCTCCCCCATCATCAGCTCCGAAACAGACAGCCGGTGGGTCTCGGTTGAACATGGCATGCCATTGGGTATTGACAGCATGCCATCGTACCAGTCGCATACCCTATCGTTGGCGCCCCAAGAACAATTGGTGTTGTATACCGATGGCATCACCGAAGCTCGAAACCAGTCGGGTGATTTTTTTGGGGATGACGCATTACTCAGTGCGTGCCAGGTAGGGGAGGCACCCGCCGACAAAACCAATACCCTGATGCAACAATTGGCCGCCTTTGTGGGGGATGCCCCCCAATCAGATGATTTAACCGTGGCCGTCATCGGTTGGTATCCCCCAACCGACGCAGGCACCGTTTAATGACTGGCAGGATCAGGTGATCGCAAAATGGCATGCCGACGATGGCAATAGGCAACCACCCAAATCAAATGCCAGGTTCCCATCACAAGGCCCAATCCCACCCGTTGGATGGTGGCCCCCACAATGGGTATCGAAGACAATAAGAGTGTCACCAGCATGCAGATAAAGGCCACCCCAAAGGCTGTCCAAAGGGCCCCCAACATGGGTTTAACGCATTTTGCATAACGCACCACCCGTAAGATGGCCGTTCGCAAGGGTATTTGTTGCCATCGTTCCACCATAAGCAACGGAAAAAACCACGCCATCAGCAGTTGTGCCACCACCAGCAAGGCCATCACAGACAAGGGCAGGTGCCATAATGTGGGAACCGTTTGAAAGGGCAAACCCAATGAATCGCGTCCCCGAAAGTGAGACAATAACAACACCCATTCACTGGCCATCACCAGTCCAAACCATGTGAATAAAAACCAAGGATGAATTGAGAGTCGCAAGCGGTATGTGGCAAGCGTCCAATGGGTTTGCCACACCAGGGCCACCCATTTGGCACCCACCATACACAACACCCACCCAACGCCCATTAGCAACGGTGGGTTAGACGCGGGCACCCAAAGATTAACAAGGGTATCCGAAAAGACCGTCAACATAATAGGGGGAAGCAACAACAGGGGATGGGCACGCAAGCGATGCCACACCAATTGAGTCAAAGAATAAGCCATGGGAAAATGGTAGCACAAAATCAAAAAACATAAACCGTCAGGGGTGGTTTTTTTAGATGTGGGGCGTTCCCCCCCACACCCCCCCTGAACCAATTTGTTAGCGGGTGCTGCGCACCCGCGCCCGCCTTAAGGGGCTACGCCCCTTAAGAATCCCCAAGAAAA
>Ga0172376_10007876_pt1 | contig 11255 bp, 9 predicted proteins | sample Lak35m_FD_121114 | JGI IMG/M metagenome (GOLD analysis project Ga0172376, IMG submission 121114) | Freshwater microbial communities from Kabuno Bay, South-Kivu, Congo - kab_092012_35m | ecosystem: Environmental > Aquatic > Freshwater > Lake | place: Democratic Republic of the Congo: South-Kivu...
AATGGAAAAGAATTGACAATTCAGTACAACCTCAAAACCGACTAAGAATCAATCAATATCGTAATATTTATAAAAAAATAGGTTTATCAATTATCAAAGAAGAAATTAGACCAGGTGATATTGGAGAACTAAATAAAGTTAGTCTTTCGGAGCCATTTAGCTCTTTCAGTAAAATTGATAATGCAGCTAGCCATGTTTACTTCTTATCTAACTAATACTTTCAGTTTTTTATACCATTAAAAATAATGTGGTCTTTGATTAAAAATAACGCGTGGTTTTACATTATTTTTTCAATTTCTTTTTTTACGGCAACTTATTTTATTATAACCACTGAACAATTACAGTTACACGAACAAATAAATAAAAACGTTGGGAATTTTATTTTCGATAATTTTTTTAAATACATTACACATTTAGGAGATGGTTTATTTTTAATAATTACAGCATTAATATTAAGTATTAAAGATGTAAAAAAAGGCTTTACTTTACTTTTAGCATACGCCATTTGTGGAGGACTTACTCAATTTTTAAAAGAAGTTTTTTTTAATTTTGAAATGCGCCCCTATTTTTATTACAGTTTCCATCATTTTCCATTAAAAATAGTAGAAGGTGTAGAAATGCATAGCCAAAATTCATTTCCATCAGGCCATGCAACAGCTGCTATATGCCTATTCACATTACTTAGTTTTCTTGTAACAAAGAATTTTATTAAGATTGGATTTGGTATTCTTGCAATAATTGTATCATTTTCCAGAGTTTACCTCTCTCAGCATTTTTTAGAAGATATTACTGTAGGTGGTTTAATAGGAATAAGTTTTACAAGCATAATTATTTACTTGCTTTATTTTTCTTCGTTAAAAATTAAGTTATTGAAGCTCGAGAAACCAATTTTTCAACTCTTTAAAAATAATAATGCGAAATAGGAATTTAGTAATTAATGCGCTAATTGTAATTGCTGCCTGCATTTTATTTTTACCATTCCTAGGTGATGTACATTTATTTGACTGGGATGAGATTAATTTTGCTGAATGTGCCAGAGAAATGATTGTAACTGGTAATTATTCTCAAGTTCAAATTAATTTTAGACCATTTTGGGAGAAGCCACCTCTGTTTATTTGGATGCAAGCTATTTCTATGAATATGTTTGGCGTGAATGAATTCGCTGCAAGATTACCTAATGCAATATGCGGTATAATTTCTCTTATTGTAATATTTAACATTGGAAAAAAAATATATGACGAAAAATTTGCATTCATATGGATATTAATTTATGCTGGCAGTTTTCTTACATTTTTTTATTTTAAAACTGGCATAATTGACCCATGGTTCAATTTATTTATTTTTCTGGGTATATATAATTTTATATTATTTAGTAATGATCCCGAAGGAGGAAACAATTTAAAACATCTTCTATTTTCTGGTGCTTTTATTGGTTTATCTGTTCTTACTAAAGGTCCAGTTGGATTACTAATATTTGGTATAACAGTAGCTGTTTTTTTTACATCCAAACGTTTTTATAATATTGGAAAACTAAAACATCTTTTCATTTTTACAATTTCATTTTGTTCTATTGGTTTAAGTTGGTTTATTATTGAAGCTGTAAATGGTAACTTGAAATTAGTTTTTGAATTCATTAATTATCAAATTCGACTATTAAACACAAAAGATTCTGGGCATGGAGGTTTTTTGCTTTATCATTTTGTCGTTTTATTAGTGGGATGCTTTCCCGCATCTATTTTCTTTTTCACATCTATTAAAAAATCAAACAGCGATACTCCATTTCAAATTCATTTTAAAAAATGGATGTTTATCTTATTTTGGGTTGTTTTAATTTTATTTACCATTGTAAAAACTAAAATCGTTCATTATTCGAGTATGTGTTGGTTGCCCCTAACCTATTTATCTGCACATGGAATCTATAAAATATTTATTGGAGAAACAAAGGTTAAAAAATGGATTTTAAATCTTGGAATTTTATTGACATTTATTTTTGGAATTGTATTAATGCTTCTTCCATTAATAGACTATATAAAAATGCCATTAATTAATAGCAACTTAATTCAAGATAAATTTGCATTAGAAAATTTAAAAGCCAAGGGTAACTGGCTTGGATTTGAATGGCTATTTGGATTAATATTTATATGTTGTACGCTGCTTTTTTTTATTAGAATTAAAAAAGGTAATCACTCTGCTATACTGCATGTATTTGGAACTTCATTATTAACTATATTTTTTGCTACGGTATTTATAGTTCCTAAAATTGAAATTTATGTTCAGGGTGCAGCTATTGATTTTTATAAAAAAATTAAAAACGAAGATTGTTTTTTAGAGACTGCAGGTTTTAAAAGTTATGCTTATCTTTTCTATTCCAACAAACTACCCGAACAAAACACTCCGGAACTATTAGCTTTTGCTAAAACAATTGGAGACAGGGAAGCAAAAGAAGGTATTTATGATCCAATGCAGTCATTTGCAAGATATAGTGTGATATATATATGCGATAACTCGCTTAACAAACCGGCGTACATGGTTCTAAAATGTAATAATGAAATAGAATTTACCAATCGCTACCCGGAATTTAAAAAATTATACGCCAAAAATGGTTTTGTTTTCTTAGAAAAAAAACCTGCATTACCTTTAAAGAACAATGAATTTAAAAAAGGTAATTAAGCAATACAGTAAACTTGAAAAACCAATCCTGTTAATCATATTAACCGAATTCTTTATTCAATTTATCAATATTACATTCATGAATATACAGCCATTATTCATGGAATCGGCCAATTACAGCAAAAATGAAATTGCAGAGTTAACAGCAACTCGTTTTGCCGGGGTATTATTATTTGCTATTCCATTAGGCATTTGGATAAAAGGCAAAAAAGTAAAATCATTTTTTATGTTATCGGCTTATTTAGTTCCATTATTTGCATTGCTTACTATTTATTTCACATCAACTCATCAATATTTTTGGATACATATTTCTCAATTTTTTTGGGGAGCTTCATTTACATTTATGCAAATCCCAATTATTCCATTTATTCTAAGAAATTGTAAAACCGAACAACACACAACTGGCATTGCGCTTAGTTACTCAACTTACAGTTTTGCCGGAATAATAAGCGGCATTTTAGTGAGCGTATTAGATTTAATTAATCCGGTTTTTTTTGATGAGCAAATGATTCTTATTTTATTTTCAATAAGTGGCTTTGCAGGAATTTGGATTATGAATAAGGTTCAAATAGCAGAAAAAACTAATGAAAAAAATCCGACTAAAAAAAAACAATACGATTGGTTTTTAATAATTAAAGCATTAATTCCAACAGTTATTATTGCAGTTGGTGCCGGCTTAACGATACCATTTATAAGTTTATTTTTCAGTGAAGTACATCAATTTGATAAAGGCGATTTTTCAATTATTAGTTCGATTGGTGCTATTTTGGTTGCTTTGGCAGCATTATTAGTTCCAGAAATAAAAAAAAATATTGGATATAAACTTGCTATTCCTGGCACACAAGCTTTAGCAATAGTTTCATTAGTAGCATTAGCAACTACTCAATACTATAACAAGTTAACTGTTTCAGTAATTATAGCTGTAATATTTTACTTATTACGACAACCTTTAATGAATGTTGCAGCACCAATGACAACAGAATTAGTAATGAAGTATGTTGGAAAAAAGAATCAAGAAATGGTTAGCGCATTAATGGCTGCAATTTGGAATGGCAGTTATTTTATTAGTGGATTATTTGTAGCTCTTTTATTTGCAAATGGAGTTGAATTCGTTAATATTTTTTTAATGACAGCAGCGCTTTATACCATTGGTGTAATTTGGTATCATTTTTTAATTATCGATTACACTAAAAGAGAAAAAGCAGGACTAATTGAAAAAGAAGATGTCAATTAAATTATGATAGAATTTAGGCAAATACTGTAATTTTATTTGGGGCATAATACTGAAAAATAGTTGGTAAAATGTTCTGAATCCATTTGTAGATAAGGCATAGAAGAAACTTTAGTGAAAGTTGTTTCACTAAACTTTTTTTGGCCCCTTCAACGTCGCTCTGGGTAAACTCATTTGCTCTTCATTTTTGCCTTCAAAAAAATCACTCAACATAAACTACTAATCCTTTTAAGTATTCCCCTTCTGGAAAGTGTAAACTTATTGGATGATCGGCAGGTTGAGATAAATAATGCAGTATTTTCACATTACGTCTTGCTTCCATCGCTGCAGATGTAATGGTATTAAAAAACAATTCACGGTTTATAACTTGCGAACAGGAAAATGTAAAAATAATTCCACCAGGTTTAATAATTTTCATGGCTTCTGCATTCAAACGTTTATAGCCCATTACTGCATTATGACTGACCTTTCTACTTTTTGCAAAAGCAGGTGGATCAAGAACAATAATATCATAATCTTTACCCGCAGTTTTTAAAAAATCAAAAGTATCTACAGCGGAAGAGGTATGATTTTGAAGCTGATTCAACTCCGCATTTTTATTGGTGAGTTCAATAGCAATTTTTGAAACATCTACAGAATGAACAGCAATTGCTCCTACTTTTGCAGCATAAATAGAAAAACCTCCGGTATAACAAAACGTATTTAGTACTTTTTTTCCTTTGCTGTATTCAGCTAACAATTTTCTGTTTTCACGTTGATCAATAAAAAATCCGGTTTTTTGTCCGTTTACCCAATCAATAATGAATTCATTTCCGTATTCATTTACAATGGTTGAGGAACTTGAACCAAAAATAAATCCATTCTTAATGCCTGAAGCATACTCTTTTGGAAGGGTTTCCGAACTTTTATCGTAAATGGTTTGAATCGTATTTTCAAAAAGACGTTTCAATGCTTCAGCAATTAATTGAATGTGTTTGTGCATCCCAATGCTGTGGCATTGAATGACGAAGTGCTGATTGTAATTATCAATGATCAATCCCGGCAAACCATCAGCTTCCCCAAAAATAAACCGGTAAACATTAGTTTCTTTGTTGTTGGCTATTTTAATAGTTGTTCTGTATTGAAGTGCTTTTTTCAGTTTTTCAAAATAAAAATCATCATTAATTTCCTGTTGCTTGTAGCTTAAAATCCTTATACTAATACTACCATCCTGAAAATGACCGGCTGCTAAAAAATCTCCACCAGCCGAAAAAACATTCACCACATCGCCATCTAAAATGCCATTATCTTTTTGTTTTATTGCCCCTGAAAAAATCCAAGGATGTTTACGTTGAATGGAAAATTCTTTGCCTTTATGTAATTGTATTTTTGGGTAATTGGTCATTTTAGTTGTGTTTATGCTTAATTCAAATAATTATGCTCAATCAAAAATTTCAAAATTTTATCTGTTGATCCGGAATTTTGATGAATATAATTTTTTGCTTTTGATTTTAATTGAATAAGTGTCTCTGGATTTTGAATGAAATTATTAAGAAACTCAAATAGTTCGTTTTCATTGGTAAAACAAAAACCAAAGTTTAATTCTATGGCTTCAATTGCCTCTTTAAATTTTTTATAATTTGGACCAAAAGCAACAGGCATTCCGTAAACCAAAGCTTCTGTTGTATTATGAATTCCGGAACCAAATCCACCTCCAATAATTGCCATATCGGCGTATTGATAAACAGAAGCAAGAACACCAATAGTGTCAATGATAATAATATCAGTTGGTTTAGGTTGAATTCCTTTTGTAAATAACTGATGAGTTAATTTGTTTTCTGTTTCTGAAATTCGTTTTGATAAATGTTCAATTGAAGTTTTATTTATCTCGTGAGGAGCAATAATCAACAATAAATCGTTGTGTTTGTTTTTGAGTCTATCAAAAGTTGAAACAATAAATTCTTCATCTTTAGGCCAGCTGCTTCCAGCTACAATTACTTTTTTATTTTTTATGTGTTCTTCAATTACCGGAAATTTTTTAGGTTGCTTAGCAATTTCAATTACCCGGTCTAATCGTGTATCTCCGGCAATACTACAATTTTTTATGTCATGTTGCTGCAATATGCTTAACGAAACTTGATTTTGCACGAATAGATGTTGGTAATAAAAAAGTGTTCGTTTAAAAATTGAACCATACCATTTAAAAAAATGCTGATCCTCCCTGAATAGAGCAGAAATTAAAAAAGTGGGAATGTTATTTTTATGTAGTTGATTTAAATAATTTAACCAGAATTCATACTTCACAAATACAACCAATTTGGGTTGAATTAAACGGATGAACTCATTAGCATTTTTTTTGGTATCAGCAGGAAGGTAAAAAACAAAATCTGCTAATTCGTAATTCTTACGCTGCTCGTAACCAGATGGAGAGAAAAAAGTAAGTACAATAGAAAACTGAGGGTGATTTTTTTTAAGTTGTTCTATCAATGGTCTGCCCTGCTCAAACTCTCCTAAGGAGGAACAATGTATCCAGATATTATTTTTAGAATTGGATGTTAATTCATTTGAAATTTTTAAAAGAAGATTTTTTCTCCCTTCAGAAAATAATTTTGCTTTTTCATTAATTGGTGCTGCACAAGAAACAATAAAGTGATAAAGACGAATAAAAAAAGTATAGACAAACATCCAATTTATATTAAAAACAACATTTATTATTTAGCATTGTTTTCTTCCCAGTTTTTTTCATCCAATAAGGTTGAAATATCGATCAGCAATTTACTTATTTCTAAGGAATCAGTACCTACATAATAACCTCTTATTCTTCCCTTCCAATCAATTAATGCAAATTTATCGGTATGTATAAAATCGTGCTCATCACCATTTCCTGTTTCATTGTCCAGCAAATAACTTTCTCTGGCAAGTCGATATAATTCTTTTTTATCTCCGGTTAAAAAATGCCATTTATCTTTAATTGCTTTATGCTTAATTGCATATTCCATTAAAACGGAAATAGAATCTTCTTCTGGATCCACTGTATGCGAGAGAATAATTACCTGATTGTTGTTTTTAAATTGCTGTTGAACTCTTTCCATTTGGTTAGTCATGATTGGACAAATGGATTTACAGGTAGTAAAGAAATAATCACAAACAAAAATTTTATTTGTAATCGTATTATTAGTTATTGTACTGCCATATTGATTAGTGAAACTAAAATCACCTACTTTATGAAATGCTGTATCGTTCTTTATAACATTTTTAGGTCCGTAAATAGGCAGAATGGTAATTGGTTTTGGATTCTTTTTATTAAGTAAGAAAATGGAAAGTAAAATAATTACTAGGCTTAGAGGAAATATATATTTTAGGTTTTTCATTTTAAAAGAAACAAAGTTATTTAAAATGTATAATTTTTATAAATGTTATGCTATTAAAACAAGCTAAATACATCAACTAATTATTTTGAAATAGTAATTTATTTGATAAGAAAAATCTGATTTTATACTACTAAAATCAACGTTTAATTACCTAATTTTTTTAAACTTCTTATAATAATAAATAGATCATTTTCAGGTTTATAATCTTTAGCATATACAAGATTAATTTTCATTGTTTCACTCTCTTTATTGCTTTTAGATTTAATAATTGAAGAAGGCGATAAAACACCTTTTTTAATTTCTGGCAAGGTTGATAAACCTTTATTATTTTCGTATCCTACCCAAGTTTTTATTCCAAACAAAACAAAAATGCAATTTTTTAAAAAACCTATTTTTTTCTCTTGTATAAAAAATAAAATTAGTGAAACTATTATTAACAAAAGCGCAATACCAATATCCAAAACTCTTTTCTTTCTTTGATTTTCAGGTTTACTGATTGAATTGGTGTCGATGATATAAAGATCGCCGGCAGTATTAATACTGTTACTTCCAATTATAGATAAACTTTCGGGTGGCGCAATTTTAAAATCAACTTTCAGATTTACTAATTGCAACATTTGTTCTATAATCAATTGCGAACTTAAATCTTTAGAACAAAAAATAACTTCATTTATTTTTTCAATATCTATAATTTGTTGTAATCGGTTTGAAAGAGACTCAACTAAATTTTTGTCATTTGTGTTTAACCAAAAAGTACTTTCACAATTGATATTGGTTTGCTTAATCAATTCAACAACTCTGTTGTATTCTTCATTACTGCCAACAATTGCAAATCGTTTACTTAATTTTGATTTTAGATTATACGCTTTTATTCCTGAAAAATGTAGTGCTAAACGACTGATTACATAACTCAACAAAGCCCAGGCAGAACCAATTAAAATCATGGCTCTTGAAAAACGATAGTTTTCAGGCAATAATGAATAAGCTATTAAAATACTTGCGGTGCCGGCAATTATACCTCTTGCGATTCGATAAATTTTAATGGGCTTATCGTAACCACCGCTCAGGAAAACAAATATTTGCCATACAAAAACATAAATTAAAAATGCCCCAAAGACTAGTTGCGAAGAATAAGCACCACCTTCTTTAAAAATATAATGCTTTTCATAGTAATTTTTAATCAACCATAATCCGGAAAACAAAACAGTAAAATCAATTACCGGAATTATTGCTTTTAGAATAAAACGGTAACTAATAGCCATTGCAGCTCTAATGTATATGGCAAGATTGATGAAAAATGAAAAAAGTTGAGCGTTTGATTGCGAAAAATGTTTTTTTGCAAAAATGATCATTGCTTTATAAAAAACAAACACATAGTTAACGCTACTTTTTTTAGTGCTTTCGCCTTTGTAATGAATGATGTTTGTTTCTGAAAAATAATAGTTTTTGTACCCGCCTTTAATTACACGGTAAGAGAGATCGATGTCCTCACCATACATAAAAAAATCTTCATCCAACAAACCAATTTTATCAAATGTTTCTTTGCGAAGTAACATAAATGCACCGCTTAAAACATCCACTTCGTGGGTTTTATCTTTATCCAAAAAACCTAAATGGTATTTTCCAAAGGTTTTTGATTTGGGAAATAATTTTGAGAGCCCAAAAATTTTATAAAATGCAACGAGTGGTGTTGGCAAACCTCTTTTTGACTCGGGTAAAAAATTACCTTTACCATCAAGCATTTTAACTCCAAGTCCGCCTGCAATTGGATGCTCATCCATAAAAGCAATTACTTTTTCAAAAGTATCTTCGGCAACAACGGTATCTGGATTTAGCAGTAAAACATATTTACCGTTTGCTAGTTTAATGGCTTGATTGTTTGCCTTGGAAAATCCTAGATTGTTTTTGTTGGCTATTAATTTAACCTCCGGAAACTTTGTTTTAACTAATTCTACTGAATCATCAATAGAATTATTGTCAACTACAAAAATTTCGACATCACAATTTTTTGAGGCATTAACAACAGAACGTAAACATTGCTCTAAAAAATACTTTACGTTATAGTTAACGATTATGACAGAGAGTTGTGGCAAAATGGGTTTAAAAAATCATATTATAAACAAAAAAAACAGCTTTTTATTGTAATTAAACCATTGTTTTTGGCATTAACCAGGTTGATGAAATTGGTTTTTCAAATTCAGTTTCGAATTGTAAAGAATTTGTAATTGAGATATCAAATGTGATGGTGTCAGGAGGAAGTAAGTTGTTTTTAATGTCTTGCTTTATTTCGTGTGCAGGTTTAACAATAACTTCATTATTTAAACGATAAGCAACTAACAATCTGTTTAGTAAACTGATGCTAAATTTGTGTTCTATTTGTTTAACTAAATGAACCTGCTTATCAATACTGCAACCACTTGCGTGATGATTTTCTTCATTCACTTCAAAAATCAAAAAATGTTCGTGTACAATTTTGAAACAGGAATCCAGTTTTGATCCATGCGCATTCCATTCATTAATAAAATTTGTACAATCCTTAGTAATTAAAGTATGTAACTCACCACTAATTTTTTTATCAGAAAGGTAAATCCAGATTCTTTTATTCATGATTAAAGATCTTTTGCATTTACAATCATTTCGGCAATATCCAACACTTTGGTTTTATCTTCTTTGTTAAAATGTTTTACGCCATCAGTCATCATGGTATTGCAAAACGGACATCCAACGGCAATAATATCAGGATTGAGTTCTAGTGCTTCTTCAGCACGTTCGGTATTTACTTCTTTATTTCCTTTTTCTGCCTCTTTAAACATTTGTGCTCCTCCTGCTCCGCAGCATAATCCATTTGCTTTGCTTCTTTTCATTTCTGCCAATTCAACATCCAGCTTCGAAATTACATCACGTGGTGCTTCGTAAACATCATTTGCACGACCAAGATAACAAGGATCGTGATAAACAATTTTTTTACCTTTAAAATTACCACCTTCTACTTTTAATTTACCTTGATCAATGAGTTCCTGAACAAGTTGAGTATGATGTACAACTTCGTAATTACCTCCTAAACTTGGATATTCATTTTTCAACGTATTAAAACAGTGCGGACAACCGGTAACAATTTTTTTGACTTCATAAGCATTCATTAAAGTAATGTTACTCATGGCCTGCATTTGAAACAAAAATTCGTTCCCGGAACGTTTTGCAGGATCACCCGTGCAGGATTCTTCAGTACCTAAAACTGCAAATTTTATTCCTACATGGTTTAATATCTTTACAATGGCTTTGGTTATTTTTTTTGCCCTATCGTCAAAACTACCCGAACAACCTACCCAAAATAAAATTTCAGGATATTCACCTCTGGCTACATAATCAGCCATAGTTTCCACTTTTAATAATTGATCTGCCATAAAATTTATTTACTCAAAAATAACTATTATTAATTAAGAAACAATCAGTTAAAAAATTTTCGTTTGAACTAAATTTTGAGCAATTTTGAATTGCTTTTATTTAGCTGTTATTAATGAAAAATCTTTTCATATCCATTTTCATCTTTTTTTACATAATTGGCTCTGCACAATATAAAGATACATTACGAAAAGCATTTTCTAGTTCCAGAACTTTTGATTTTAGATATGAATCCAATAATTCATTCATTAATCATGATCGAGTTGAAGTTCAAAGCTTAAAGTTTGGAGTCACATTTGGAAAAAAAATAACTTTTGGAGCAGGATATTGTTGGTTAAATTCCATTTTATTCGAAAAACACAAACATTTTGACAGCGAAACAAAAACTGATATTTACTTAAACAGGCGCTTGCGGCTTAATTACTTTTGTTATTACTTTGATTACATCTACTACAAGACAAAACGTTGGCAATATAGTATTCCCACGCAATTTGGAAGTGGTTATGCAAACTTTGACTATAGCTACAAAGGGAAAAATTATCATGAAGATTTTTTATTGTTTTTTTATGAGCCCGGTGTTAATATAAAATATAAATTTTATA
>Ga0172376_10007879_pt1 | contig 11253 bp, 10 predicted proteins | sample Lak35m_FD_121114 | JGI IMG/M metagenome (GOLD analysis project Ga0172376, IMG submission 121114) | Freshwater microbial communities from Kabuno Bay, South-Kivu, Congo - kab_092012_35m | ecosystem: Environmental > Aquatic > Freshwater > Lake | place: Democratic Republic of the Congo: South-Kivu...
CCGAATTGGCAATGAATAATTTTAACAGGGCGTTTGAGACCACAATAAAACAAGAAAACGCACCCTTAATTCTTGACGAAGCAATCAAAAATTTTAGACAAGATTTTGACCAACGCGGCGCCGGCGCCTCGGTCACAGCCGAAGACGCGCAATCAGTATTTACCACGTATTTGGAGCAACTCACCAATGCATATGGCGGCGATTCTCTCAAGGCGTTTTTTGAACTTGAACGTCAGATAGGAACAGCGGGCGGTCTTGCGTTCCGGGATATAAATCCAGCGACAGGCAAGAAAAATCCTCTTGGCGGCCTTGGTAGCGGATTCCATACCGGCATGGCAGGTCAGGCAGTCACTGAAGCCATGGGGGGCACCAGAACAGATTTGTTTGACGCAATGATGCCGCAACTTGGTGCGGTACTGGCACAGGGGGACAAAACTTTTGGCGCTGGCGGTTTAGATGCAGTAAAAAACAAATTAAAAAATATGTCGCTTGATGAACAAGAGGCGTTTCTTACCGCCGTGAGAGACAACAACCTTGGTGCCGACCCGGTCAAATTTTTAGAATCTTTTGGAATGTCTGGCGCTTCATTTCAACTAGAAACCATAAGTCAAACCAGCAAAGCATTTGCTCTGGCGGCAGACAATGCTGAGAAAGAAAAAGTTTTGCTTGAAGCCGAGAGAGAAGTCATCGAAGGTATGGCAAAATTTTTTGGCCCGGCTTCGGAAAATCCGGAATGGTGGAGCAAAGAGGCATTGCGAGATTTGTTTATTGAAGCAGGAATAATAGAGGGGGAGCCGGATACAAGTACTCCTCGCGGGGGTAGGTTTGGCGACACGACAGGCTCACGGTTGTCGAGAACACTTGCACGTCACAGCGCGATAAACGACATGGTTTCCGGCCGTCGCTCAATCACGTCGGCATTCAGAACGCACAATTTGGGTTCCATAAATTCGGACCACGTAACTGGTCGCGCATATGATTTGGTCGGAAATCAACTTGGAATGTACAAAACAATCGTTGAAAAGCAGGGCGGTTTTGCGGAATTCCACGGCGGTTCGACGAATCGTCATTTGCATGTCGTTCCGGGTCCTGGCGGCCCAATGGGAGATACTGTCTCGCCATACACCAGGCCTATGCCAAGTCCGTCCGCCCCCGCCACAGTCAGCCGTGGGGACATATCCGTCAACCTAAACGTCAACGGAATTGGCATCAAAGAAGCCATCCCACAAATCAAAGCCGAATTAGAACGCGCGCTTTACGAATATCAGAACAGGTCGTAATTTATGCCTTCCGCCTACGCTGCAAATATCATCAACATTAATGACAATACACTTTACAGAGAATCTGATTTTAAACTTCTTAATTTAATTGACATACTAAAAGATGACTTTGGAGCCCAACCAATCATCTATCAACGCGCCGACACCACGGATAAAGTTAAATGGGTATATTCGCTTGACTTGTACATTTTTGCATCCAAAGGCAACAAACCCTCAAAACAGCATACCGTTACAAATATTGGTCAAAGAGGAAAAATATCGCTTTATTGCGGAGACTCGACTGGCAATACACAGTCAAAACCGGGCGCATCAAAACATCTAACTGGCAACGCAATTCCCAGTATTGCGAAAAGAGGTTTGATTCCCGATTTCGCCGCAGGGGACAATCTGGCAAATTCCGCATATGTGTTCAGTGGTGACCGACAAACCATATTGCAGGGTAACGCCTCTCAAGAAGAAGTTGCTGCAGCGTTTGAGGAATACCTGAGGTTGGCAAGAACAGAGGGGGCTAATGCTCAGTCAACAAATAAAAAAACATTGTTCATTATTAACGCAAGAACCGGCGTAAAAGAAGCGATTACCTCGTGGTCAAGATTAAAAGAAATATTTCCTCGCTATTTTCAAATGAGCAAACAATTAGAGGCTGATTTCGTTAATTCAATTTGGGGAAACAAAACCGAAAATAGAAAAATTTTTGTAGACGGGAAGTGGTGGTCAATTTCAACGGGATATGTCGGTCTGTGGAAAGAGTTTGCGGACTTGGGCTTATCTGACCAAGCCATAAGACTTGAATTAATTAACATGGGCTACACCGAAGAACAAATATCAAAAATTCGAGCAATAAAAGGTTTAACAGCCGACCAGTTGGGAAATTCATCTTCCGGCTCCGGCTCGTCTTCTGGCTCCGGAGGTTCGGGCGGTTCCGGCAATTCTGGTGGTGCAAAAACGAGCGACAATCAATCATGGACTGGGCCCGAAGGGTATCAAGCAGGACTGCTACAGCAAATAACAATTCAGCGGAGTAGAAATATTTTTTTGACGTCCGAGGAAGTATCTACCGCTATTGGCAACGACCTGTCGGTGGTTGACAAGGAAAATTCGACTACCAGCCCGATTATGTACCAGGTTTATCCGGGCGACCCACGGCCGAACATCACCCAATACATCTTTGATATGGTGCCGAACGAAATTAACTATTCAAATTTTGGTGGAGAATGGGTTTCTATCGAACGAATCGGCGGTTTCCCGTATATTGATTGGAAAAATTTTAAATTACTGCAAGTTTCTTTTTCGTTCACGATTGCTGCCAGGGTTGGAATCACCGCAGATGGCTTACAAATATCAGTCATGGAGCAAATTGAAAAATTGCAAAAAATGGCCCAAACCCCTTTCCCGGTGATGCTTTACCGATTTGACAAATTGCTCACAAATCAATTCAGGTATGACCAATCAGGTCAGCCAAGAGGCGTTCAATTCGTAATCCAGGATTTGTCTATCTCCGCAACACAGCGCAACGCAAAAATGGAAATTACTCGCGCCACGGCAAACCTAACTTTGCAGGAAATTCCAATCGAGCGTACAAACCTCATTGGAATGCCGCGATTAATCCATAAAAAAACCCCGCCCGACCAGCCACCTCCGTTTACTGACCCCGATTACGGGTTAACAAGCGACAATTTGACCAGCAAACCTGACAGGGAAATGCAGTTTTTCAATGAGTAACACCAGTAGCCATTATTTTGCCGAGGTCGACGGTAGCGGCTCAGTCCATACCGCGAGAGTACAGGGTTCACAACGCGATGTTCCAATCGTGTTTTTTTATTCACGCTCAAACACTCCGACAATTGACTTCGTGTCAAAACTTACCGAAAACATAATTGACATAAGCGTAAATTATTCGATTTCAGCATCGACGGCAGTGACTTTTTCAATAATCGACCCAGGCCTTGAAATTACCAAAAGAAATTATTTTCAACCTGGTCAGCCATTCATATACAGAAGCCATAACACCAAACGTTTAAGAAACTTTAATGCTTATGCACAGATTGCAATTGATGACTATGTCGGCTATGTCATGGAGGTTGCAGACGTGACAATAGAGCAGTCACAAGGGAACTCACCCATTGTCCGAGTCCAGGGTTATACAAGGGCAATCCAGCAAATGAAACGCGACAGAAAACCGGGCGTAATTAAGGGTTCAAATCATCAATTTGTTATAAACGCTGCAAAAAAATATGGTCTCGATTGCGTTGCCCAACAAACATCAAAAGATAAAAATATTACGTCGGGTGATGGGGAAAAAGTTGCCGATTCACTATGGGATGTCCTAACACGATTGGCTAGTGAATCAAAAGATGAAAACAAAAATCCTTACACTATTTTTGAATCTGACGGCACATTATATTTTGGCACTCAACAGTGGCTTCTTTACAAATGGGGCCACGACTCATATCCGCACACCCAATACAATAAGAAATTAAAACGAGATGTCACAACAACCCGATTTGTGACATATCTGCATTACCCGCCAAGAAAAATAGGTGGCGAACCTGATAATCGTTTCATTCTAAACAAAATGCCAACCATGCATAAAGCGGAGAACGACCCCAACGAAGGCGACGGCAGTTGTGTTGTTGAAAGACTCAACGGTACTCGGCTCCGACCTGGTATGACGGTTAATGTTGGTGATGTTCCGTGGCATACCGACGATTTTTTAATTACATCTGTTGACTTTCAGGAAATGGTTGCCGACCCGGTGAACGTGAGTTTTGCAACACCGCCAATACAAGAAACCAAAATTAAACAGATAGAAGTTGGTACAATTTATCCAGGCTCAATCGAATGGGCAACCGTTGAAGGATTTGCAATGGTTGTACCGTCGTCGACTTATGCGACCAAGGCACCAGCAGGTGGTGGCGGAAGGAACTCCGAACTTCTATGAGAGAAAACTTAAGCATAAACAGAAATAAGGCTTCATCTCACCCCCTCAAGCCTGGCGGCGTTTATATCGGCATAGTCAAAGCGTTTGTAAATAGTCGCGCCACGGTACAAGTTCCACAATTGGGATGCGTATTCAAAGACGTTGATTTTATAAATAGTTCTACTCGAAGCGTTTTGGCCAAAAATGACCGAGTTTTGTGCACATTTATTGACCAGGAAACAAGCGAATTGTTCATCATTGGTTCTTTTAACAAAAAACAGGACACTTTTGCCGGAAAAGATAAGTTTAATTCTTTAATTGATGCCATGCAAACAGAAATTAACGCTCTTCGAGCCATTGCGGGTTTAAGTAACTCGGACCTTAACCCACTAAAGCAGAACGACTGACTATGGATACTTTAAAATTTCCGTTCGAATTTTCTCGTAAACGAGAATTTTCTAAATTAAGAGAGGGAACTGACGATTATATTCGTCAAATGATAAGTGTTTGTATCTTGACTGAACCATTTATTTTACCCTTGACGCCTGATTTTGGTGTCGCGGACCCCTCCTTCACCACGCTATCTCCGGCAACCCTTATGCTTAATGTTTCCAAATATGTTCCAGAAGTTTCTCTTATAGCCGTAGATTCAAATCTCAATAATGAAACTGGAACAGTCAACGTAAAGTTCGTATACAACAGGTAGGGTTATGAGTGCAGATTTTCTTCCATATATAAATTTACGGCCGTTAGACATTACTCCCGCCCAGGTGTACCTTGATTCAATCGAGGTTGCGAGAACTGTCTTTCCAAATTTTGATTTGCGACCAGGAACAATTGAAGACGCGATGTTCCAGGCTTTTGCATATATGTCGTCGTTGAATATTGGGGCCATCAACAGACTTCCAGATTCCCTGATGTTTGCAATTGGAAAAATGCTGGGCACACCATATGTAGACGGCGAGCGAGCGACCATGAATGTCACATTTACGGCAAATTCGAATGATGGTGCAACAATTCCAGCGGGAACACTCGTTGCTTATTCGCCAATTTCCGATACCAGCGACTTGAACCTAAGTATTGTATTTCAAACAGACGCGGTTCATACAATCAGTGCCAACAACCCTGGCGACGCTCTTCCAACCGGTACCGTTGCATGTACGGCAAGAGAATTAGGTATTATACCGTCTATACCAGCAGGGGTATCTTTGTCATTACTGTCGTTTTCACAAGAACTTTACTCCGCTCAGTCTGCTGGTACTTTTGTGCAAGGACAAAACGCCGAAACAATTGATGAATTTTTAACACGTTCGACGGCAAATCTTGCGTCAATGTCGTCCGCCCTTGTAACGGCAACTCAATTACAGAATTATATTCTTGTTTCGAATCCTGGATTAATTAGTAGATGTAAGGTTTATGACCTTACCGACCCGGAAGGCAATCTTCTTTTGGCTGACGCAGAAGAATCCGGAAAGATAACGGTTTTTGCGTATGGACCACAACGGAACCTTACGGACGCTGAAAAAAACACACTTGTCCTCGACGCACAAAACAGAAGCGTAGCGGGGTTAGAAATTGGGTTCAAGAATCCTGTTTTGTTGAATTTTAGAATAGTCGCAACAATCAGTTATTACTCAAATCTTGATAGTTCGAATGTCTCTGATTTGATAAAACAAAATCTTTTGCTTGCGTTTTCTCCGGAAAATTCTCAGGCAGTCGAAGAAAAACTTCGTTACAACACCGTATTGAGGACGATACATGAACTTCCGTCTGTATATAGTGTTGATTCCTTAACCTTAAGCACCCAATACTCGGGAATGACCATAACTGGCGCCGTCAAATCGGGCAATAATGTCATTTACACGTCCAATAACCACGTTTTTTCCGTCGGCGATTTAGTGGCGGTTACCGGCGTAACTCCGGGAACACTCAACACGGCAACGCCGACTGCCGTCACCGCACGAACCGCAAACACATTTACTTTAGTGAATGCGGCCGCTTCTGGCACCTACGTTTCCGGGGGTACAGGCGCCGGAACTTCTCCAAACTGGGGAAACGTTTCAGGTTCTAATATTGATTATTCCTATAAAGGAAGTTTATTAAATTTGCAACCGGAGAAAATTTCGCTAACACTTAATTCAATTGAAATATAATCGTGGACCTTTTAAACCCAACCCGCAATGTTCTTACCGGCAACAATCCACTACAAGCGCAAGCCCTCAATGGAACGTTCATTAACCCGGAATCATATACCCATGGATGGACCGTCACAAACGCAACCGTGACCGTTGATTCAACGACCACGGTTCACCCACTCAATTATTCCCTGCGAATACAGCCATTGGACGAAGGCTCAACAATTAAAATTTCCTTGAATAACATAATTCCTATTGACAACGACATAAATGGAAGTCAGGCACAGTTTCATTGTCAATTTTATTCACCCAGGGAATTGACCATAAACGGAAAAATTACCAACGTCACTGCCAATACTTTTAAAACAAATTCGCAAAATTTGATTGCCGGAAAGTGGGATGCAGCCTTTACGCCAGCAATTTCGGTCGGGTTAATAGACGTGGCCGTGGATGATATTGAATTCGGTATTGAGTTAGATGTCCTGAATCACGGCGGTCAAGTTTTTTATTTTTCTATGCCAATTTTAATGAATGAACTTGGTTTTACAAAAAACATGTTTGTTCGAAATATGAGAAAATTTATTCCAACATTTATTTGGGACAAAGATAAAATTCAAGAGTACCCAAACTATCCGTTTGCTAAATTTTTTCACGTACTAACGTATTATGGTTCAAAATCGTCAGCCCTTTACGTAAAATATTTCGAATATTTAAACAGCGAAATATCACCAGAGAATCAAAATGCGACATTTCGTTTTAGCGAACTTATAGACCCCGAGCACGTTGATTCGGATTATGTGAACTGGCTTAGTCAGTTTAACGGAGTGCCAACTTACTCTTCGATTACGAGTGAAGCAAATACGGAGTCCGTCGACAACGTTGACGAATCACTTGAATGGCAATTGACAAACGCGTATTTCGGAAGAAATTCGGGGACGTTGGTGGCGTTGAAAGAATGCGCTCAGCAGGTACTTACCGGCAACAAGGTGGTTTATGTTTTTCCGGGCGGTAGTTTTTTTCAAATCAATGTTTACACGCTTCTCTCGGAGACTCCCGGCGTTCAAGACCCGGGCGATTCGTCGCCAGAGGTTGTTGCTTTTCTAAAAAAAACCAAACCCATGGGTTTTATATTGAATCATGAATCGTATGCTGCCCTGCCCTTGATTCTTGATGATGCTACATACGGAATTTTGGGTGGACCGACGGCACCATCAGCGCCAGGACTTGCTTAGGTGGTAAAATTAGGATTCGAAAGTGGGAGGAAAAATGAGTACAGCATTTATTAAGCAAATGGTTGAACAGGCAGCCAAAACCTTCGTTACCGCATATTTGGGGGCGTGGGTGGCTGCAGGGTCAAACTTTGACGCACTTACGGACACAAACAACCTCAAAATTGGCGTTACCGCAGTAGCGGCGTCAGTTGCGATGAGCATGGGGTTGAAGAAAGTCGGCTCCAACAAGGACTCTGTTTCAGTACTTTAATCTGAAACTGTCTACACGGGCAGGGGTTCCTAACCTACAATCTTTTGGGTCTTTAATTAGGAGAGCGCGCCTGTGATTGCTGGTGTTTACAACATAACGATAGAACAAGGCTCCACATTTGGGCGCCTTCTTTCTATTGAACAGCCAGACCTAGTCGCAGACCCCACAGGTCAGACTTTTGAAAATTTTGATTTGTCGGGCTTTACTGCTCGGATGCATATCCGCAGAACCATTGACACAGAAGCACCGATGATTACCTTGACCACCGAAAACGGTCGAATTGCTATTAATCCGAATATTGCTGGGGCGCCTACCAAAAATAACGAAATTTCTTTAAGTATTTCCGCCGCCGATACGGCAACTATCACTACTAGTGGTGTTTATGACCTAGAAATCGTAAGTGCTGGCTCAGCAGTATTTAAAGTTGTCCGCGGCGATGTTATTTTGATACCCGAGGTCACTAGATGAGCGACATACCTAATCAAGTTATAGTAAACCAAGAAGTTCCCAATCAGGTGACTGTTAGGTCAAATTCCGGACAAGCCAATACTCGCCGCTACGAACATACCCAAGGACAAGCCTCTGCCACTTGGGTAATTAGTCATACGTTGGGTGGAAAACCTTCTGTAACGATTGTCGATTCTGCGGATACACACGTTGTTGGTGATGTAATATATAACAGCACGACTCAAATCACGATTAATTTCACAGCGGCGTTTTCGGGTAAGGCTTATCTCACATAAGGAAGTAAAATGGCACAAAAATTTCTTACAAATATAAACCTTAATCAGAACCAACTGATTAACGCCACCTTTGAAAAACTTGCCACCAATCCATCCGATGGCAACTTCGAAGGTCGGATGTATTTCAATACCGCGACCGATACCATTTTTGTCTATACAGGAAGTGCATGGAAATCAATTCCGCACACCATTGTTTCTGGTGGCGGTGCAGGAATTGTCGAAGCCCTCACAGTTTCTGAATCAAACGGCACAATTACCCTCACGCTCAATGTTGCCGATACGGATAGTGCTGGTCTTTTGCCCGCATCGTTCTGGCAAATGCTCAACGATGCTACATCGGATGCAACGGCCAGCAAACTCGTAAGACGCGATGCCCAGGGCAACGCAAAGGTTGCGACCCCGACAGACGCTGCCCATATTGCCACCAAGGGTTATGTTGATGCCGCCCGCCAAGGCTTGGATGTCAAACAGTCGGTTCGTGTCGCGACGACGGCGGCAATCAATCTTGCTAATGGTCTTGAGGCTGGAAACGTAATCGATGGAGAAACTCTTGTTGCTGGAGACAGAGTTCTCGTCAAAAACCAAGTCACCGCATCCGAGAACGGCATCTATGTCGCCGTTGCCTCTGGTGCCGCTTCTCGTTCTTCTGATGCAAACGGAACCGCAGACACGGGCGAACTCTCGCCTGGAACATTTACCTTCGTTGAAGAAGGTACCACCAACCACGACAAAGGTTTTGTCATTTCGACGAACGGCACGATTACGGTCGGCTCTTCGGCGATTGCTTGGACGCAGTTCTCTGGTGCTGGTTCGTTCGATGCTGGTGACGGTCTTTCCCAAACTGGAAGCACAATCAACGTCAATGTCGTTGCCAATAGAACAGAAATTGTTGGAGACGCGGTTGACATCGCCTCCACCTATGTCGGTCAGGCAAGCATCACGACACTCGGCACGATTACGACTGGTGTCTGGAACGGCACGGACGTCGCCGTTGCGGATGGTGGTACCGGCGCCTCTGATGCGACCACGGCAAGAACAAATCTTGGTATCAAGACAACTGCTGGTGCGGCTTCTACAACTACCGCAACCCTTGCTCGTGTTGCCGCCCAGGGCAACACGGCGCATGTGTCGGGAACGTCAACGACGACCGTCACTCACAATTTCAACACGACCGACGTAATTGTTCAGGTGTACGAGGTAGCGACGGGCGAAACCGTTGTCGGTGATGTTAATCGAACCAACCCAGACACAGTCACTGTTGTATTGTTGGGCAGCCACGCAGCAAATGCGTTTAGGATTGTCGTAACCGCAGTTTAAAACATAGTCAACCTTGAGGGGTTGACGAACTAGAACCAATAGCGATCGAGGTCGCAAGTGGCACAAAAATTCGTTACCCCCATAACCATAAAGAACTTGGCGTCCGCCGGCTCGGATGCGCTCACGGTTTTCCTGAACGGCGAAGCCTATGGTCGCGTAAAACTTGAGGCGGGCGGTCGCATTTCTTGGAGCGACGGCGCGGGCGCTTACGACACAAATCTTTACCGTGATTCAGCAAACGTTCTTTCTACTGACGATGTCCTAAAGGCGACTGCTGGCGTCGTCACGATGGCCGTCGCAGGCGTGCCGAACGCCGCACTCCCCGACGGCGCCATTGCAGTAGACACATTAGACAATTCTTTTTATTATCGCGCCAACGGTGCATGGAACGAAATCAGTGGTAACTCAACAATTACGGTGAGTGACACGGCGCCAGCCGACGCAGATGTTGGCGCCCTCTGGTTTGACTCCACGAGCCTTGAGATGTTCATCTACTACGGTTCGGCTTGGGTTGAAATCAATGCCGACACGGGCGCAGAAGAACTGTCCGACTTGTTTGATATTGAGTTTGCGAACCTTGTCGCTGGTCAAGTTCTCAAATATGACGGCGATAAGTGGGTCAACGGAAAAGGTTCCAGCACGACAGTAGGAGATAGCGCTCCCGCCAACCCTGAATCAGGCGACCTTTGGTACGACTCCACAAATCTCACCCTGTTTATTTACTACAGCAGCAACTGGATTGAACTTACTCCAGACTTGCAAGTTGAAGAACTTTCTGACCTGTTTGATATTGAATTTGCAAATTTAATTCAAGGCCAGATTCTCAAATACGACGGCGAAAAATGGATTAACGGAAACGGTTCAAGCACGACCGTTGGTGATACTGCACCTGCAAATCCAGAAGCAGGCGACCTTTGGTATGACTCAGCAACTCTTAGTTTGTTCATTTATTACAGCGGCAACTGGGTTGAGTTAAATTCCGACACCGGCGCGGAGGAACTATCCGATTTAACAGACATCAACATAACCACCCCCGTTAACGGTCAGGTTCTTCAGTACAACGGAACAGAATGGGTCAACGCCGCGGCCTCTGGTGGCGGTGCGACGGTCAATGTTGCAGAAACCGCCCCAGCAGACCCAAGCACTGGCGACCTTTGGTTTGAATCAGATACAGCAAAAACTTTTATTTACTACGACTCGCAATGGATTGAAGTTGGACCACAACCTGGCGGTGGGGCGCAAGCGCTAACAACAAAGGGCGACCTTCTTACTAGAAACACAAGCAGTTTCGCTCGTCTAGCCGTAGGCACCAACGGATACTTCCTTAAAGCAGATTCGTCGACGGCAACAGGTTTGACTTGGTCGGCGGTTCCGAC
>Ga0172376_10007880_pt1 | contig 11253 bp, 6 predicted proteins | sample Lak35m_FD_121114 | JGI IMG/M metagenome (GOLD analysis project Ga0172376, IMG submission 121114) | Freshwater microbial communities from Kabuno Bay, South-Kivu, Congo - kab_092012_35m | ecosystem: Environmental > Aquatic > Freshwater > Lake | place: Democratic Republic of the Congo: South-Kivu...
GGCCTCGGACCAGATCATGTCTTTGGTGGCCAGAAGGCCGTGTTCCGCGATCAGTGTGCTGAGATCGACCATATCAGAGTCGGCCAACCCCGGCAACTTCTTGAAACCACGCTTTATTCTGTCGGTGGACATGAGGTTGTAGATGGTTCTGGCAACGTCTATTGTGATGCTGCGGCCTTTGCGCATCTGCTCCCAGCCGTTGACGGCGACGCTGACCTTTTCGGAAATTGAGCGGTGGCCGCGATAGTTGAAGAGGTAGCCGCCGGACTTGAGTTCATGTGCGACGGCGGCGAGCATGTAGCCGGACTGCGCAAGAATGAGCCAGTTGTCGTGATCGAACAAACCCTGTGTCAGGAGCGTCTCGACGCCGTGGATGCGGGTGACGCTGCCGTCCGAGGGCCGTGGTTCGTAGCGCTTGGGAAAGCGGCGGTGGATGCGTTCTGCCACGGTCTCCGCTACGCGGTGCACGGACCGCGGGACGCGGTAGGACTGGTGGAGCGTTTCGCTCCCGCCGGGCAGGTTGATGAAGTGGTCGACGTCGGCGCCTGCCCAGCGGTAGATGGCTTGGTCGTCGTCGCCTGCGGCGTACATTCGGCTTGAGTGCTCGTCTAGGATGTGGGCGATGTCCCATTGCAGCGGGCTCAGGTCCTGCGCTTCGTCGACGAAGGCGAGTTGGAATCGCGGGCAGTAGTTCGGTGCTTCTGCGATGAACGTCTCAAGCATGTCTGTGAAGTCGTAGAGGCCGAAGCGTTGCTTGTAGGCCGTGATGGCTCTGTCGACGTAGGCTACGACATTCCACGGCAAATCGACGTTGCTGTTGTTGTATTCGACGCGCAGCGGCACCTTGCGCAGGCGGGCGAGGTTGATGAGGCCGAGGATAGGGTCTTTGGACGAGGCGATGGTCGACAGGTCCTCTTCGAAATCGGGCAGGGCTGTATCACCGAGTGATACGCCACAATGGTGCCCGATCTCCTTGTAGTGATCCTGCTGCATGATCTGCTCTGACCGGATGGTCGAGAGCGACAGGGCCAGACTGTGGATGGTCCGAAAATAGACCAGATCGCGCTTTGGGTCCAAGCCGAAGCGCGCCGAAGCGCGCTCCTTTGCCTCGGCGGCGGCCTTCCGTGTGTAGGCCAAGAAGGCGATCTGGTGCGGCGGGACCCCATCCGAGAGGGCCCTGTCCACCATGTTAAGAAGCGTTGTTGTTTTCCCGGTTCCGGGCGGCCCAAAGATTCGCAGCATCGGGGTCTATGCTCTCCAGTGTATAGAAAAGTTTTTTGAGAAACTCAAAACCGACCCCCTTCACTTTTGCCACATCGACAAAGCTAACTGTTTCGGCGAACTCGGTGGTAGTCATCCGCATAGCATCGAGCTTGCGGAGGGCCCTGTAGCAGGCGGAGGGCAACGGCAGGTTCTCCATTCTCAATGGTACGTCGCCCCTAGTCAGACGCCGCTTCAACTGAGCGCGCTTCGTTTCCATCCTGTGGGCTTGGTAGTAAATCTGCCTCATGCGCTCCTTACTGGTCCCATACTTTGCTCCCAAGGCATGGAAGGTCATCTTTTGGACGCGGCGCTCTCGGTAGATTTGCCAGTTACGCTCACGGGCTTCACCTATGAAGTCAAACTGGGTCAGGTCGATGCCGGGGATGTCTGTCGGATAGGTTGTCAAAACGGAGGCTCCTCTGCGTTGACGAACTTGGGCGGTTTGATGTCTACGTCGGCCACGTCGAACGCTGGGATCTGCCAAACGCGGACCGCGCGGCCCTTGATCTTCAGGACGATGCTCTCGCCGTTTATGTCGCGCAGGCGTTGAGCTATCTTGTGGCTCTTGTACTCAAAGAACTTGTTCTTCTTCAGGAAGGCGTCCAAGTCCTTGAGACGGAAGTAGGTTAGTCCTCGCTCTTCGTCCGTCCACGGACGACGGAGCAGGATCTCTTCTCGGTCCTGCGCTTGTTGCAGGTGGCGGCAGAACTCTTCGAGGAAGTCGTAGAACTGGCCGGACACGCTGGCGTCCTGCGCCACTTCGATGATGGCGCTTTCGTTGTCGCGCATCTCGGACAGGAGCCGTGTCAACTGCCCTTCCCAGATGGCCTTGCTGACAGTGCGCGGCAGGAAGTTCAACTGCTCGGTGCAGGCTTTCTGGAAGGCCGCTTGGTTCATCAGGGCCTCGGTGTCGATCTCCAACGGCTCCCCGTTGACGTCCACGAACCAGACCGGCGGGGTGGAATTGTACTTCCGAAGGTTGGCGATAGTGGCGCTCTGCGCTGCCCGGCTGATGCCAAACTTCTTCGTGTAGCAGAGTTCCTTGTTGCAGTACGCCTTGATGGGGGCGTCGTTGCACTTGTAGGTGTAGTCCTTCTTATCAAGATGCTTGGCGACCGAGTTGACCTCGCCGAGCGGCAGCGGCGGGTCGATGTACTCCATGTTGTAACGCAGGATCTCGCTCTCCCACGTTTCAACGTACGCTTGGCGCAGGAACACCCCGAAGTCGAACAGGCCGTTGTTGCGCGCGCCCTCTCCGACCTTGATCCGCATCAGCGCCTGCAAGCACGGCGGTGCGTGCTCAATCAGCGGGTCTTTGAAGCTGTCGGTGTTCTGCAAGCGGAGGATCTGCTCCGGCGTCTGTACGTATTGTTCGTACAGCTTCACAAACTCTTCGAGCGTTGCCGACGTTCCGTCGTCGTGGAAAGCGTAGCGGAGTCCCTCTTCCGCATCGTAATACGGCAGGTTCAGGAAGTTGCCGACGTCCCCGCGTTCGAGGTTCAACTTGACCTGCTTGGGGAAGATCTCGCTGTCGCTGTAGCCAAGCGTGGAGGCAAGGCATTGCAGGGAGTTCTGCATGTCTCGCGCTTCGATCCACTCTGTGGCGAACAGAAAGCAGTGCGCCCCGCCGCTCTTGGAACGGCAGACGACGAGCGGCAGCTTTTGCCGCCGGATATTTTGCATCAGCGCCGCATGGTCCAGCGGATACTGGTCGATGTCGATGCAGCCCCACTTGCACATGTTCTGCGCGTTGATGGGGATGATGCCGAGAGACGCACCCTTGCCGGACAGGTGGCTTTCCCACAGGGCCGTGGTCCGCGGTTCGCGGAGTATTCCTGCTTTGCCTTTGTTCTTGCCGTTGGCTTCGCGTTTTTCGATTTTGTAGTAGCCATAGGCTTCTTCGAGGCCATCGAAGATGGCCATGAATTTCTGCGTCAGCATTGTGGCCTCGCGTGGTGTGGTGGGCGCCCCTTTCGGGACGCCCTAGGAAGATCAGAACGGGATATCCGATTCGTTCCGATCTTCTTCGTCCACGTGACGCACGACGACGTCGCCAGCGAGGATGGAGTTGGCGAAGTCTCTGGCGCGTTTGTAGAGCCCTGCGTCGCTTACGGGTCCTTCGAGGGAGACTTCCCACCCGTGCCACGATCCTTTGGAGTTTTCCTCGGCCACGGACTTGAGCAGGTAGATGTGGGAGAAGCGGGGCGGCGTGAAGGGTCCGTTCTTCCCGACCATGGAGCGGCTCTGGATCATGGAGTTCCACTTTCGCGACTTCTTGAGTTGCGTGGACTTCATGGCAATAAGCGCCGTTTCGGCCGAGCCGTCGGGGTTCAGTATGATGACGAAATGCTGGTGCGTCTCGTCGATGTAGTCGCCGTTCCCGCCCACGACGTATTCGCGGTTGTCCTCGGCGCTACGCTGCGTTTTGGGCCGCTCTTGGTCTGGGTCGTAGATGGCGCGCGGTGCGCCCGTGCCGGAGCCGCGCGGCGCCCACTGGATGAAGCGACGCTGGTAGGCGCAGGGGATGACGCGGATGCCTTCTTTGCCCTTGTACGCCTGCCCTGACACGGTGTTCAGGATGTCGCCCTTGCGGACGTCCTCTCGGGTGTCGAGGATCGTGTCGAGGCCGGAGACGATCTTGAGGAACGGCAGGGCGAGATCTTCCTGCCCCATGTTCTCCATGCCGCGCCCTGCGTCGGCTTCGAACATCGACGGATCGAAAGCGGCCACAGCCGTTTCGGCGGCGGTCGCTACCGCTGTGCTGGGTTTTGCCATTTCACTTGTCCTTCTTGACGGTTGCATTCTTGATGACGGCGCGCTGTCCAACGAAAGCGCCGAAGAGATCCATGGGCAGCTCCCCGCCCGTTTCGACGCGCTCGCGGACAAACGCCTTGAGCGTCATTGCGTGGACCTCGGTCTTGGTGTCCGGCGCAAGACCCATGCGACGGATGCTCTCAGTGAACTTGCTGGCCTTGTCATCTTCGCCACGGCCGAAGGAGCAGGCGACCGTGTTCTTGATGATGTCGTCGTAGCCGTTCTCGCGCAGCCAAGCGAAGGCTTCTTCACGGCGGTCAACGGGGATCGACGCACCGTAGACCTGTGTCAGCTTGATCTTGCTGCCGTCGTCCAGCTTCATCTCGGCGATGCCGAGTTCTTCCAGAACTGCGGGCAGCTCTTGGTCGGTCAGTTTGAGATACTGCTCCTTGAGCGACTTCAGCCGCTGGTCGGCGCTTTCGATCTCCTGCTCCATCTCGCGCATCTTGCGCGCGAGGATGGAGACGGCGGACAGTGCAGAACCGCCTAGGTTCTGCGTGGCGGTGGAGGACACTTCCTCCTCCATCATGGCAAGTATGTCGTCGTTCATCGAACGTCCTTTCGTGCTTCGCGTGTCGTGCCAGCCCGGTGGGGTTGACAAGTTCGCATAAAATCCGATACCTTCCCCCGTGTCAAGGGAGAAATTTCGATGCTCAAGTACGACTACAAGACCGTGCCGTATGCCCACCAGAAGGAGGTTCTCGAAAAGTCGTGGAACTCAGAGTACTGGGGGCTTTTCCTTCAGATGGGAACGGGCAAGACGAAAGTCGCCATCGACAACATGGCCGCACTATATCTAGCGGGCAAGCTCAACGCGGCGCTCATCTTGGCACCGAAAGGTGTCTATGACAACTGGGCAAAGGGCGAAATCCCCGCCCACCTGCCCGATGCCGTCAAACGCCGCATCCTGCGATGGGAGCCAAAAGACAGCAAAGCATACCTCGAAGAACTCAGCGCCCTGATCGACGGGTCCTACGACGGCCTCAAAATCCTCGTTATGAACATCGAAGCCATGTCCACCGCCAAGGGGACAAAAGTCGCCGAACTCTTCCTGAAGCGTAACCCTGCCAACATCATGGTGGTCGACGAAAGCACGACCATCAAGAACCGCACCGCCGCGCGCACCAAGGCCGTGATCCGCGTAGGACGGACCTTTGCCCGCTACCGGCGGCTCCTGACAGGCTCTCCTGTTACCAAGAACCCGATGGATCTCTACAGCCAGTGCATGTTTTTGGAGGACAAGGCGCTGGGCTTCTCGTCCTATTTTGCCTTCCAGAACCGTTACGCCCATGTCGTCCGGCGGACGATGGGGCACCGGTCGTTCCAAGAGATTGTCGGCTACCAGCGCCTCGACGAGTTGTCCAAGAAGCTGTCCAAGTTCTCGTCCCGCGTGCTCAAGGAAGACTGCCTTGATATACCCGAAAAGGTATATATGCGGCGAGATGTCGCGCTCACCCCGGAACAGGACAGCGCGTACCTCCAGATGAAGAAGCTCGCCCTCGCACAACTGTCCAACGGCGAACTCGCAACCACCGCCAGCGTCCTCACGCAGATCATGCGCCTCCAGCAAATCTGCTGCGGCTTCCTGACAGACGACAGCGGGACAATGCACCAACTGCCAAGCAACCGCCTGTCAGAACTCCTAGACGTCATCGACGAAATCGACGGGAAGGCCATCATCTGGGCAACGTGGACCGCGGATCTCCTTCGGATCGCCGAGGCTCTTCGCAAACGCTACGGCCCCGAATCGGCCGCCACCTACTATGGCGAAACGCCGCAGGACGAGCGGCAGGCCACCATCCAGCGGTTCCAAGATCCGCAGAACCCCCTGCGCTTCTTTGTCGGGCAACCCAAAACAGGCGGCTACGGCATCACCCTCACCGCCGCCAGCACCGTCATCTACTACTCAAACAGCTACGATCTGGAAATCAGACTACAGTCCGAGGACCGCGCGCATCGGATCGGGCAGAAGCGCAACGTCACCTATGTCGATCTCGTCGCGCCGGGGACCATTGACGAGAAGATCCTCAAGGCCCTGCGCGACAAGATCAACATCTCCAGCCAAGTGCTGGGGGAGCAGGCGAGGCAGTGGCTACTCTGATTACTGCGGCCCGAGCAGCCCTGCGATGCCCTGTGCCTCCTGCGCACGGATGACCGGCGACACGACGTCCGACGGGAACATCGCCGCATAACCTGCACGCCCCGAAGGCGCCGCCGCCCGTCCCGCGGGAGGGATCGTGACGGGCGGCGGCGGTCCCACGGGCGCAGCGCGAGGAGGTGCCGGAGCGCTGGGAGCAGCAGGCGCAACGGCCGCGGGCCTCGGCGGGACGGGAGGAGCCGGAGGCGGCATACGGGCCACCATCTCGGCGGGAGAGACAATATGGCGACCCGTCTCCGGTACGGCCGCCTCGGCCGCACCGAGAAGATCGGGCATCATCGCGCCAACCTCTTCCTCGTCCGGCGCAGAAATAATGCCTGCGTTGACGAGGGAGGCGTTCAACTGACGGCTGTGGCGAAGGATGGCCGATCTTCCTTTGGGCTTTTCCAGAAGCAACGCCATGAACTTCGGGTCTTCAATGGCCTTGGTCAGGATGGCCTGCGTACCTGTCAGAGGGGCGCGTTCAAAAAAGTTCTTCGCCAAGGAGACAACTGCTGACGCTTCGGTTAAAGTTAGCGATTCGCCAGAGGTAGCACGAGACCCGGATTTCCCTAATTTCAAAGACCCCATCCGGACGACAAAATCGTAAACTGCGGACGGCGCATCGATCAATGTGTCCTTAGAAACAGGCCCCTCTTTGTTGAGTGCGGTTTGAACATTGTCCACCTCGCGCAACAGCGTACTAAGACGTGTCACTTCAACATCCGACAGGATACCGCCGTCCCTTAAAATCGAAGCAACCGAGGGTTGGCCACGCGAAATCGGCTGCATCATGAATTGACGGAACTTGTTGAAGTCGAGTGATCCGTCGGGGTTTTCGGCATACTTCAGGCCGCGATCAAGAACAGCATCGCGCAGGCCGTTCCGTGCGGCGGGAGCAAGATCCCCCGCCGTATTCGCAAGTCGAATCAACTGGTTCAGGTTTTTAACGGCATCCGGATTTGGTGTCTCACCCGGGGTCCCGAGTGCGATTGCAATCGCCCCGGCAGGCGTTTCATCCGCGCCTAGTACAGCTTTGAACGCCTGCTGGTTTTCCAAAGAGCGCGTGTTTATCGAGTTTGCGTCGATCACATTACGCAAAGTCCGTTCCGCGGTCAGGGCGTTGGACAGGTCTTCGTCAAGTCTCGGAAACATCTCCAAAGTCGTTTTGTTACGTTCCCTGAAACGGCGTAGCGCGTCTGGATCGACTCGGCCCGTCTCCGAGTTGATGACCCTAGCCTCAACCGCCGTGCGAAGCATTGTTTCTTCGGCGGCCATAACAGTACCAAGACGAGCCGCCGATGTTTCGGCAAAGGGGATTCCCGTTTGGTTAGCCAAAAATCCGGCGGCCTCGTTTATTTCTATTAGACGAGCCGTCAAAACATCCCCACCAGACCCAAACAACTTTGTGTGAAGAATTTCTGGGGGGATTTGGGGAGCCCCAGAAGGACGCTTTGCCAAAACATCCCCTGCAAACGACCGGGAGAACACATCGTTTAACGCCTTGCTGAAGCTATACGCTGTCTCAAGCTCAGGCATGTTGCGGGCAACCAAACCAATATCTTCAAGCGCGGCTTCTGCCATGCGGCCGTAAAGGCGGGCGTCTCGGAAGTTATTGTCGGCGGCAGCCGACCGACCCTCTTCCAGCATTGCGCTGCGGAAGCGCATGAGATCCCCGAGAGAAATCTCCGGAGTCACAATGGTGACGTTGCCCGCATCGTCAGTCTCTTCATAGGGCCTGCGACTTTCGACAAACCGTTTAACCAGCGGCGGGAGCGGGATTTCTTTAAGTTCTTCAGAGCGCATGTTGTCGTATTCTGAGAATACGTTTTGGCCTTCTACGGCAGTGTTCCGGTCAACCGCAGCATACAGATTCCGCTCAACCATCCGCGCTTCTTGCAACGCCGCACGAGTTTCATTTGCGATAACCGTGCCCGCTTTGATGCCTGCGGCCGCATCCTGACCAAGGATCTTCCCGGCAGTCTCCGTCGCCCGTCCTATCGCAAGGTCAAGGCGCTGCTGTAAGCCGTCACGAAAGGCATCCTCGCGGATCCGGGCAACCGTCGAAAGAATGCTCGGATCGTCCATGGCAACCATAACGTCGAGGAGCTTCCCAATCCCCTCAAGGTTCTGGGCCGCGGCCCGCCGCAAGGTGGGACCGAGCTGCGGATCGGACTCCTGCACCGCACGCGCAATCGCCTGAAGCGCCGCGCTGCCCGATTTGACAGCCGTGGTCCGCGATCCGAGGTCGATCCCTGCTTCTTTGGCGAGCCTGTCGATTTCGTCATCTTCCCGCAGACGACGGATCACGGCCTGCGGGTCTTCGCCCTCGCGGCCAAGGATTTCTACAAGTCGTGTGCCGAGACGGTTCTGTCTGCCGCGTTCCGTGAAGGCTGGAAGTACTCGGCTAAGAACACTGCGCGCCCCGCTTATTGACTTTTCCGTAATCGCAACCGGGTTGATTGCGCCAAAAGTTATTTCGTACCCGGCTCGAAGGAGCGCATTACCGGGATCTTCTTTTTCTGCCGCTGCTGCCCCAAAACTTGAAGCGCCCAGCGTGCCGAGTTCAATCGCGGCAAAAGTGCCCGGGGCCTCTTGTGCCCGCATGACGATCTGCTCCGCGGGCGTGCGTGCTCCGCCCGGCCGATAGGCGTATCGCGGCAGGGTTCTGGCGATCAGGCTAAGGCCACCGATAGTGGGAAGGCCACTCCCGAATGTTCTTCCTGCTTCAAGAAGCGGTCGTCTACCGGGGACGACAGGGCCGGAGGGTAGCACGCCGAGTTGCTCAAGGCCCCGTTCAGCAAGAGAACCGGAAAGAGCGCCTCCAAGCAAACCTAGTGTGCCGAGCACCAATGACCCAACGGGGCCCAAAGGTGCCCCCGCGACCGCTCCTGCCGCTGCCAAACCCGCCGCAGGCCCCCCGACAATGGCTCCGCGCGTAACCCCTTCGCCAATGGCGGCGGTTCTCGACGGCATACGTGCCGTCGAGAGAAGGTTGATGATCTCATCGTCTGAGACACCCGCTTTTTCCGCAGCCTCGTAATCATGGTTGGCTCTTTCCGACAAAGCCTGTGCAATTTCACGCGGGGTCACCCCCGCCTTGAGCGCACCCTCAAGATCGTAGTCAATCTTGGCACGTTCCGCCGCTGCGCGAGTGGGCCCGAGTTGCTCTGTCGTGACGCCGTCAACCATTGCTCACCCCTCACCGGAAAAAGTCTGCGGCCTTCGGACGTTCCGCCGCACCCGTACCATAACCCTCCAAAGCCGAATCGTAAGTTTTTACAAGCTCTCTTCCATAGGCGAGTGTTTTCCGTGCGTTAGAAACCTCTGTCGGGGAATAGTCCCTTGGGTTATTTGAAATGTTTTCCAGAACCTTCAACAAGTCTACGACCTGAGCGCGCGTTGCTTCAAGGCCGCGTATGGCAGCAGCGTCAGTAAGGGTGGGAGACGGTCGAACAAGTTCCTGCTCCAAGTTTTCAAACTCTCTGGCCAAGGTACGTCCTTCGAGATAAAATCGGCTCGTAGCTTGTGCTAAAGCATTCAGTGCCTTGGCGCCGTTTTCAGAGCTTGTGAAGAATGTCCCCGTAACGCCGGGAACAACTTCGCCAAAAGTAGATTCCAGAATAAAGTTGACGCCTCGACCAAGGGAGCCAAGTACACCAGTCGCGGCTTCCAAGTCAGCATCTCGAAGAAGTTTTGCAACCTCCCCAATATCTTGGTCTTCCGCTGCGGCGGCCTGCGGAGAAAACAACTCCGGAGCGATGCCGTATGTCGAAAGCCTCTGCTCCTGCCGTTTTTGCAGAACGCTGCGGACTGCGTCAGGGATGGGTCTCTGAGTGATCGCGCCCGTGATATCACGCTGCGGCGAGATGTAATCCTGAAGCGTGATGACCAACAGGTTTTCTTCTCCAGCCGTCAACTGCCCCTTCTGCCACTGGTCCAGTTTGATCGGGTCAGAGAGCAACGCTTGCTGACGCTCCGTCATCGTCCCCGGCTGGGAAGGAGCCTTTGACGACCACCTTTCGTCAATCAGGCGGTTGATCTCAGCGCGGCCTTCCGGTGTTGTGCCGTTGAGATCGCGCGGAGCCCCACCATCCGGCGGATACAGAGTGAAGAGTTGCGGAGCGCGGTTCGCGGCCGCCCGATCCTCGGCGGCAATCTTTGCCTCCTCGTCGCGCTCAAAGCGCAGTTGTTCAAGGCGTTGAGCCCGCTCTTCGGCGGAAAGGGTGCGCTCAAGAGCGCGCTCTTCCGACGCCAACTTTTCAACAAGCGCAAGGTCGCGGTCTTCAACCGCATATCCACGCTGACGAATCTCGCGGGCCATGTCACGCGCTTCCTGCCGGTTCTCCGCAGCAAGACGCTCGGTTTGATCCCGTTCAGCGCGAAGTTGTTCGTAGCGATTGGCGCGCTCCTCGGCAGAAAGAGTGCGGCCCTCGGCGCGCTCTTCTCTCGCGATCTCCGCCGTGAGGTCAAGGTCACGGTCTTCAAGGGAATACCCTCGAGCACGAAGTTCTGAGGCGATGACGCGCCCTTCTTGACGACCTTCCGATGCAAGGATCGCCGTTTGGTCGCGATCAAATCGTTTCTGCTCCAGTGCCGCAGCGCGCTCTTCGGCGGAAAGTGTACGCCCAAGATCACGCTCCTCGCGTGCAATTTCCGCAGCAAGATCGAGGTCGCGGTCTTCCACGCGATAGCCGCGCGCGCGGAGTTCTGCGGCAATCGTGCGCCCTTCCGCGCGATCCTCTGCTTCACGAGTCGCGGCCTGCGACCTTTCAAATACAAGATCATCGCGCAGATTTTGACGCGCCTCTGCATCCAGAGTGTACCCAAGATCCCGCTCTTCCTTGTCCATCTGGGCCGAGATTTCCCGTGCTTCTTTTTGTTGATCTAGCACGTTTTGGACAAGCAGATTGGATGTCGTCCAATTGTCTTCCATAAGTTGTTCGGCCCGGGCTATGCCGCCCGGGCTGGCGACGTTGACCGTTATCTGCTCAGGAACCCCTGTAACCGGGTTCACACGATTGAACACAACGGCTTCA
>Ga0172376_10007885_pt1 | contig 11247 bp, 7 predicted proteins | sample Lak35m_FD_121114 | JGI IMG/M metagenome (GOLD analysis project Ga0172376, IMG submission 121114) | Freshwater microbial communities from Kabuno Bay, South-Kivu, Congo - kab_092012_35m | ecosystem: Environmental > Aquatic > Freshwater > Lake | place: Democratic Republic of the Congo: South-Kivu...
AACTCCGTTTTGCGGCTCTTTGCAACACGCAGAACGAATCTTCGCCTCAACTTCGAGGAGCTTTTGACATCCCAGCCTCGTTATTCACACCCCTAACTGACTTTCGAGACACTCACGAGCTACGGCCTCTGGAACTGACCGGCATCCCGTCCAGTTTTCGGTTCAGTGGCCAGTGCTGCCCTGTCCAGAAAATTCACGCAGGGCCTTCAGACCGTTCCGCAGAGCTTCCTTGTAGATCCACAGATCGCCGCTCCAGGACAGCATCCGGAAGCCTTTGCCGGCGACCCATTGTCCGAACTCCAGACTGGTCGGCATCAGACCGGGAGCTTTGCCCGACTGTCGGCAGGCGGCGATGACGCGGTCGATCGCCGCCACAAAGACCGGATGATCGAACTGGCCGGGAATGCCCAGCGATGACGTCAGATCGGACTGCCCCACGAACAGCACGTCGATGCCGTCCACGGCCGCAATGGCTTCCACGTTCTCCAGTCCGGCGGCCGTTTCGATCTGCGCGATCAGCATCGAATGCTCATTGGCAGAGGCCATCTTCTGCGCGGGATCGCCGCCGTGATAATCGTCGTGAGCAATGCAGAAGGCCGAGCCGCGGCGTCCCTGCGGCGGGTACTTCGCATACTCCACCATCCGCCGGGCCTGTTCGGCGCTTTCCACCATGGGCACCATGATGCCCATCGCGCCCATGTCCATGACGCGGGCCATGAAGTGGTATTCAGCTGCGGGGACTCGAACGAGCGGCACCATGTCCGTGCCGTGCGTCGCCGTGCAGAGCGTCTTGATCGTTTCGATCGACCAGCCGGTGTGCTCCATGTCGATCAGAGCGAATTCCGCTCCGGCCGCCGCCGCCGTCCGGATGGCTCCAGGCGTGCTGAATTCAAAGAAGAACGTGCCGGTCGCAATGCCGCCGGACATCAGCTTCTGCTTGACGGGGTTGGGTCTCATCGGGCGTCTTTTCCAGAAATCAGAGTGTCAGGGAACAAACAGGAATTCATTGGAGTTCAGCAGCGCGCGGCAGAGCTGCGGCAGACTGTGCTCGCGCACGAATCCGGTCGCATCATCAGCCTCATCTGACGAAGGATCGCGGCCGAAGGCACGTTGAAAGGCGCGACGCACCTGCGCGGCGGGGTCCGTTCCGGCTTCCTCGGTGACGCGCCGTGCGAACAGCTCGGACTGCTGCAGAACGAATTCGCTGTTGAGCAGATTGAGCGCCTGCAGCGGTGTCGTCGAACGCGGCCGGCGCGGCATGATCTGGCTGGCATCCGGACAGTCGAAAACTCCGAACGTCGCGTCCTGTTCCTGCCGGACCTTGGTCATGTAGATCATTCGCCGCCAGTCGTCCGGACCGAAGCTGGTTTTCGGGAAGTAGTGCCGCACGTTCTCCAGCTCGACTTCAAACGCGCTGAAGCCCGGCCCACCCATCTGCAGATTCAGAACGCCGCTGGCGGCGAGCATGCTGTCGCGAATGGCTTCGGCTTCCAGTCTTCGCGGCGGAAAACGCCAGAGCAGCCGCGAATCCGCGTCCACGGACAAAGCCTCTTTCACCGGCGCGCTGTCCTGCCGCCAGGTGTCCGAAAGCAGAATCAGCCGGTGGATGTGCTTGAGCGACCAGCGCGGCGAACCGGCCTGTCCGCGACCTTCCGTCAGCTCCATCGCGAGCCAGTCGAGCAGTTCCGGATGAGACGGCCGCGAACCGTTGGCTCCGAAATCGCCGGGCGTATCCACCAGCCCGGTGCCGAAGTGATACTGCCACAAACGGTTGACCATGACCCGCGCGGTCAGCGGGTGGTTCGGCTGAGTCAGCCATTCGGCGAACTTCACGCGACGCTCGCGTTCGGGCGCGGTCGCGGGCAGCTTCAGCGATCCCAGAATCTCAAGCGTGTCCGGATTCACTTCCTCGCGCTTCGCCAGAGGATCGCCGCGATACAGCCGCCACGTCGGACCGGGCTGCTCGAAGCGGCCGGAGTAAACCATGTTCGCCGCCGCCAGTTGATCGCGCTGCCGCGCTGCCGCTTCGACTTCCATCAACCACTGCCGGCCCTGCAGTGCGAGCGTCTCCGGCAGGCCCTCCAACTGATACTGCGGAGCCGCCGGCTTCATGTCGCCGGGCTTGAACGGCTGCCGGTCTTCGGAACTCGCGATCGTCCGCCACTGCCCCGGTTCCAGAGCCGCTTCGATGCGGTACGCGGTTGCCAGCCGGTCTCCGTATTTCTGTTCGCGATCGCGCGCCCATTCGATGCGGTCGATCCGCGCGGGTTCCGGCAGCTCCAGCTGCACCCAGCCCGCTCCAGGTTCCTTTGAAATCCAGCTCCGCCCGTTGCCGTACCGGCCATCGTGAATGTGTTCGAGCTTGTGAATGTCATAGCCCGGCAGAGTGCTCGACGCGGTCGCCTTCGTTCCGTGCGCAGCCAGCGCGACGTTGGTCTCACCGGAGTAGACTTCCAGTTCATCGAGGCACGGTTCGCCGCCCGTTGTGGCCAGTACCGTGAAGCGGATGAAGCGGGCCGTGACGGGATCGAACCGCTCGCTGTTGCCAGCCGCGCGCACCGGTTCGCGCAGAGACTTTCCGCTCGCCGCGCCGACTTTCACTCGAAACGGTTCCAGCTTTGTTCGCAGCGCGGTGATCCGGGACTCGATTTCCGCCAGCTTCCGCTGCCGGTCGTCGCTGACCGGCAGAGGCCGTTCGCCGTGCTGCACTCCCGCGAAGATGGCCTGCAGCGAATAGAAGTCCTTCTGCGTGACCGGATCGAACTTGTGGTTGTGACAGCGGGCACAGCCCAGCGTCAGACCCAGGAACACTGTGCCCGACGTGTTGATCAGGTCCGCCAGTTCATCCTGCCGCTGCATCAGAGTCAGCGTGATGTCCGGACTCTTCACCAGGTCGTACGGACCGGCCACCAGAAATCCCGTGGCGACATCCGCGCCGAGGGCGTCTCCGGCAATCTGTTCGCGGACGAAGACGTCGTAGGGTTTGTCGGTATTGAAGGCATCGATGACATAGTCGCGATACGGCCAGGCATTCGGGCGTTCGCGATTCGTTTCAAAGCCATGCGTCTCACCAAAGCGGATGGCATCCAGCCAGTGCCTGGCCCAGCGTTCGCCGTATCGCGGACTGGCCAGCACCCGATCGACCAGCTTCTCCCAGACATCCGGCGAGTCATCGCGGAGAAACTGCTCGATGTCCGCTCTCGCGGGCGGAAGGCCATGCATGACGAGAAACAACCGCCGGATGAGCGTCCGCCGGTCCGCGCGCGGAGACATCTTCAATCCCGCGCGATGCAGCCGATCCGCGATGAAACGATCAATCGCCGACGGACCGGAGGGACCGGTTTCCGGCCCCGGCAGAGCCGGCCGCTTGACCGGCTGCAGGGACCAGTGATCGGATTTCTGAATGGTTGCCGGCGCATCGTCCGGCATGACCGCGCCCTGATCGATCCAGCGGCGCAGCAGGTCGATCTCGTCCCTGCTGAGCGGTTCGCCTTCCGGTGGCATCCGGCGGTCCGGTTCCTCGCCGCTGACGAGCTTGATCAGCAGGCTCTCACCGCTCTTCATCGGCACAATCGCCGGTTCGCCACTGTCGCCGCCGCGCAGCAACCGGCTGCGCGAAAACAGAGCCAGTCCGCTTTCGTGTTTCTCCGCGCTGTGACATTCGCCGCAGCGTTTCATCAGCAGCGGGCGCACAGCGCGGTCGAAATCAATCCGGTCGTCAGCCGCCGGACTGCCCGCCGGACGCGACGCGAACCCCAGAACAAGCAGCAGCAGAGTCAACCTGAGCACTTCGGCGAACCCTCCACAAAGCGAACGATACTTTGCACGACCTGTATTCGTTCGAGTCGCGGAGCGACTCGACGACGTAGCTCAGTCGCTCCGCGACTGAGATTCTCTGAAGCCACGCCAGCCTCATGCCGGCCTCACGACGGCTTGCGTTCGGAGTGTCCGAGGTTCTTCTCCGGACAGACCTGGTCGCGGACCAGTTGCTTGAGTTCCGTGATGTCCGGAAACCGGCCCTGCTCCGCGCGCGACCAGATCACAGCATCATTGACCCGCACTTCAAAGACTCCGCCCGATCCCGGCGCCAGCGCGACTTCGCTCAGGTCCGCTTCAAATGTGGTCAGCAGTTCCTGAGCCATCCACGCCGCGCGCAGCATCCAGCGGCAGCCGGTGCAGTAACGAATCTGAACGCGATGCTCGCCAGCCATGCCGGGTTCCGTTTCTTCGCATCAGCAGCGTCTTCCAGACCAGACCTTCACATCTTATCCGCGACGGGCGACTCGATATCCAGACTCGGCGGCCGTCGCACGACGGTCCGGCGGATGTTCGATAACCTGCACGGGTATCGGCGTCTTCACGGGTATCATGACGACCGGATTTCTCAGGAACAGGCCGCGGGTAAGTTTCAGACAGGGCATCATGGAGTACAGCGTCGATTCGGTTCTGGGCAGCGCGGGGCGCATTGCCGCGCGGCTGCCGCATTACGAATCGCGCCCCGAGCAACTGGAGATGGCCTCAGCCGTCGAACAGGCCATCCGCGAGAAACGCCACCTGATCGTCGAGGCCGGAACCGGCGTCGGAAAGAGTTTTGCGTACCTCGTCCCGGCCATTCTGCATGCCACGGCCGGGCAGGCGCGCATGGATCAGGTTCCGCTGCCCGAAGATGACGACGATTCTTCAAACCGTCCGGCTGCTCGCAGCGAGAAACCGAAAACCGACAAGAAACGCATCGTCATTTCGACGCACACGATCAGTCTGCAGGAGCAGCTCTTTCACCGCGATATTCCGTTTCTGAACGCGGTCCTGCCGCTGGAGTTCTCGTCCGTGCTGGTCAAGGGCCGCTCCAACTATGTGAGCCTGCGGCGGCTGTACGGAGCGGTCGATAAATCCGGGCTGCTTTTCACGCGCGAAGACGAAACGCGGCAACTGGAAGACCTCATCGAATGGTCCCGCGACACACGCGACGGTTCGCTGTCGGATCTGACGTTCCGCCCGGATCAGACGCTGTGGGATGAAGTGAAGAGCGAACACGGCAACTGCCTGGGCAAGCACTGCGAACACTTCGACGAATGTCATTACTTCAAGGCTCGGCGGCGCGTGTGGAACGCGGACATTCTGGTCGTCAATCACGCGCTGTTCTTTTCGGACCTCGCCCTGCGGCGGGCCGGCGCGTCGATCCTGCCGGATTACGATGTCGTGGTGCTCGATGAGGCCCACACGATTGAAGGCGTCGCCAGCGATCACCTGGGCCTGGCCGTATCCAGCGGCCAGATCGAATACCTGCTGAACCGGCTCTACAACGACCGCCAGAACAAAGGCCTGCTCGTCGCGCATCAGCTCGTGGAATGTCAGCGGCTGGTTCATCGCATCCGGGCCGTGGCCGATGATTTCTTCAACGCGGTGCTGACGCTGCGTCACCAGCACTGTCCGCAGAACGGCCGGGTGCGAAAGCCGCTGCCGGTCACCAGCGAACTGGCTCCGCAGCTCCGGCAGTTGAGCTTCGATATCAGTGAAGCGGCCGAGGACTACAGCGAGGAAGAAAAGAAGATCGAACTGAAAGCGTCGGCCGAACGCTGCCAGTTGCTGGCGAACGAAGTCGAAGCGTGGGTGGAGCAGAAGGAGAAAGACTCCGTCTACTGGATCGAAACGACCGAAGGCCGGCATCAGAACGTCAAGCTGACGTCGTCGCCGGTGGAAGTCGGCCCGGTCCTGCGGGATCAGCTCTTCGAGCAGGTCAACACGGTCATTCTCGCCAGTGCCACTCTGGCCGTGGGACACGAGAACTTCGATTTCTTCCAGCAGCGACTGGGGCTGGACCGGGCGCTCAAGAAGAAACTGGGCAGCCCGTTCAACTATCAGGAACAGGCGAAGCTGATCCTGCCGTCGCGCATGCCGGATCCGACTTCCGAAACTTCGCGGTTTGAGGACGCTGTCTGCGACCGCATCTGCCGGCACGTGCTGGAAACGCGCGGCCGGGCCTTTGTGCTCTTCACCAGTTACCGCATGCTGAAGCAGTGCGCTCAGCGGCTGGGTGGCTGGTTCGCTCAGCACGGTCTGTCGCTGTTCTGTCAGGGCGAGGGCACGCCGCGCACACTGCTGCTGGAACGCTTCCGCAACGATCCGGCCGCGGTGCTCTTTGGAGCCGACAGTTTCTGGCAGGGCGTCGATGTTCCCGGTGACGCGCTGCAGAACGTGATCATCACGCGTCTGCCTTTCAGCGTGCCCGATCATCCGCTGCTGGAAGCCCGCATCGAATCCATCAAGGCCCGCGGCGGCAACCCGTTCCTCGAATACCAGGTGCCGGAAGCCGTCATCAAACTCAAGCAGGGCTTCGGCCGGCTGATCCGTTCCCGCCGCGATACCGGCCAGGTCGTGATCCTCGACCCCCGCATCCGGACCAAACCGTACGGGCGGGTCTTCCTGGAAAGCCTGCCGGACTGTCGGTTGATTATTGATCCCGTGTGATGCGCCGCGATGGGCGTGGTGCAGCTCGATCGAAAGCGATGGGTGGCCGGGGCAGCTCGATCGAGTGCGATGGGTGGCCGGGGTCAAGCCGCAGGCGCAGCCCCCGGAAACTTGTGGGTCTGTGGGGTCGCTTCGCTCCACCACAGCCACCCGTCAATTCAAACGGATCCACAACCCGGCAGTGGACTCGGTTCCGGGCTGTGGCGTGGCCCGGCTACACTGCCCGCGATGTTTTCCCGGTGATCGGTTCTTCCAATGACCGGGCCGCCGGATTTCGAGAAAGACGGGTTCCCACGATGTATCTCCGCATGGCGAAACGAGTCCTTCTGGAGACCGACAAGCGGCTGCTCTGGAAGTTTCTCCGGAACATGGGCGTGGGCGGGACGCTGTCGGTGCTGAAGTTCAAGCGGCGGCTGAAGCGCGGCGAATACTTTCCGCCGTTTCTGTATGTCTCAGTCATCAACAGTTGCAATCTGCGCTGTCAGGGCTGCTGGGTCGATGTGGCCGCGAAGCAGCAGCGGATTGATCTGTCGGCGATGAAGAAGCTGATCGCCGAAGCCCGGCAGATGGGGAACGTGTTCTTCGGGATCGTCGGCGGCGAGCCGTTCATGCATCCGGAACTGCTGGAGATCTTCGAGCAGCATCCAGACTGCTACTTCCAGGTCTTCACGAACGGCCATTTCATCACGGACGACGTCGCGAAAAAGCTGCGGCAGTACGGCAACGTGACTCCGCTGATCAGCGTCGAGGGCAATGAAATCATCAGCGACCAGCGCCGCGGCCGGGGCGGAGTGCTCTCGAAAACGATGGAAGGCCTGCAGAACTGCCTGAACAACAAAGTCTTCACCGGCGTCTGCACCAGCGTCTGCAAGAACAACATCGACGACACGCTCCAGGAGAAATGGCTCGACCGGCTGATCGAAATGGGCGTGCTCTACACCTGGTTCCACGTTTACCGGCCGATGGGACCGGACGCCTGCGAGGATCTCTGTCTCAGCCCGGACGAGCAGCTCCGCATCCGCCGGTTCGTCGTGGAAATGCGGGCGAAGAAGCCGATCGCCATCATCGACGCCTACTACGACGGCGAAGGACAGGCGCTGTGTCCGGCCGCGACCGGTATCAGCCACCACATCAATCCGTGGGGCGACATCGAACCGTGCCCGATCATCCAGTTCGCAACGGACAGCATTCACGACGAATCGAAGTCTCTGCAGGAGAAGTTCGCGTCGCCGTTCCTGTCCGGGTTCCGGCAGATGGCGGCCGAGACAACTCGCGGCTGCATCGTGCTGGAACGGCCGGACCTGCTGGAGGAGCTGGTCGTCCTGCACAACGCAAAAGATGTGACCGCGCGGAAAACGGCGCTCGATGAACTGCGTCGAATGACCGTAAGAACTTCTCAGTTCAACCCCGGGACTGAAGTTCCGGAAAAGAGCTTCGCGTATCGGCTGGTGAAGCGCTTCCTGTTCAATGACTTCGGAGCGTACTCCGGCCGGGATCATTCGCATTCGGCCGCCCCCTTCGTCCTGCAGGAGCGGGCGACATCTCCGACCGGACAGCCTGTGTGAGAGGGACTGCAGGACAAACGGACCGCAGGACAGAGCGGCGCGATACACCATGCGCGGTCATCAACGAGACCTTTCATTTAAGCACGCAGCGCCAGCAAGTGTGGTGAAAACTCGGGATGCACTCGCTGGCGCTGCGAGGTTCCAACCAGGTTCGATAAGGATTGGCGGACTTTAAGGCATCGGTTCGAGTCCCTGCCGGTTTCTCAAAGTCCGGACTTCTTTCCGATCAACTCAAACCGGCCGTTGTTCGATGCAGAAACGGGCGTCATACTCCGGCCCTGCTTCGAGTAACTCGACCTGATGCTGCCTGCCCTGCCGCCCGCCATCTGCTGCCAGTCCGCAGTCTTCAGCCCGGCGTACTGGTGTCGTCCCGGTTGGCGAGTGGTCTGACCTGCCCCGCTCCAGCGTGCTGATCCGGATTCGTCGCCATGTCGATTCCCGCTCGCGTTCTCTGTTACAGCCGCGACCCCGAACAGTCGAAAGCGGGAGCGTCCCTCTTTCCGCCTGGCAGTGAAGTCGTCTGTCCCGGCTCGATCATCGACAGCCTTGAGACTCTTCAAACCGGAGAATTCTCAGGGCTGTTTCTCTATGGCCAGGGCGCCTCGCTGGCCGGGCTGCTGCTGCAGTCCGGCGGGATTCTCGAACAGCTTCGCGACGGCTTCGCCCTGGTCGATCAGCACCGCGAGATCCTCTGGCACAACTCGCGGCTGATGGCTCTGACCGGCCGGTCCGAGAGTCTACGGGGCCGCAGCTTCTACGAATGCTTCGGCTCGCCGGAGATCATCGGTCCGGACTTCTGCCCGCTGAACACGTCCTTCGCCATGAGCGAACCGGCTCGCAGCACGCTCCGCGTCGGCGACAAGACGTTCTTCGACGTCGAAACCACGCCCGTCTTCGACTGCGACAGCGAAACGCCGGACATCGCCCGGTTTCTGATCGTCGTCGTCCGCGACACCACAGCCGATGTCCTGCAGCGGCAGAAGCTCAACGCCATCTATCAGGCCGGTCTGGAACTGGGCAACCTGACGTTCCAGGAACTGCTCGACATGGCCGTCGAAGACCGGATCGAACTGCTGAAGTCCAAGATTCTGCACTTCACGCAGGATCTGCTGGAGTACGATACGATCGAAATCCGCCTGCTGGACCGCACGACCCGCCGGCTCGATCCGCTGCTGGCCGTCGGCATGAATCCGGAAGCCGAACAGCGGGTGCTGCACGCCAGTCCGATCGAGAACGGCGTGACCGGCTTTGTGGCCGCGACCGGCAAAAGCTACCTCTGCGAAGACATCACGACCGATCCGCTGTATCTGCCGGGTGCCCCGCAGGCTCGCAGCTCGCTGACCGTTCCGCTCATGCTGCAGGACGAAGTGCTGGGCACGTTTAACGTCGAAAGCCCGAAGTCGGCCGCGTTCACGCAGAACGATCTGGAATTCCTCGAGCTCTTCGCCCGCGAAATCGCCGTGGCGCTCAACACGCTGGAACTGCTGGCCGTCGAGAAATTCTCGACCGCCAACGAGAGCACCGAACTGATGCTGCAGGAAGTCGCCGGGCCGGTGGACGACATCATTCAGGACGCCACCTGGCTCCTGGAAAATACGATCGGCTCCGACCGGTCCGTGACCGACCGCCTGCGGAGCATCCTCAAGCGGACCCGCGAAATGCGGCAGTTGATGCAGAAAGTCGGCGACACCATCCGGCCGAAAGTCGGGGCCGCCATCGCGCAGACCGAAGTCCGCCCGCGCATGCAGCAGAAGCGGGTGCTGGTCGTGGACAGCGACAAGGACGTCCGCCGGGCCGCTCACGAACTGCTGGGCCGTTTCGGCTGCGAAGTGGAAACCGCCGCGAACGCGGAAGCCTGCTTCCTGCTCTCCCGCTCCTACCACTACGACGCCGTGATCGCGGACATCCGTCTGCCGGACTTCAACGGCTGGGAAGTCTTCTCGAAGCTGAGGGAAATCGACCCGCACCTGCCGGTGATCCTGATGACCGGTTACGGCTATGACCCCGGTCACTCCATCGTGAAGTCGAAGCAGGCCGGACTGAAGTCAGTGCTTTACAAGCCGTTCCGGGTCGATCAACTGGTGGCCGAGCTGGAGAAGAATCTGGCCTCGCCCGCGGAACTGGCGAGCTGACCGGAATGAATGCCAACGCCAGCACTTCCCGCTCACCGCTGACCGTGCTCCTCGCCGACCTGCGCGATCCCGTGCAGGCGGACGGCCTGCGACGGATCCTCGACGATTACGCGCGCGAACCGTCGATCTCCTGCCAGCCACTGTCCGAGGAACTGCTGGCCGCACTGCCGCAGCGGATTGCAGAGCAGCCCGGATCGCAGGTGCTGCTGGCCCGGATCGGCGAGGAATTTGTCGGCGCCGCCGTGTGTTTCACCGGCTTTTCGACGTTCGCGGGAAAACCGCTGCTCAACATTCACGACCTGGCCGTGCGGAGCGAATTCCGAAGCCGCGGCATCGGCCGCGCCCTGCTGACAGCCGTCGCCAACCGGGCCAGGGAACTCGGCTGCTGCCGCGTGACGCTGGAAGTCCTGCCGGACAACACCGGAGCCAGACGCCTCTACGAATCCGCCGACTTCCACATGACCCAGGAATTCTGGCGCCGCGATCTGTGAGCTAATGCCGGATGCCGTGGCTCTTCACTTCAGTTCAGCCAGCATTTCCAGCAGATTCTTCGTGAGGATGACTGATGTGTCCTCCTGAACCTGATTCGTGCCGAGCCACGTTTCGTAACCGCCGAGGCGATGGTGCTCAGGTGTGGGCAGATAGCCGTGCCGGCCGTTGGCCAGGCCGATGACCATTGTCTGCGGGAACGGGCTGCGGTCTTTGAGTTCCAGTCCGATCTCCACGAACGTCTCAAACGGAATGCCGCAGACGGCCAGATCACCGATGCGGATCGCCTGCAGTTTGACCGTCAGAGTGTCCTCAACCCGTTCCTCTGCTCGAACGACGTTGCGGGCATAGTGCTGAGCCAGACGCGGCAGCTTTTCGATTTCGGCGGGATCTTCGACGGCCAGCACTTTCTTCGCTTCGGCCACCTGCTCCACCGTGGGACGGCGGTACTTCAGAGTGATCTGGCGTTCGACCATGCCCAGCGTCACGTCCGACCGATGCTGTTCGATCTTCCGATGTGCCAGCCAGGCAGTGTCGGCGGCCTTCTGAGCGACGATGCGGATCTGCTCGAACGGTTCGCGCGGCGGACGCGT
>Ga0172376_10007886_pt1 | contig 11246 bp, 11 predicted proteins | sample Lak35m_FD_121114 | JGI IMG/M metagenome (GOLD analysis project Ga0172376, IMG submission 121114) | Freshwater microbial communities from Kabuno Bay, South-Kivu, Congo - kab_092012_35m | ecosystem: Environmental > Aquatic > Freshwater > Lake | place: Democratic Republic of the Congo: South-Kivu...
TTCGACCTCGGCGAGCAGATGAAAGGTACCGTGGTGAGCGGGGTAGCGGTGTCCGAGTCGCTCGATCCAGGCGGTCGAGAAGGTATGCAGGATGGCGAGGCCGAACAGCACCGCGCCGGCCCAGAGGCTTATGTCTTGCATGATGGAAAGGGTGGCCTCAGGTGGATGATCGGGTCGCCAGACAGGATATTGCCAGTCTGAGGCCGCTCTGAACGTGTGGGTGCTCGCATGCGCTTCAGCGTGGCCCGCTCCCCCCGCTATTCTGCTCCCGCCAGTCGCGCAGGGCGTGGTCGATCAGTGCCATCTGCGCGGCAAAACGCCGGCAGTTCCCGCACATCGAACGGTGGAACACGAGCAGTCCGCGCTCCAGCGGGTCGAGTGCCCGGTAGCTCGCCTCGGTGGTCAGGCGGCTTGCCTCGCGGCAACTCATCATCCAGCGCATCTTCGGTCTATCCGCCCTCAAGCACCGGCCTCGGCCGTATCGAACCATCTCTGCTGCAAACATTCGCGCAATCTCAAGCGCGCCCGGTGCAGCAGCACCCAGAGATTGGTCGGCTGGATGCCGATCTCCTTACAAATGGAGTCGCCGTCGAGTTCCAGCCACTCCTTCATGAGGAAGACGCGGCCCTGCTGGTCCGGCAGGCGCTCGACGCAAGCCTCGAGGATGGCGAGGAACTGCTTCTGCTGCAGGTCGGAATCGGGACGCCCCCAATCCGAGGGGCGTTCGCTGAAGTGGCCATCCGCTGCGAACACCTCATCCTCGATGTCGAGCGCATCCTCGTCGGTGCCCAGCCGGCATTCGCGTGCGTGCAGGCGGATCTGGTCGATGATCTTGTTGCGCAGGATGCCGACCAGCCAGGTCTTGCGGTTCGAGCGGCCGGCGAACGCGTCGGGCTTCTGCAGCGCGGCCAATAGCGTCTCGGCCACGGCATCTTCCGCCCAGGCCTTGTTGCGCAGTTGCAGACGCGCGTAGCGCATCAGGTAGGCGCGGCTCTCTTCGATCTCGTCGGTCGGGGGGCTCAAAAGAAGTCCGCAAACTTGTAAGGTTTACATGCTCTGCTCCGACAGAGCCCTGTCGGACAAGTTTTCCGGCACTCTCAAACTCGATCGAAAGGATGTCTCAAATGAACCAACGTCTCATCGCTTCCGCCGCGATCGCTTCGCTGATGGCCCTCGGCGCAGCCGGCAACGCTGCTGCCGAGGAAAAGGCCGCCAAGGAGAAGTGCTTCGGCATCGCCAAGGCTGGCCAGAACGACTGCGCCAACCTTTCCGGTACGCACAGTTGCGCCGGTCAGGCCAAGACCGACAACGACATCAACGAGTGGAAGTATGTCCCTGCCGGTACCTGCAAGGACATGGGTGGCAAGACCTCGGCCCAGGTCCGCTCGGCCCACTGACGCAAGCGGCGCGGACGGAGGCGAACCACGTGTCCGTCCGGGACGCCGACGGTGCTCATCGGGATGCCTGGTTCCGCTTCGGCGTTGGCCTGCGGCATCCCCACTACACCGACTTCGCCGAGGCGGCGGCCTTGCCCGACTTCGTCGAGGTCCACTCCGAGAACTTCTTCGCCGAGGGCGGCGCCACCCGCGCGCTGATCGACGCGGTGCGCGCGCGTTGCGACGTCAGCCTGCACGGGGTCGGGCTTGGACTCGGCTCGGCGGTCGGCATCGATGAGCAGCACCTGACGCGTCTGGCTGCCCTTGTGGCACGCGTCGATCCGTTGCGCGTCTCCGACCATGCCTGTTTCGCGCGCGCGCCGCTGCCCGGGCAGACGGTACCGGTGCACGGCGCCGATCTGCTGCCGCTGGCGTTCACACCCGCCAGCCTCGATATCCTGTGCGACAACGTGAGCCGGGTGCAGGATGCCTTGCGGCGGTCCATCCTGATTGAGAACCTCTCGTCCTACTGGGCCTTCGAGGACGACTGCATCGCCGAGCCGGATTTTCTCGCCGCACTGTGCCACCGTACCGGGTGCGGACTCCTGCTCGACCTCAACAACCTGGTCGTGAATGCCACCAACGCCGGCGACGCGGACGGGGTGGTCGTGGCTTGCCGCTTCGTCGACAGTCTGCCGGCCGAGGTGGTGGGTGAGTACCACCTGGCGGGCTGTGCGCCGGTCGAGTCCGGACTGGTGATCGACGACCACTCGCGGCCGGTCTCGGACGCGGTCTGGGCGGTCTATGCGCACGCCTTGCGAGCCATCGGCCCGCGCCCGACCCTGATCGAGTGGGACCTCGATCTGCCGTCCTGGGCGGTACTGATGGGTGAGGCGGCGCGGGCGCGGGCGGTGGCTGCCGAGGTCCTGCGCAGCAGGCCGGACCCGGTCTTGAGCAGCGCCGCCGAGCGGGTACCGGCATGACCTTGGCCCGGGTCGGCCACGAAGCCGAGGCGGCGCGGCAGCAGGCCGTTGTCGCGGCATTGTTCGCGGCGGATCGGGCCGCCGCGCGGGCCTTGGTGGCAGGCGCGGGGGTGCGCGGGACCACGCGGGCACGCGAAGCCGGCCTCGGCGCGTATCGCGGCAACGGCCTCGCCGTCGCCGAACGTGCGCTCGAGGCGATGTATCCGGTCACTTTCGGCCTGCTTGGCGAGTCGGCGGGGTCTACCGCTGCCCACCTCTGGCGCGCCGAACCGCCTCGTTCCGGTGATCTCGCCGATTGGGGTGAGGGTCTTGCCGATTGGCTGCGGGGGAGGCCGAGCCTCGCCGACTGGCCGCAGCTTGCCGGTTGTGCGCGCATCGAGCGCGCACTGCATCGGGCCGAAAGGGCTGCCGATGCGGCGCTGGACGTGGACTCGCTGCATCGCCTCGGCATGCCGGCAGCCGATCGGGTGCGCCTTCGGCTCAAGCCCGGTGTGGCGCTGCTGCGTTGCGCGGCCGGTTCCTACGAGACCTGGTGCCAAGCCGTCAGGGCGCCGTCCGCCGAGCTGGGGGAAGAGTTCCTCCTCATCTGGCGTGAAGGTCTTGCGCCGCGGGTCGCGCCGCTCACACCGAAGTGGGCGGACTGGCTCGATTCCGCTGTCACCGGTTGCAGTCTCCAGGACCTGCTCACCGACCCGCCTGAGGCCGATGTGGAGACCACGTTCGCGCACCTGATCTCGCGCGGCTGTCTGCTCGACATCGTCCCGGTTCCCGCAGTCCAAACCCCCGAGGAATCGACATGAACCCGCTCACCCGCCTCATCGGTCACGCCAACTGCGTGATCGCGCAACTGGCCTGGCCACAGTCCCTGTTCCTGCTCTTTGCCCGCGTCTTTGTCGGGCTGGCCTTCTTCCGCTCCGGTCTGACCAAGTTGCAGGACTGGGAGACCACCCGCTTCCTGTTCCAGGAGGAGTACCACGTGCCGCTGCTGCCGCCGGAGGTCGCCGCGTATGCCGGTACCGCCGGTGAGCTCATCCTGCCGCTGCTGCTGTTCGCAGGCCTTGCCACGCGCTTTGCGGCGGCGGGTCTTTCGCTGGTCAATGTGGTGGCGGTGCTGAGTCTGGCCGAGATCGCGCCCGCAGCGCTGGCCCAGCATCATCTGTGGGGAGCGCTGCTGCTCGCCGTGGTGCTGTGGGGCGGCGGACGTCTGGCAGCGGACGCGGCGATCGCACCGCGCCTGGGTCCGCGCCGTTGACCACCGCCCACGTGGCCGCGCGCATCCGAGCCCGATCCTCTCGTCCGCGCTCCGCAACCACGCCGGCTCGACGCTGTCTCTGAGCCTGACATCCTGGAGAGCAAACGTGCATCTCATCCGCCGCCCCGACATCACCGCCTCCGAGATCACGCCGCGTGCGCTCTGGCTGGACCGCCGCAGCTTCCTTGGCGGTGCCGCTGCGCTGGCACTCGGCAGCGTGCTGGTACCTGCACCCGCGCTTGCCGCCAGCGCCCCGCGGGAGAAGCTTGGCGGCGTGAAGAAGAGCGGCTGGACGCTGTCCGACGCCCTTACTCCCTACCAGGACGTCACCAACTACAACAACTACTATGAGTTTGGTACCGACAAGGCCGACCCGGCTGCCAACGCGCACACCCTCAAGACGCGGCCGTGGTCGGTGCGTATCGAGGGCGAGTGCGCCAAGCCGGGCACGTTTGCCATGGAGGACATTCTCAAGCTGGCGCCGCTCGAGGAGCGCGTCTACCGCCTGCGTTGTGTCGAGGCCTGGTCGATGGTCATCCCCTGGGTCGGGTACTCCTTGTCGGAGCTGCTGAAGAAGGTCGAACCCAACGGCAACGCCAAGTTCGTCGAGTTCACCACCCTCGCCGCCCCCGAGACCATGCCCGGTGTGCGCGGCCGTGTGCTGCAGTGGCCCTACGTCGAGGGTCTGCGCATCGACGAGGCGATGCACCCGCTCACCTTGCTCACGCTCGGCGTCTACGGCGAGGTGCTGCCCAAGCAGAACGGCGCTCCGGTGCGGGTGGTGGTGCCGTGGAAGTACGGTTTCAAGAGCGCCAAGTCGATCGTCCGCATCCGCCTGACCGAGAAGATGCCGCTCACGGCCTGGAACCGGGCCCAACCGTCCGAGTACGGCTTCTTCTCCAACGTCAATCCGGAGGTCGACCATCCGCGCTGGAGTCAGGCCAGGGAGCGCCGCATCGGCGAGTTCCGCAAGCGCGACACGCTACCCTTCAACGGCTACGCCGAGCAGGTCGCCGGCATGTACAGCGGGCTGGACCTGCGCAAGTGGTTCTAGCGGCGCCGTCCCCGGCGCTGCAGCGCCTGCGCGTCGCGCTCTGGGTCGCCTGCCTGCTGCCGCTGGCGCGGCTGCTCTGGCTGGCTGCGACAGACGGCCTTGGCGCCAACCCGATCGAGTTCCTCAGTCGCTCGACCGGTACCTGGACCCTGGTGCTGCTGCTGGCCACGCTCTGCGTCACGCCGCTGCGGCGACTGACCGGCTGGACCGAGCTGCTGCGTGTGCGCCGCCTGCTCGGCTTGTTCGCCTTCTTCTATGGCTGCCTGCACTTTGCCAACTGGATCGCGGTCGACCAGTTCTTTGACTGGCCGGCCATGCTCAAGGACATCGCCAAGCGCCCCTTCCTCACCGTGGGCTTTGCCGGCTTCGTGTTGCTGCTGCCACTGGCCCTGACGTCCAGCGATGCCGCGCGGCGGCGCCTCAAACGCAACTGGGGGCGCCTGCACACGCTGGTCTACGCGATACCGGTACTCGGCTTGCTGCACTATTGGTGGCTGGTGAAGAAGGGTGTGCAGACGCCGTTGCCGTACACCGTCGCGGTGGTCGCATTGCTGGGTTGGCGAGTGCTGTCTTGGTTCGCTGACCGACGACGGGCTTGACCGGGCTGGCTGAGCGATCGCGGACGAAGCAGGGGGCGCATCGCTGCGCCCCCGTTTGTCAGCAGAGTCTCGCCAGCAGCGATCAACTGACCTGCTGGATCCCTGCCACCAACCAGCCTGACTTGCCGTTGCGCGGCTTGACCAGATGCCAGACCTCGTCCAGCGGCGTCGTCACCACACCCTCGTCCTCGTAGAGACGACCGCCGTAGCGCACGCTGACCACCCAGCGCTCGGCCTCCTCGGCGTAGTCGACGATGGCCGCCTCGAGATCGACGACCTCGGTCTTCTGCGCGGCGCCCCGGCGTGCATCGATGTCGAGCTTGAGTTCGGCGTACATCCCGGGCGTGGTGAACTCCCGCAGGTCGGACAGATCCCCTGCGTCATTGGCGGCTTGCAGGCGGATGAAGTTGAGCTTGGCCTGACGCACGAAAGCCTCGCCGTCGAAACCTGCCGGAAGCTCGACACCGGGCAGCTCCTCGATGGACGCGGGGGCTTCAGCGCTCGCTGCGGGCGGCGTCTCGGGCAGCCCGCTGGTGGGTGCCGCGGGGGCCGAGCTTGCGGCCGTTCCGGTGGCGGGTACCTCCACCGGCTGCCACGCATCGCGCGCAAGGTCGATGCGCGAGCGGGTCGATCCACCGCCCGCCCCCGCCCTGGCGGCGGCGAGACCCGGTGCGGGCAGGACGCGACGGATCAGCCAGCCGAAGACGACGATGCCGAGCACCACCAGCAGAGCGATCATCAGACCGTTGGCCAGAGCTTCGCCAAAGCCGAAGTGCGAGGCGAGGGCGGCAAGGCCGAGACCGGCGGCGAGACCGGCGAGGGGCCCCATCCAGCTGCTGCCACGGGACTGCGGTGCAGCTTGCGGCGGCGTCTGCGGCGCCGGTTGGGCGGCAGGCTTGGCCGCTGGCTGGGGCGCTGCTGCCTGTTGTGGAGCCGTAGCCGGCTGCGCTGCGGGTGCGGCCTTCTGCACCGGCACGCTGCGCTGCATGCCCAGCGAGCGGCCGCCGCCCATGCGCTTGGCGTCGGCGAAGTCGGACCAGACGGTGAAGGTGAAGCCCAGAGCGAGGGCGAGTACTGCGTAGCGTTTCATGGGTGGTTTCCCGGAGCGGTCATCAGGTTCGGCAAGGTCATGGTTGTCGCCATTAGACAGCCTGCAGACGGTCCGGGTTTCCCGACCCGGCTCAGCCGCCCAGTGACTTGCCCACCACCTCCAGCACGTCGGGTGACTGCGCCTCGGTCCTGATGCGCTCCAACTGCGTCCGCGCCAGGGCCTGACGCGCGTCGTCGTAGCGCCGCCAACGGTCGAAACAGCGCGCCACGCGACTCGCCACCTGCGGATTGAGGGCGTCCAGCTGCAGCACGAGGTCGGCGCCGAAGCGGTAACCCGCGCCGTCCGCGGCGTGGAAGTGCCGCGGATTGGCGGCACAGAAGGCGCGCACCAGCGCATAGACCTTGTTCGGGTTGCGGATGTCGAATCCGGGATGCTGCAGCAGTGCGCGCACGCGTGCCGGCGTGTCGGGCTGGCGGCTCATCGCCTGCACCCCGAGCCACTTGTCGACCACCAACGCCTCGTCCCGCCAGCGCTGGTAGAAGGTGGCAAGCGCCGCCTCGCGTGCCGGGCTGGCGCTGTTGGCCAGCACGGACAGGGCCGCGTAGCTGTCGGTCATGTTGCCGCTGGCCGCGAACTGCGCCTCTGCACGCGCGAGGTCCGCAGCTTTGCCGGTCTCGGCGGCGAGCGCGAGGCAGGCGTTGCGCAGCGCCCGGCGGCCGGCCTGCGCGGCGTCCGGGCTGTAGGCTTCGCACGCGCTCAGCCGCTCGTAGGTGGAGACCAGTTGCGGATGCAGGCCGTGTGCCAAGGCCGTGCGCAAGGCCTGCCGCGCCTGGTGGATGGCTTCCGGGTCGGCCGGGTCCATCTGCTCCGCGAGCATGGACTCGGAGGGCAGGGCCAGCGCCTCGGCGACGAAGGCCGGATCTCCGCCGGGCGCAAACGCTGACTCGAGCAGCCTGCCGATGGCGTCAAGGCAAGCAGCGGGGATCCAGTCGGGGAGGGCCTTGCCGGCACCGGTTGCACCCGCATCGCCTGACCGGCCTGAGTCCGCGTCGCTTGTGCTGCCATGTCCGACAGGCCCAGCGGAGGCGAACCTCCGGGCGCCTTCCAGGATCAGCCGTGTCGCCAGTTCCTGTCCGGCGTCCCAGCGCGCCACGGCATCCGTATCGTGACCCATCAACAGGGTCAGCTGTTCGACCGTCCAGTCGGTCCGCAGCACCACTGGCGCCGAGAAGCCGCGCAGCAGGGAGGGCACCGGTGCCTCGGTCACCCCTTCGAAGACGAAGCGCTGCCGGTCTTCGGTCAGCTCCAGAACGCGGGTCGGCGCGAGTTCGCGGCCGTCTTTGGCTGCCAGCAGGCCGACGGCCAGCGGCAGGTGGTAAGGACCACGCTCGAGCGCTCGGCCCTCGGCGCGCAGACGCCGCTCATAGGCGGTCTCCGGGTAGTGTTGGGTCACATCCAGCGTGTAGCGCCGAGCCGCCGCATCATAGGTGCCCATGACCTCGAGGGTCGGCGTGCCGGCCTGCCGGTACCAGCGGCGGAACTGGCCGAGATCCCGGCCACTGGCAGCCTCCATCGCCGCGACGAAGTCGTCGCAGGTCACGGCCTGGCCGTCGTGGCGACGGAAGTATTCGTCCATGCCGGCGCGAAAGGCCGCCTCGCCGATCAGCGTGTGGATCATGCGGATCACCTCCGCACCCTTCTCGTAGACCGTGGCGGTGTAGAAGTTGTTGATCTCCTGATAGGCCGCCGGACGGATCGGGTGTGCCATCGGGCCGGCATCTTCCGGGAACTGCGCCGCGCGCAGGGTGCGCACCTCCTGGATGCGCGTCACCGCCCGCGAGTGCACGTCCATGCCGAACTCCTGGTCGCGGAACACGGTGAGGCCTTCCTTCAGGCTCAGCTGGAACCAGTCGCGGCAGGTCACGCGGTTGCCGGTCCAGTTGTGGAAGTACTCGTGGGCGACCACGCGGTCGATGTTCTGGTAGTCGGTGTCGGTGGCGACGTCGGGGCGGGCCAGGACGTACTTGGTGTTGAAGATGTTGAGGCCCTTGTTCTCCATCGCCCCCATGTTGAAGTCGCCCACCGCGACGATCATGTAGTGGTCGAGGTCCATCTCCAGGCCGAATCTCTTCTCGTCCCAGGCCATGCTCAGCTTGAGTGCGGCCATGGCGTGCCCGCACTGGTCCAGCTTGCCCGGCTCGACGTACACCGCGCAGCGCACGTGGCGGCCGCTGGCGGTGACGAACCCGTCCTCGAGCACGTCGAGTTTGGCGGCGACACAGGCGAAGAGATACGCCGGCTTGGCGAACGGGTCCTGCCACAGCGCCCAGTGGCGGCCGTCGGGCAGGTCGCCGCTGTCGATCGGGTTGCCGTTGGCGAGCAGCTGCGGGAAGCGCGACGTGTCCGCCTCCAGGCGGCAGGTGAACCGTGCCATCACGTCCGGGCGGTCGGGGTAGTAGGTGATGCGACGGAAACCCTCCGCCTCGCATTGCGTGAAGTAGCCGTCCTTGCTGCGGTAGAGCCCCGACAAGGTGGTGTTCTGGTCCGGGCGGATGCGCACCACGCTGCGGATGTGCGCGGCATCACCCGCCAGCGGCAGGCTCAGGCCCTTTTCGCTGACGCTGTAGGCGGATCCGGTCGGCGCCGCGCCATCCACCGTGAACGACTCCAGTTGCATCGCCTCGCCGTCCAGCCACAGCGCCGCAGCCGGCACCTCCGGGTTGCGGCGCACGCGCAGGTCGGCTGTCACGCGTGCATGGTCGTCGAAGATGGCGATGACCAGGTCGATGCTGTCGACCCACCAGGCGGGCGGCGTGTACTGGTCGAGGAAGACGGTGACGGGGGTCTCGGTGCGCATGGGTCCGCTCGTGGGTCTGGCGGACGATGGGCTCGACCGCTGCTGTAGTTCGGGTGTGCTCTAGACCGCGCCGTCTGGCGCGTGTTCAGCCGGGGGCGCGGTGTCTGTCGCCGCGACGCCGGGCTCTTCCGCAGAGGCTTGCGCAGCCTGCTCCTGGCTCGCGAGCATCGCCGCACGGGACGCGGGCGTCTCCAGGCTGATGCGACCGAGTGCACCGTCACGATAGTCCTGCAGCAGCGTCAGCGCGGCCTTCTCGAGGTCGATGCCGCCGCCTCTCACGACGAAGCCGCGGCGTCGTGCCACCGCCTCGACCAGGCTCTCGCCGTCGAGCGCGTCCAGTGCGTCCGGCGCCAGTCTGTAGCGCTCTGCCACGCGGTGCGGGTAGCGCGCCAGCAGCAGTGCGCCGAGTTGAGTCGCCACCTCTTCGTCGATCACAGCGTTGCGGCCGATGGCGTGGCTGGCGGCGAGCATGTAGCCGTCGAGGTCGTGCTCGATCTTCGGCCACATCATGCCGGGCGTGTCGATCAGCACCGTGTCGTCGTCAAGGTCGAGCCGCTGCTGGGTCTTGGTCACCGCCGGTTCGTCGCCGACCTTGGCCACGCGGCGCTTGAGCAGGGCGTTCATCAGCGTGCTCTTGCCGACGTTGGGGATACCCATGATGATCAGCCGCAGCGGCTTGCCGGGGCCGGTCCGATACGGCGCGAGCCTCGCCGCCAGACCACGCACCCGCGCCACGTCGCCGGGCTTCTTGCAGGACAGCGCCACGGCACGGACATCGGGCTGCGCCGAGTAGTGCGCCAGCCACGCTGAGGTCGCATCAGGATCGGCCAGGTCGGCTTTGTTGAGGATCTTCAGGCAGGGCCGCTGCCGGTGCCGGCGCAACTGGTGGATCATCGGGTTGGTCGAGGCCTCGGGGATGCGCGCATCGACCACCTCGATCACCACGTCGGCGGCCGCCAGCGTCTCGCCCGCCTTCTTGCGGGCGGCGGCCATGTGTCCGGGGAACCACTGGATCGGCATCGCGCGCTCTGCGTCCTGGTGCGGGGCCGGGCATCCGGCCGAGCCGCATTCTACGACGGACCCCGCAGGCCCCCCGCATCGCTGCAGGCCGCAAGGATCCGCTTCCGGTGCATCCCGCGGCGTTGACAGCATCGGCGAGCGGGTGGGAGTCTTGGGCTTCCAGCGGGACGCTGTCGAATAACACAACATCTGCCAAGGGGGATCGAATGGGTGCCGCAGGCGAGGTCAAGCGGTTCCACGGAGGGTGTCCGCACGATTGCCCGGACACCTGCTCGATGGTCTATGAGGTGCAGGACGGCAAATTGATCGGTGTGCGTGGCAACGCCGAGCACCCGATGACCCGCGGTGGCCTCTGCGTCAAGCTCAAGGACTACGAGAAGCGCCACGCCCACCCCGACCGCTTGCTCTACCCGATGAAGCGCACCGGCCCCAAGGGCAGCAAGCAGTTCGAACGCATCAGTTGGGACGAGGCGCTCGATACCATCGTCAGCCGCTGGCAGGCGCTGATCGCCGAGCACGGCCCGCAGTCGATCATGCCCAACAGCTACCTCGGCCATCAGGGCCTGGTGCACGGCCTCAACGGCGGCGACGCCTTCTTCAACCGGCTCGGCGCCACCGTCTGCGAGCGCACCTTCTGCGGCGAAGGCTCGTGTACGGCATGGCTGCTCACCGTCGGCCCCACGGCAGGGGTCGACCCGGAGAGCTTCATCCACTCGAAGTACATCATCATCTGGGCCTGCAACTCGGTCAGCACCAACCTGCACCACTGGCACATCGTCAAGGAGGCGCAGAAGAAGGGCGCCAAGGTCGTGGTCATCGACTCCTACGCCTCGCGCACCGCCAAGGAGGCCGACTGGCACATCGCGCCGCGGCCCGGAACCGACGGCGCGCTGGCGATGGCGATGATGAACGTGATCATCGCCGAGGGCCTGGTCGACCAGGACTACGTCGACAATTACACGGTCGGCTATGCCGAACTCGCCGAGCGCGCGTCGACCCGCACCCCGGAGTGGGCCGAGGCCATCACCGGCGTGGCGGCCGCCGACATCCGCAA
>Ga0172376_10007887_pt1 | contig 11245 bp, 11 predicted proteins | sample Lak35m_FD_121114 | JGI IMG/M metagenome (GOLD analysis project Ga0172376, IMG submission 121114) | Freshwater microbial communities from Kabuno Bay, South-Kivu, Congo - kab_092012_35m | ecosystem: Environmental > Aquatic > Freshwater > Lake | place: Democratic Republic of the Congo: South-Kivu...
AGACCCGATTGGAATAGTCCATGTTAGCAATTGGGTTTCATTGGGTTTGGAAGACAAGACCACTGTGCCATGATTGTCCACAATGGTCGCATAACCCGGACAAGTGTGATGCTTAGACTCCCAAATAATGTCACTACAAACCAACCATGAATCGCTATCAAACGCTCGGGCCATGAAGTGATTTTTGGCACTCATATGCGGCAAAAGAGGACTGGATTTTTCGACCCTATTAAACATGGGGCAAAACACAATCTGAGCGCCCTGTAACGCTGACAATAAAATAGGCTCCCTAAACATGATGTCGTAGCAAATGACAATGCTATAGCGAACCCCTTTTTTCTCAAAAACAGGGAAATGTCTCCCCAAAGAAAAATAATCATAAGGCGGATAGGTGTACGCCTTTTGGTATTTTCCTATAAGCTGACCCTTTTCGATCACCACAGCCGTATTAAAGAGCTGGTTTTTGACTTTTTCATTTAATCCCAAAATCAAAGTGGTGGTTTTGAATTGACTCAATTTTTCCAAAAAGTTTTGAAAAACATGCTCATCCAATGCCAAGGCATTTTTTTGGGTTTCTTGCTCAGATTTAAAATAACCTTGCAAGAAGCATTCAGGCATGCACAAGACATCCACTTTTTCTTTTTCGGCTTGCTCAAGAACCTTCATCACAGTTGTGATGTTGTGGTTAATATTGCCTTGGTCGATAGGACCTTGATAAGCCGCTATCTTAAAATTCAATTTTTTTATTTTTTATCAACTCATTTTTATTTTGAATAAGCGACACTCTATCGAAAAAATGGTTAATCGATAATAGCAGATACTGGGACGAAAGAGCTGCCAGGCCATCTAATCAGACTCTTCATTTTTCACCATCACTCCTGATGATGTTGGAGTGAAAGGTTGTCATAGACTCTCCTTCACAATAACATCGTAAGGCTCTGCCAGCTTATATTTTCTAGCTTTGTTAGAGGCGTCTACAATTTCTAAAAAACCACCTAGGGCCCACTTTTTGCAAAGCGCAGCATTCGTTCTAGGCTGGAAACCAAATAGATCACCTATTTGTTTAGCTGTAACAACATCGTACCCTTTAAATAATTCCAAGGCTTTGCGTTGTTTTGGATCTAAGGTACGTAGCAACTGTGAATGATCTTTTTCACCTTTCTCATTGCTTGCAATCATCTGGGTTACAACTTTTTCAAACGCAAAAGCCATCCCTTCCGTAAAATATTCCACCCAAGAGGTTATTTCGCTTTCTGCCCTTCCAACGTAATAATTATGAGATGGACCAATACTGATGGCACGATAATATCCAAGTAAGTTTTTAGCATAATATTCCTCAAGAGAATACAAGCCTTTTAAATCATAACCACCAAGGTGCAAGATTAGGGTCGTCAGTAACCTACTTGTTCGACCATTACCATCGTAATAGGGGTGAATCGTTGCAAACTGATAATGAGCAATGCCAGCGACAATAGGGCATGGTATCTCTTCATTTTCTTTGATCCATGACACTAAATTGCGCATAAGCCCTGGAACATCTTTCGCTTCCGGAGGCATATAGACAATCGTTCCTGTTCCACTGTCCTTGATAACATTTTGTCCATCTCGGTAAAGTGTTGGTTTAATGCGCGTCCTTCCATCGCTCATTACAAGAGTATGCAAAGTTTGAATGACTTTTTCGGTAACGGGATGATTTTGTGAGGCATATTGTTCTAATTGAGCGAGTGCAGCATAATAGCCTTTTACTTCATGTTCATCACGCTCTCTACCGGAAAAATGTCCTTTAAGCTCAATGACCTCTTTGATCTCCTCAGGTTTGAGCTGATTACCTTCTATCATCGTAGAATAATGTGTGGTGTAAAGTTTAGCCGTCTCACGCAGCGAGGCTAGAACTGTAGGGTTAACCGGCAGTAACGCGACCTTTTCCTTCGCAGCCTCGATTCTCATCAGATTTTTTGCAATGCCAGGCGTTATAGTATAGATGGGTCTAAAGTTTGTTGGCATGATGTAAGCTCAATATCAGTTTCTCTCTCATTATTTATTAATGCTGATAAAAAGCGTATAAGTCAAGCCTAACATGCCGATAAAAGAAACAGAATGATTTACCTTGCCCTCTAGGTTTCATATTTCGATACCTAAGGCTCATATCATGTACTTAAGATCACGCAAATAGAGAGTTTATGGACACGATAATGTTTTACAGAGGATCCAAAAATCGTTCTTTTGACCTTGTTTAGATAGGCCTTTATAACCGCCAGAGAAATCCGACATTCGCCAACATGCGAAGCGCGCTATGGCGTAATGCCATCGTAGTGAAATGAAGACGGATGATCTGTATTATCTAGAGAAGAAAAATTTGAAGCTTATTTGAAAACATTGTCGGGTAGAGCCTTTGCAAAAAAGAGACGTTACTGCCTTTTAGGCGCCTATCTCGTATGCGTACTTAAAAATCAAAGTTTTGTAAAGGCACAGGAGGGTGTAAGCCCCTGGCTCAGTTGGATGGGATCTTTTTTTACTTATGTCAAATGTCAAAATATCCGAAATACTCGCCTTCAAAATCTGCCCCTTTATAGTCAATGCCCGCAGCTTTGAGGGTGCTGCAAATAAACATGCATTCGGCCTTATCGGGAGCCAAATATTCTTCTAGCACTTGGGTATTTTGGCTTTTTATCAATCTTATGTTCATTTTTGAATACCTCCAGAAAATTCTTACATCTTTTTTAAGATACGCATCACTAACCAATCAGGCAAAACTCGCAAGAGATGGCTTATGAAGAAATAGAAAAGGGATGGGTATCCACGTGATTTTTTGAGCTCAGAGAACTTACACATATACTTCGCCATTTTTTCAGCACTCCATGTAAAGGGAGAGTTGCCTTTAAGACCATCTGTTGCCACGGGCCCCGCATAAATGGACGAGAAGATCAGGTTTCTTCCGAAATAAGTGAGCGATAAACTTTCAAAAGCTTTTGAAATACCTGCTTTTGATGCACAATAAGCACTCCCTGTAGGTGGTGCAAAAATTGCATTTACTGAACTTGTAACAATAAAGTGAGCACCGCCGTTGTGCATGCATGGTTTTTCAAAAAATTCAACAAAGGCTAAAACGCCAAAGTAATTGACTGCCATAATGCGTTCATGTATTGCAACCGTAAACGCCTCAGGATTTTCAATTACTTTTTCACCTGCGATACCTGCATTCAAGAAGAAAAGATTGGGACAAAGACCTTGATCAAGAATATTTTGGCAAGCTCTACGAATATCAGACTTGTCTGAAATATCGCATATAATAGGGATGAATGAAGACCCCATTTCATTTTTTATTGTATTCAATTTTTCTACCCTACGAGCTATTCCAACGACAATCCAATCTTTGGATATCAACTCCCGAGTTAAGGCTTCTCCGATTCCAGAAGACGCCCCTGTAACGAGCGCAACATTTTTTCTATCCATATTATTCTCCTACCCCACTATGATTGAACTCCACATCTAAATCATTCATCAACAGTATGAGGCTAAAAATTACCACTATTTCTGGCCAAATTAATTTTTTAATTCAAAAAAATCCAAATAAGGATAACCCCTCAAATGATTTCTGATAAGCATGATAAGTGAGTTTTTTAATCCCAATATAACTATCCTCCGTTCCCAATCAAACTATGTTTTTATTTATTATTTTTTTCTCTACCTGTATTTCAAGCCTTCTATCAAAAAACGTTGCTATCTTTGACTTTTTTTCTCCCCTCTATTTTACCAACCCATGACTATTTTCTATAGATCTTGCAGAGGCCTTTTTGGGACATTTTATGAAATTAAATCGATAATATGACAGAGAAAAAGTATGAGAGAAAAAAAGAGAAAATCATGTTTAAAGTAATTGCATATCGGATGAATAACAAAAAATTAAACTCTAGCTACTACAAAGAGATTCATCCTAATCTTTTAAAGCGTATCCAGGAATTAAAAGTCTTATATCAGGCTTTTCAGCAAGGTAGTACGGGACCAATTAGATCAGAAATCGACATTTACGAAACAATCGTTCGTCATCAAGTACAAAACAATAATCCAGGGATATCTGAGCAAGAAATAAATAAAATAATATTGGAAAAAATTGAGATATTTACCAAAGATTTCGCCTTACTACACGAAGTACACGTGTATGAGCTTAACACTAGATCTAACACAATGGATCCTATTCTTTCAGAAAGATACGAAGGACCCTATTTATTAGAAGCCTCTAGCGCAAACAAAGAAAATCAAAATCTATATATATGGAAAGAAACACAGGCATTGAATACAGATCAACAACATCCCTTACAATCAATTTCAAAAAGCATTATCTGTCTGGCCCTGGGGTTAGCAATTCAACAAAGCAAATATTCTTTTAATTATATTTTAGAGGCTCCACTTGCTGAATTCTTAGAAAAGGATTTGCCAGAGGGCATGCCAGAAAATCTTAAAGAGCAAGTGATCAAAAATATGAAGTCCGTTACCTTAAAACAAGTCTTGACGATGACGACTGGATTATCCTGGGGTGGAAAAGAAATGTATTGGAACCCCACCCCACTTTGGGTACAGGCCTTAACAACAACTGCAGTAGATCCTGAAAAATTTTATTACGCCGACGGCAATACCAATATTCTATGCAAAGTAATTGAAACCTTAACCGGAAAATTATGTAAAGACTTCTTAATTGAAGCGCTGTTTACACCACTTGGGATCACCAATTATTCATTTAAATGCTGGCAAGATGACGGGGTTAACCTTGCTGCGTCTGGAGGTATATCTCTAACGCCAAACGGTCTTGCAAAAATTGGGCAACTGATACTCCAGAATGGTCAATGGGATCACGGTATTGATTTATCTGAATGGGTCACACTAAGTACTCAATTACATATTCCTTTTTCAACATCTCAGGTGCGACAGGGTTCAATTCGACCTTATACTGGATATGGATTTCAATGGTGGATATACCAACATCCACAACTAAAAACTAATGGAAATCCCTTGGAATTAATTATTGGTTCTGGCGTTGGGGGACAAAAATTATTTATTGTAAAACAATTAAATTTGGTCATCATTACACATGCAGGGTTCTATCGTGCAGAAAACGGTGCCCGTTATATGTATGAACAATGTAGCCGGATTTTTGATTTTCTTGTTAAACCACTATGTGATCAATAAGTAAGTTGGGATATTATGAAACATATAAAGCCATCCGTGATGTATGACTCTGTATCGCACAATTGAATGCACAGATAACCAAGCAAATTCAAATTTTTTATAAAGGGACATCATGAAAGACTATCTTCGTTCAACAGAGATTATTGATTGGAAAAATCCGAATGTGTTACGAAAAGCCCGCTCATTTAGCGGTGAATCTGATAAAACAATGATTGCCAAGCGATGTTTCGAATGGGTAAGAGATAAAATCAAGCACAGTTACGATCATCAAATGAATCCTGTAACCTGTTCGGCTTCTGAAGTACTCAAATTTTCAACAGGGTATTGTTATGCTAAAAGCCATTTATTGGTGGCATTTTTGAGGGCAAATGATATTCCCTCAGGTTTTTGTTACCAACGTTTAAGCCGTGATGGCACAGGAACCCCGTTTGCTCTACATGGCTTAGTCGCTGTTTATATTCCCGATGTGGGTTGGTATCGGGTTGATCCAAGGGGTCATCAATCTGGTATGACAACGCAATTTACGCCCCCTTTGGAAAGGATAGCGTTTAAACCAAATCTTCCTGGTGAATATGATTTTAAAGAAATTTGGCCTGATCCGCTTGAAAGGGTCGTAAACGCATTAAGGTCATTTAACACCTGGCATTCTTTATTTGAAAATCTACCGGATATTGAAATATTGCAAAAAGAGCAAAAATAAAATGCCGCACGCCATGCTTAAAAGAATCATGATTTTTGGAAGACCTGGTAGTGGAAAATCGACCTTTGCAACATGGCTTTCAAGGTCTTTAGGCTTGCCACTTCATCATCTTGATAAACATTTTTACATCAATAATTGGGTTGAAAGAGACTACCAGGAATTTCTCCAAATTCAAAAAACCATTGTAAGTACCGACTATTGGATCATTGATGGCAATAACACAAAGTCTCTTGAAAGTCGCTTTTCACAAGCTGACTTAGTGCTTTATTTTAATTTCCCTAAATTCATTTGCTACCTTCGTGTGATCAAACGTTTTCTCAATCAAAACTCACCCTTTGATGACAGGGCCTCGGGATGTAAAGAAACCCTCAGGTATTCCCTTTTAAAGTACATGTGGCATTTTGAGAAAAACGTGGCTTACGAGATTAACCGTTTAAAAAAACGCTACCCCCAGGTGGTATTTAAAGAAATACGCTGTGATCAGGATCTTGATCACTTAAAGCACGATGTCTTGAATAAAAACGACTGGTTAAACATCACTTAAAGGATTCAGCACAAAAATACCCATTTGCCTTAGGTCAACTCTTTAAAACACATAAGAAAGGGTCATTAAACCGTACACATCATAAAATCGCTTGAACTCTGTTTCAGATCCGCCTATTGGGATGAAAATCTTGCCCCGGCCTATTAAATTGTCTGAAATTTGATATTCAATGGTTGGAAAGACCATCGAACTGCCTTCATCCAAAGAATGATACAAGGCAATGGCAAGATTGATGTTGTTAATCAACTCTTCTTTTTTGACACGAAAAAAAAGATAGTTTTGTCTGTATGCTGCAAATTGATAATGTGTGTGACCCTCAAATAAAAATTGCCGCCACACAGAATTTTGTTGATATTTATTGTCTTTAATTGATTCATTCAACCCTAACTCTAAAAGTTTGTAATCTTCTGAATTTAAACCCAATGATGTATGAAAATATTCAATGATCATATTCACATGAGGTTGCGGTGTGTATTGTCCACCTAAAATAAATTGTCCATAGATTGATGAATTGTTTTTATATTGTTCCCAAAGAAAAATATTTTGTGTGGGATTTGTTGGATAATAAGTCAAACACCCTTTTTGTAACGTTCCTTCAAAATGAATTTCTAAGGCATCGGAAACAATAGATGAAAAGTCTAACCCTACTCCAGGCTTTCCATTATTAAATACATAAACATCGTAATCAAAATTGTTGAGGGTTTGATGGTATTTTAAAGCGTAATTTGAATTTGAATTAAAATTAACGAAACTGTATGCCGTGGATGAATCTTGAAAAAACTGTACTAAAAAAATGTTTTTAAATTGATTGTCTTCGTTAATCACTCTGGTTTCGTCATTAAATTTCTCTATCAGTCCCCAAGCATATCCCGTTCCCCAACGCATGTTTTTCCGGCCAACATCAATAAAAAAACGATCCGTAGGAGATAAAGACACATAAAGTTCCTCAAAGTCAAATTCCGATGAAGGGTTCAAATTTGATATTAAAAATTTGGATTTAAATTTTGAATTAAGAGACATATAACGTTCTTGAGAAACTTTAAATTCTGTGTAATGTCGAAGGTCAAAATAATATTTCTCTAAATCAAGAATATTGGGATTTGACTTCGAATTTGCATTCACTTTGCTTTGCCGATAACCCAGGTATAGTTCCTGTTGGTCAAAAGAAAAATCTAAAGGGTACAGCTCTTTTTCAAAACTTGTAAAAGTCAAAAAAATAAAAATGAGGATAAGGACCCTCATTATTGGATTCGAGGTAAAAAATCTGGGTTGTAATGACTGTCTGGCAACTTATTTAATTTGTAATTAGAGTATTCAATAATTGTTTTATGCGTTTTGATAATGCCATCAATAATTTCTACTTTTGTTAGCCTTTCTCTGTCTGAAAATTGATTAAATTTAGTATAATAAGCTTCTTTTAAAAGTCGTCCTGAATCAGAAAAAAATTCACCTTTAACAGGTTTATAACCAGAGGACTGGACATACAATATAATTTTGGGGTATGCCACTTTTTGATTCTTGGCGGTAAGTTCTATTACCGTACAAGCCACCCCACCGATTGATTGGTTGCTTTTGAATTTTGGCATATAGTCAAAAGAAAAATTGGCTCTGGCAACATCAGCGTTGGACACATTTCCAATTAACCTTTGCCTTGGCGATAGCCTCAGGGGCTTACTCAGCTTTTTATTATAAAACCATATATTATCGTCCACCATCAGCAAGATTTTACCTGTATCAATGGGTGGATATATGTATTTAAGGAAAGAAGAACTTTGGTCTTTCACATAAGTTTGAAGTTTTAATTCACTTTTGATGGAATCATCCACATAGTCCGTCACCTTGACATCCATCTGAAAAGGTTCTTTGTATCCTCGATATGCATCAACTTTTTCCAACACTTCCTTTATGTCCAAAGACTCTGAATAAACCTGTACTTTCATATGGATTAAAAAAAATGCCGTCATGGCAAGAAAAAGCAGGGTTCGATTAAACATGTCGTATTGCCTGAGTGATATTAAGACGGGAACCCTTCAATGCAGGAAAAATACTAGATAAAATGGCTGCCACCACAGATAAACAAAACGTAAATAAAAGCACATTGGGAACAATTTTAATAAGAATCATATATCCTTGAGTATGTCCTGGAGGAGGAGGCATATAAATTCCCCCTAGCATGTTAATAAAAAACGAGACTGCACAACCTATCACAATGGCAATCAGCCCACCCCATACACCTAAAACCAGGCCTTCACTTAACATCATCATCAAAACCTCTTTGCGATGAGTGCCTAAGGCACGTATGGTGCCTATTTCTGGAACCCGTTCCATGACAGACATTGTCATGGTATTGATGATACTTAAGACGATAATAAGCAATATCACTGTTTTTAGAAACATAAATATATTGGCATAAACCACTTTAACTTTTGAATAATAATCTGCTAGGTTCTCCCATTTAAGAAGTTCAATATTTAATTTTTTAGATTGGTTTATCAGTAACGTGTAAACAATATCTGTGTTTTTTGTTTGATTAAGCAGCAATACATACCTTTCAAACCCCGTTGTCCCTAGAAGCTCTTGAGCATCCTTCAGGGGCATTCTAATTATTTTTTCGTCAAAAGCCTTAACCCCATTTGAAATAATGCCAGCAACTTGAAAGTCAATTGCGTTCATTCCACCATACAGTGTTGTGGTGAGAAGCGTAACGGTTTTACCTGGTTTTAAATTTAATTGTAAAGCCAATTCCTTACCCACCAAAACCTTATATTTGTCTTCACCAAATAGATCCGTTCCTTCTACCATGGTCATGGAGGTGCTTATTTCACTTTCTTTATCAGGTTCTATGCCTTGACCCATGAAAAACAAACTTTTATTTCCATTGGAAATGATGCCTGATAAGCTTAATCTTTTGGAGTAATGTTTGATTTCAGGCATCACATTTAAAACATTTTGAATTTTAACTTCATCCTGGGGATCGAAGAGGTAATTTGATGGCTCGATATTTCCAGATTGTAAAAAGCCCTCTTTATAAATTTGAATATGGCCTAACTCACTTCTGATTGTCATTTCACGAAGCCCCCAATAAGTGTATTCAATATACCCCCCAACTAAAATTAAAGTGGCCCCACCAATGGCAATAGAAGAAAGGGTAATTAACGTACGACGTTTATTCCGTAAAACGTTTCTAATAGCCAATTTAAGATTTGTAAGTAACATCATTATTCTAATAGCCTTTCAGCCTTCATTTTTTCTGATTCAGACAATGATTGCTTTAAAGATTTTCTAGCGTATTTTTTTGATTCATTGTCCAACCCTTCTTTTTTAAGAAGCTCCGCATATTCCAAATAAAAAGGCCCTAACTCTTTAGGTGATATAGGCAATTGTTCTGATAATACTGCCGCTTTTTTCATGTCTTCCATGGCCAAATTTTTCTTATTTAGAAAAGAAGGCAAATGAATATATGTTCGCCCACGATACATGTAAAACTCATAAGTAAGCACATCATCATTTTTCTTTTTTATCTCATGTTCTAATCGATCAAATTGTCGAATGCTCTCATTAACAAACCCCATTTTTTCGTGTGGCCAAAAAGCATATTTTGCTTTCATTGCGCTTAAAGAAGCTAGCCTAAATTTGTAATTTAATGGATGCTCCCCATTTTTTAGCAATTCTAAATAAGCTTTTTCTGCCTTCTCAATACGTTTTTCTCCACCTTGATATACCGCTTCCAAATATAAGTTTTGGGCATTTATTTCCTCGTTATTCATTTGGAATGAATAGATTTTAATATTAGAAAAAACCATCAAAAAAATACAGGCAATTAAGGTTATTTTCATATTGATTCGTCTGTTAATTTACCATCGCTAATAAAATGGACATGGTTTGCATAAGTCATAATACGGTGATCATGAGTAGAAAAAATAAATGTGACCTGCTTCTCTTTATTTAATTTACTCATGAGCTGAATAATTTTTTCTCCTGTAACGGAATCTAAATTTGCAGTTGGCTCGTCGGCAAGAATCAGCTTAGGGTGCTTAACCAAAGCACGGGCAATTGCGGTTCTTTGCCTTTGACCTCCAGATAATTCACCCGGTCTATGGTTCCTTTGGTCAAAAATGCCAACTTCAGATAAATAATGATAAACCCTTTCCTTTCGCTCAGCTTTTTTATATTTTTTTTCTAACAACAAGGGGTATTCAACATTTTCAAATACGGAAAGAACAGGTATCAGGTTAAATGACTGAAAAATATACCCAATTTGATGACGCCTGATCTCTGTTAGTGCATAATCTGACAATTGAGTGATCTCTTGGTTATCAAAAAAGTACTTTCCCTCTGAAGGCGTATCTATACATCCAATAATATTTAAAAGTGTCGACTTACCACTTCCAGACCTTCCTGCAATAGCAATAAATGCACCCCTGGGTACATCAATATTAATTTCATCAAGTGCAACAATAGAGGTTTTTTCTAGTAGATAGTTTTTTTTAATTTTTTCTAGTTTTATAAGACTCATAAATTTTCGGGACCTCTTAAAATAAGGTTTTCATGATTGCCCGTTCTTGATGAAGTGCTCATCAAGCCATAGGGGTCTGGTATATTAGGCTTTTGATCTTTTTTTTCTTGTGCCATACGCCTATTAGACCTATTTCTGCTTAAAAAAACAAGTGGTTTTAATCATTAATTTGATGGTCCCAATGTAAATGAGAGAGGTGTTTCTTTTCATGAAAACAATCAAAAACCACCCTTTGATGAGGGCCTCGGGATGTAAAGAAACCCTCAGGTATTCCCTTTTAAAGTACATGTGGCATTTTGAG
>Ga0172376_10007888_pt1 | contig 11242 bp, 10 predicted proteins | sample Lak35m_FD_121114 | JGI IMG/M metagenome (GOLD analysis project Ga0172376, IMG submission 121114) | Freshwater microbial communities from Kabuno Bay, South-Kivu, Congo - kab_092012_35m | ecosystem: Environmental > Aquatic > Freshwater > Lake | place: Democratic Republic of the Congo: South-Kivu...
CGCGGTGCCGTCGCCGTCGTGGCCCACGAAGGTGACGAAGCCACCGTGAGCGGCCAGGGCCGGGTTCACGTCGACGGCGATCACCGACTCGATCTCGGCCGACAGTTCGTCGTCCTTCACGAGACCTTCCACCATCGGTGCCTGCGGACGGTTGGGGTTGCGGATCACGAGACCACCCGATGAGGTGAAATCGAGAACGGCTCCCTGCAACAATTCGACGTCCTTGGCCGGAACGATCACCTTGAGTCCGTCGTGAGTGCGCACTTCGTCGCTGAACGCCGCCTTGCGGAACTCGTCGAGTGACAAGTCGTACTTGAACTCTTCACCCGGACCACTGACGATCTCGAGTCGCAAGCCGAGTGACGCCGCGTCTTCCTCGGCGTCGCGCAGCTTGATGAGTTCGGCGTGCGCGGTGGGAGTGATCTCGATGATCGGCTCGGACACCGCTGCCGACGAAGCAAGGGGGCTCTGAGCCGGACTCACGAGGTCAGGCTACCCCTCGATCGCGCCACCCCTTCGGGTCAGCGCGGACCGCCTCCGTCACACTCGATGCGCTGCCCGGTCACGTACGACGCGCCCTCACCGCACAGCCACAACACCACATTGGCCACGTCGAGTGGCTGACACACCCGACCGAACGGCGACCCGGCATCGAGACTGCGCAAGTCGGCCAGTTCGCGCTGGCCGGTCATGGCCCGAGCGAGCCGAACACCCATATCGGTCTCCACCAGGCCGGGCGCCACTACGTTCACGTGGATTCCGAACGGTCGCTCTTCCTTGGCCAACGTGGAAGCCAACGCTTCCATCGCTGCCTTGCCCATGTTGTACGGCGCGCCGTTGGCCGACATGTGCGACGTGGCCACCGACGAAATCATCACGATGTCGCCCCGCCCCCGAGTGCGCATCGACGGCAGAACGCAGCGCGACAAGTAATGAGGACCAAGAGCGTGCGTGGCGATCAACGACTGCAGTTCGCTCGGCTCGGTGTCGGCCACCGCCCGACCACGTGACGCGATACCCGCGTTGCACACCAAGATGTCGACGAAACCGAAATCGGCCACCACGCGTTCGACCATGGCGGCCACCGCATCGGGGTCGTCCACCGAACCGTCGTACGCGCGCGCACTTCCGCCCGCGGCGGTGATGGCCGCCACCGTCTCGTCGGCGGCCTCGCGATCGCGCCGATAGTTGACGGCCACACTGGCACCGTGGGCCGCGAGCAACTCGCTGATCCCGCGACCGATGCCGCGACCGCCGCCCGTCACCAGTGCCACCCGACCCGTCAGTTCACCTGCCATGAGTTTCCCATCTCGTCAGAATTGGTTCGACACATTTGTTCTAGTCGGTCGTCCTGGTCGCGCGTTCGGCCCGGGCGTTGGGTAGCGTCGGAAGGGACGGGGAGCTCGCTGGATCGGCGGGCTGAGAGGGTGGTCGCCGCCACCGACCCGAGAACCTGATCTGGGTAATTCCAGCGGAGGGAATCGGATGGCTCAACGACACGCACTTCTAGTCATCGGCGGTGATGCTCCGCGCCGCCATGTCCTGCCCACGCTCGGAAACGTCGACGTGGTGATCTGCGCCGACTCGGGCTTCGACCATGCGCTGGCCCTCGACCTCGTACCGCACGTGGTAATCGGTGACATGGATTCGATCGTCGACGTCGATCGCGCGCGCGCCCACGGCTCGCACATCGTGGAGGCTCGTCCCGACAAGGACTTCACCGACACCGAACTCGCGCTCGCCCACGCCTTGGCCGACGGCGCCACCGAACTCACGGTTCTGTGGGGTGGCGGTGATCGTTTCGATCACGTGCTCGGGGTGCTGGCCGCTCTGGCCGCTCCCGATCTGGCTCGCCTCGATCGGCTCACGGCGTGGGTCGGTGACGATCGCATGCACATCGTGCACGGTGGCCGACGAGCGCGGTTCGGCACCGAAGTCGGGCGCACGGTGAGCCTCGTACCGTTGGCCGGATCGGCCCACGGCGTGACGACCACGGGCTTGCGTTGGGCCCTCGACGACTCGTCACTGGAGGGAAGTCGCGCGCGTGGTGTGAGCAACATCGCCGTCGCCGACACCGTGAGTGTGTCGGTTCGGTCGGGTTGCGTGAGCGTCGTGCTGCCCGCTGTTTCCATCGAGTCGATCGCCCCCCAGAAGTAACGGAGACGTCGTGTCGCGTATCAAACCTCTCTCCTTCACCATCCTCGGAGCGCTCGCTCTCGCCGTCACCACGGCCTCGTGCGGTGACGATTCGTCGTCCACCCCCGAACGTCTCGTGTTGGTCGCGTACGACTCGTTCACTCCACCCGAGGGTGCATTCGACGCGTTCACCGCGGCCACCGGTATCGAAGTGGACGTGGCAGTCGGTGGCGACGCCGGCGAACTCGTGGCCAAGGCCGCACTCACCGCGGGCAATCCCGAAGGCGACGTGTTGTGGGGTGTCGACAACACACTGCTGTCGCGGGCGCTCGACGCCGATGTGTTCGACGCGTACGTATCGAACGCGCATCCGCTCGACGCATCACTGGTCGCCGCCGGAGCGAACACCGTCACGCCGGTCGACTTCGGCGACGTGTGCGTCAACTACGACATCGCCGGCCTGAAGGCGCTCGGGTTGCCGGCGCCCGAATCGTTCGACGATTTGGCCGACCCGGCGTACTCCGGATTGCTCGTGGTGGCGAGCGCGACGTCGTCGTCACCGGGTCTGGCGTTCCTGCTCGCCACCGTCGCGGAGTTCGGCGACGACTGGCCCGACTACTGGTCGCGTCTGGTGAGCAACGACGTGCTCGTGGTCGATGGTTGGAGCGACGCGTACTACACGGCGTTCAGTCGTTACGGCGGCGATCGACCCCTCGTGTTGAGTTACGCCTCGAGCCCGCCGGCCGAAGTGTTGTTCGCCGATCCGCCCCTGCCCGCCGATGCCGATGCACCGACCGGTGTGGTCACGTCCACCTGCTTTCGACAGATCGAGTTCGCCGGCGTGCTCCGCGGCACCGATCACGTGGCTGCTGCTCGACTGCTCGTCGACTATCTGGTGAGCGACGAGTTCCAATCGCTCCTTCCCGAGAGCCTCTTCGTGTATCCGGCCAACACCGCCACGGTGCTCCCCGAATCGTTCGTTCGCCACGCGCCCACGATCACGTCACCGTTGGTTCTCGACTCGGCCGTGATCGCCGCCAATCGCACGGCCTGGCTCGAGACCTGGTCGCGGATCGCTCTGCCGTGATCGCTCGCCTGCGCTGGGTCGGTGCCACCGTTCTCGTCGCGGTGGCCGTTTTGATTCCGCTCGTCGGTCTGGCCGTCGACTCGTTGCGTGGATCCGACATCACCGCCGTGTGGTCGCGGAGCGGTGTGAGCGAGGCCGTGTGGTTCTCGCTCTGGCAGGGCGCTCTGTCCACGCTCGCGGCGGTCGTGGTGGGTCTGGCTCCGGCCTGGGCCCTGTCGCGATTCGATCTGCCGGGTCGTCGCGTCGCACTCACCGCTCTGACCATTCCCTTCGTGTTGCCCACGGTCGTGGTGGGTGCGGCGTTCCTGGCCGCCCTCCCCGATCGCTTCGATCGCTCGGTGTTGGCGATCGTGCTCGCGCACGTGTTCTTCAACGTGTCGGTCGTGGTGCGAACGGTCGTTCCGGCCTGGAGCGCCATCGACGAACATCTGCTCGATGCCGCTCGAACCCTTGGCGCGTCACCGTTCACCGTCGCCCGCACGATCGTGTGGCCACTCCTGCGCCCGGCCCTGACGGGAGCGGCTGGCTTGGTGTTCGTGATGTGCGCGACGTCGTACGGAGTCGTTCGCCTGCTCGGCGGACCGGGGCGGTCGACCCTCGACGTCGAGATCTACCGTCGGGCCGTCGATCTGGCCGACGTGTCGGGTGCGACGGTCCTGGCGGTGGCTCAAAGTCTCGTGATCGTCGCGCTGTTCGCGGTGTGGTCGCGTTCGGCCACGCACCGTACGAGCATCAGCACCGCACGTCGGCGTCGCGCTCCGATCGCCGTCACGGCGGCCGTGTGGACTCTCGTCGCGTCGTTCGCGACCGTACCCGGTGCGTTGGTGCTCGCGTCGTTCCGCTCGGCATCGGGTTGGTCGACTGCCGGTTGGCGCGCAGTGTTCACCGGTGGTGACGGATTACGGGTTCCGGTCGATGTGGGTGATGCGATCGTCAACTCGCTCGTGTTCGCCGTCCTCGCGGCATTGGTGGCGGTCCCGTTCGGTGTGGCGCTCGCCCGCGCCGCCGTGTCGTCGTCGTCGCGCCTGGCCGACTTCGTGGCCTCGCTCCCGTTGGGCTCGTCGGCGGTCGTGGTCGGTCTCGGCATCATCGTCACCTACGACACGGGCGTGTTCGACGTGCGCGGCGAATGGTGGCTCGTGCCGCTCGTTCACGCCGCCGTGGCCCTGCCCTTCGTGGTACGAGCAGTGATTCCGATGGTCGAAGCGATTCCACCCGGTCTGGCCCAAGCCGCCGCGACTCTCGGAGCCTCGCCAGGGCGTCGCTGGCTCGACATCGATCTGCCGCTCTTGCGTCCGGCCCTGGCCACCGCATCGGCGTTCTCGCTCACCATGTCGATCGGTGAGTTCGGCGCCACCAGCTTCCTCACTCGGCGCGACACCACCACGTTGCCGATCGTGGTCGACACTCTGCTCGGCCGCGCCGGATCGCTTCCGCACATGACGGCTTTCGCGGTGGCATCGGTTCTGCTCGTGCTCACCGTGGTTGCCGTGACCACCGTCGATCGATCGGTGCGCGCATGAGTCTGACGGTTCGCTCACTCGCCGTCACTCTCGAGGGTCGTCGCATCCTCCACGACGTGTCGTTGCACGTCGACACCGGTCGTACTCTCGCCGCGTGCGGACCGTCGGGTTCGGGGAAGACCACGCTGTTGCGCGCCATCGCCGGACTCGTGGCGGTCGATTCGGGCACCGTGGCGGTCGATGGTGTCGATGTCACGAACACACCGACGCATCGTCGCTCGATCGGGCTCGTGTTCCAGGACAATCAGTTGTTCCCGCACATGAACGTGGCCCGCAACATCGGCTACGGCTTACGCGTTCTCGGCTGGGACGCCACCCGTATTCGAGCGCGGGTCGACGAACTGCTCGAACGAGTTCAGTTGAGCGATCGACGCGACCAGGACGTGGCCACACTGTCGGGCGGCGAGGCCAAGCGCGTGGCCCTGGCCAGGGCTCTGGCCCCGTCACCACGAGTACTGCTGCTCGACGAGCCGTTCACCGGACTCGATCGGCCACTGCACGATCAACTGTCCGCCATGGTCGAGCGAGTGCTCCGCGACACCGGAACCACCGCGGTTCTCGTGTCGCACGATCCGGCCGATGTGGAAGCCATCGCGCAGTCGCGCATCGACCTGCCACCGGCCACCAACGCTCCGTAGCCGGGCGTCCCAGTAGGTTCGTGTCATGTCTTCGGCCCTGCGCATCGGTTTCCTCGGTGCCGGCCACATCGCCACCTATCACTCGAAGAGCCTGCGCCACGCCGCGCGTGACCTGAACGTCGACATCGTGCGGGCCGGCGTTCACGACGTCGACCGTTCGCGGGCCGAAGCCTTCGCCGCCGCGAGTGGACACATCGTCATGGATTCGGAAGCCGCCGTCATCGACTCGTGTGACGCGGTGTACGTGTGCACGTGGACGTCCGAGCATCTGCGCCTGGCCACCATGGCCGCCGAACGTGGGCGAGCGGTGTTCTGCGAGAAGCCACTGGCTCCCGATCTCGAGTCGGCCGGGCGACTCACCGACGTTCTGGAAACCAGTGGTGTGGTTCATCAAGTCGGACTCGTGCTGCGTCACTCCCCCGCGTATCTGTGGGCGCGCGATCTGGTGCGCGACTCGCGCGCCGGCCGCGTGATGACGGTCGTCTTTCGCGACGATCAGTTCATTCCGATTCAGGGTCACTACGCGTCCACGTGGCGGGCCGATCGCGAGCGAGCCGGATCGGGCACTCTCATCGAGCACAGCATCCACGACGTCGACATGTTGCATGCTGTGATCGGTCCGATCGGTTCGGTGAGTGCTCGACAGGCCCACTTCCACGGCATCGACGGAATCGAAGACGTGGTCACGGCGGCCATCTCGTTCGCGGGTTCCGCACCATCGGCCACCGGTTCGCTCACGAGCATTTGGCACGACAATTTGTCGCGGCCGAGCCTGCGCCGCGTCGAAATCTTCTGTGAGCGGCGCTACATCGCGATCGAAGGCGACTGGTTCGGACCGGTCACGTGGACCGACTCCGATGGTGCGTCGGGCTCGTTGCAGGGCGACGAACTCGTGACCGCCGCGTCGGCTCTGGTTCCCGGACACGCCAATCCCGACGGCGCGTTCGTGCAAGCGGTTCTCGCCGGTACGCCCGCGTACCCGTCGGCGCGGGTGGCCCTGCGCGCTCACGAAGTGGTCGACGCGATGTACCGCTCGGCCGCGTCGGGCGGTGACGCGGTGGTGGTTGGTGCGTCGGCGTTCACGATTCGTCGCGCCACCGTCGACGAAGTTCGCCCGTTGCGCCTCGACGTGTTGCGACGCGGGATGGCCAACCAGACCGTCACCTTCGATGGTGACGACGATCGCGACACCATTCATCTGGCCGCGTTCGATCACGATGGTCGTTGCGTGGCCATCTCCACCTGGCTCGCGCGGGCGGCCGCGCATCGCACTCAGCAGGGCACGGCCTGGCAACTCCGCGGTATGGCCACCGATCGCACTCTGCAGGGAACGGGTTTGGGCGGTCGGCTCCTGCGCGCCGGGCTGGATGCGGCTCGTTCGGCGGGCGTGCGCACGGTGTGGGCCAACGCGCGCGACGCCGCACTCGACTTCTATCGAGCCCATGGTTTCACCGAGGTGGGCGACGGCTTCATCGAGAGTGTCACGCAACTGCCGCACCATGTGGTGGAGATCGATCTCTGAACCCCGCCGGAGTCGACCGGTCGACTCCGCGCGAACATGGGCCCGTCCCACATGACGACGTGCTCGCGCGCTTGGCCGCCCTGATCGCCCACGAACTTCCGGCTGCCCGCCGTTGGTCGGGCCCCGACACCTGGCGTGGCCCACTGGCCGATCAGGTCGATGACGACCTGCGCGTGGTCGCCCACTTGCTGTCCGATGCGGTCGACGAACTCCGTCGACTCGAACTGGCACTGGACATCGATCCGCGATGACCTGGCTCGGTGCCGATGTCGATCGACTTCACTCGTTCGGCCTGGCCCTCTCCCGCCTGCACAGCGAACTCGTTCCGCTGTCGTCGATCGACCCCCGCGTGGCGCGCGCTCTCCGTCTGGTGGAAACCGACCTCGATCGAGTGCGACGGACCTGGCATCAGTTGTCGTTCGGACGCATGGCTGCGGTCGAGTTCGACGCCTGGGGCGCTGAGGGTGCCGCATGGTGGACCGAGCGTTTCGTGGCGTCGTCCACCACCGCCGACTCGATCCTGCGGCGCGTGATCGACAACTCGGCCGAGCAATCGTTCGCCGATCGCATCCGGGCCGACGTGGCGCTACTCCACGGTGTGAGCGATTTCGCCGTGGTGGCCGACTTCTGGACGCGGGCCACCGACCCCGACACGGTTCCGGTCGACGTGGCCGGTGCGCGCATTCGCCGATTGCTCGATGCGATCGTCGTCCATCGAGCCGATCACTCGTTCTTGGTCACCCCGGCGGGCCACCAAGGCGACGTCGAGCAACGCGACCGCGACATCGATCAACTCCTCGCCTTGGTGATCGCCCCGTGGTCGCTGCAGTTCACCGCTCTGGCGCGCGAATGGAACTGGACCCCGCAAGAAGGCCTACATCGTTTGCACGAGATGTTGACGATCCCGGCGGTGGCGAGTGCGGTCGCGGCCGGATTACCCGCGGCGGTCGATCGCGCGCTCACTGATCTCCCGGCCGATGACTTCGCGCGTCAGCGGCGCATCGACGACGTCGCGGCCGGTTCAGGCGCGACCGTCGATGCGGTCGGTGCCGCCGTGTTGGGTCGATCGACCACCCCGCTCGATCGCCTCGACGATCTGGTCGGGCTCGTGCCGTGGGGCTCGTGGGCGTTGGGCGTGGCCGCCGGCACTGCCGCATCGACCCTCGTACAACGACTCGACCACCGGGCGAGTGAAGAACGACGCGTGGCGGGCCAGGCGGTCGCGCGACGCGGCACCTTGGCCACCGTCGCCATGACCGCGGTGGCGAACGATGCGGTGAAGCACGGGCGTATCGGTACGTCGGCTCGCCAGGTGAACGACGATCTCGCGCACGAACTCGAGCGCACACGAGTGACGTTCGATTCGGCGGCCGATCGCGGCGGTTCCTTCGTTCAATCGGGCGGCACGTCGCCACTCTGACGAATCAGCCGGTGATGTTCACGTCGGTCGCGAAGCGAATCGATCGCGACGGATCGGGTTGAACCAGGATCTCGAGGGTCCAGGTTCCGGCCGACAACAACGCCACCCGCCCGATGTAGTGGTTGGGGCCCGACTCGGTCACTTGCACCGCCACCGGCGGAAGCGACGGATCGGGGTAGGTCATGCGCATGGTGACGCTCTCCATGCGTTGCAGAGTTCCACCGCTCGGCGTCAACGACACGTGGATTTCGTTCGATCCGACGTTGCCCGGCGTGACCGTGACGTCGGCGATCAAATCTCCTTGAACCAACTGCGACGTGAAGATGTTGGGCGCGGCTTGCACTTCGGGTGATTTGGCCACGATGGTCGCGGTGGCACCGAGAACCAAGACGGCCACCGCGACTTCCACCGCCATGAGTCGACGCAAACCGCGTCGGCGTCGCTCGTCGTCGATGTCGGTTGATGACACCGTGTCGGTCGCATCAGAGATGTCGGTCGCATCTGAGATGTCGGTCGCATCAGAGACATCATCGGGTTGGGCCTGATGCGAGATCACCAGACGCGCCACGAAACCCAACGTGATCACCACCACGACCAGCGCGACCTTCACGAGCAACCAACGACCCCACTCGGTGTCGGACAATTGCGTGAGTCCGCCGCCCAGGTGCCAGGTCTGCCACACCCCGGTGACGACGGCGAGTGGCATGGCCACGGTCGACACTCGCGAGAAGGTGGGCACCACGTCGAGATTGCGAGTGGCGACCACGGCGAACAGACCACCCACCCACAATGCGATGGCGGCCAAGTGAAGTGCGTCCACGGCCACGGCAAGCCCGGCTGGTGACGACGCACTGGCGTGGCTCGCCGCCGAGAACGTGACGACGACGGCCGCCCCCAGCAACGCGGTCGACGAGCGCCACCACGACGTGGCCAGTCGATCGCGTCGATCGTCGTCGGGCGTGGGCGCCGAACCCAGCATCAACACCACCAACAACGCGGCCAGCACCAGACGGACGATCAGCGATTGACCGAGCCGCGTGTCGAGCACGTTCGACCATGCATTCGAATCGAACGCATCCGACCACGAGCCACCGGCACTGAACGCACCCTGCAACAAGAAATAGGCGAGCGAACCGATCACCAGTGCCACGAGGCCGGTACCGATGAGCCGCCGTGCGGCCCGCGCGTTGGCCAACAGTCCGAGGAAGGCCAGACCGCCGAGCGCCGCGATGACCCCGAAGTACGCGATGAAACGAGCGATGTCGAGGCCGAGACCGATGCCCGTGGCGGCCGAACGACCCGAGAGAACGTCGCCGATGAGTGCGCCGGCATCCACCGATGCGCCACCCACGCCCACTTCGAACGTGAATGCACCTTGGGCCACGTGACCATCGGACGACACCACGCGCCAAGCGACCACGTACAGACCATCGGCCAAGTCGGGAACGCCACCCGCCACCACGACGGTGGGATCGTCGGGCGAGACGCGGGCGTCGTCGATGGACACGACGGCACCGGTCTGGTCGACGAGTTCGACCGCACCGTCTTGTGGAGTCACGGGTTCGTTGAAGTCGAGGAAGATCTCGCCCGGCGCGCTGTCGAGAATCGCCGACGGCGACGGGTCGGACGAGTCGAGACTGGCGTGCGCACTCGCCGACGAGGCACCGAAACCGATCGCCGCCAACGAGGCCAGTGCGACCACGGCGAGACGACGACGAACGGGGGGCACGCGACAGTCTCTCATGTCGAAGCCTCAGCCGAGCAGACGCGCCGGTTCGACACCGTCGACGTCGAGTCGACCGAGCAGCCAGGCCAACCGCTCGGCTGGTTCGAGTCGGGCGATCGGATCGGGAAGGTGCGAGCGACCCATCGACGTGCGCGACACGAACATCATCGTCATGACTCGTAGATCTTCGCGCACGTAATCGGCCGACCAACACGACGGTCCGTCGAGGTCGAGTTCGGCCAATCCGAGATCGGCGCTATGCACTTCCACTTCGCGCCACCGGCGCAACGGCAGATCGGACACGGGGACCTCGACACCCGACACCATGAGTCCGCGGCCGTACCACGCATCGCGAGCGCGTGCGAACGCCCCTTCCACCGCGTAGATCGAACGGCGCACACCCTTCACGTGATCGCTGGCCGACCGCGCGGCATCGCGCTCGATCGACTCCACGCGCGCCACCATTCCACCGGGGTACTGCTCGCCGACAACTCCCGATTCGGCCGCGTCCACCAAACGCACCATGCTGTCGCCTTGATGTTCGACGTGGGCGAGAACGTGACCCACCGTCCAGTTGGGCAAACGCGACGCCCGCGCGACCATGTCGTCGGTGAGTTCGGTGAGCGAGGCGAGAAGGCGCTGATGAGCGCGAGCGAGACCCTCGACGTGCCGATTGAGCACGACCGGATCGAAGGGCGTCTCCACCCGACGAACGGTAGCGGGACGCTCAGGCCAGAGGAGTGGAACGCCGCGGCACCACGACCACGGTGCCATCGGGATCGCGGTGCACCGTGACCGACACGCCGTAGAACTCCGACAACGTCTCGGCGCGCAACACCTCGTCGGCCGGGCCGGACGACACGCAATAACCGTGATGCAGGAGCACCAGGCGATCGCTGTACAAACCGGCCAACGTGAGATCGTGCATGGCCGAGAGCACCGTGAAGCCATGCTCGCGACGGAGCCGGTCGACGAGTTCGAGCGCCTGTTGCTGGTGGCCGATGTCGAGCGCGCTGGTGGGTTCGTCGAGAAGAAGAATCGGCGCTTCCTGCGCGAGCGCCCGTGCAATCACGATGCGCTGACGCTCACCTCCTGACAACGTTCCGAGGCGCCGCTGCGCGAACTCCGACACGTCGAGTCGCTCGAGGATCTGTCGAACGAGTTCGCGATCGTGCTTGGTTTCACTGCCG
>Ga0172376_10007889_pt1 | contig 11242 bp, 9 predicted proteins | sample Lak35m_FD_121114 | JGI IMG/M metagenome (GOLD analysis project Ga0172376, IMG submission 121114) | Freshwater microbial communities from Kabuno Bay, South-Kivu, Congo - kab_092012_35m | ecosystem: Environmental > Aquatic > Freshwater > Lake | place: Democratic Republic of the Congo: South-Kivu...
CTCGTGAAGGACGACGAACTGTCGGCCGAGATCGAGTCGGTGATCGCCGTCGACGTGAACCCGGCCCTGGCCGCTCACGGTGGCTTCGTCACCTTCGTGGGCCACGACGGCGACGGCACCGCGTTCCTCACGATGGGCGGCGGTTGCCACGGTTGCTCCATGAGCCGCATGACGATGCTCGAAGGTGTGCAGACCACCGTGGTCGAGAAGATTCCGGCCATCGCGCGCGTGCGCGATCTCACCGACCACACGTCGGGTGAGAACCCGTACTACCGCTGATCACTTCTGCGCCCGGTCGCGGACGCGCCGTCAGTTCTGTGGGCCGCGCACCAAACGGCCCGGTAGTTCGCCCGTGAATTCGTCGTGGTCGATCGTCTGCACGCCGTTCACGAACGTGGCCACGTAACCGGTTCCGTGCTGCACGAGACGCCGCGCTCCCGACGGCAGATCGAACGCCATGCGGGGCACGTCGAAACCGAGTGAGTCGTAGTCGATGACGTTGATGTCGGCGCGTAGACCCGGCGCCACCAAACCCCGATCGTGCAGACCGTAGAACTCGGCCGTCTGGCGGGTTTGACGGTGGACCACGTACTCGAGCGGCAGCTTGGGGCCGCGCGAACGATCGCGCGTCCAGTGAGTGAGCATGAACGTGGGCATTCCGCCGTCGCAGATCGCGCCGCAATGGGCGCCGGCATCGGAGAGCCCCATGCGCGTGTGCGGATGCAGATGCGCTTCGTACGTCATGGAGAGATCGCCGTACGAGTAGTTGAAGAACGGCGCGTAGATCATGCCGTTGCCGTCGTCGGACGTGAGTTGATCGAGAATGATTTCCTGAGTGGTCCGTCCGGTGCGGGCCGCGATTCCAGCGACCGAATCCTCGCGTCGCGGTTCGTAATCGATGTCGGCACCGTTCACGAGCCACATGCCGTCGGCCTTCTCGAGCACCAACTTGGCGAACAGACCACCGTCGGCTGGCATCTCGTGCACGATGCGACGACGTCGCTCCGGATCGGCCAGCGCAGCCAGTCGCTCGGTCATCGGGAGGTGCTGGATTTCGGCGTAGGCCGGATGGAAGAGAAGCGGATGCACGCTGCCGTGCAGGCAGTACATGATGCCGATGGAGCGCCCGGCCACTTGTGTGTAGATCGGAATGCCGTCGGCGTGGGCCTCGTGGAGGAGGCGGAGAACTTCGCGCCACAGATCGGGTGACTGATCGGTCTGGCTGAGGTTCACGCTGATCGGGCGACCGGTGCGGCGCACGAGTTCGCGCATCCAGTCCCATTCCTCGAACGGAACCCGAATGTGTTCGGGCGAGAACTGGAAGTTGCCGTGACCGACGCGGGCCATCGCGTCGGCGATGGCGAACAACTCGTCGGAAGCGACCATGGTGCCGGGCACGAGCTCGCCACTCTTCGACTTGTGCAACGGTGTGCGGCTGGTGGAGAAACCGAGGGCGCCGGCGCGCAGCGCGTCTTCCACCAGATCGGCCATGCGCAACGCGTCGTCGGCGGAAGCCGGTTCGTTGTCGGCTCCGCGTTGACCCATCACGTAGGCGCGCAGTGGACCATGTGCGATCTGGGTGCCGATGTCGAGCACGTACTCGCGTCCACCCACCACGTCGAGGTACTCGCCGAAGGTTTCCCACTGCCAATCGATGCCGTCGCTCATGGCCGAACCCGGAATGTCCTCGACACCTTCCATGAGTTCGATGAGCCACTGATGACGATCGGGGTGAGCCGGCGCGAACCCGACCCCGCAGTTGCCCATCACCGCGGTGGTGACGCCGTGCCACGAACTCGGTGTGAGCCACGGGTCCCACGAGACCTGTGCGTCGTAATGCGTGTGCACGTCGACGAAGCCCGGTGTGACGAGACGACCGGCCGCGTCGATCGTGCGCGAGGCACGCGTGGCCCGGCCGGGTTCGGTCACCTCGGTGATGCGACCGTTGTCGATGGTGATGTCGGCCATGCGCGCGGGCCCACCCGAACCGTCGAGGAGATGGGCGTTGGTGATCGCGATCTCAGCCATGCGAGACCGGACCCTAACAGAGGCGCGCGATGACCTCGTCGTGCAGTCGGCCGTTGGACGACACGGCCGAATCGTTCTCGAACGTGCGTACTCCGGTGCGATCGGTGAGTCGTCCGCCGGCCGCTTCGACCACCGCTTGCACCGCGGCGATGTCGTACGGAGCGAGGCCGATGGCATCGATCGCGACATCGATGGCCCCTTCGGCGACGAGCATGTGTTGCCAGAAGTCTCCGTAACCGCGCGCTCGATACGACTGCTGCTGCAGTTCGACCAAACGCGACGTGAGACCGAGGTGATCCCAGCCGGCATTGAAGGTGACGCTCACCTGCGCGTCGGCGATGCGAGACGTGTCGGCCACGCGAATGCGGTGTCCGTTGGCGAAAGCACCGTCGTCGGTACTCGACCACCAGCGACGACCGAGGGCCGGAGCCGACACCACACCCACCACGGGTCCGCGATCGACGTGCGTGAGCGCGATGAGCGTGGCCCACACCGGAACGCCGCGCACGAAGTTCGACGTGCCATCGATCGGGTCGATGACCCAACGCCAGGGCGAAGCCGACGAACCACGCGTGCCGTGTTCTTCGCCGAACACCGCGTGATCGGGACGATCGGCGACGAGCCGATCGACGATGGCCGCCTCGGCGCCACGATCGATCTCGGTCACTTCCGATTTGTCGGCCTTGCGTGACACCGAGAAGGCGCGGGCTTCGAACGCCGGGAGAGTGATCGCGTCGGCGAGATCGGCCAGAGCGAGCCCCAGGCTCAACTCGCGGGCGAGATCGCTCATTAACGAGCGGCGTCGACGGCCGCGACGATGCCGTCGGCGTCGAGGCCGAGTTGGCTCAACAAGCGATCGGGCTTGGCGTGGGGCAGGAACTTGGTGGGAACACCGAGGACGGTCACGCGCGTGTCGGTGCGCCGTTCGGCGATCTGGGTGGCGATCGATGTGCCTATGCCACCCTCGCGAATTCCGTCTTCGGCCGTGATGACGAATCGGTGGGCGGCCGCGTCGTCGATCATGGCCGGGTCGAGTGGTGCGCACGAGCGAACGTCCCACACCGTGACCGGGGTTCCGTTGGCACCCAGTCGTTCGGCGGCCTTCATCGCGGCCGCGACCATCTTGCCCACGGCGAGAATGGCCACACCGCCGTCACCTTGCTGCAACCTGCGCGCTTCGAGACCCGAGCCCACGTCATCGGCCGCGACCTGCCGGGCCGCGCCCTTCGGATAGCGAATGACCACCGGGCCGGCATCGGCCAGACGAAGTGCGTCGTGCAACATCTGCTGCAGTTCTTGTGCGCTGGACGGTGCGAGCACTCTCATGCCGGGCACCTTGGCGAGCAGCGCCATGTCGTACACGCCGTGATGGCTCGGGCCGTCGTCGCCGGTGATGCCGGCCCGATCGAGGCAGAACACCACGGGAAGACGATGCAAAGCAACGTCGTAGACGACTTGGTCCCAGCCGCGCGACAAGAACGTGGAGTAGATGGCGACGACCGGGCGAAGTCCGCCCATGGCCATGCCGGCGGCGCCGGTGACCGCGTGCTGTTCGGCGATACCCACGTCGAAGAAGCGCTCGGGGAAGCGTGATTGGAAGGGAAGCAGACCAGTGGGTCCGGGCATGGCCGCGGTGACGGCGACGATGCGCGGGTCGGCTTCGGCTTCCTTGATGATCGAATCGGCGAAGGCCTGGGTGTAGCCGGTGGGAACGGCCTTGGGTGGCCCAATGGCCGGATCGAACACCGGGGCGTCGTGCAAGTGCTTCTCGTCGTCGTCTTCGGCGGGCGAGTAACCCCTGCCCTTCTGCGTGAGAACGTGCACCACGATGGGGCCCTCACCCGAGAGGTCTTCGGCGTTGCGCAACGCGTTCTCGAGTTCGCGAACGTTGTGACCGTCGATCGGACCGATGTAACGAACGCCGAGTGCTTCGAAGAACGACGGCGGCTGCAAGAACTCGCGCACCGCGGCTTTGACGGCTTCGACACCCTTCTCGGCCTGCTGACCCACCACGGGCAAGTTCTGCAACCAGGCCTCGATACGACGCTGACGTTGCACGTACACCGGGTTCATTCGGATACGAGTGAGGCCGGCCGACAACTTCTCGGTGATGCGGTCGGGGAGAGCGGCGCGTTCGAGCGCGGCCGTGTCGCTCTCGTCGGACGTCAACTGCTGCGTGAGGTTGGAGATGGTGGGCGCGTAACTGCGTCCGTTGTCGTTGAGGACGATGATGACGCGACGCCTGCTGTGGCCGAGGTTGTTGAGGGCCTCGTACGCCATACCGCCGGTCATGGAGCCATCGCCGATCACGGCCACGATGTGACGGTGTTGGTCGACGCCGGCATCGCGCGCGACGGCGAGGCCGTACGCGTACGACAGCACGGTGGAGGCGTGACTGTTCTCGATGTAGTCGTGACGGCTCTCTTCACGGCTCGGGTAGCCCGAGAGACCGTCGGCTTGGCGTAGCGATGCGAAACGATCGGCCCGGCCGGTCACGATCTTGTGCACGTAGGCCTGGTGGCCGGTGTCCCAGAGAATCGCGTCGCGCGGTGAGTCGAACACGCGATGCAAAGCGAGAGTCAGTTCGACCGCGCCGAGGTTCGATCCGAGGTGGCCACCGTTGTCGGCCACCGCCCGCACGATGAAGTCGCGGATTTCGCCGGCGAGTTCGTCGAGTTGGGGGTACGACATCCGACGCAGATCGCTCGGCTGACGAATCGAGTCCAGAGACATAGCGACGTCACGCTAGCCCTGGTTCCGAAGGAGTGCCCGGCCCGAATCGGGCGTGTGACCGCTGGCTGGTCAGGTGGTCGCGAACTGGGCCTCGTGCTTGCGGTCGAGACGGTTCTGGTTCCAACGATGGACGCCCCAACCGAGCAACGCGCCCACACCGAGCACCAGCTGACCACCCACGCCGTCGATCCAGTAGTGGTTGCCGGTGACCACGATGCAAAAGAGCGTGGCGGCCGGATACAAGAGCATGGCGATCTTGGTCCAGCGTCGTCGCAAGAGCGGCCACATCGCGAACGCGCACCAACTGGCCCACCCGATGTGCATGCTCGGCATGGCGGCGTACTGGTTCGAAATCGACTTCATGGTGTCGGAGTCGAAGGTCCACAACGCGGCCCCGTACTCGGGAAGGGTGTCGACGAATCCGAACGTTCCGTCGTCCTCGGTGCCCACGAGACCGTCGGCACCCGTGTCGCGTAGCGGGCTCTCGATACAGACGCCGCCGTAGCCGCCGCGAACCGGATCGGGACACTGAGCATCGAGCAGGCGCGGGGGCATCACCGGAAACAGCGAGAAGCCGACGATGCCGAGCGCGGTGGTGATGGCGAGCGTGTTGCGCCACTGCGGAAACACGCCGGGCCGTTTGAAGAACAAGATCCAGAAGACACCGAGCGTGACCACGAAGTGCGCGGTGCCGTAGTACACGTTCCAGAAGCGGATGAACCAATCCCAATTGAGGAACCAGTCCTGGACGCTCTCCTCGTGGTAGAGGCCGATGAAGCGCTCGAGCCGAATGAGACGTTCGGCGTTGTTGAAGGCTTGTTCGGGAATGCCGTCGGCGGCGATGTGCGACGAGCCGAACAGATTGCGGGTCCAGGAGTACACCACGTAGAAGGCGCCCATGATGAGCGCCTCTTTCCACCAGTACGTGCGGTGAACACGGGCCGGTACGGCTTCGGTCGCCGCAGTTTCCACGCCTGGAATCTAGGTCGCCGAGTGGCCGGGTCACTCTCCCGCTCGCCGACCCTCCCGTGTGCCACCTCGTTCCTAGACTCGGCCCGTGATCGATAACGACGTCCTCGAACGAGTCCTGTCGGCGGCCCTGCGTACGGGCGCCGACTTCGCCGAAATCTTCGCCAGCGACTGGCGCGGAACCGGAGTCGGTCTCGACGACGGGCGAATCGAGCAATTGTCGACCGGTCGCAACCGCGGGGCCGGTATTCGTGTCATCAGTGGCGAGACCACCGGCTTCGCGCACACCGCCGATCTCACCGAAACCGGACTGCTCGCGGCGGCTCGTGTGGCCGCCGACGCCGCGCGTCAAGGTGGCGGCGGAACCCGTGTCGTCGCATTGACCGCTCGGCCGTCGCGCACCGTGAGTCCGATCGACATCGATCCGTCCACCGTCGCCAAGACGGCCAAAGTCGAACTGCTTCGTCGCGTCGACGACGCGGCACGTTCGACCGGTGGTGCGATCACTCAGGTGTCGGCCGGTTACTCGGATGGTCGCACGCTCATCGTGGTGGCCAACTCCGACGGTTTGGTCGCGCGCGACGAACGCATTCGCACGTTGTTACGCGTGAGTGCCGTGGCCAACGGCGACACCGGAATGCAGACCGGATTCGATTCGGTGGGTCACACCATGGGATTCGAACTCTTCGACAAGGTTCAGGTGGAAGACGTCGCGCGCACGGCGGCCACCCGCGCGCTCACCAAACTCAAGGCCCGGCCAGCGCCGTCGGGTTCGCTGCCGGTGGTCATCAAGGCCGGCAGTGGTGGCGTGTTGTTCCACGAAGCCTGCGGGCATGGCCTCGAGGCCGATCTGGTGGCCAAGGGGGCCAGTGTGTATCGCGGCAAAGTGGGCGAGTTGGTGGCGTCACCGCTCGTCACATTGGTTGACGACGGGACCATGACTCACGAGTGGGGCGCCATCGCCATCGACGACGAGGGTCACCCGTCGCAGTACAACGTGCTCATCGAGAACGGTGTGCTCACCGACTACATGTGGGACTACCTGCGCGCACGCAAAGAAGGCCGTCCCCAGAGTGGCAACGGTCGTCGCCAGTCGTACAAAGACCTCCCGATGGTGCGCATGACCAACACGTACGTGCTCAACGGCAGCGAGGCTCCCGACGACATCATCCGCGACACCGAGTCGGGCGTGTACGTCGCGCACCTCGGTGGTGGAAGTGTCAACACGGCCACCGGCGACTTCGTGTTCGGGATGACCGAGGCTTATCTCATCGAGAACGGGGAGATCACCGAGCCGCTGCGTGAGGGCAACCTCATCGGCAACGGTCCGCAGGTGTTGCGCGACATCGATCGCTTGGGCAACGACTTCGCCATGGGCAATCCGGGCACGTGCGGCAAGGACGGACAGGGTGTTCCGGTGGGGGACGGCCAGCCCACGCTGCGTGTGAAGGCCCTCACCGTCGGCGGCACCGCGTCATGACCGACCGCAGCGGCGAATTGCTCGCCATCGCCGACCGCGTGGTGGCCCTGGCCCAGTCGGGCGAACAGGTGGAGGCCTACGTGAGCCGCAGTCTGTCCACCGATGTTCGCGTGTACGAGGGCGAGGTCGAGCACTTCGTGTCGGCTCAGAGCGAGGGCATCGGCATCCGCGTGATCCGCGACGGCCGCACCGGCACGTCGTACGCCGGGACTCTCGATCCGGCGGTGATCGCCGATGTATTGGCCGAGGCGCGCGACAACTTGGGTTACGGCGAGGTCGACGAGTGGTCGGGGTTGGCCGAACCCGACGGTGTGGCGGTGACGCCCCAGGTGCTCTGGAGCGAGCGCCTCGAGAGCGTGCCGACCGCTCGCAAGATCGAGTTGGCCAAAGAACTCGAACGGCTCGCGCGCGCGGCCGACTCGCGCGTGCGGGTCGACGACTCGAACTACTCCGATGCGTTCGGTGAGGCGGCCGTGGCCACCACCACCGGTATTCGGGTGAGCGGCCGCGAGAACGGTTGCTACCTGAGCGTCGGCACCCTCGCCGACGACGGCGACGAAACGCAGACCGGATTCGGCTTCTCGGTCGGACGCGACGTGGACGAACTCGACATCGAGAAGGCGGCCCGGGAGGCGGCCGATCGAGCGACTCGTCTGCTCGGAGCCACCAAACCGGCCAGCCGACGCGTGACCGTGGTGCTCGACCCGTTCGTGACCGCGCAATTCCTCGGCATCATCGGTGGCACGTTGAACGGCGACAGTGTGGTGAAGGGCCGCAGCCTCTTCGCCAATCGATTGGGCGATCAGGTGGCGAGTCCGCTCGTGTCGTTGGTCGACGATCCGACCAACCCGCTCGCGTACACCGCTACCGACATCGACGGCGAAGGTCTGGCCGCTCGACGCAACGTGCTCATCGATCGCGGAACGCTCGGCATGTTCGTGCAGTCGTCCTACTCGGCCCGCCGCATGGGAGTGGCCACCACCGGCAACGGAACGCGAGGTGGCTACGCGGGTTCACCTGGCGCCGGCTGTCTCGCGCTGCAGGTGGTGCCCGGGACGCGTTCGCAGGCCGACATCGTGGCCGGTATCGACGACGGCATCCTCATTCAGCAGGTGCAGGGTCTCCACTCGGGCGTGAACCCGGTGTCGGGCGACTTCAGCACCGGCGCGGCCGGCATCACGATCGCCAACGGCACGCTCGGTGCGCCGGTTCGCGAGTTCACCATCGCGTCCACGCTGCAGAAGATGCTGCTCGACATCGCCGAAGTGGGTGGCGATCTCGAATGGCTTCCCATGCGGGCCACCGGCGTGTCGCTCGTGATTCACGATGTCACCATGAGCGGTGCCTGACCTGTCAGGCTGAACTCATGCCGATCCTGCACGCCATCGTTCTCGGCATCGTGCAGGGTCTCACCGAATTCCTGCCCATCTCGTCGAGTGGGCACCTGATCGTCGTGCCGTGGCTGTTCGGCTGGGACGACTTCTCGGACGAAGGCATCAAGAAGGCCTTCGACGTAGCTCTGCACTTCGGCACGCTCATCGCCGTCATCGCGTACTTCCGACGCGATGTGGTGTCACTCGTGCGCAACGGTCTGCGCGCCGTTTTCGTGCCGTCGGCGCGCGCCAATCCCGAAGGTCGACTGGCCTGGTTGCTCGTGTTGTCGTGTGTGCCGGCCGCACTGGTGGGTGCGCTCTTCGAGTCGTGGATCGACGACACGCTCGGCGGTCCGATCGTGATCGCGGTGTCGCTCGTGGTGTTCGGTGTGGTGCTCGCGTGGGCCGATCGCCGCGCGGGCTCACGTTCGCTCGAGTCGTTGAACCTGCGTGACACGGTGCTGGTGGGCGCAGCGCAGGTGCTCGCACTCAATCCGGGGACGTCGCGATCGGGGATCACCATGTCGGCGGCACGGATGTTGGGTTACGAGCGCGATGCCGCGGTACGGCTTTCGTTCTTGATGAGCCTGCCGGTCATCCTCGGTGCCGTGGTGGTGAAAGTGGGCGGACTGGTGGCCGACGGAGTGCCCGACGGACTCCTCACACCGATGATCGTGGGTGTGATCACGGCCGCCGTGTCGGGCTGGCTCGCGGTGTGGGGTCTCTTGCGATTGGTACGGACGCGGAACTTCGATCCGTTCGTGATGTATCGGGTGGCGCTGGCCGCGCTGATTCTGTTGGTGGCCGCGGCCGGCTGGCGTTGATCGGCTGAGCTCTGTCAGGCCAGCTCTGTCAGGCCAGCTGTGTCAGGCCGGGGTCGATGCCGCTGAACTCGTGCTCGACGACGTGCTCGAGCCAGAACTCGACGACGAACTCGACGAATCGCTCGTCGAACTGCTCGTCGAACTGCTCGAACCCGAGTCGCCGGACGAAGTCGACGACGAACCACTCCCCGAATTCGATGAACTCGACGATCCGCGCGAGTCGGTCTTGTAGAAGCCACCGCCCTTAAAGGTGACGCCCACGGGCTGGAACACCTTCTTCACCGGACGGATCGTTCCGTCGGTCGGATGCGGGGCTTCGGTGAGTGCGTCGTCGGAGAACGCCTGTTGGATCTCGATGGTCTCACCGGTGTCGATGAACTTGTACACGTAGGTCGGCATGGGGGGTTCTCTCCAGGTGCGAAAGTCTAGGGTTGGCTCGTGCCGAGCGCTATCCGCACCGCCGTCGTGCCCGCCGCCGGGCAGGGAACGCGCATGCTTCCGGCCACCAAGGCCGTACCGAAGGAGTTGCTGCCGATCCTCGAGCAGCCGGCACTGCAGTTCATCGTGGACGAAGCGGTGGGGGCGGGTGTCGATCATGTGGTGATCGTCACCAGCCACGCCAAGCCGGCGATCGAGGCCTATTTCGAGCGCAACGAGTTGGTGGAGGGCATTCTCGACGAACAGGGTCGCGGCGGACTCGCCGATCGTCTGCGTCGCTATGGGTCCGACGTGCGCGTGTCGTTCGTGTATCAAGACGAGCCACTCGGACTCGGCCACGCCGTGGCCTGTGCTCGGCCGGCCGTCGGCGACGAACCCTTCTTCGTGTTGCTCCCCGACGAACTGATGGGTGACTCGTCGTTGCTCACCAGTCTGGGTTCAGTCGTCGAGACCACCGGTGTTCCGGCGATCGCACTGAAACGCATGGAGCGACACGAACTGTTCCGTTACGGCGTGGTCGATCCGGTGGGTGACGCGCGTTCGGTGGCCGGGGCCGAGGTGGTCCCGTTCGCATCGGTGATCGAGAAGCCGAGTGGCGACGCACCGAGCGATCTCGTGATCATCGGTCGTTACGCACTGTTGCCCGACGTCTTCGACGACTTGGCCGCACTCGGACCGGCGTCGTCGGGCGAGATTCAACTCAGTGATGCCCTCTCGGTGCAGGCATCACGTCGGCCCCTGAACGGTGTGATGTCGAACGTGAGTCGTCGCGACATCGGCAATCCGGTCGGCTGGCTGCAAGCCGTCGTGGAAGCCGGACTCGAACACGCCGAGTACGGCCCGACGTTCACGGCGTGGTTGGCCCAGCGTTAGGCGACGCGGCGGAAGTGCCCGGGCAGATCGAGCACCATCCCGTAGTGATCGACTTCGAATTCGTGTGAGGGCGCTTCGTCGTCGCGGTGCACGACCCACAGGCCGTAGTCGAGCCGGGTGTAATCGAGACGCGCACGTTGGATCGCCAACGTTTCGGTGTCGACGGTGATCGATTCGACGTCGGCCGACTGACCGACGGGCAGGTGCAGACGGCGGATGGCCATGGTGCGCGTGAACGGACTGCACAACAGGTCGATGTCGTGGCAGCCGCCGAGATCGCGTCGTTCGACACCGTTCACCTCACCCCACTTGCCGCGGCCGTCGTTGGCGAGCCACAGATCCGGGTCGTCCATGTCGCGGAACAAGAGCATCTGTTGGAGTTGCCACGACGCGGTGAAGCGGAACACGTACTGGATGTCGGCACCTTGAACGAGACCCTCGGCGGTCCAGGCTTCGTTCTCGAATCGCAAGGTGAGGGTTTCGCGGAACCGTCCGTCGTCGGTGACCCAGGCGGCGGTCATGCC
>Ga0172376_10007890_pt1 | contig 11239 bp, 10 predicted proteins | sample Lak35m_FD_121114 | JGI IMG/M metagenome (GOLD analysis project Ga0172376, IMG submission 121114) | Freshwater microbial communities from Kabuno Bay, South-Kivu, Congo - kab_092012_35m | ecosystem: Environmental > Aquatic > Freshwater > Lake | place: Democratic Republic of the Congo: South-Kivu...
CTTTCAACGACCATTATTTAGATTGCGACTATGATCTCTCTGAGGTCATGTTCGTCACCACAGCTAACTCACTGCATGGTATCCCGGTTCCTTTGTTGGATCGTATGGAGGTCATTCAGTTAAGTGGTTATACCGAGATTGAAAAGCTGGCTATCTGTAAGAAGTATCTTTTAGTGAAGCAGCTTGAAGCTAACGGTCTAAAGCCCTCACAAATGACGGTTTCGGAGGATGCTTATCTTGAGCTTGTTCGTCGGTATACCAGAGAGTCCGGGGTTCGTAACTTAGAGAGAACAGTGGCCACTTTGTGCAGAAAGGCGGCCGTTGAGATCTTAGAAAAGGGACCAAGCCATAAAGTTGAAATGACTGCCTCTGATATAGTTAAGTATCTGGGTCAGCCAAGATTCCGCTTCGGCAAAGGAGAGGAAGCTCACCAAGTTGGTACCACTACAGGTCTTGCTTGGACAGAGATGGGTGGCGACCTGTTGGTAATCGAGACAACTATTCTTCCGGGACGTGGTAGATTGATTATCACCGGTAAGCTCGGTGATGTCATGCAGGAGTCTGCGCAGGCAGCTCTAAGCTATGTTCGTTCAAGAAGCGACATGTTGGGATTGCCACGTGATTTCTACAATAAGATAGATATCCACGTGCACGTTCCAGAGGGTGCAATTCCGAAAGATGGTCCATCCGCTGGTATCACCATGGCGACCTCTATCGTGTCTGCTCTAACAGGTATCCCAGTTGATAAGTATGTGGCCATGACGGGTGAAATTACCCTCCGTGGAAACGTGCTACCGATTGGTGGCTTAAAAGAGAAGGCTCTGGCAGCTCACCGCGGTGGAATCAAGAGAGTCTTGTTCCCGAAAGAGAACGAGAAGGACCTTGAGGATATCCCACTAAGCATTAGAAAAGGGCTTGAGCTTATACCGGTATCCCACGTCGATACGGTGCTCTCAGAGGCTCTTTTAGTGGCCAGCCATAGGGAGCTAGACAAGATCCTTGACCGCAAGGTTATAAGGGACGAGCGCCTCTATAGCGAGCCTAAGGACGGGTCCAAAAAGGATGAGTCTGAGGGTGACAAAGCCAAAGGTGAGGGAGCTACTTTAGTTACCCACTAGGAATTGACGAGAGGGGCTCGAATCAGTAAAGTAGGCGACCTTGGTTGGGGGCGGTTAGCTCAGTTGGTAGAGCGCCAGCCTTACAAGCTGGATGTCATAGGTTCGAGCCCTGTACCGCCCACCATTCTTATTTAATCCCAATAAAAATAAGTCGATTTAATCTCAAGCGTGAATTACCGCGCCGCAGCCGTTCCTCTCCCTGCTCGGCGTACTACAGTTTAATTCTATGTGTTTAGAAATCCCCTAGTTGAAGCGATCTTAAGCCTCGCACGGGAGAGGAGCGGCTGCGGCGCGGAGGGTGTTACAAATCGATAATGCCCCAGTAGCTCTTGAGTCTTTAGCAGGCTAAATGCATCTAAAGATCCAACAGATTATAGGTCCTAAAAATAATTATTCGATAATAGGTCAAACATGAGAATTAAATCCACACCTCTTTTAGCAGTTATTGTTTATTTTGTTTCCTCTACTGCATCTGCTCAAGAAAATCGCGAAGGATTGATAAGTAGCGAGATTTTAGATAAGGAAACCATCGAAGCCAAAATGGAGGAGGAGGGGATTCCTAATGTTTATGATGGATGTATCGAACTGTTAGCCGCAATTCAGCAAAAAGAACCGAGTATCACTATGCATGATGCGGTCTCTGCGAGTTTGTTGCCTGCTGTATGTGCTGATGCAGTAAAATGCATGTACAATGATCCTAAGAATCCAACTTACGACCCTGATGGTGATGGAAATGGTCAGGCTACGATCGATCACTGCATTTGGCCGAGAAAAGGGAATAGCTGCGCGAAAAATCAGTGCTGTGATTTTAAAACAGTCGCTAAAGATGGAACCAAGAAAGGAAAGGATTGCGACTGTGTTACGGACTCTCGAGGAAAATGTAAAACATGGAAGTATTGTGCAAAGTGCATGTGCTATGCTGAGTCAGAAAATGAAATACCAGACTGCCAGTTGATGACACTCTGTGCCATGTACAACAGAGCCAAGGCCCATAAAGCCCTAGATCCAAATGGAAATAATAAGCCGCAGGAGGAATACATCTGCGACGCGGCTCTTTATCAAGGCAAATCTGATGCCGCTCAGTTCACTTCTGTGAAGTGTGTTTGTGATGAATCTCAGAATGCCAATGATAAAAGAGGGGGATCCTCATATAATCAGAAGTATTGTAAGTGCTGTAATGGTACAGCAGAAGCACCTTCTAGCTGCGAATCCCTCTTAGATAATTTAGCAACAAAGTGCCAGGCTCAGCCTTACTCTCAGGTTAATAGCTTCCTCACTAAGAATCTACCTGATCCTTCCGGCTGTACGCCGGTAGGTTCTCCCAGCAAAAAATGTTTACACAAATATTTTTACTGTAAATACGCGCCTACTAGCAATCCGGTATCTGGTTAAAATACTTGAGAGATTAAAGAGTCAGGAAGTTTGTTTAGATTATCGAGCTAGTCCGTTACCTATTATGGTCTACAGTAGCGGCGAAAAGCCTCGATTTATTTTAAGTCATTTAAAAAGTTTTACACGATAGACGTTTCTTGGTGCCACTAAATCATGACTTTCCACGCTCAATATTTCATATCGAGTAAAGCCGTGTTGGGCCATCAGCTGACGAATCTGTGTCTCAGCTTTTTGATTCATTAAGTCTTCGCCAAAAATTGAAGCAAATGTATTTTTATATATGGTAAAAGAAAAAGTGTCAGGCGCTCGCGGATCATTACTAGGTTGCTGTCCATAATTGGTGGCGAGACACCCGCCCACCGAAAAGGAAATTAGCAACGGGAGTAAAAGTTGTAATGGTCGCCTCATTCTCAATCCCTATGAGTTAGGATCTTAGCAAAGTCACAGTTGGAGCATGGTAATTAAGACGGGAGGAGTCTTGCTTACCACTTTCACAACTGTGACCTTATATTCTTCTTCGCCTTAGGCTTTCCTTAGAGAAACGGAGACCGTCTCTGGGTATTTCCAGAAAGCACCTGTGGCTAAATCTGTGATACCGAAGTCAAAGAGGAATACGCTGCCCACGCCGCCTGCAGAGGCTTCACTTGGCAACAGGGTTTGATAGTCCTGGAATCCGGGAGCACTGCAGCGGACCAGTACATCGTGCTTGCTTTTGCCAAGCTCGATTTGTGGAACGTTTGCGCTGACACTACCCAAAGATTTGCCCTTGGAGGTCAGATCGCAGGTTGTGGTTTTTGGCTCAAGATTAAAAGTAATTACTTGAGACGTGCCTTGCATCATAGTTCCACAACCTGAGCCGGTTATTAGCAAGCCCAGCAGAGTGGCACCACGAGTTAATTTGAGTAAGTTCCTAGACATGTATTTCTCCTTTTTAAAAAAATTGTTAATTGCCGGCCACATCAGGTGCATAGCCAACGATAAAATCGATAATTGATAAATCTTGAATATCTACGAAGCCTGAGATTGGTGAGCCACTGGCAGCGCATTGCTCCGACGTGACTAAACCAAAGCTATTAACTCCGACTATGCTGGTGACTCCGTCTACTACTTGAATTAGCGGTCCTCCTGAATCTCCTTGGCAGATACTAGCGCCGGCTGAGGTTTGGGTTGCTAAGATGTTACCCGATTGAAACCCATCAATAGTAAATTCGGCAGACTTTAGAGTCCCAACTTCACCCGTGTTGTTAGTTCCGTAACCAAAGGCCGAGGCTTCTTGACCCACAACCGTTAATTGACTTACTAAAATGGGAACTGGCCCGATGGCAGGATTAGGTAGTCGCTGCAAGGTGCCCATGGCTATATCGTAATTGCTCCCAGTCTGTCCGTCGTAGTTGGGGTGCAATGCAAAATCTACAACTTGTATTACTTCACCTCCAACAACCGCAGCAAATCCGACTAGTGAGGGATCGGAAAAGATCGGACCAGTAAAACAATGTGCCGAGGTAAGGAAATCATCCACTGTAACTAAAGTACCGGTGCAAATACCCGCGGGTACGAATTGACCACCACTCTCGGTAATTGGATATAACGCTATCACGGGTGTCCGCGAATTTTGGTTGCATGTTTCGCCATTAAAGATTCTTGCATTAAGGGAGCTGCAAGCATTGCCACCTATATCAGATCCTCCACCACCGCCGCCGCAACCTTGCATCATGAGTATAGAGCAGAATGCTAGAGAGCTTAGAACGCGCATAGTATCTCCTAATTAATGCTTTAATTTTAAACAGCCTTACCGCCTATAAAATAACCGCGGTTGATAGGAACTTAATCCATATCTGGAAGTTAATCCACATTTAGATCGCGTTCCAAGCCACTATAAAAAAATGAGGAAGTTAAGAGAGTATTTGGCGAAAAATATTTAAAAAATTAAGGGTGTTGAGCCCCAAGCAGAATTCGCACGCCGTTTGGGTATTGGCCAGGCTTCCCTCAATAGAATTCTAAATAAGGAGCAGTGGATAAGCTTGGATATGCTTGAGCTAATCTGCCATAGGCTCAAAATAGACCTTAAAGATCTAATGAAACCCTAAGATTTGCTCTCCCTGTTTTAGTCCGCTTCCGCGTTTGCATGGCACCTCCTTCTCCCAAGCGAGGCATAAGAGCGCTTTATCTGGGGGATTTCTAAACACATAGAATTAAACTGTAGTACGCCGAGCGGGAGAAGGAGGTGCCATGCAAACGCTAGAACGGCGCGATTAACCTACCGTAAACACTGTTCATTCCAGGCTAGATTTCTGTTCTGATTCTAAGCTACTAACTCATCAAAATTCTTCATAATTATGAATGGAACTGCAATCATGCTACTTAGACGGTTCCAGAAGTGAGGAAGCAAATTTAATGAAGCAGCTACTTACACTAATACTATCACTGTCTCTCGCGGGTGTTGCGAGTGGTCAGGCGGCAGAGCCTGATTATACCCTTTTGGGTGGCGATCTGACTTCAAGCTTTACTGACAGAAATGCAATCCAACTTACCGCTCCTAATGTGGACGATGAGGAGCTTAGACTAAAGCAGTTGGCAGGATTCTCTATCTTTCACGGAATTAAAACCGCTGCGCAGGGATTAGGCCCATTTTTCAATCATCAATCATGCAGCTCTTGTCACGTAAATAATGGGAAAGGAAAGGTTCGAATTTCTCAAAATTCGATCGGAAGCAGCATGGTTATCAAAGTCAGCCTCAAGGGATTAAATTCTGATGGCTCTCCGATAAATGTTCCTAAGGTGGGTGAGCAATTAAGAGATAGAAAAATATCGGGCAAGCCCAAACATGATATTGATCTGGAGTGGAGAACCGTCAGTGGATCCTATCCTGATGGAACCAGTTATCAGTTAAGGAGGCCAAGGTTAAAATTCAAAATTGGCAAAAAAGGAAAGAGAGCATTTGCTCACTCCCTTCGAATGACCCCAGCAGTAATCGGACCAGGATTGTTAGAGGCAATTCCGGAGGCAGCAATCCTGGCCCAAGTCGATCCAAATGATTCAGATGGCGATGGCATTTCTGGTCGAGCCCAATATGTTCCTAACGTTCGAACTTCCACTAAATCACTAGGTCGCTTTGGATACAGAGCTAGTCATCCTACTCTTGAGCAACAGTCCGCTGCTGCTGCATTCAATGATATGGGGCTAACAAACGCGATATTCAATGATGACCCATTTTTATATGAATTATCAGAATCAGATCTCGAGATATTATCGGTTTATCAGCAATTAGCCGGTACTCCAGCAGCTCAGAATCAGAATGATCCCCAAGTCATTTTGGGCAAGAATTTATTCCAAACAATTGGCTGCGATAAGTGCCATACTCCTACATTCGTTACAGCGGGTCACAAGTTCGAAGAGTTGAATGGGCAAACCATTCATCCATTCACAGATCTTTTACTGCATGATATGGGTCCGGGTCTTGCAGATACTCGACCAGAATTTGAGGCATCTGCTTCTGAGTGGAGAACAGCCCCACTTTGGGGTTTAGGGTTCTCTGAGAATCTATCTAAAATAGATGCACGATATCTTCATGATGGTAGAGCACGCACTGTTGAAGAAGCTATCTTGTGGCATGGTGGAGAGGCAGAAAAAGCCCGCAATAATTTTAAAAAGCTCCCTAAACAACAAAGAGAGGCTCTCTTAAAATTCCTCAAATCGCTCTAGAAATTATTCTATTACCAAGAGAAGCTGACCAGAGTTTACTTCCTGACCAGGCTTAACATTTATAGACTTAATAGTGCCAGACTTTGGGGCTGCAATGTTGTTTTCCATCTTCATGGCCTCAATCACAAGAAGATTTTCCCCGGCGCCTACTGTGGCACCGACAGTTTTGGCGATAGAAACTATGATGCCTGGCATTGGAGCCTTAACCTCGCCACTACCTGTCTGAATTTGTGCTGTTGGAGCAGGACCGGCGGTTCTGCGGGTATCTAGTACTGGTTTGATGTCTACCAGATATGTTTCATCTGAGATCTTAAATTCCACCACCGAACCCTTTTTGTTTATCAGAGTGACCGGAATACTTTTCTCGTTTAATCGAATATCGTAATTTCTCATGGGGGCTCTCTCAGGGGCGTATAAATTTATTTTTTATCTAACTTCAAAATCAGTAAATGATTTCTGAGGTGCTTCATTTACAATGACTTCGGAGACCTTAGCAAACTTGGGTCCTTGATGGCACCAAGTAATCAGCTCTTGGATTCCGATAGCCGGACCCTCCGCTTCTATATAAACCGACCCGTCAGCCTCATTTCTGACAAAGCCCTTTAAATTGAGCTGGGTCGCCCTCTTGAGGGTTGATGCCCTATAGCCAACCCCTTGAACTAACCCAATAATTTTTATCGAAACTGATTTCAAAGGCAGGCTCATATTATAAAGGGTTTAGTGTTTAATTCCGTTAATCATTATAGGCACTTACTTGCATCTAAAAAGATACATAGTTAGTGGAGCTCACTTTCTCAAGGGTACTTTTTAGCCAGAGCTGCTATCTTTGGAAAGTAGAGGTTATATTTATGAATTGCATAGAGATACTTAAAAAGATCCGCTCAGAAGTCGGTGCTCCTTTGACCGAGGGGATTAGTCTTGCTGAGGTTGAACGCCTAATGAAGACTAACACGGCTCTGCAGATGGCAATTCGAGATGCCTGGACTTTCTTGAATATTCTCTCACCCACCGAGAAGGCAACATTAAAAAAGAGTGAAGGGGAGGCTATCTGTAGTCTTCAGGAGGGGATCCTCAATTTTTATGCACCCCATGCAGTCAATCCTTACTTGCCGCTAGCAGCCCAGGGGGCGTGGATTATTACCGCTTATGGAGCCGTAATCTATGAGGTTGGTGGGTATGGAATGCTGGGTTGGGGACATAATCCTGAGATGGTTTGTGAGGCTTTAAAGAGCCGTCAAGTGATGGCCAATGTGATGACGCCGAACTTTAAACAGAAGCGGGTGGTGGATCTTCTTAGAAAGAGGATCGGATTTAAACGCGGTAGATGTCCTTTCTCAAGTTTCGTTTGGATGAACAGTGGCTCTGAGGGAATCACAGTTTCATACAGAATTGTTGATATTCACTCAAAGATAATGACTGATCCGGGAAGCCGACACGCTGGTAAGAAAATCTTGCTGGCAGCTGCGAAAGGAGGCTTCCATGGCCGCACTGACAGTGCGGCTCAACTCTCTGATAGCAGCATGAAAAATTATAAAAAATATCTAGCTTCCTATCGGAATAGAGATCAGCTTTTTCTCTTTGAGAACAACAACATTCAAAGCGCTAAGGATATTTTTGCGAAGGCTGAGAAGGAAGGGATATTTATAGAGGCTGTTTATGTGGAGCCTGTAATGGGAGAGGGGAATCCTGGTTTGGGATTAACCCCAGAGTTCTATAATGCCTTGCGTGAATTGACTCGGAATCACGGCTCCTTTCTGATTGCGGATTCAATTCAGGCGGGGATGCGTGCGCATGGGTGCCTAAGTATTATCGATTATCCTGGTTTTGAGAACTCTGAGCCCCCAGATATGGAGGTTTACTCAAAGGCGCTGAATGCTGGACAGTATCCTATATCTGTACTTGCGATCACCGAAGAGGTAGCCAAGCTGTATCAAGTAGGTCTCTACGGGAATACCATGACCACCAATCCTCGGGCTCTGGATGTGGCGGCCGCTGTGCTTGAGGCCCTAACTCCAGAATTGGCAGAGAATATAGAGCTAAGAGGAGCGGAGTTCATTCAGAAGTTCACCAAGCTGCAAAAAGAATTCCCCGCAATCATTACGCAGGTTCAAGGCACTGGGCTACTATTCGGAGTTGAACTAGAGAAGAATTTATTCCCTGTTGTGGGGCACGGTGGAGTAGAGGAGTACCTCAGAATCAAGGGACTGAATGTAGTGCACGGTGGACCAAATGCGCTGCGGTTCACTCCCCATTTTAATATTACCTCTGGTGAGGTTGATTTAGTGGTATCTTTAGTGCAAGAGGGCTTGATTCATTTTGCAAAAAAAGTTGCTGCAACTAATACCGCTTCAGTATCTGAAGCGCCAAGTACACCCAACCTGCGATAAATGAAAGTCCCCCGAATGGTGTTATTGCGCCAAGGATTTTAATACCAGTAACAGCTAATAGGTATAACGATCCACAAAATAAAATTATCCCGACCATAAAAAGAATCACGCTCATTCTTTGGGCGCTTTCGGGCAAAAGATTCAGCACAGACATAAATCCTACAGCCATGATTCCGAAGGCATGAATGAAATGATAAAAATTTCCCTTGTGCCAGACTTCGAGAAGGGATGGCTCTATTTTTTTAGCAAGACCATGTGCTCCAAATGCTCCTGCGATAACAGCAAGCGCCATTAATAGGAATGAAAGGGCAAGGATTTTTTGTGTAGTCATACAACACATGATGGCTTCCAAATACCCGCGCTGTCAATCAGTAGGGTGAGCTTGCCTAGAAATCGAATGGATCTGGGGCCCCTAATATCGGAGAGCTTTTAAAGATGTTATCAGGAGGAGGCCGACTGCCGGGGGTTTCAGTGTTAGTAGGAGCTTCGGGCAGTTCTATTAACTTCTTGGAATTGCTTTCCATCGATTTTATTAAATCTTTGGGCTTAAAATTATCCAATTCTTCAGACTCTTTGGTTCTTCCCGGGCTAGGATACGCGGTTGGTTTTTCCTCTTCAACCAGGAATGGATTATCTAGTACTGTCTCTGTTCCAGTTGTTGAAGCCGCGCCTTGCTCCTGCTTCACAGGCTGATTTTTTAGAGGTTTCTTATTGGTAATAATCTGATTTAGTTGGCTTGAATCTAATTTTGTAGCTGATGGCTTTTTGAACCGTATCTTCATCGATATTCTTCTATTAACTGACGCTAGCGGATCTGTTTCATTTCTCAGTAACTTATCAGCCATTCCCACAACGCTTGTTATGCGGGCAGAATCTACCCCGTGTTTTTGCAAGGCTCGTCTAGCTGCATTTGCTCTATCTGCGGAGAGCTCCCAGTTGCTGTAACCTCTATCGCCTCTAGCAAAGGGTCTAGCATCGGTATGACCGACGATATCTATTGTATTCTCCATCTTGCTGATTATCTCACCTAGTTTTCCGAATGCCTCTTCAGCTTTGGGTTGAATCTTGGCACTTCCTAACTCAAACATAGAGTTTTTATCCGAGTCTGCAATTTCTATATTTAAGCCATCAGCGTCGAGCTTGACATCTACAAGCCCTAGAAGCATCTCAAGCTCAGGAGAGTCTTCTAATAGTTCCTGAATCTCCTCAGCGGCCTTCTCAAATTCAGCGAACTCTTGGCTACCAAAGTTATCCTGTTCGCCGTAAATTTGGTTGATACCCATGGTGGATTCGCCTTTTTTATTCTTTTTTTCTAAGGCTTCAGGTCCGGTGGGTTCAAATTGCTTGTTTGTTATAGCCTTTTTCTCTTCAATCTCAGCACCAGCTTGGGGGTAAGCTTTAGGTCCAGACAGTGTGGTGTCTGATCTCTGTCCCAACGAGCTACTTGTGCCAGGATCCTCTCCACTAACACCAGATTCCTCTGTTTCATTTTTCCCGCCTTGCGAGCCGGATTTAAGATTTTTGTTTGGTGTAAAAGCATCCTCTAAGATACCTGTTTGACCCACCATCAAAGGGGTTCCAGAGCCCACTTCGAAGAGACCAGGTCTTCTAAAGTAAGATGCTATGTTCTCTCTAGTTACAACTGTGGCGGTGTTGACTAGCCACATAACCATGAAGAAACACATCATCGCTGTAACGAAGTCGGCGTAAGCAATCTTCCAGGCTCCGCCGTGATGACCACCATGGCCACCTTTTTTCTTAATAACGATAATTGGTTTGCCGTCAGCCATGAGGGACTCCTTTAGCCCTTCGCGGTCTTGATTAATTCCTCAAGCTCTTTGGCAGTAGGTCTAAAAAACCCAGGGATATTCTTACGTGCAAATTCTAACGCTACAGCTGGTGGAGACCCACCGGCGAATGCTACGAGCCCAGCCTGAATACATTTAAATAATCCATTTTGCTCCCGGTTACAGTTCTCCATTTTAGCGGCGAGGGGGGCAACGTATCCATATGACAATAAGATTCCTAACATAGTACCTACAAGAGCTGCAGCAACGTGGTGACCGATTTCAGCAGGAGGTCCATCAAGGTATTGCATGGTGATGATAACGCCCAATACGGCGGCCACGATACCTAGAGCAGGGAATGCATCAGCAAGCTTGGCTACTACGCTCGGTCCAATCGCTGCTTCTTCATGATGAGCCTCTAATTCGGCATCCATGAGCTTTTCAAGATCGTGCGCGTTTACTACACCGTCGACGAATAACCTAAGGGCTCCGGTGAATGTTTCCATTAAATGATGGTCGTGCGCAGCTTTCGGATATTTGTTAAACCTTGGGCTCTCATGAATATTATTTAGGTCTCCTTCGATCCCAAGCACACCTTCTTTTCTCATGACATCAAATGTGTTTGCCATGAGACCCAGAAGGTCCATATATTTTTCTTTGCTTGAATCGCTGCCTTTTACTGCGCTTTTAATTCCCGCAATGGTGATCTTAGCTACAGCTGGTGTCATCGAGCCCACTAACGTGAAAATTCCGCTCCCGCCGATAACGATCAATTCGTATGGTTGGAACAATACCGGTAGTGGTCCACCAGGACCGACGAATCCTATAATCAGACAGGCTGTAACACCGATAA
>Ga0172376_10007891_pt1 | contig 11239 bp, 12 predicted proteins | sample Lak35m_FD_121114 | JGI IMG/M metagenome (GOLD analysis project Ga0172376, IMG submission 121114) | Freshwater microbial communities from Kabuno Bay, South-Kivu, Congo - kab_092012_35m | ecosystem: Environmental > Aquatic > Freshwater > Lake | place: Democratic Republic of the Congo: South-Kivu...
AGCGGCGTACCCGCGCGAACAGGCCAGAACGGTTCGGTACCAACGCGCAGCCGGGTCTGCCGGGTGGGCAGCAGCAGGCCGCCAATTTCGCGCCGGCTCAGTGCAAACGCGCCACGCAACACGAGCCGCTGCACCCGCTGCGGGTGCTGCTGCGCATAGGCCAGCGCGAGCACGGTGCCCCAGGAACCGGCGAGCACGCACCAGCGCGCCACCCCCAGGTGCACGCGAAGCGCTTCCAGATCGGCCACCAATGCAGGCGTGTGGTTGCCCCGCAGACCGCCACGCGGGCGGCTGGCACCGCTACCGCGCTGGTCGGGCGCGATGGCGTGATGGCGCCGCAGGTCCAGCGGTGCCAGCTGGCCGGGCTGGCTGCCGCTGCCCGGACCACCGTGCAGCAACAGCCAAGGCTGGCCATCAGCTGGCCCCCGTTCGCGCCAGGCCATGCGGTGGCCGCGCCCAACCGGCAGGTGGCGCGGCGACGGCCAGACCCCCGGCATGGGGTCTTCCCTAGGTGGGCCCGAAATGGCATTGATATTGCAGTTCACTGGTGCGGCTCGTGGTGCTGTGGAGCAGTCGGGCAGCAGTCACTTTCCGTGCCAACCCATTCTTTCTGGAGACACACATCATGCAATGGACCACCCCCGCTTTCACCGATCTGCGCTTCGGTTTTGAAATCACCATGTACATCGCCAACCGCTGATCGGCGGCCAGGGCAACACTGGACTTGTTCAGCGTTGCCCAAACGCCTGAAGGCGCACGTGTGACCACACCCGTGCGCCTTTTTTGATTCTTCACACAGCTCACCATGCGCATACGGGTTCTGGGTTCATCGGCCGGCGGCGGTTTCCCGCAGTGGAACTGCAACTGTCCCAATTGCGACGGCGTGCGGCGCGGCAGCATCCGCGCCACCCCGCGCACGCAGTCGTCCATCGCGCTGAGCGCCAACGGCAGCGACTGGCTGCTGGTCAACGCCTCGCCCGACATCCTCACCCAGATCCAGCGCACCCCGGCCCTGCAGCCGGGCCGCGCCATCCGCGACAGCGGCATCGCCGCCGTGCTGCTGATGGACGCGCAGATCGACCACGTGACCGGCCTGCTGATGCTGCGCGAGCGCAAGACGCCACTGCCACTGCTGGCCACCCCCGAGGTGTTTTCCGACATCTCCAGCGGCTTTCCCATCACCGGCATCCTCTCGCACTACTGCGGGGTGGAACGGCAGGACCTGCCGATCGACGGCCGTGCCGTGCGCATCCCCACCCTGCCCGGCCTGCAGCTGCAGACCGTGGCCCTGTCGTCCAAGCCACCACCGTATTCGCCCTTCCGTGGCGCGCCGCGCCCGGGCGACAACATCGGCCTGCTGATGACCAACCCGGCCACCGGCGCCCAGGCTTTCTACGCGCCCGGCCTGGCCGAGGTCACCAACGAGCTGATCGACCTCATGAGCGGCTGCGCGGTGGTGCTGGTGGACGGCACCTTCTGGACGCACGACGAAATGCAGCGCCTGGGCCTGTCGACCAAGGCCGCACTTGACATGGGCCACCTGCCGCAGAGCGGACCGGGCGGGATGATCGAACAGCTCGACCGCCTGCCTGCCAGCGTGCGCAAGGTCCTCATCCACATCAACAACACCAACCCCATGCTGGTGGACGATTCCGACGAACGTGCATTGCTGACGCAGCACGGCATCGAAGTCGCCCACGACGGCATCGAGATCACGTTCTGAGCATCATGGACATCGCACAAGCCATCCGCACCGACGGCAACCTGCCGCCCTGGGACCGCGCCGAGTTCGAAGCCCAGCTGCGCGCCAAGGGCAAGGCCTATCACATCCACCACCCGTTCAACGTGCGCATGAATTCGGGCGGCTGCACGCCCGACGAAATCCGCTGCTGGGTCGCCAACCGCTTCTACTACCAGATCTGCATCCCGCGCAAGGACGCCGCCATCCTGGCCAACATGCCCGACCGCGAGCACCGCCGCCTGTGGATCGAACGCATCCTCGACCACGACGGCCATGGCGACCACCAGGGCTCGGCCGCCGGCGGCATCGAGGCGTGGACGCGCCTGGGCGAGGCGGTGGGCATTGCGCGGGAGGAGCTGTGGTCGCTGCAGCACGTGGTGCCCGCCGTGCGCTTCGCCTGCGATGCCTATGTGCACTTCGCGGCGAAGGCGCCGTGGCAGGAAGCCGTGTGCTCGTCGCTGACCGAGATGTTCGCGCCGCAGATCCACAAGGACCGTCTGGCCTCCTGGCCCACCCACTACCCCTGGATCGAGGCCGATGGCCTGGCCTACTTCCGCAGCCGCATTCCGCTGGCCAGCCGCGACGTGGCGCACGGCCTGCGCGTGACGCTGGATCACTTCCAGACCCGGGCGCAGCAGCACCGCGCGCTCGACATCCTGCAGTTCAAGCTGGACATCCTGTGGTCCATGCTGGATGCGATCGAGCGGGCCAGCCAATGAAAAAAGCCCCCTGCACCACCTCACGCGCCCTGCCGGGCCGCTGCATGCGCAGGGCCGATGCAGCCTTGTGCTGGCCAAGCCAGTTCCACGGCGCGCCCCGGACGACACCCCATCCCCACCCTCGCGGTTGCGTGAAATGAACCCCCTGCCCGCCCAACCCAAACTCTCGCGCAAGTTCCGTCTGCAGTTCGAGCCGGCACAGGAAGGCTGGGTGCTGCTGTACCCCGAAGGCATGGTGCAGCTCAACCCGAGTGCGGCCGAGATCCTCAAGCGCTGCGACGGCTCGCACAACATCGATGCCATCGTCGCGGAACTGGAAACCGCGTTCAACACACAGGGCATCGGACCCGACGTGCGCAACCTGCTGGAAGAAGGTCAACGCCGTGGCTGGATCGAGTGAGCTCCTGAGCGCCGCGCCCATCCCCGCTGGCCCGCCGCTGTGGCTGCTGGCCGAGCTGACCTACCAGTGCCCGCTGCACTGCGTGTTCTGCTACAACCCCACGCGCCATGCGCAGGTCACCGACGAGCTGACCACCGCCCAGTGGGTAGACGTGATGACGCAGGCGCGCCAGCTCGGCGCCGCGCAGCTGGGCTTCTCGGGTGGCGAGCCACTGCAGCGCGACGACCTGGAAGAGCTGGTGCAGGAAGCGCACAGCCTGGGCTACTACACCAATCTCATCACCTCGGGCGTGGGCCTGACGCCCGCGCGGGCACAGAGGCTCAAGGACGCGGGCCTGGACCATGTGCAGCTGTCCTTCCAGGACTCGACGCGCGAGCTCAACGACTTCCTCAGCCACACGCGCACCTTCGACCTCAAGCAGCGCGTGGCCAAGCTCATCAAGGCGCACGACTGGCCCATGGTGATGAACTGCGTGCTGCACCGGCACAACCTGCCGCATGTGCGCAAGATCATCGACATGGCGGTGGCGCTGGAGGCCGAGTACCTGGAACTGGCCAACACCCAGTACTACGGCTGGGCCTGGGTCAACCGCGACCACCTCATGCCCACGCGCGAGGAGCTGGCCGTGGCCGAGGCCGAGGTGAACGCCTTCCGTGCCGAGCAGGACGCCAAGACCGAGGGACACAAGTGCCGCGTGCTCTTCGTGGTGCCCGACTATTTCGAGGAACGGCCCAAGGCCTGCATGAACGGCTGGGGCGCGGTGTTCCTGTCCATTGCGCCCGACGGCCTGGCCATGCCCTGCCACAACGCACGCGACCTGCCCGGCCTGCAACTGCCCAACGTGAAAGACGTGCCGCTTGCCGACATCTGGCAGCGCAGCAACGCCTTCAACACCTACCGCGGCGACGCCTGGATGAAGCCCACCTGCCGCAGCTGCGAAGACCGCCACAAGGACTTCGGCGGCTGCCGCTGCCAGGCCTTTTTGCTGACCGGCGATCCGGCCGAGACCGACCCGGTGTGCAGCAAGTCGGCGCACCATGAGAAGGTGGTGGCGGTGGTGAAGAACGCATCCAAAAACCGCCACATCCCCATCGTGTTCCGCAGCGATGCGGAATCCCGCGCATTGCACGAGCCCCCACGCTCCGCGCCTGCGGCGGTCGCTGCCCCCCAAGGGGGCGCGTTCACGGCTTCGGGCGGCCGTGCGCCGTGAACCCATGAGCACCACCGCCACCCACCGCATGTTCGGCGCCCTGCTGGTGCGGCGCGTCCCCGGCGCCGGCCGGCCCACGCTGAACATCGAACGCGCCGAACAGGGCCTGTTCCTGCTCTGGCTGGCCTACATGGGCCTGCTGGTGTTCGCGGCCTGGCTGCTCTGGCGCGCGGGGGCCTGGCACCGGCTGGTGGCAGCCGACCCGACGCACCTGACGCTGGTGATCGTGTTCCTGTTCATCGGCTGCTCGCTCTGGGTCGGGCGCCGTGCCTGGGACCTGGGCCGCCAGCGCAGCGCGCTCGACGCAGGACGGTCACACGGCTGGAGCAGCGAATTCCTGCACGGTACGGCGCAACCCGGTGCCGACCGCGCATCGTGGCTGCAGGTGCTGGGCGAACGCGCCCACGGCCCGCACGAGATGGCCTGGTGGCTCAACGGCATCCAGCTCAAGTTGGGCCTGCTGGGCAAGGTGATCGGTTTCTCCATCCTCGCGCTGGACCTGGGCCAGATGCAGGGCTTCGACCCCAGCCAGAGCGCACAGCTGCTCAAGAGCCTGACGGGCGGCCTGGGCATCGCGCTGCTGACCACCGTGACCGGCCTGACCGGCAACATCCTGCTGGGCCTGCAGCTGATGCGGCTGGACCGGTTTGCCGACGCGCTGGTGGCCGATGCGCTGGCCCTGTCCCTGCAACCCCAGGAGCCTGACGATGGCGATCGGCCGGCCGGTTCGTGACACCGAGACCGATCCGTTCTACGACATGTTGTTCAACATGTTGATCGCCTTCGTCTTCTGTTTTGTCATCGCCATCCTGGCCTTCAACCCGCAGGCGCGCAAGGCGGGCGACGTGCCCGCCAAGGCCGAATTCATGGTCACCGTGTCCTGGCCCGACGGCAATCCCAACGATGTGGACACCTGGGTGACGGAGCCTGGTGGCAAGACACTGTGGTTCCGGCAGCGCGACGCCGGCATGCTGCACCTGGACCGCGACGACCGCGGCGCCAAGAACAACAGCGTGCTGGTGGACGGCACCGCCTACACCAGCGCGATCCGGCAGGAGATCGTCACGCTGCGCGGCATCGTGCCGGGCGAGTATGTGGTCAACGCCCACTACTACGACAGCGCCGACCAGCAGCCAGTGGACGTGACCGTCACCGTGGTCAAGGTCAACCCGCAAGCCGAGATCGTCTTCACCGGCACCCAGCAGATTCCGCGCAAGGGTGACGAGCGCACCCTGGTGCGCTTCACGCTCGATGCAGCGGGTCAGGTGCTGGCACTGTCCACCTCGCCCAAGACCATCGTTCAAAGAGCCGGTTTATGAAGCACCCCTTGCGCCGTTTCGCGTCCGCTCCCTCCCGGGAGGCCACACCTGCCGCCCGGCCCAGCCGGTTCTGCGTTGGGCACTTGAACAACACCCAGGCACCGCTGCCATGATTCCTGCCGTTTCATCCCAGTTGCTGCTGCTGGCCATCGTCTACGCGCTGCTGGCCTTTTTGCTGCTGATCCTGTGCCTGGGCACGCGCTGGCACTGGGGCTTGAAGGCCTCGCTGATCGTGCTGGTCAGCGCCTTCTACCTGTTCTCGACCCAGACCTTTCGCAGCCTGGCCGGCTGGCCGGCCGAGGACGAGCTGCCGCGCCAGTTCGTGCTGCTGGCGGCCGTGTTCGACGAGCCCAGCCCCGGCCGCGGACACGAGGGCGCGATCTACCTCTGGGTCCACCCGATGCAGGACAACCAGCCCCTGGCCATGCCGCGCCAGTTCCGGCTGCCGTATGAGAAAGACCTGCACCGCATCCTGGGCGACGGCATCAAGAAGGCACGCGACGGCAACACCCAGCTGGGCGAGACCGAGCCGCGCCGCGGTCAGGGTGGCCTGGCCTGGCTGCGCCCGGCGGGCAATGACAAGGTCGAGATCAAGCTGCGCGACCTGCCGCGCGCCCAGTTGCCCGAGAAATGAGCCGCCACCTTCTTCTCTGCGCACCCCTGGCGCTGCTGGCCGCCTGCAGCGGCCGCGACCTGGGCAACGAGTGGTTTCCGCTGCGCGAAGGCGACGAGCAGACCCTCGCCGTCACCTACCGCATGGACGAAGCGCGTGAACCCGAACAGTGGGTGATGCGCGTGCGTGCGCCAGCAGCGTTCCAGGACCAGCCGGTCGCGGTCCGGCACCACTCGGCCGGCGTGAGCTACTACCTGAAGGTCGACGAACAGGGCATCCGCCGCATCGCCAGCCGCACCGACATCGACGACGAACCCACGGCCGATGCCGAGCCGGTCTGGGTGCTCAAGGCACCCTACCAGGTCGGCACCGAATGGACCACCGTCACCGTGCCCTACCTGCTGCAACGCAAGAACGAGCACCCGCGCGACCTCAAGCACACCCACAAGGCCCAGATGAGCTGGCGCATCGAAGCGGTGGACGATGTGGTGAAGCTCGCTGACGGCAGTGAACACCGGCCCTGTCTGCGCGTGTTGGGCCAGGCGCGCCTGAACCTCTACACCGACCCGGTCAACGGCTTCACCGATGTGCCGCTGATCAGCCGGGAGTGGTACTGCCAGAGCAAGGGTCTGGTGAAGCTGACCCGCGAGGAAAAGGTGCCGCAGGGCTTCATGACCGGCGGCGTGCTGCACGCCGAATGGCTGCGCTGACGCCGTGGCCAGCCGGAGACCCGGGCGAGGGACCGGCGAGGCCCCTTGCCCACCGTGGACCTCACTTGAGCGAGAGGATCCAGTACACCACCTGGCGCGCGTCGCTTTCGGTGATGGCCACCGCGTTGGGCGGCATGGCCACGCCCGCGGCCTTGTTCTTCCAGTGGCTCGAATATGGGTTGGAGCCTTCGAGCACCACGCGGGTGAGGAAATCGGCAGCACCGGGCTTGCCGCGGTACTGCGCCGACACATCCTGCCAGGCCGGTCCGATGGGCAACTGTCCGCCCTTGAGGTCCTGGTGCGAGATGGTGTGGCAGGCGAAACAACCGGCGTTGGCGGCCGTTTTCTTGGCGGCGTCTTCAACCGACTGGGACTGCGCCTGTGCAGCGCCGGCCAGGGCGGCCAGGGCAACAAGCGTCCAGCAACGGGAGGTGAGCGAGAAGTTCATGGTGGCGATCCGGAAAGCTGACGGAAAGAGGGGACGGGGGCGGGCTCAGGGCTTTTGTGCAAGCACCCAGGACGACAGGGTCTTGAGATCGGGCGCGCTCAGGCTGGCATGGGGTGGCATGGGCACGCGCCCCCACTTGCCGCGCGAACCGTTGCGCACGCTCTGGCTGAGGGTGTCCACCGCGTCGGTCTGCCCGGCGTATTTGGCCGCGATGGCCTGGAACGATGGTCCGACCACTTTTTCGGCGGTGGCGTGGCATGTCATGCAGCCACTGGCCTTGAGCAGGTCCTGAATTTCCTTCTCGCTCTGGGCCATGGCCGGCGAGGCCAGGGTCAGCAGGCATGCGAGAGCAACGACGACTTTGTTCATGGTGATGGGGTGTTGGGGAGCCCCACGACCGGACAGGGCGGCCATGGGGGCTCGAAGCGTCAATCAATGCGGCTCAAAGAGGGCCTTCACTTCAGGAGCTTGAAGGTCCAGACCGAACCGCCCTGCTCCAGGAAGTTGACCTTCTTGGCCACTTCGCCACCCCACAGCGGCACGGCACCGCCCCAGCCGGAGACGACCGACACGTACTGCTCACCGCCCTGTGTCCAGGTGATGGGGGGCGCCACGATGCCGGAGCCGGTCTGGAACTGCCAGACCACCTTGCCGGTCTTGGCGTCGGCGGCCTTGAGGTAGCCCTCGGGCGTGCCCCAGAAGACCAGGTCACCCGCGGTCAGCACGCCACCCCAGAGCGGGGCCTCGTTCTTGACTTCCCAGGCCACCTTGCCGGTCTTGGGGTCGATCGCGCGCAGCGAGCCGATGTGGTCGTCGAACAGCGGCTTGATGGTGAAGCCGGCGCCCAGGTAGGCCGCGCCCTTCTTGTAGGTGATGGGCTCGTTCCAGATCTCCATGCCCCATTCGTTGGTGGGCACGTAGAACAGGCCGGTCTTGGGGCTGTAGGCCATGGGCATCTGGTTCTTGCCGCCCAGGAAGCCCGGCGCCGCGAACACCGACTTGCCCTTGGTGCCGTCGCCGCCAGGGCCGGTCGGGTCGCCGGGGCGGTTGTCGTCCACAAAGTTCGGACGGCCGGTCTTGAGGTCGATGCCGGTGGCCCAGGTGATCTTCTTCACGAAGGGGAAGGCGTTGACCAGCTTGCCGGTCTGGGCATCGTTCACGTAGAAGAAGCCGTTGCGGTCGGCCTTGGCGCCCATGCGCTTGCCGTCCATGTCGAAGGTGACGAATTCGTTCACGCCGTCGTAGTCCCAGCCGTCGTTGGGCGTGTTCTGGTAGTGCCACTTGATCTGGCCGGTCTTGACGTCGATGGCCACGGTGGAGGTGGAATACAGGTTGTCACCCTTGCGCACGTGGCTGTTCCACGGCCCCGGGTTGCCGGTGCCGAAGTAGGCCAGACCGGTCTTGGGGTCGTAGGTGCCGCCCAGCCAGGTCGCCGCGCCGCCGGTCTTCCAGGTCTCGCCCGGCCAGGTGGCGTTGGTGGTGCCGGTGATGCCGTTTTCCTTGCCGTTGAGGTAACCCATGTGGCCTTCGACCACCGGGCGCGTCCAGACCATCTTGCCGGTCTTGGGGTCGCGCGCTTCCACGCGGCCGACCACGCCGAACTCGCCGCCGGACACGCCGGTGATCAGCAGGCCTTCGGCGATCAGGGGCGCTGCGGTGTAGCTGTAGCCCGCTGCGTAGTCGTCGATCTTCTCGCGCCAGACCACGCGGCCGGTGTCCTGGTTCAGGGCCACCAGCTGGGCGTCCAGCGTGCCGAAGATGACCAGGTTGTCGTAGAGCGCAGCGCCGCGGTTGATCACGTCGCAGCAGGGCATGATGCCTTCGGGCAGGCGGTGCTCGTACTTCCACAGTTTCTTGCCGGTCTTGCTGTCCAGCGCGAAGATGCGCGAGTAGGAGCCGGTCACGAACATCTTGCCGTTGTGCACCAGCGGCTGGCTTTGCTGGCCGCGCTGCTTCTCGCCACCGAACGACATGGACCAGGCCGGCACCAGGCGGTTGATGTTGCGGGCGTTGATGCCCGTGAGCGACGAGTGGCGCTGGCCCTGCGGACCAAGGCCCCAGCTGAGCACGTCATCGGGCGACTGTGCGTCGTTGACGATCATGGCGTCGGTGACGCCCTGGGCACCCACCTGGGCGGTGGCGGCCATGACCAATAGGCTGAGTAGCGTGCGTTTCACGGTGTTGTCTCCTGCGCGTTCGTGAGGTTGATGCGGTGGTTCGTGCCGTGTGGCTGCTCGCGGTGGTGTCCCTCCAGCCAGCACGTTCACACCGCTTCAGGGGCAACTTCTGTGCCAGTGATCAGCCTAGGGTTTTCACGGACGTTTTGACCGCTTTCCCGGCGCCCGAAGGCACACCCGGGCCCCGGGCCGGGCGGTACCCGGCACAGGCGCTGTCACAGTGTTCGGAAATGTCGCAACCGGTGTCGCACCACGCTCTGCCACGGGGTGCAACACCGGCAGCGTCACAGCCCCTCAGCGGGCGCCGGACACACCGCCGAGCACGCGCTGCTCGTGCTGCGGGTACCACTGCGTGAGGCTGCGGTGCAGCTCGGCGGGCTGGGCGGCCCAGCGTGCAAAACGCTCGGGCACGGGCAGGCGCAGCACCTCGCCCAGGTCCAGCCCACGCTCGGCGCTGTCCTGCATGCGGGCGGTCAGCCACTGGAGCCAGTCGCGCGTCTGGGCAATGCCGGCGCCGCCGCTGTGCACCGGCCCGTGGCTGGGGACCACGGTGCGGAACTGCCCCGCCGCCTGCCACTGCGCCAGCGTGTCCAGGCTGGCGATCCAGCGCGCGAAATGGGCATGGGGCGTGGTCGGCACCCGCTCGGTGAACACCAGGCCGCCGGCGAACAGCACGCCGGTCGTGTGGTCGATCAGCACCAGGTCGTCGTCGGTGTGGCCTTCGAGCCGGCGCAACTCCAGCCGGTGGCCCCCGATCTGCAACACCTGCGGCAGGGTCTTGGGGTCGATCGCCTCGCGCGCGGGGGTGGACTCGGTGCCGCGCATCCAGTCACCGCACAGGCGGTACAGGTTGTCGGCGTAGGCACCGCCTTCGGCCTGCATGCCCGCCACGCTGCCGGCCAGCGCCTGGGTGGGCTTGTCGGCCCAGGCCTGGTTGCCGAAGAAATAGTCGGGGTGCAGGTTCAGTTCGATCACCCGCAGCACCGGCGCGCGCGTGATCCGCTCAATGGCGCGGCGCTGCTGATCGCCGTACAGCCGCGAAGGGCCGGTGTTGACCACCACCACACCGGCGCCGGTGTCGATGAAGCCCGTGTTGATGATGTTGCAGCCGTTTGCGCGCGTGAAGTCGGCCACCTCGCCTTCGATCACCCAGGTGCCGGGCGCGATCTGGCGCGGCTTCAGGTCGTAATCGAGCCGGGCCATGTCGGGCTTCGAGGCGAAGGGCGGTACGGCCACCGGCTGTGCCAATGCTGCGGTGGCCGCCAGCGTGAACAGAGCGGCGCCGAATAGGCGCCTCATGCCACCACCTCGGCGTCGATGCGGTTGCCGTTGTTGTCACGGCCCACCAGCCGGAACGCTGGCGGCGACTGCGGCGGCAGCTCGAAGGTGATGAGCGGGTTCTCCGACACCGGCTCGTGCAGCGCAATGCGCCACCAGGGCTGGCCACCCGGGTCCTGCAGTTCCATCTGCTCGATGTAGAAGGCCGGGATGCCCGCCACCAGCCCGGTGTCCATGGGGTGCATCACGCGCAGGCGCAGGCGGCGGCTGCCTTCAATGACGTTGTTGAAAAAGCGCGCCTGCACCTGGCCGAGGGTCCTGCTCCAGGACCCGTCGGCCCGGGTGATGCCGGGCACGGTGCAGCCACCACCGGCCGCCTGCACCCAGGTGCTGCCCACATGCCACTGGCCGTCCCGGGTCTGCACGAAGGCGCGCACCGGCGAGGCCTGTTCCATGCGGATGCGGAACGCCAGCATGGGCAGGGCGCGCAGCGGCTCAAAGTCCAGCACCTGGCGCACCGGGTTGCGGTCCACCGACACGCGGATGCGCGCCACGCCACCGCCGACGGTGTTCAACCCGCGCGCGTCCACCAGCAGCGGCACGTTCATCGCGTCGTCGGCAAAG
>Ga0172376_10007895_pt1 | contig 11238 bp, 9 predicted proteins | sample Lak35m_FD_121114 | JGI IMG/M metagenome (GOLD analysis project Ga0172376, IMG submission 121114) | Freshwater microbial communities from Kabuno Bay, South-Kivu, Congo - kab_092012_35m | ecosystem: Environmental > Aquatic > Freshwater > Lake | place: Democratic Republic of the Congo: South-Kivu...
AATCGCGATGAGGCCGCCAACACCAGCGGCGGAGCATTTGTCCCTGACAATGAAATTAAAAGCGCATTAGTATTCTTTATAAGGTTTTATGCTTTAGGAGAATACAATACAAAAACAGTTCCTTTATTATTCAAGTCAAAAATACAAGATAACTTGACTGAAGAAACGAACAATTTGATTAGATTGGCATTTTCTTCTTATAATATCGTTAATAATTTATCAACATTATTTAATGATGCAAAAAGTAAACTTCTTTCTTTTAAGACTGATGTAGCTGAATTTATTACCACTTATTTAAATTCAGATCCTAGAAAGTATGCTCTGTTATTTAATGATCAACAACTTTCTCTATTAATGTCATCTTTTCAAGATGTATATGATTCATACAACACTTTTGCTAATTCAAGCGTTGAGCAATCTCAAGTTGATCAAGTTTTTAATTCTTATATTTCTGGAATGTGCTATTCTCCAAAGGTTGTTTCTATATTGAGAAGCTTTTTTAAAGGTCAGGAATATTCATCAATTAAAGGTTATAATAAGCAAATTATGACAGTTGGAATTCCACAAGGATTATTAAAAGAATTAAATAATAAATTTAAGACAAAAGCTGAATCTTTAGGAAAGCTATCTCAGCAAAAATCAAACGATATTTTTAAAATTTTAATTTACAAGATTGATCTATTAAATGATGAAATAGTCTATTCTCCAAAAGAGTTTTTATTCGAAGTTTCAAGATTTCCTGTTAAGACTTATTCAAAAATATCTGACGTTTCAAACATGGAAATTTCTTCTGACTTTGAGACGTCATTATATAAATTGTTTTCAACAAGAGATTATTCTATATACTCAGTCAAAGATGGAGCTGAACTTTTTATAGAATCAAAACCCATTCTTAATATTGCAGAAGCATTTAAGTCTGCTGATTATTCTCAATTTCTTTCTGATGTGGAGAAATTTTCTATTTTAAAAAATCATATAGTAAGTTTTGTTTTAGAAAATTATTTGCAGATAATATCTGGAATGCAATTCAACGAATCGCCTTTTATACTTGCGGGTAATTACGAAATAAATGCTTTGTATTCGAACTTATACGAACAGAGCCAAATTCCTCAAGAAAATATTGCTAAAAACTTAGCTGTACCGAACCCAAATCCGTTCTTGCGAAGTTTAATTCATCCTAAAAAATTTGATAGAGTTTTTAATATAATTTTTGACCCGGAGTTTATTGTAGATGAAAGTAAGAGCTATAAACCGAAAATAGAAAAAATGGTTAATACTCAAAAATTAAGAAAAGTGGAACCTTATGTAGGAAAACCATATTATATTGATACTGATAAATCGTTTATAGATCCTGCTTTCAATTCATATTTTGTTAACATAGAAACCTTAAGCTTAGATTAACATTTTGTCAATAATTATTCGTGGATTTAAATGTCAAAAATATCAGCAATACCTTCAAGACTCGTATATTCTGTAGATGTTCCTGAAGTTGAAAACTTAAAATCAGAGTTTATTTACAACTATTATATTCCAGATGAATCGACGCAAGACTATAAACAAGATAAAAATGCGTTGCTTTCGATTTCAAATAAAATGAATTTATTGCCTGATGTGTTGAAAAAACCAGGTTATGAAATTGAAGGATACTTAAATTCTGTATCAAAAATTTCAGATTTAAAAAAGCTACCAAGATATGTAAAGCTCACATGGAATTCAAACAATAAATTGTCTTTGACAACTACAGAGCAGACTATTGCATTAAACGTTGCTTCAAGCCTTAAAGAAGAAGATTTACCAAAAGTTTCAAAAGAAGATCAATTTGCTAGCAGTTATTATACTTCTTTAGAATCAAATAATGGAATTTTAGTTCAAGCTATGTCTTCTTTATTTGATTCTACTTATAATTTAAAAGATAAAAATAATCAAATTGATACAGATCTTAGAAATAACTTTTCAAATGCAGAAAAAGCTAATTTAAAAGTATTTGATGAATCTAATTCAGATTTTCATGCATCTATGTCAGCTATTTCTTATCAAAAAGGTGGATTAGAATTAGAAAAGCAAGTAAAAGATTCTTATTTAGAAAAATTAAAATCTACTAAATTTCAATCTCAAATTAATAACAACTTTTTATTTGATATTCTAAAGCAAGCTTCAGGATCTCAGCATCCTAATAATAAAACGCTAAAATCATTTATAGATTATTCTTTAAAAGTTAATGGAATAGTTCCAAATTATAAATTATCAGAATCTGAGTATAAAGCATCGATACCTTATCATACTGTGTATGAATTTGGTTCTGGATATCAAGGGCATGTAGGTTCAAATCAAGATGATGAATCAACATTTAAAATAATAGGTTATGTTATTGATAAAGTAGAAGTATTTTCAGACGGAACTGTAAATAGATTTTCTCCAATAGTGATTAACGGAGGGAAAAAAAATAGCTATATAGATTTTCAAATTAGATATGGTGCTGTGTATTTTTATAGCATCAGATCTATAATGGATGTAACTTATAATGCAATCGATAATAAAAATTATAATTTTATTAGAGTTGGATCATTCGTAGCTTCAAAAGATACGACTGTAGAAGTTCAAACAATAGAACATATTGCACCTCCTCCACCTGCAGACTTTAAGTTAACGTGGGATTATGATAGATTTAATCAAAATACAGTAATTTTTGATCATGAAAACAATCGTCCTTTTCCAAACACAGGCACCAGAGGATCTTTAATGTTGTCATGGTCGTTTCCAGTGAATTCGCAAATGGATATTAAAAAGTTTCAAATTTTTAGAAGAAAAACTGTAAATGATCCATTTGAGATTATAAAGCAGTATGACTTTGATGATTCATTTTTAAAGTTTGAAAGTTTAGAAAACAACATTAATGAAAAAGTAGTTTCAAAGCATGAAGAACCCATGTTGTACTTTTTTGATGATGATTTTTATCAAAATTCAGAATACATTTATGCCTTAGCTTCAATAGATGCACATGGATTAACTTCCAATTATTCAGAACAATTTAAGATCGTGTTTAATAAATTCAACAATAAAATTGAAAAGACTTTAATTTCAATTGCCGGCGCTCCAAAACCATACCCAAACTTATATCTTGAAAAAGACTTATTTGTAGATACATTTAAAACTTCAAATAAAAATAAAATGCATGTTTATTTGCAACCTGATTGTATTAAGACAAATAACGAACCCATCTTATTTCAAAGATATGGGGAAAATAAAGAGTATAATCGGCAAAAGTATGTTATCAACATCATTAATACAGACGTTCAAAAAAGCAAACAAGTTAATATCTTTTTGCAAAAAAAGTTCACATATAGTTAAAAAAATTTACTTTGTTTATAGTTACTGTAAGATTTGTTGAGGAAATATGGGATTTCTTGATCACAGCACAAACAACATAATATTAGACGCCGTACTTACAGATAGCGGAAGACAGTTTTTATCCAAAAATGATGGATCTTTTAGCATTTTTAAATTTGCATTAGGAGATGATGAAGTAAATTATAACTTCATTAAAAAGTATGGTAGGAGCGTGGGTAGAGAAAAAATAGAAAAAAATACTCCAATCTTTGAAGCATTAACGAATCAAGCGCATGCACAAAAATATAAATTGATAAGTGTTTCGAATCCAAATTTGATAAGATTACCATCATTTGCATTATCAGGAAATGCTGCTGTTAGCGGAGACACAGTAACGATATATAATACAGGTGGTACTAAAGGATTATCTACTGGGGCATCAATCACACTAGAACAAACTATCTTAAATGAAACGCTAATAGATGTTGAATTAAGAGATCAAGTGTTTTTAATAGATGTTCCAAATTTATTCCTTAGATTAAATGATGGTAGAGTGACTCCCAATAACGTTGATAATCAACAGAGGGCTTACTATATCTTAGCAAGAACAGGAACATCTACATCTTCAGGAGGTTCTACTTTAACTTTTACTGTAGGCGTTAAGTCTTTAACTCAAACTATGTTTGATGTTTATGGGTCTGGAACTTCAAAAAATATTATTAAAACGTACGTCAGAGTGACTGGAATGCAATCAGGCACTGTAAAAGATATTTCTGTAAATATCAATCAAACAACTTGAGAATAAAGTAAAAAATGGCAACTTATAAAAATTTAGAACCATCAGATGTAAAAACAGCTAGATCTTTTTTAAGTCAGCTAATCGACGTTATTCAAGAAGACATTAGCGGGTCGTCGTCCAGAAGAAAATACCAGGTTTTCGTTACTGGTGGAATAGGACCAGGCATAACTTCTTCTTTATTTCAAACTGTTTACGATCAAGATTTTACTTTGCAAACTTCTAATCAAGTTTTTGATTGTACTATAGGGTTATTCCAAAATTCAGACATTGTTTCTTCATCTTTGGCCGGTGTTGATTCAGTTGGAAAAGAGTTGTTTCCATCATCATCAATTATGATGAGAGAAAAGATGGACAACTACAGACAATTTGCTCAATTACTTTTAGGAGATGCTAATTTTCAATTTGTTGCTCCGTATAATTCCAATGCAACAAATGATAAAATAGATGCTGCGTTTTTTATTGCATTCAAGAGATTATTTGCAAGAGATCAAATAAAAAGAGAATCTTTTGCAATGAGATTTTATCAGTCGGCTTCATTAACAAGGGTCGACAATGGATCAATTGCTGAATTCCCAAATCTTTATAGAACTTCAGAGTCAGGAATTTCAGTATATACCGACATCGGATCTTCAAACGAAAAGTTTAATGTCTTCGGAGGTCAGTTAGGAAACATAGTTGATGCAGCTGATACGTCTAGAACTGTAGGATTGTTGTTCTATGATAGAGGAATTGCATTATTTGATTTAGAAAAAATTGTATCCGGATCTCAATTTATGTCTGGAGCAATTGATGCCATGACCCCAACTGGGTTGACAATTTTAGGGGCAGCAGGAACAGAGTCAGCTAAAAAGTCAAAGTTTATACCAGATTTTATTGTATCAGGCTCAATCGATAACGTTGTTGATCATATTTGCGCAACAAGATTCAGCTCAGGATCACAAACTGCAATAACGTTTCAAAATACGACAAACATTAATAGCACATTGATTTTTTGTAGAGCCGGCGCCGACGAGTTCAATTACTCTTCAAATCCTACATTTATAGATTCGAATAATCGAATAGTCGTGATAGATCCAGGACAAGAAGATACTCAACAAACGTTTACTTTCATTACATCCGTTGGTCTTTATGATGCAAACGACAATCTTCTTGCCGTTGCTAAGATGAGTCGTCCTGTAGAAAAAAGCCCTGAAAGAGACTTGACGTTTAGGGTTAGGCTGGACTTTGCGAAAAAGAAGTCAAGAAGTTACACAAAGTAAGATCAGATTATAGTTTGATGGAACAAGTTTATAAAAATCCCATGTTCGGTAGGACCAGCGATTTACTAACAAAAGAACAAAGAGAGAGATATTCTAAAGCTGCGATACAAAGAGTTTTAAAAGGTCAATCTGGATACAAAACAGGACATTTGACCGGAACTTACCACACAAAAAAAGCAGGACTTATAAGATTCAAATCTTCTTGGGAACTTGCTGCGATGATGTGGTGGGATAAATGTGAAAACATTCGTTCATATCAATATGAACCTCAATTTTTTAATCTTTCTGATGGTAGGAGATCTATACCAGATTTTAAGATTGAATATGTAGACGGAACAACAATGTTTCTTGAAATCAAACCTTCTTCTATTCAACTGTTAACATCTGTGAAAGAGAAGTTGAGTCTGACAAGAGAATCGGTAAATTCTTTTGGTTTTAGTTATGAACTTTTGGGTGATCAAGAAATTAAATTGATGATCAAGGAATTAGGGGAAGAATTCAAAAATGAAGTCCAGCGCCATAAAGATAGGGAATAGAGTTTATTCGACTGCATCATTAGATGATGATACTTTTAATCTTGTTCTCTCCCAAAAGGGTGTCATTGATTCAGAGATAAAAAGCTTTATAGATTATGACGATCAGGTAATTCTTATTAGAGACAGCCTTCAAGAAGACCACAAGAAAGAGTTACTGTTGCATGAACTGATCCATGCATGTATAGAAGATTCAGGAGCCATTCAAGATGAAATTGTAGAAAAGTTTGTTAGGATTTTATCTCCAAGATTAATTGGAATAATCAAAGATATACCCATTTTATTTTCTGAAACTGTTTAGGGGTCATCATAATTTTATTGATGTATAATTAGCTTTAAAATTAAATGTCAATATTTAAAGTAGCACCGACGGATTTTCAAAGCATAACGGTTGAAACAAATCCTAGCAGACAATATTCTTCAAGCTCTAGCGGTATAACAGGTTCATTAAGAGTTTTTGCGAGAAAATCTTTTGTAGAAAAAGATATTGGTTTGTTTTATGATATCGGTCCTTTTGATGATTCTACTTTAGAATCAGAGTGGGAAAATATAAAAAGTAAAGTTAAAATTTCTGACTTAGATGAATTTTTTACGAAATTACAAAACACAAATCTTTCAGAAATAAAATCAAAAACTTTAGATGTTGTTAGGTTTACTCCTGCAGATGACTTTAAGAATTTTTCAAAATTTATTTCAGGATCGTCGTCTTTAAGAAATATTTCAAAAAAGTTAACCATAAAAGAAAATTTATCTAGTTATTATAAAACGACATACCCATCTGCACATTGGGCTTATTCAAATTACCATTGTCTCAATTTTTTTTCATCTTCTGAAGTACCAGATTCTTCAGTTCTTTTATACCCGAATGTAGATGATGGAAGTTCTTTATCAGGTTATTCTTCTGGTAGATATTCATTAAACGATGCATTTAGTTTTGATTTTTACATCAACCCTAGATATAAATCGCTTGATTCAACTGGACATTTTAAAGCTGGAACCATTTTTCATTTATCTTCTAGCTACGCTTTGTCTTTAGTAACTGGATCTTTAAAAGACGTCAATGGTCTTCCTACAGCGTTTAGATTACAATTGCAGCTAAGTCACAGCGCTGATATTCCACCATCATTAGCTTCAAATGGAAGTTATCCAAAAAACCTTGTTTTTTTATCCGATGATAATTGTCTTAAATGGAACAATTGGCATCATGTTGTCGTTAGATGGGGAACCAACACGGTTAATCATGGAACTGGATCTTTTAATATTGATGGTGTTGATAAAGGATTTTTCATAATTCCTTCAGGAACTATTTCTCCTTTAGCATATCCGAACAATTCGATGTCTCCAACAAATCCTGATGTTTTGTGCATTGGAAATTTTTATGAAGGCACAAATTTAGGTGATGATAGATTAAAAAGATTTTTCTTAAGACACCCTTCTTCGCAAGAAGGAACTTACACACTAGATTCAACAGTTTCTGATGAACAAGGGCCATCTAGCTTTAAGTTTGCTCATCCTCTTCAATCTGAAGTTCATGATCTTTCAATTAAAAATTTTTATGTATCAGATTTAGACATCCAATCTTCAAGTTCAACTGGAATGTCTGAATTACAAAATGTTAAGTTTTATTTGCCTCCATTTTTTACATTAGATTCTCCTGTAAGAATTGGCAGAGGAGGAAACCCAGGAGTGTTTACAACACCTTTTAGGGCTTTTGGAGGAACAACAACGACTCCATTTAACGTTTCCATGGCGTTTGGAGTAAACGGACATTATATCAATACAGAAAATTTCTTAAAAGATTTTGCATCTAATAACATACCTAGACAGTTGTCCTTAACTGGCACGATTGTTTCTGTAAATTCTAATTTAGGGAATTCTGCAAATGAAATCTTGTATAGTCAACCTTCAGTTAGAAAGAGAAATCTTTTAATTTTACCTTGTGACGATGGAAATTTTTATCCAAACTATGATGTCATAAAAACAAAAAACATCACTGTTTTAGACAAATCATATTGGGACATTTTTGGAAATACGAATTATAATGCAACGTCTTCTTTTACTTTTGATCCGAAATCTGTGTCTTATATAGATGATTTTGGGACATATTCACCTGGGTTTATAACATTAAATAACATGGTTGAAAACATGTCAGGAACTGTTATTTTTAACAGCACGGATTTAAATACGCTGATAGGATTTTCTCCTGCAGCTCCCACAGCTCCTATAGGATCTGCAGTAACGAAATGGGAAAGTGATATAACAAATACGTTAAAAACCGCATTAGGTAGTTTCTTGGCAGATAAACTATTTGTAACGCAAAGTCAAATGCCTCTATCAATTCCATTGGTAACCAAAGATTCTTCTTCTAATCAGGTCGTTTTTTTTGATATAAGCAATTTGTTCTATGGCGTCCAAATTTTGCCTGGAAGCTTCATGTTAACAGACTCTGCTATAACAGGATCGGGAGGTTCTGTGAGCATTACGATAAAAGATGATGGTAATGGAACGCTTTATCGTGCTGATTCAGAAACCCCTCATTGCACGTGGAACTCGGTTGGAACAATTTTTTATAATGAAGGAATCATAGCGATAAAGAGTCCTCATTTATATTTTTTCGGAAAAGACCAATATGAAATGTCTTTTAAAGGTGAACAAAACATACATGTTTTAAGGCTTGAGTCTATCGCACCTCAAAATTATTTAAATTCATCTTCAAATCCTACATATCGTTTTACACCTTCTACAAATCGTCCAAATGAATATGATCCTAATTTCGTTTACATAACAGGAATCAATTATCATGATGATAACTTAAATGTCGTCATGAAGACGCAACTAGCGCAACCGATCATGAAGAGACATTCTGAAAAGATACTTTTTAAAGTAAAATATGACTTCTAAAACGAAAAAGCGGAGGAAGAGAAAAAGTAGATATCATAGAGGCGTCCATGTTTCTCCAATTGCTGGTGAATGCAAGTATCGTTCAGGATGGGAATCAAAATATATGGTCTATCTAGATTCAAATCCAGATGTTGTAACATGGTCTTACGAAAAGCTTGTGATAGAATACGTTTCTAATAAGAAGTCTAAAAAGAAAAGAAAGTATTACCCAGATTTTCAAGTTGAATATAAAGATGGAAAGAAAGTCGTCATAGAGATTAAACCTTCTAGAAAGCTTCAACAATCAACTGTGATCAAAAAAATAAAGGCAGCCATAGAATGGTGCAACGATCACGACGTTGACTATAAAATATTGACGGAAATAGAATTAAAAGATATGGGTCTACTTTAACAGGATTTTACTGAGAGCTAATCCTGTTATAAGAAACATAAGTGGTTAACCTGATCCGATTGAACGATGTTAAGATAAACTCGATGTGTCAACTACTATTACTAAGTTATGAATACTTATATTCATAATGACAGAGACAACATATTTCGGATATAAGCACTGGACCTTAGAATCGCCACCAAGATGTTTTTATGTTGGAAAAGGTATTAATAATCGTCCTTTTGAAAAAAGAAGAAGAAATCATAAGTGGCATTCGGTCGTAAAAAGACATGGATACAAAGTTGAAGTTTGCGTTCAGTTTTCTTCAAATGACGATGTGTGCCGTTGGGAAGTGGAACAAATCGAATTTGAGAAAACTTATTCTGAAAATCACAATCATGACGAGACTGTTGAAGTTGGATGTAATTTTACTCGAGGCGGAGGCGGTAGCGTTGGGTTTAGACACAAAGAATCAACTAAAAAATTGATAAGTCAAAAAGCGTCTGGTCATAAAAGAGGTGCAGGAAGGCAAGTTTCTAATGAAACTAGAAAAAAGATTAGTGATTCAAAATCTGGCGTTCCTAATGCCAAGGTAAAGGAAGCTCTTCTCGGTCGTACAATGAGTCAAGAACAACGCAAAAAAATATCTGAAGGAATGAAAAAATCAAAAAAACATAAGGATGCTAACGAGTCTAGACGAAATTTGTTAAAAGGAAGATCATCTTCAAATAAAGGAAAGAAACTTACCGATGAGCATCGGCAAAAGATATCTTTAGGACTATTGGGAAATTCAAACTCTTTGGGAAAGAATTCGAACCAAAGATGTAGTTTGTGTAAGGAACGCGGCCATAAAAAAACAACTTGTGAGAAAAAAGAAAAATGATCATAGTCGGTCTAGATGTCTCAACGTCGGTCACAGGTGTATGCATCCTCGACCCCGGGATTCCGCCTGACGACCGAGGATCCCACATTCTTCACCTGGATCGCATCGAATTTAAAAAATGCAAGACCCTATGGGAAAAAGCCGACCTCACGGCCCTTGAGCTTCACAACCTCTCCAAAAAATATCCAGGAACCTATAAGGTTGTTCTTGAGGAACCCCTGATGGGATTTCGAACAGGAATGTCATCAGCCGCTACCATTACTACGCTAATGCGATTCAACGGCATCACGTCCTATATCTCGCGAGAAATATTCAAAGTCGATCCGGAGTATATCGCATCTTCCTCGGCTCGAAAGTTGTGCGGAATTAAGGTACAGAGGACGTCCGTGGCAGGAATGAGCGGAAAAGAGCAGGTTTTCAAGTACATGTCAGAGCACGACTTGAAGCACGTGAAGTGGCCCACAAAAAAGAATGGTCAACCCATCGATTCATCACGAGACATGACGGATGCCTACGTTATCGCCCGAGCCGCAACTCTATCTCCACCTTGAAAATTTATTGCTGGGTGTGTGGGTAGTTACATAGTTATTTTCATGGAAGAAAATAAAGAATTTTATGTTTATGTCGATTATCGTTTAGACACAAATTTACCTTTTTATGTGGGGAAAGGTAAAGAAGGAAGAGTCAAATTACTAAAACGTAATAAAAAACATCAATGGATAGCTAGAAATTTTGGAATGAAAAGAGAAATTGTTTGCGGTCCAATGACAAACAAAGAAGCTATGTCTGAAGAAGTTAGACTTATCGCGGAATTAAAAACTTTTTTAAAATTTGGAGGAGCTAATCTTACGGAGGGAGGAGAGGGAGTTTCTAGAATTTGGACGGATGAAGAAAAAAGTAAAATTTCTTCAAGCTGGACAGAAGAACGGCGTGGTGCCATGTCAAAAAGAATGAAAGAAAATAATCCTATGAAAAACAAAGAAGTTTCTCGCCCAGTTGTAGAAAAATTAATCCAATTTCATACAGGAAGAAAAAGGCCACCCGAAGAAATTGAAAAATGCAGACAGGCTAAGTTAGGATCAAAAAATCCTGCATATGGGAAACCTCAATCAGAAGAAGCAAAAAGAAAAAACGCTGAATCAAATAAGATTAGAGCGCTTGAAAGA
>Ga0172376_10007896_pt1 | contig 11236 bp, 10 predicted proteins | sample Lak35m_FD_121114 | JGI IMG/M metagenome (GOLD analysis project Ga0172376, IMG submission 121114) | Freshwater microbial communities from Kabuno Bay, South-Kivu, Congo - kab_092012_35m | ecosystem: Environmental > Aquatic > Freshwater > Lake | place: Democratic Republic of the Congo: South-Kivu...
ACTCCAGTGCAGCACTGACGGTAGCCCGGCCGTGGTGTCCGTCGCTGCAATCACCCGCCAGCAGGCCGCCGCCAGGGTGGCGGTGCTGGTGGGGTGGCGGTGCTGGTGGGGCAGCCCACCTGGTCTTCCACCACCCCCAGCGCCTGGCCGCTGGCGCCCCGTTCCCGGTGCAACCGCAGCATGGTGAGGGCAAAGTTCCTGCCCACCGGGCCGATCACCCAGCTGGTGCGCAGGATCACGCCCCGGCCGCTGCCGCCCAGCACCTGCTCCACGGCTTCCTCGCCGGCGGCATTGGTGAGGCCGTAAACCCCCAGGGGATCGCGGGCCTGCTCGGGCCGGTAGGGGCTGCCCTGCTGGCCGTTGAACACAAAGTCGGTGCTCAGCTGCAGCAGGCGGCCGCCGGTGTCTGCCAGGGCCTCCGCAAATGCCCGCGGCGCGCCGCCGTTCACCGCCAGGGCGAGCTCGGGCTCGCTTTCGGCTCTGTCCACGGCGGTGTAGGCACCGCCATTGAGCACCCAGTCGGGCCGGTGCTCAAGCACCGCCGCGCGGGAGGCATCGGCATCGACGAGATCGAGGGGCAGCAGGCCCCCATCAGCACAACCGTCATCACCGCTGCGGCTGGTGGCGATCAGCTCCACACCCACCGGTACCTGTTGGCGCAGAGCGTGGCCGAGCTGGCCTGCGGCGCCGGTGAGCAGGATTTTCATGGCATGCCCTCCTGGGCAGGTTTCCGTGATGCCACGGATGCAGGCCACTGCCCACAGGGCCGACACTGATGCCGGGAAGCGTCAGGTGACTTGAGCTGAAAATCCGTGACGTGATCAAGGCTTTGCAGCTGGCTGGCTGGGTGCTTGTCGCCACCCGCGGCAGCCACCGGCAGTTCAAGCATCCACAGCAGCCGAGTCGGGTTACGGTTGCTGGAAAGCCAAGTGACGACCTCGCACCCGGCACCCTCGCTGGCGTCCCCCGCAGTGGTGTAAATCCCCCGGCACACCCACCCCGGCGTAGCCGGGGTGGGCCGCGCACCTCAGGCGATCGGTTCCACGGCTGGCGAAGCAGGACCACAGCTGCCCGCTCGCTTGGTTCGGCTCCGGCAACTACTGCCCGAAGAGCCGCTGAGTCCCTGCGGCCTGTGGCTACTCCGGTCTCCGGTCTCCGGCACTCCTCCCCGTCGTTCCCCTGGATAAGGCAGCGGCTGAACAAGGCGCTGGTGCGGGCCGACCTCGGTTCAGCCCCAGGGCTGATTCAAGCTCGGCGCGAGGGCTGCGGCCGAAGCGCAGGGGTTAATCCGCTCCTGGCAGCGCCTGGGGTGCTGAGGCTCCATTCATGCTGACCGTATTGCCCCATGACCGACGAAACCGGTACTTGGAAGCGGCCCTGGGTTCAGGCCGGGGGCAGCGCGCCCAGCTTCGCCAGCCAGGCCTGCAGCCTCTCCCCCGCAAGCCGTGGTGGCACCCGCGGCAGATCGATCCAGCCCTCGCCGCGGCGCAGGGCCAGTACCGGCACCTCGAGGCCGTAGCGACCCTGCAGCCGGGGATCGCTGTCCACATCCACCACCTGCAGAGCCGGTGACGGCACCAGGGCCTGCAACCGCTGCTGCAGTCCTTCGCACAGGCAGCAGCCGCGGCGGCTGTAGAGCAGCAGATCAGCCATGGGCAGAGGCTTCAGCGACGGAGAGGCAGCAGCCAGAGGCGGCAGCCCTGCCATCCTGAAACAGCCGGCGCCCGCCTCGCACCGGGCCGGCCCTGCCCGCCGGCCACGGCGGTGGCCCAGCCTTTGCAGGCCCCCCCCTTGCAGCAGGGATGATTCAAACTCGGCGCGAGAGCTGCGGCCGCAGCGCAGGGGGACAACCCGCTGCTTGCAACGCCTGCGGTGCTGAAGCCCACCCGTGGTGCCCGTGTCACGCACGACTGACGAAACCGGCACTTTGAAGCGGCCCTGTGCAGGTACCCTCCAGGGCTGATTCAAACTCGGCCCGTGGGCTGTGGCTGAAGCGCAGGGGTCGACCCGCTCCTGGCAACGCCTGGGGTACTGAGGCCGCATTCCCGCTGCCCGTATCGCGCACGACTGGCGCAACCGGCACTTTGAAGCGGCCCTGTGCAGGTACCACCCATGCAGGGACCCCCCTTAAAGAGACATCGCCCTTGCGGCGGTCTGTCATCGCGGCGGTCTGCCCTTGGGCGGTTGGACATTGCGGCGGTCGGGCCGGCCATGGCAGCGGCGACCTGGATTCAATCGGGCACCGGATCGCAGCCGCAGGGGGTGAAGGGGTGACAGCGACTGATCCGCCGCAGGGTGAGCCAACCACCGCGCCAGGGGCCATGGCGTTGGATCGCCTCCAGGCCATAGGCGCTGCAGCTGGGGATGAAGCGGCAGCGGGGCCCCAGCAGGGGCGAGAGCCAGCGGCGGTAGAGGCCGATCCCCGCCAGCAGCAGCTGGGCCAGCGCCCCATTCAGCCGGGCGAGCTGACTGCGCAGGCTGCGGTTTAAGATCGTCGATCGGCCGTCCACGGTCGTGCCCTGGCTGGATCCCCCAGCATGGCGCATGGCTTTTGTGGCCGCGGTCGGGCGCCGCCTGCGGCGTTGTTCCTGTTCTCTGCCTGCACGCCCCTATGTCCCGCTACCGCGGCCCTCGCCTGAGGATTACGCGGCGCTTGGGAGACCTCCCCGGTCTCACCCGTAAGGCCGCCAAGCGGTCTTATCCCCCCGGTCAGCACGGCCAAGCCCGTCGCAAGCGCTCCGAATACGCGATCCGTCTGGAAGAAAAGCAGAAACTGCGTTTCAACTACGGCATTTCCGAACGTCAGCTGGTTCGTTACGTCAAGAAAGCCCGTGCTCAGGAGGGCTCCACCGGCACCAACCTGTTGCGCCTGCTCGAGAATCGGCTCGACAATGTCTGCTTCCGGCTCGGCTTCGGGCCCACGGTGCCCGGTGCCCGCCAGCTGGTCAATCACGGGCACGTCACCGTGAATGGGCGGGTGGTCGACATCCCCAGCTATCAGTGCCGCGCCGGCGATGTGGTGGCGATCCGCGAACGCAAGGCATCCCGCAAGCTCGCCGAGGGCAACCTGGAGTTTCCGGGTCTTGCCAACGTGCCTCCGCATCTGGAGTTTGACAAGGCCAAGATGAGTGCCAAGGTGCTCGGCCGGATCGAGCGTGAGTGGGTGGCGCTCGAGATCAACGAACTGCTGGTGGTGGAGTTCTACAGCCGCAAGGTGTGATCAAACGGCTGGGATCGGATGGCCGTGATCAAACAGCTGGGATCGAACAGCTGTGAGGATGGTCGTGATCAAGCGGCTGTGATGGCAGGGTGGCGATCAGCCACCGCGCGACAGCGCGACCGCACGACCGCACGACCATCGGCCACGCGATCACCGGTCGAGCGATCACTGGCTTTTCTGCCACCAGCCTGGCCCTGCAGCCACCGTGCTGCGGGGCCGCTTCCAAGCGAGGTGGCGGGCAGGACCGCTTCAACGTGCCGGTTTCGTCAGTCGTGCGCGACACGGGCCCGATGAGTGGGCTGCAGAGCCCCAGACGCTGCCAGGAGCGGGTTGCCTCCCTGTGCTGCGGTCGCAGCCCGCGCGCCGAGTTTGAATCAGCCCTGGGGTGGCGGGGGTTCAGGGCTGAACAGCAACCGCTCAGCAGCGCCCCTGGCTGTCGGGAAGGCTGGAGAGCAGGCCGCGGCGACGCAGCTCGCGCCGGAACTCGGCGGCCAGCCCATTGCCCTCGCTGGGCCAGGCCCGTCGCAGCTGATTGAACAGCATCATCAACCGCAGCGCGATCGTGACACAGACGAGCAACTGCAGACAGATCCTCAGCACGGTACCGAAAGTCGCAGCAGACAGCTGGAGGTGATGGCACTCTAGGGACGCTGCGCCGATTCGCCCGGTCCAGCGGCGAGGCCGCCCCGAGGTCACCAAGCCTGCTGCTGCTGCCCCCACGCCTGATCGCTGCCACAGCACCTGCCGCTGCCACCGCCTGTCGCCAGCACCGCCTGCCATCACCACAGCCTGCCGTCACCACAGCCGCTGTTGCGCCTGGCCCGCCGTTCGCCGCTTCCCGTTCCTCTCAAGCCATGGCCGATCCCCTGCCCGCCCTGAGCACGGCCGATCTGGAGATCCTGCAGACGGCGCTGGATCCGTTGCTGGATGGCTTCGGAAACGGTGACTCCTGCCTGGATGATGCCCGCGCCTTTCTGGATCGCCTCGGGCAGGCCGGCTGCGGCAGCGAGGCGCTGCATCAATGGCTGCAGAGCTGGCAGGCCCACGGCGGCAACCGAGCCACCCTGCGGCTGATGGTGACCACCCTGCTGGCGGAACGCCTGGAGCTGGAGCGCCAGGAGCAGCAGCCCACCTGACGCCCACACCAGCCCGCAGCATCCTCTTGCCTACGATCCCAGCGGCAACGCCAGGGCGCCATGCACAGGCCGGAGGGCAGCAGCGAACCGCAGGCGGGTGATCGAGCCGGCGCCGCAGTGCCGCTGGAGCCGTTGCGGGATCCGGCCGAGCTGTTTGGGCTCCAGGGCCGGCGGGCGGTGGTGACCGGCGCCTCCAGCGGCATCGGCCGGCGGGCTGCCCTGGTGCTGGCCATGGCCGGAGCGCAGGTGCTCACGGTGGCGCGGCGCGGCGAACGCCTGCAGGCGCTGGCGGCGCAGCACCCGCAACTGGCGCAGCGGTTGCTGCCGTTGCCGCTCGATCTCAGCCGCGCCGGAGCCGCTGAGCAGCTGGCCGAACGGGCGCTGCAGCAGCTGGGCGGCTGCGACATCCTCGTCGCCGCCGCCGCTGTGCCGGGTCGGATGGCCAGTGCTGCGCTGCAGAGCGACCGGTTCAACCAGGTGCTGCAGCTGAATGTGACCCTGCAGGCCGAGCTGGCCGCCCGCCTGTTCCCCGCCCTGCGGGCCTCGGGGGCGGGCCGGGTGATCCATGTGGCCTCGATCTACGGGTTGCGCGGCCAGGAGGCCGGCGAGCTGGCCCCCTATGTGGCCAGCAAACATGCCCTGGTGGGTCTGACCCGCAGCCAGGCGATTGAATGGGCGGCCGAGGGCATCACCGTCAATGCCCTGGCACCGGGGCATTTCCCCACCGAGATGACCGCAGCCCTGCTCGCCGATGCCAGCATCGCCGCACGCCTGCGGCAGCGCTATCCGATCGGCCGTTTCGGCCGCCTGGAGGAACTCGACACGGCGTTGCTGTTTCTGGCCTCGCCGGCCAGTTCGTTCGTGACCGGCATCGTGTTGCCGGTGGATGGCGGCTGGACGAGCCGCTGAACCACGGCGCTCCCGTTCAGGCCGAGACGATTGGCTGGCTCGTGCGGGGTGCGGCGCCGCCGCTGATCGGAAGCGCCGCTGTTCCGGGCTGCAACGGCTCGCCAGGCTGGGGATCGGCAGGCGCGAGCAGGTGATGGATCAGAGCCCTCGAGAGCAGAACCCTCCAGCTCAGAACTGTCGCGATCCGCAGCGTGGAGAGCCGTGCCGTGGAGAGCCAGGCGATCGGGTTCGGCAGGATGGCGGCTGGCTGTGGCGGGATCGGCGCCACGCCGGTGCGCTGCTGGCCGAGCTGCTGGCGCCCGAGGTGCATCACCACCAGGACACCACCGTGGTGGGTATTCCCCCCGGCGGATTGGAAGTGGCGGCAGCGTTGGCCTCGGTGCTGCAGCTGCCGCTGAGCTGCTGGTCGGTGCAGCGGGTGCGGCTGCCGGGTCGGCCGGGGCCGACGCTCGGGGCGATCGCCCCCGGCCATGTGCACAACCTCGATGAGGAGCTGCTGCAGCGGCTGGGATTCGATGCCGAGGCACGCCATCAATTGCTGCATGATCACGAGCATCGGATGCAGTTGGACCAGGACCGGTTCGGGGATCCGGAGCCCCGTGAACTCAGCCATCGACGCCTGATCCTGGTGGATGAGGGAGTGCGTACCGGCCGGGTGATGGAGGCAGCGCTGCAATCCCTGCGTTCGCTCTATCCGACGACGATCACGGTGGCGGTGCCGGTGGGTGCCCGCTCGGCTCTGGACCAGCTGGAAGCGCAGGCGGATCGGCTGCTGGTGCTGCATCCCGTGGAGCAGCTGCCGCAGATCGCCGATTGGTTTGCCGATCTGCCATCCCTGCACGAAGGTGATCTGATCGCCCTGCTGCGCGCCGCCTGAATCGAGACCGGGATTGTTCATGGGCATCACGAACAATGGCTGCCGTCGTGCTGCACGGGCCAGAGATGGCCATGCGCGCAAGATCAGGGCTGATTCAAACTCGGCGCGAGGGCTGTGGCCGAGGCGCAGGGGGGCAACCCGCTCCTGGCAGCGCCTGGGCTGCTGATGCTCACCCATGGTGCCAGTGTCCCGCACGACTGGCGAAACCGGCACCTGGAAGCGGCCATGCGCACAACAGCTCTTGTGCGGCCAGGGACCATGCTCAGAACACCTCGGAGCAGTAGAGACCGATGACGTAGGTGATCAGCACCTCGGCATCCATCAGGCTGAGCCCATCGGTGCGGGCGAGGGCGGCGATCGCCGCCTGGGACATCGCCGATTGGCCCTCGCTGTTGAGCTTGCGGAAGCGAGCGCACATCTGCCGCGCCAGATCAGAGTTCTGCTTGACCGAATCCAGCAGCGGCGAAGCCGATACCGCCGCCTGCGGCGGCAGTGGTGCCAGGGCCAGCAGCAGCGCCCCCAGGATCATCGGGACGCCACAGGATCGCAGCACAGCTGAACGGATGGAAAGACGGGTCATGGAAGCCCTCCAGGGCCACTTCCATTTCAGAAGGCCTCGCCGCCTGCGGGGGGGCGGTCAGGGTCAGTTGCGCGAGCGACCGGCGCCGGTCTCCGATCGCTCGGGCCCGCAAACAGGGTGGCCCGAGGGCGGTATGAACATTCCGCCGCAGGGCTGCATCCTGTGTGCAGTTTCCGGCCTCGACAGCGCTCGATCCTGCGGCAGCACGTTGTTCAACCGCCATGCTGAGCGGATCCTGCGCCTTTGAGGCGACCCTGGGCCCTGCCGCGGCCCGGTGCTCAGATCCCGCAGGCTCAGCTGATCCAGCCGGCCTGGCGATCGCTCCAGCCCAGGCCCAGTCGGCGGAGTCGACCCATGGGTGGAAGCCTGACCCAGCCAGGGCTGATTCAAACTCGGCGCAAGGGCTGCGGCCGACGCGCAGGGGCCAATCCGCTCCTTGCCGCGGCTGGGATGCTGATGCCCTCGCATGGTGTCCGTGTCGCGCATGACTGGCGAAACCGGCACGTGGCAGTGGCCCTGGGACTCGACCCATGGGCGGGAGCCTGACCCGGCCCTGGTCCTGCCTCAGCCCTGCCGCTGCCGGGCCGGAACCATCAGCGCCATTCAGGGGAGGAGAGCGGGGGCCTGCAGGCTCACATCCCCTGTGATCAGGTTGCGCACCGCCTCCGCCAGCACCAGCGGCCGGCCGCTGTCCGGACCTGTGGGCTCGACGCGGCGCAGCCGCACCCGCACCTGGCCGGTGGGGCTGCTGCGACCACCGGCGCGCAGGTTGCTGGCCACCTGCAGGGCCGTGGGACCCCAGGCCTCCCGGGGCAGATCGGCACGGGCCTGAGCGATCACCAGATCCCCGCCGCTGTCAAACACCACCGGCGCCACCACAGCCCCGCTGATCGTCACCCGTGGGCTGTAGCTGATCGCGAACGCCAGGCACGACAGGGACAACAATGCCGTGAAGCTGGTCACCCCCACCAGCCGGAAGCGAATCCCCCAGCGGCGCAGGAACGCCGCCGCCGTGAGCAGCGCCAGCAGCCCGCTGGCGGCTCCCAGCCACTGGCCGGCCTGAAAGAGGAGCGGATCGGCTGACATCGACACAGGGGCAACGGAGACAGTCCGTATATTGCGATGGAAGCGATTGGGAGGCGGAGGGGCGGATGACTGGGCTGCCCCGGCCTCGCCTCCCCAGCCTGTCCCCTCCCCTGCGGATCGCCGCCGCCGGCAGCGTCGCCGCGGCCCTGGCCGCCACCGGCCTCTGGTGGCTGGGCAACCAGCTGCTGCCGCCGCTGATCGCCACCGCCAGGGCACAACTCGAGCAGCAGCTCGGCCTGCTGATGGGCCACCGCCTGCAGCTGGGCCCCCTGCGCCACCTGGGACTCGATGGGCTGACCGTCGGCCCCAGTCGTCTGTTGCCCGCTGCGCAGGATCGCTCCAGCGTGCAGGCGCAGGCGCTGCGGCTGAGCCTCGACCCGCTCGCCAGCCTGCAGCGCCGGGTCCCGGTGCTGGAGCTGCGCCTGATCGGCGCCCGCGCTGACCTGCATCGCAATGCCTCCGGCCAGTTCTGGGTCCTGGGTTCTGTGCCTGCCGGCGGCGAACCAGCGCGGCTGGAGCTGCGCATCGGCGTGCAGCGCAGCGGCCTGGTGCTGCTGCACCACCCCGGCTCCCGGCAACCGGCGCAGCGGCTGCAGATCAGCGGCCAGGTGACGATCGTGCCCCATCAGCAGAGCCTGCGCGGCCGTCTGCACCTGTCGCTGCCGCAGACTCCCGGCTCGCTGCGGCTGGGGATCACCGGCCAGCTGCAGCATTCCCGCTGGCAGCTGCAGCTGCAGCCACTCGCTCTCTCGCTGGCTGCGCTGCAGCAGTCGCTGCCCGCACGCAGCCGGCTGGCGGGCCGGCTTGACGGTGATCTGCGCCTCGATCTCAGCCCGGAACGGCTGCGCTGCCACGGTGCGCTGCAACTGCGCCAGCTGCGCTGGTGGCAACCCGGGCTGCCGGCGGCGCTCGCAGCCGACCATCTGCCGCTCCGCTGCCGAGGCACCCAGCTGCAGCTGCCCGCCAGCCCCTGGCGGCTGGCGGGCTGGCGAGGCCGGCTGGCGGCTGAGCTGGACCTGAATCAGCGCCTGAAGCTGCGTCTCTGGGCCCAGCCACCGGCGACCCCGGTGTTCGGCGGCGGCTCGATTCAGGCGCAGCTGCAGGGCCTCTGGCGAGCCGATGGCCTGCGCCAGGGCCAGCTCGAACTCTGGAGCGGTGCCTCGCGCCTGGTGGCCGCAGGTCAGTTCGCCGCCCGCAGCGATCTGACGGGCTGGTGGCGGCTCGATCCCCGCGATCTGCCGGCCGGCCGCCAGCTGCCGGCCTGGTTGCAGCAGCAACCGATCGGCGGACGTTTCCGCCTGCAGGGCCCCCTCGGCAGCCCCCAGCTGGCGATCACGACCCAGCTGAGCGGTCGCGATCCGCACCTCGGCGCCTGGCGGGCCTCCCTGCACTGGCATCGCGGCCTGCTGCGCCTGGAGCGCTTCGCGGCACCGCATCTGCAGGCGCGGGCCGAACTGCCGCTGGCGCTGCGGCCTGGCGGCGGCCTGCACAGCGGAGCCCTGAATGCCTGGATCGACCTGCGCGCCTTTCCCCTGATGCGGCTGGACGCATGGGTGGGGACGCGACTGCAGGGGCAGTTGGATGCCCGCGGCTGGTTGCGCGGTTCGCTGCAGGCCCCGGCGACGGATCTGCAGCTGGCGCTGCACTCCCCCGCGGCCGGCCCTCTGCGGTTGCGTGAATCCTGGCGTGGCCGGCTGCAGGGCGATGGCCAGACGGCCCGGCTGGCGCTGAACCCGATGACGCCCGGCCTGCCCGGTCTGCTGCAGGCCCGGCTGGACCGGCGCTGGATCCCCACCCGGGTGTAGCTGCAGCGCCGCGGCGGCCAGCTGCAGCTGGTGGGAGATCCCCGCCGCTACCACTGGCGGGCCGATGCCCTGCCGCTGCAGGGTCTTGAGCTGCAGACCGGCCGGGACCGGCCGCCCCAGCCGCTGGCGGGTCGATTCAGTGGGGCGGGACAACTGGAATTGCAGCCGCTGGCCTTCGCGGGCCAGCTGGTTGTGGACGAACCGGTTCTGTTTGCGCTCGCCACCCGCCAGCTGCGCGGCTCGCTGCACTACCGCGAGCGCCAGTACCGGCTGCTGGGTCGTGTGCAGCCGCTCTCCCAGGGCACGATCGGCCTCGATCTGAGCGGTCGCTGGGCCGGTCCGTTCCGGGCTCGCCTGCAGGCCCGGGGCCTCTCCTCGGCCTGGTTTCACCAGCTGGGCCTGGTCTGGGATCGCTGGCGGGGCGCCGCGCCCCGACAACCGGGCCGGGCGAGTGATCTGGGCCGGTCGGCGATCGCAAGCCTCGGCTTCTCCCTGCAGGACCAGCTGGCGCTGCTGCAGACGATGCGCACGCAGCTGCTGCAATGGGAGGAACAGCAACGCCAGCTGCGTCGCGCCGAGCTGCTGCGACGGCTGCAGCTGCGGGTGGATGCCGATCTAGCGATTCAGGGCCCCGATCTGCGCCGTGCCCGCGCCGAACTCACGGCCCGGGGTCACCTCTGGTTTGATCAGACCGATCGGGATGTGGCCCTGGCGCGGGATCCGTTCTCGGTGCGTCTGCAGGGCCCGCTGCTGGCCGGGGAGGGTGGCTTCGCGATCAGCGGCCTCAGCCTGGCCCTGCTCTCGCTGCTCACCCCCGTACCCGAGACCCTGCGGGGCTTGCTGGCACTGCAGGGCCGCTACCGGCTGGGGGGCGGCCCGCCGCAGCTGGCGATCGAGCTGGCGCTGGAGCAGACGGCCCTGGCCGGCCGGGGCCTGCGCCTGGAACGGGGGCAGCTGGCGCTGCGCCCGGAGGGATTGTCGCTGGATCTGGCCCTGCGGGCGGAGGGGAGCAGCAGCAGCGTCGATCTGTCCGGACTGCTGCCGCTGCGCAGCGACAGCCAGGATCTGCAGCTGCGGCTGGCCAGCCGCGGCGATGGCCTGCGCTTCCTCACCGATCTGACCGGTCCGGCGATCCAGTGGCGCGGCGGCAGTGTCGATCTGCGCCTGCTGGTGCGCGGCAGCCTGGTGGATCCGATCGCCAACGGCTTCCTGCGCATCCGTGACGGCGACTACGGCGTGGTCGGCCAGGTGATGCAGGACGTCGAGGCCACGATGGTGTTCGATTTCCAGCAGCTGCTGGTGCAGGAGCTGCGGGCCCGGGTCGGCGCGGCGGGACGGATCCGCGCCGAGGGGCGGCTGGGCCTGGTGCGGCCCCTGGCCGCTGAACCCAGCCTGACGTTGCAGCTCGACAGGGTGCCGTTCGCCCTGGAACGGATCCGTGCCCGGGCCGATGGCCAGCTGCGGCTGGGCGGCAGCCTGGCGGGGCCGGAACTGAGCGGTTCGCTGGCGATCAGCCGCGGCACGATCAATGCCCAGCCCGGGGAGCTGGCGCGCCTGGACACCGGCCCGGCCAGCGCCGCCAGCGCCGCCAGCGCCGCCACGCCGGTCGCCACACCAACCACA
>Ga0172376_10007898_pt1 | contig 11235 bp, 8 predicted proteins | sample Lak35m_FD_121114 | JGI IMG/M metagenome (GOLD analysis project Ga0172376, IMG submission 121114) | Freshwater microbial communities from Kabuno Bay, South-Kivu, Congo - kab_092012_35m | ecosystem: Environmental > Aquatic > Freshwater > Lake | place: Democratic Republic of the Congo: South-Kivu...
GCAGCAGCATTCGCTGATGAGGATGCGGTTTTGCGATCACAAGATGCCCCCGCGAAAAGTGCCGATCTCAATTCAGAATTCGACAAGCTCCTCAAACTCAAAGACCAAGAGAGCCCGGCAGCGAACGAGGAACCTGTGAAAGAAGAACGAAAGGCTGATCCGAACATCCCGATCTTGATCACCATTCGAGATGGCAATCTCGTGATCATGTCCGAAGACGAAGTCGCGCTTGATCAATTGGAAGACGTCATCGCTTCCGTTTCACGAGCACTCCCGCCGAAGACCGAATGGACTGTCTTCTATTTGCGATCTGCAGATGCACTCGAATCCGCCACGGTGCTCGAACGTCTCTTCCCGACGAGCAGCGTTTCGACCTCAGGGGGATCGTCCAGTGGAATGCTCGGTGAGCTGACCTCGGGCATTTCGTCAATGGGGCGAGGCTTGATGGATTTGACGGGGCTTAACTCCATCAGCAATGGGCCACAAACGCTCCGGATTATCCCAGATACGCGCACCAATTCACTCTTTGTCAGCGGTCCACTCCATTTGGTGGATGAAGTCGAAGAGATGCTGCGAATTCTCGATACTTCCGAGACTCCCGAGCAGCTCAGCAAACGAACTCCGCGATACATCGAAGTCAAGCATGCCGAATTGGCGGAAGTCGCCGAGATCGTGCGCGACATCTTTCGGGAAGAAATCGAAGGTGAACGTGGCGGTGGGGCTCAGGCCAATCCGCTCGCGGCGCTCATGGGCCAAGGCGGCGGCGGCGGACGTGGTGGGCGCAGCGGCGGCGGTGGAGCTCAAACTGTGAAAATGACTATCGGTATCGACGCACGTTCGAATCGACTGGTCGTCGCGTCCAGCGAACCACTCTTCAAGCAAGTCGATGCCATGGTCTCGCAACTCGATCAAGCCGCGCTCGACTCCAAGCGAACAGTGCGTGTGGTTTCACTGGAGCACATGAAGACCAGCCAACTCAAGACGGCACTGGGCGCAGTGATGCCCAAGGTGAAAGTATCATCGAGCCGAAGCAGTTCGAGTGGCGGTGGAGAGAGCCGGCCTTCCCAGCAGCCGAGTCAAGATGACATTCGCAATCTGATGCAGATGCAGCAGCAAATGCAGTCTGGTGGAGGTCGTGGAGGATCAGGCGGAGGATTCCCCGGAGGAGGTTTCCCTGGGGGTGGGTTCCCCGGCGGGGGACGCGGTCGATAGCTGTGAGCCCATTTCCATTGACTGTGAGCCCATTTCCATTGAGATGTGCAACCAAAACCAATTCATTCCCTGTCTGCTGTGCTCAGACTCCGGGCTCCATAACCCCAACTCCACGCGCCGCATCTCAATCGGACTCGGTTTTTGCACATTGCCGAGTCTCGATCGGCTTTTCACTTCAACTGGCACCACACTCACATGGATATCGGCGAAGTCCTTCTCAGACGCGGCTTAATTTCTCGCGAACAATGCGAGCAAGCGCGTCGCCAGTTGAATGGCAAGCGACTCGATCAAGCGGTCGTCGAACTCGGCTTCGTGACAGAAGAGGACGCGCTCAAAGCATTTGCTGACGAACTCGGCATGCAGTTCGTCGACCTCAAAGAGGAAAAAGGCAATCGTGAATTGCTCGACCTCTTTCCGACGTCCTCCATTTTCCGACACACGGTGCTGCCGCTTAACCGCACCAATGGCCGTGTCACTGTTGCGATCAGTGATCCCTTTGATCTCGAAGCCTTAGACGAACTTAGTTCGCTGACGGGACTGCGCCTCGATCCGGTGTTGGCGCGTAAAGCCGACCTCGATCGTCTGATCAAGCAAAGTCTCGGCGTTGGCGGCGACACGATCACCGAACTCGTCAAACAAAAGACCGATGACGACGACGCCTATTTGGCGGAAGCCGCCAGAGCCGACGGCGAATTGGCCGAAATGGCACAACAAGCGTCCGTTATTCGGCTCGTGAATCAGTTTCTGCTGGAAGCGCTCGAACAAAAATCGAGCGACGTGCATATCGAACCCGGCGAACGCGGTCTCACCATTCGATATCGCGTCGATGGCATGCTCCGCTTGCAGCCTGTACCTCAAGAAATTCATCAATTCTATGCGGCGATTGTGACGCGACTGAAAATCATGTCGCGGCTCAACATTGCCGAGAAACGGCTGCCTCAAGATGGTCGCATCGAGCTGAGGGTCGCTGGCCGAGATATCGACGTCCGCGTCTCGATCATCCCGATGTTGCACGGTGAAGGCATCGTGCTGCGTTTGCTCGACAAAGGGCGCATGGTCTTCAACCTCTCGGGAATGGGCATGCCCAAGCAGATCTACGATGAGTTCCAAGAGCTCATCAAGCTGCCGCACGGTATTCTGCTCGTCACGGGACCGACGGGAAGCGGTAAGACCACAACGCTGTATAGTGCTCTGGCTGAAATCCGTGACCCCACCCTGAAAATCATCACCGTCGAAGATCCGGTTGAGTATCAGCTTGAAGGCATCAGTCAGATTCAGGTGCATAGCCGCATTGGGCTGACATTCGCAGCCGGACTGCGAGCGATCCTGCGTCACGACCCAGACGTCATCCTCATCGGTGAAATTCGCGACAAGGAAACGGCAGAAGTCGCCGTGCAGTCGTCTCTCACTGGGCACCTCGTGTTTAGCACGTTGCACACCAACGATGCTGCGTCGTCGTTCACTCGACTCGTCGATATGGGTGTCGAACCATTCTTGGTCGCGAGTACGGTGGAATCCATCATGGCTCAACGACTGGTGCGGCGTCTGTGCAAGGCTTGCAAGCAGCTTTACACGCCAAGCCCCGAGGAGCTGCCGAAGGACTTCCCCAAGGCTGACCTGAGTCAGGTCTGTCGACCGGTGGGATGTCGGGAGTGCGGTGAGACTGGATACTCCGGCCGAATTGGTGTGTTTGAGCTACTCCATTCTGACGAACGCATTCGCGAATTGTGTGTTGAACGAGCAAGCTCAACACGCATCCGTGCCCACGGCATCGAGCATGGCATGCTCACGCTGAGGCAGTCTGGTTGGATCCGCGTTCTCGATGGCACGACGAGTATTGAAGACGTCGTCCGCATCACGAAGGGTGATGTGATTTAGTCGTTCTTGTTTGGTGTTTCGTTTCGACTGTGGTCGAGTAACGACCTTTTCTTATTGGCTTTCGAATGCCCGATTTTCAGTACGTTGCCAAATCGCTGAGTGGTGAGCAGGTCACGGGCTTGTTGTCTGCGGATAACGAGTCAGCGGCGGCGTCAACGCTCGCGCTGCGCCAACTGTTTCCTCTGAAGATCGAACTAGCCGAAGCAGCGAAGAAACAAGAACGGTTCCGAGGACGGCGCGTCGGCAATCGCGAACTTGCGCAGTTCTACTCGCAACTCGCTGACCTGCTGCGATCAGGCGTGCCATTGCTGAGATCGCTCGAACTTCTGGAACGGCAGTCTCGGAATCAATCGTTGAAGTTGGTGCTGGCGGATGTACGCGGCGAAGTTGCTGACGGAACGCGATTGTCAGAAGCCATGCGACACCACCCTCGTTGCTTCAGTGATTTGACCATCAGCATGATCCGCGCCGGCGAAGAAGGCAGCTTCATGGAAGATGTGCTGAAGCGCATCGCCACCTTTACCGAGCATCAAGAAGACATGAAAAGTCGCGTGCTCGGAGCGATGACATACCCGCTCTTCCTCATGCTGGCGGGTACAACCGTTGTCACGGCGCTCATGGTTTGGTTCGTGCCGAAGTTCGAACCAGTCTTTCAGAAATTTGAAGACAAGGGTGGCTTACCGTGGGTCACGGAAGCAGTGGTCGGCATCAGCCACTTTATCGGCAGCTATGGCCTTGTCTTAATCGCACTGACCGGGGTGACAGTTGGCGTTATGGGATGGTACGGCATCAGCGAAGAAGGACGTCTCGCGTTCGATAAAGTCCGACTGCAAACACCGCTCGTTGGTCGCATCTATCGGACGTTGGCGATCGCTCGCTTCTGTCGCATCCTCGGAACGCTGTTGAAAAACGGTGTACCGATCTTGAATTCGCTCCGCATTGGCAAAGATGCCATGGGCAATCGCGTGTTGTCTTCGGCCATCTCACGAGCCAGCGAAAACGTATCGGCTGGTAAGACGCTTGCTCAGCCATTACGCGCCTGTGGCGAATTTCCCGAAGAGACCGTCGAGATGATCGCGGTTGCGGAAGAAGCCAATAATCTCGAACAAGTGTTGGTCGACATCGCGGATAGCATGGAGGCCCGTACGTCGCGAAACTTGGAATTGTTCGTCCGCATGATCGAGCCGATCATGCTGGTGCTCATGGGTGGCATCGTGATGTTCGTGATGGCAGGCCTTTTACTACCGATCTTGCAGTCATCCTCGATCATGTGAGCCAACGCGCACTGCGTACTGGCAATTTGGAATTCGCGTCATTGCAGTCACAATCCCGCCTCGAATCCCCTACCTCAGGAGTTAGTTCTCATGCGTCGCATTCATCATCCTTCTCGTTTGTTGTCGCTACGACTTCGCCGGGCGGCTTTCACGCTGCTCGAAATGTTGATCGTGTTGGCGATCATCGGCTTAATCGCCGCATTGGCCGTGCCGCAGTTGCTGGGCCGGCAGCAAGACGCCCAAATCAAGGCGTCCCAAGCGAAGATCAAAGGCTTTGAAGATGCCATCAAGTATTTCGCAGTCGATCACGATGGCGAGTACCCTCAAGGGGGAGCCGACACCGTGGTCGGCATCCTGATCAACCCCGGCACCGATAAGAACGGTCGTGCGCTGAAGCCCTATGTCGAAGACGTACCGAGCGATGCGTGGGGCAATCCTCTGCAATACGAGTATCCGCCGAGCGGAAATCGGGCGACTCCCGGTGGCAAACCGGCCATCTGGTCACTCGGCCCTGATAAGCAAGACGGTACTGATGACGACATTACGAATTGGAATCAGAAGCTCTAGCAGCCCGTTGAAAAACACGTGGAGCACGATTTGATCGTGCTCACAACTTTGTGAATTCGGGCACGTTGAAAACGTACCCCACGAAACTTCATAGGCTGTGGCAGCGGGTTCTCTGCAAGAACGCCTGCCGATTGGAAAGCTCACGATGAAAGCCACACGCCACTTCTCGGGGAACGACATCACGATGTCGCCCCGAAAGCGCGCGCTGCAAAGTGGCTTCACGCTCTTCGAGATGCTGATTGCCATCAGCATTATCGTGATCATCACCTCAATCGGCTGGTCGCCCGTCATGCGCTTGCATCAAGAGTACCGCGTCAAGGCGGCGGCTGAAGAAGTGCGACAAATGGCAGCGGGCACTCGGATATTAGCGCTTGACCAGGACATCGTTTTTCAATTTCGCTTTGAGCCCGGTGGTCGCAAATACATGCGTGTGCCTTACGAAAGCACCGCTGGCGCAGCCGCAACTTCAAAGCAACCCGTGACCGCAAACGGCCAATCGAGTGGCGAACTACCTGCGGGCACTTATTTCGAGTCGGTCACTGCAGGGGCCTCCGAAGCGGTGAATTCGGAAGCACTCGCCAACTTGCCAAGCGAGTTCACGCAGACATCCTGGTCCGCTCCCATTTTGTTCTATTCCGATGGAACAGCGACTAATGCTGAGTTCAACATTGTCGACGAAACATCAACAACTCGCCGCATACGAGTGCGCGACATCACTGGTGGCGTAACGGTGACAACAACCAACTAACGAAACTTGCCAGGCCGAGGCTAGGCACCATGCGATCCAACTGTCTCCGTCAGCAAACCCAACCACGAGCGGAAGTCACTCGTTCGGGAATTTCGTTGATGGAGGTTGTGATCGCTCTCGGCATTTTCATCGGCTCTCTCGCGGCACTCAGTCAGCTATCGAACAATGGCATGTCAGCGGCGGTGCAATCTCGACTACTCACACATGCGATCCTGCGTTGTGAATCCAAACTGAATGAAGTCGCGGCGGCGGTAGAACCACTACAACCGATTGAAGGACAACCCTTCGAAGACGATGAGAATTGGTCTTGGTCATTGACGTCGGCCACTGGTCCGCACGCTGATTTGCTGCTCGTGACGATCACCGTGAAGTACTTCAAGCAGAATGATCTCGCATCAACAAGCTATTCCATCTCACGGCTAATCCGTGACCCACTCGTGTTTCAACAGGCGACAGAATCAACGGCGGAGGAGCAGCCATGAAGCACGGCCCTCAAACTCGCCTCGCACGCCCGCAGTCCGTCCTTATCAGCGGCGGCTTCACGCTCCTGGAGTTGCTTTTGGCCTTGGGGATGACAGTTGTCCTGCTTGGCGTGCTATTCACTTCGCTCGATCTCTATTGGCGATTTTCGCTGTCGGGACAAGAAGAGGTTTCACGCTCGCAGATTGCTCGCGCGGTCTTCAATCGCATCTCTCACGACATGCGCTCGACGATTTATCGACCAAAGCCAAAGACATCATCCGCGAATGACTCCACGACGAACTCAGACGACTCCGCAGCCGGTTCGAATTCGGGCACTTCATCAAACGGCAATCAATCAACAAGCAACGCCCAGACCAGCTCAACTTCTGGAGGCACAGGATCTGGCACCACTCAAAACCAAGCGGCCAATAGTTCGACAAATAGCAGTTCTGGAACCTCGTCAATGTCGACGGTACCAACGGAACCCATGCTACTGACCGACGCTTATTCGGGACCGGCCCTGGGTATCTTTGGCGACGAAAGCTCAATCGTGATGCATGTCGCCAAACCGGATCGAGTGCAACGTGGTGCTGCCGATGTAGCGGGCAGTGCTTACTCGTCGAGTGACCTGAAGGCCGTGGCCTACTACCTCGGTGATGGCAGCGGCAGTCTGGCGACGATGTTCGGACTCATGACCGGAGGCAACGCTGGACTCACACGGATGTCCGCCGATCGGCTGTCGCTGTCTCTGGCTGGCACGAACACCGATCTGGTGACAGCGGCGTCCAAGCCAGAACTGCTCGCTCCGGAAATCGATTCGATGTCGTTTTCGTACTTTGATGGTGCTGAGTGGCTGTCCGCATGGGATAGCGAAGTTGAAGGTCGGTTACCGAACGCAATCGGCGTCTCGATCACATTTCGGCCACCGCCAGGATCGGACACCTCGTTCATCAGTCGGTCGGCGAGTGCGATGACAGACAGTTTTCGCATCGTGATCACTCTGCCGACTGCAAATTCATTCGAAGGTTTTTCTTTGTGAAAACAGTCGCCGCCACGTGTGCTCGTTGATACCGGCGGCGAGTCCCACATTCGACGGTCAGTTCTTAGTCTCATCGCAGCCATTGACTCACAGAGAAACAGCATGCACCCCCTTCATCATCACCGTCATTCGTCACAAACACGACAGGGATCAATCCTGCTGCTGGTGCTTGTCGTTGTCGCGGTACTGACGCTGGGAGCCTACACGTTCTCTGAAATGATGGTTTCCGAAGTCGAAGCCACAGCGATGTACGGTCGACAGGCCGAAAGCCGCGCGTTTGCCGACTCGGGAATTGAACTCGTTGCTGCGATGGTCTCAAACCCGGAATCAACTGACGATGAGAACATCTATCACAACCCCAGTCGATTTCAGGCCTTCACCATTCGCTCTGCCGAGACCGCTCGTGGTCGTGGCATGTTCAGCATTCTGGCCCCGATTGAGACCGACCCCAAAGCAGCCGGCATTAGGTTTGGCCTGATTGACGAATGCTCCAAGATCAACCTCAACGCCATCAGTGGCTTTGGACTCGACGAAACATCCTCGCGACTGCTGCTGCTCTATTTGCCAAACATGACCGAGGACATTGCTGACGCGATTCTCGATTGGCTTGACGAAGACGACACTCCACGACTCTATGGCGTCGAAAGTGATTACTACGAGTCATTGTCTCCGCCCTACAAAGCGACCAACGGCGGATTCAAATCGCTCGACGAGTTGCTGCAAGTCGCAGGAGTCACTCCCGACTTGTTGTATGGAGAAGACGCGAACCGCAATGGGTTACTTGATCCCAATGAAGACGATGGCGATGCGTCGCCCCCGTTCGACAATCAAGACGGCATGCTGCAAGTCGGATGGCAAGCGTTCCTCACGCTCGATAGCCGTGAATCGAATCTGGATTCGCAAGGCGCCACCAAGATCAACGTCAATGACGGCTTGCTCACTGACCTTTATGAAAAGCTCGCCGAAGAATTCGACGAAGACATCGCTCGTTTTGTCGTTGCGTTGCGAGCAAATGGACCACGTGCTGATCCCAACGCCCCATCCACCGACGGAACTCAAGTAGGAAGCGGAAGCACCACTCCAGGAGCCACGACTTCAACCAATCGCTCCGGCAATAGCAGCAACAGTCGCAGTGGAAACACCAGTTCGACCGCGAACAACAGCTCGTCGAACAATTCATCGAGCAGTGGCAATAACTCGAATCGCTCCAATAGCAACTCGAACTCGTCTTCGGGACGATCAAGTTCAGGCGGTTCGGGATCGTCATCAAGCGGCACGTCGTCGGGGCCGTCGAGTGGTTCTTCGGGTTCCAATCAGCAGCCCACTCAGAGTGAACTCGCGACGGGAATCCAACGGCTCGGCAATGCCTTGGGGGGTGGTGTTCAAGGAGCGGTCACTCGTGGCGGAATCGATCTGAGCCAGGGTTCAAAGTACGAACTGACATCGTTGTATGATCTCATCGGAGTTGAAGTCCAAACCAAGGTCGAAGGCCGTGACACAGTCTTGCAAAGTCCTTGGACCGAAGACCCAAAATCAATGGGCGAGTACCTGCCAATCTTGTTGGACCGCCTCACAACGCGACGCGAGACCGAGATCCAAGGACGCATCAACATCAACCAAGCGCGCTACGAAGTGCTGCTCGGGATTCCGAACATGACGGAGGACATCGCCAAAGCCATTACGGAGTCATCTCTCATTGGTTCTGATGGAAACGTGAATCCAGAGGAGATGGAAGCGCGGGCCAATACGGGTTGGCTGGTGGCGCAGGGAATCGTCGATCTGCCGACGATGTCCAAGCTCGATAAGTATCTGACAACCAAGGGCACAGTCTTCCGAGCTCAAGTTGTGGGTTACTTTCAACAAGGTGGTGGATTTACGCGTTTAGAAGCCGTCATCGACGCCACCAAAAAGCCGGCAAAGATTCTAACAGTCCGCGATTTAACGGCGCTCGGACGAGGCTATCCCGCGGACTTGCTGAGCGGCACTCCCGCAAATGGCAATGCCCCGTAACGCAAGGCAGAGTTAAGGGCACGGTTAATAGCCAGTTGAATTTCGTGGGTATGTTTCAACCTGATCGGCCCCACGGAGCTGGTTGCATGACAAAACGATAAAATCGTGCTCCACGAGTTTTGCAGCAGGCTCTCAGGTCAAGAACTCCACACCAAAACACCATGTTGTGCGCTTCCGAGTCTAATGGCTGGAAGCGACTTCGCAGCTCCCCACAACCGGGCATCTGTTCGCGAACTTCCGACAGAGCTGCAGCACGAGTCAGAAAGACACTAATGGCAGATTACCTTGCAATCGATCTCGAACCTCATCGCGTCTGCGGCGTCCTTGCCGATGTGAGCAATGGGCATGTGCGAGTCTCGAAGACCTTTGCGGCGACTGTGCCCGAGGGTGTGCTAACGTCGCCACCTGAAACAGGAAATTGGCTGCGCAAAGTACTCACAGAAGCTGGCATCTCGGCGACTAAAGTGATGGTGCTTCTGCCCCGTGAAGAAGTCGTCGTGCGGCATTTAGAACTTCCGCCATCAAGTGACGACGAACTACCGACCATCGTGCGCTTTCAAGCAGCGACTAAGTCAACGGTGCCTCTGGATCAGGTCGCTCTCGATTTCTTACCACTGCCGCAGCGTCCTGACATCGCCGGGCGAGATGTATTGCTCGTCACTGTGCCTCAAGAACGCATCGGTCGCTTGTATGGAGCGGCTGTGATTGCGGGCCTGGAGGTCGTCTCTGTCGGGGTCTCGTCCATCGCCACCGCAGAATTGGTACTCGCAGCAGAAGCCGCGTCCGAGAGCACTTCAGGAGAGTTGGCGCTCGTTGTCGCGCGGCACGGCGACCGGGTTGAAATGTCGGTGGTCGGCAATGGCCACCTGTACTTCTCACATTCGACGCAAACAGTTCCCGAAAAAGCCGAGCAAGCGTGCCCGGCGATTCTCGCTGAGATTAGCCGCTCGTTGGTCGCCAACAGCAAGCGTCTCCCACCAGGCAATTTTGTCCGCGTTTGGCTCATGGGTGGGATGAAAGAAGATGTGGAACTCGGAAACGCTCTCAAGGAGCGTTTCGGCTGTGAAGTCGCCCGCCTAGATCCCTTCGGCGCAAACGGTGTCGAGATCAAAGGCAGCGTGGAGAATGCCGCACGATCAGCCTTCGCTGGACCGATCGGCCAACTAGCAGGTCATAGTCGTGAAACGCTGCGCGCAGTTGATTTTCTCAATCCGCGCCGCCCGATCGTGAAAAAGGATTACGCAAACTACAAGAAGATCGCAGGCTTAGCAGCGGCGGTACTGTTAATCATCAGCTTGTTTATCGTACGGTCTGTCAAAATCAGCGACGCTCAACAAGCGGTCGCAGATACCAATGCCGAGATTAAAAAGCAGCAAGAACTCAACAAACAGATGGCTCCCAAGATCGTCATCGTTGATCGCATCCAAGATTGGGCAGACAGTAGCGTTAACTGGCTCGATCAGGCTCAGAACCTCGCAGCCACCATGGATGGAACCGATCGCAAGTACCTCACCAAACTCAACGGTTCCACGGGTAACGTGAAGACGATTCGCGGCACTTTGATGGCGAATGTTCGTGTTAAAGACCGCATCACCGCTGATGGCTTAAGTTCAGACATCATGACTCAACCGCATGTCGAGATTGAACCCAAAGCCCTCCAGACCAAAGGGGGCGACAGCGACTTCCCCCTGCAGTTTGATTTGATCGTCAACATGAAAAAGGCAGATCAGGCAAAGGCGTCCAAGCCTAAATAGCCGGTCTTAAAAGCGGCGACATTCGGCCGCCTATGCCTTGTAGTTCCAACTGGTACTTGGTTTGCCAAGTCGCCCGGAAGCCAATCTCAATACCTCTCCTCGTGAATTCATGGATGCGACGATGACTCGCTACATAGCCCTCACGCTGACAACGGCGGCACTGTCCTTGGCCGCTTCAGCCGCTCAAGCACAGTCTGGGCCTCCTTCTGCGGAACGCTTCTTCGGATTTATGGATCGCGACCGCAACGGTGTCATTGACCGCAAAGAAGCCGAAAACGCGTTCGGTCCGGC
>Ga0172376_10007900_pt1 | contig 11234 bp, 18 predicted proteins | sample Lak35m_FD_121114 | JGI IMG/M metagenome (GOLD analysis project Ga0172376, IMG submission 121114) | Freshwater microbial communities from Kabuno Bay, South-Kivu, Congo - kab_092012_35m | ecosystem: Environmental > Aquatic > Freshwater > Lake | place: Democratic Republic of the Congo: South-Kivu...
CAATTCACATTATCAAACTGCTCCGAATACGTCAGCAGATTCTCGCCATTCCCCGACTGGTCTGTCCATGTCGATACGCCTGTAGAGGTCGTGGTAACGCCTGTGTCAGCCTTGAACCATGCGGCAAGGTTGGCGGTGGGCATGGAGAAAGCTCCAGCACCAATTACTTTGGATAAAGCCAGAGACAAGCCAGATATAAACATATTAATACAAAGCTACGATATTAGTTGCAGTAGTTCCTGTTGCTTGCACATATTTAGCATAGACAGGAAGAATAGTTCCAGCAGCTAGTCCTACAAAAGTAACTGCTACAGTGTCATTATCCAGAATAGCAGCAATGTTACCAGCACCGCCTACATACAAACCACGGCAAGAGCCATTAGTTAGTGCAGTATTATCCGCAGGTGTAACAGCAACAGCTTTAACTGCCGCAGAGATTTGATTAGTTACGCTTGCCATTTAAAATCCTTTAAGAATGAGGAGAGGCTCAATGAAGAGCCTCCGAGTATTACGTATTGTCTACAACAATGTAACCGACAGTTGAGGTATCAAGTGCACTACTAGAAGTAATAACAAATCCTGTACCTGCAGTTACTGCTACAGAAAGATAGCCTACAGTACCGCCAGGAAGAGTTACTGTAAGAAATACCAGACTATTAGCAGTTACGGAAGTATTAGCTACCGTAACAGTACCAGCTACAAGAGTAGCGGTACCACTGTCGGAACCTTTAATTGCTAGATTGGTAAAAGTAGTTTTTGCCATATCAGTTCCTTATTTTTTAGGTTTAGCCAGTTTTGCAACTGGAGTCAACCGTTTTTTACGGTATCCGGACGCTTGCTCTTTTGTAGGAGCAGTTACGTTACCTTTACCCAAAGACTTTGCAGCCATAGTTTTAATCCTTTAAATAAAATGTTTCAGCATCTTTAACAGCATTAGACTTTTTAGATTCTTTTAAAGCAAAATAAAATTTCTCCTGCTCTTTATAATCATCGTCTGTCATTTGTCGCCAATGCTTTTTAGTGGTCTCTTGAAACTTTATAGCAAGTTCGGCTTGAGTTTTCTTGACTTTAAGGTAAGGTAATAGTTCTTGAAGTACTCTAACTACTTTCTTACCTTCTAATTGCCATTTTAAAGAGTTCTGTTGATTTTCTCTTTTTTCATGGATTGGATAAGTACATCCTTCACCTGTAATTTCATAACAGGATGGAATCATAATATCGTCAATACTCTGTACGGACAACCTCAAAATATAATTATATATTCTTTCTCTATCCGTACGTTTGTTTCGCATTATAAATATAGAACCTTCTCCATCTATAATACCAGCTAACCAAGCCAAATCTGCTATTGTTGCATTTTTCATTTTGTTTCGTCTCCTACTTAATTAATTTATTCAGAGTTACTACTTCCACCTAATTATTTATTGGATGGATCAGGGGCCATTCACCCCATAGATGGCGCGAGGGTCGGTCCAACCAAACGAATAACGCTCATAACCCTTAGCTTTAGCATTCATGGTGTCAAAGTCATTATCTTGGTCGAAGGAGATACCAGTACGCTCATAGTACTTCATACCGTTCTGGATGTTAGTGCGGATGAACCATGCACGAGGAGAGGTCAGATAGTGATTCATCTTGATACCTTCCGGCAATGCATTGGTAGCTTTCAACACGTTAATGTCGTTGTTAGCAGTACCAGGCTGATATACGCTCTTAAGGATACGATTTGCATTGTACCATTCTTGACGAGCAATAATCAGGCTACGAGGCATAACATTGATCAGCAGACCGCGATCATTTTGCAGACCCATGATTGCAACCATTGCATCTTCCAGAGCAGCTTCGCTCAGGTCAACGTCAACAGTAGGTTTGTTAGCCCATGTACCACCAGTGATATTTGGGTGAGCAGTGGAACACAGAGTTACACCATCACCGCCAACATAACCAGCAGTAAATGCACGGTTGTATACGTTAGCAGCTACGTTTTCTTTCGTTTGACGGAAAGACATAGCGAGAGCAGCAGAACGACGCTTAGACACTTGCTCGTACAAGTTGTCATCCAACTCTTCTTTGGTTACAACATAACCAAGAGCGTATGCAACGTGTGTGTAGCGAGTGGTGAAACCTTGGATCTCGGAATCATAAGAGGTAGCAGCACCTTCTGATTTACGAGGAGCAAGGCCGAAGCCCGACAGTTGGACATCTTCTTCGTAGTTTTGCGAGGAAGTGTCTTTATCAAACAAATCAGTATATTCTTCTGCATGTTCGTTATACACCTGTCCCCACCAGGCTTTGATGCCGGGCCAGAGGGCTTTAGGGTGCGAAGCGGTAGTAATTACACCTGCCATTTAAATTCTCCTTATTTAATTATTAGATACCAGCGGTACCAGTACCTGCACCGTAGACGTGGTTATTAATCTTAACCAGCCACTTAGCATACTGACCAAAGTCATTATCTTGACGTTGTGCCAGACCCAAAAGTTTCAGGTTTAGCGTAGCAGTAGCAGCAGGTGCAGCAACATCAGTAGTAGTACCAGAATCACTAGTGACTGTAGAGCCAGCAGCAATCAGGAAGTTACAGTTCAGACCAATATCTGTAGCTGCAAGTGCAACCGTATTACCTTCTTGAATTTCAAAGATAATATTCGGATCATCTGCAACCATGACGTAGTAGTCTTTAGCTTTTGTAGCAGGAATGCTGCGAGCAGTCAGATCAAGAGTAGTACCTTGCAGGCTGTTAGATGCAGGAGCAACTGCAACACCTACGATAGCACCAATAATTGCAGAACCTGCAACGCCGATAGACACAGAAGCAAGACCATTAGCATCACCAGTACCACCGAGGGTTACTGGATCGCCTACATAGTATGCACTAGTGTTTGTAGAAGGGATATAATACAGTCGAGCTTGACCATTCCAAGGCGCACCATTGAGGTAGCCAACGGGTTTCAAACCAGACGGTTTCGATACGTTTGCCATTAATTAAAACTCCTTTAAGTTTTGTATTGAATTTTAGTACCCTTCGGGGTATAAAACCCTTCAGAAGAAGTACCATCTTTTGTGTTTTGACCAGAACGAATAGCAGCATCAATCTTGTTATTACGTTCTTGGAGGTCGTCTTGATCTTCTTCGTACCACTCTTGACGAATCTTCATCAGATACGCATACATGGGACCACCAGAAGCATCAGTACCAACCAAATACCTTACTCGATCACTAACATCAGTGTTAGTAGATGTAACTCTCTCAACCACTCCACCGACTTCATCGGGAGTGCAGAATTCATAACCTCCGTCCAGAGCTTCTTGAATTCGTCCAGGAGTATCATTCATAATATGAAGATGATAACCGGGAATATCTTTACCTACTTTAAGTTTAACTTCAGTGCCATTAAAAACACCACGTTTCTTACGGGTAGGTACTACGCCAGAGGCTTGTTCTTCCCGCATACGTTCCAGACGACCTTCACTCTTTGCTACTTTTTCCTCAATTGTAAGGGCTTTTGCCATTATCTCTCTCTCCTTTTACCAGTCATAAGATGCTACATATTCTTCTTTAGTCATCAAACCTTGTTTGACAAACTTATCGCAAGCTACTTTTGCATCTGCTGGCAAAGATTCATACGACTTTTTACTTTGTGTAGTACGCGAAGTACTAGTAGATCCACTTTCTACTGGGGAACGAGGTTTAGTTTTACGACCTAGTTTATCAGCAGCAAATGTTTTTTCCAGTTCTTTATCAAGTGCATCAAAGAAAGCTTGGCCTTGAAGGAATGGATTAGCATTATGTAAAGCAGTTGCAATTGCATCTGTTGCCATACGCATTCCAGTATCTTTAGAATACCAAGAATTACGTCCTACCCATTCTTCTACTTCTGGAGGAAGTTGCTGTTGTTCTTCTACTTGAGCAGTTTTTTTACTTTGCTCTTGTGCCCTAGAAACTTCAGCTGCTTTTTCTTCTTTTAGTGCATCAATCTGCTCATCAATATCAACAGCTAGATCACCATCTCCAGATTTAATAGCTTCTTTTTTCTGCTCTCGTAGTACACGAATTTGAGATTCCATTTCTACAACTTTACGTTCGTATACTTCTTTTTGGAACTGTTTAAATTCTTCAGTAGTTTCTCGAAGAGATTCCATCTGTTTACGAGTATGTTCTAGTTCCTTCATCAATCGTTCATTGTTCTTACGAAGAATAGGATTAATTTCTTTACCACGTTGGACAAATACTTCCGCATCTACCCAAGATTCTTCAGAACCACGGAACTCTTCTTTAGGAACCCAACCAAATTGACGAGCTTCTCGTTCAACTTGATCTCGATTTTGATCTACTACTACTTCTTGTGTTATTACTTCTTGTACTTCTTCACTCATTTAAATACCTCGTGCTAAATGGGGATCAACTAGTTGTACATCAGAATCTAGGATAGCTACAATATCTTGGTCATTAATAATTCGATATTTTACGCCATCTTTACCTAGATACAAAAGACCTGCATACTTTGCAAATACTACTCTATCTTCAGGTTTAGCCCAAGTATTACACTCGTCTCCAAGTTCAATTACTAGACCAGTTGTATTTGCCATTTCTTCACGATCTCGCATTTGACCGTGGGAAATAATGATACCGCCTTGTGTTTTTTCCGCTATTTCTAACGGTTTAATCAGTACTCTCCAACCTTTCGGGTGAATACCCGACTCGTTGCTCATATAGTTCCTCCATCATATCTTCATACTTCATGTCTAAAAGCTCACGTAAAACCGCTGCTTTTCCCTTTACAAACTCCTCATTTTCATATAGATCACTAATGAGGTTTTCTTTAAATTCCTCTCTCTTTTTAAGACAAAGGTTAAAGAACTCTACTGTTACATCACTATCTTTCCACTCAAGAAATTCATCTTTCGTGATAATCATTAATTACTCCTCGGCAGTTTCTCCTGCATCTTCAGAAGCACTTTCTTTATCTACATCATCTTGACGTTGAAACTCTCGTTGTAACAAATCCATAGATTTAATAATACCTTCTTGTTTAGCTTTAGCTGCAGCCAATTGGATTTGGGCTATACCTACAGCATGTCCAAGAGGTACCGATTGTGCTTCAGTTGCTGCTTTAGCAGCTTCAGCTTCAAGTTTAATAATGGTAGCTTTATTAAGTTCTGCTTCCTGCATAAGCTTAATCATTGCAATCTTAAACTTAGCATCAGTATCCTTATCTTTAGCAGCAGCCTTAATCTGAGCTTCTTGCACTTTCGGATGAGGTGCTTGAGGAATAGCATTAGGACCTTTAGGATCAGGCAAAACTTGTTCAATATCAGTAATCTTCCAAGCTTCCAATACTCGTTTTTGAACTTGATAAGTATCAAATCCAGGAGTAGATCCTGCAAGTTGTAATAGCATAGATGCCTGTTGTACTCGCTGAGAGTCTGATACCATATTAGGATCAGCTGCAGGACGAATATCATTTACAGTAGAAAGATAATCTTGAGAAGTAATAGAACCAGCAGGGAAGTCTACTTGATCATCTAAATACAACTGATTTAAACGGTGCCATTTCTTAAATTCCTCTTTCAAACTACGGAATGTACGCTTGAAAATACCATTGAAGATCTTAGAACCCTGCTCAATCATATTCCTACTAGTTTCTGCAGGAGTATTTTGACCTGGATTTTGACCAACTAGAGCATCAGTAGCACCTGCAATACGTTCTCCATAATTGATCAAAAGATCTAGCATTTGAAATAAAACAGGACTAGGAGTAGGTGTTTGTAAAGGTACAATACCTTTACGCAAGTCGTCTCCAGTAGAATCTACAGGTTTCCATTCTCCAGGAATAAAAGAGACTTGACCTCCACGGAATTTAATACCCCGTCCTAAGAAACCACCACCAGTGTTGTTAAGAGTGCCAGCATCAATCAACTGATTAATCAATGTATTGATTGAATCATTCAACGGACCTAGCAAAGAACCAAATCCTAGATCATAAAAACCACCATCAGGAGAAGGAATAAATGGATACTTAGTAAAGTATTGTTCGGGTTCAATACGAATAATCTTAGTTTGATCTTCGTCTTGGTATTTAATTTTATCTTTAAAGAATCGAGCTACAATACGCAGTACTTGACGAGTACTCTTATGAACAACTACAATATATGGTTCTTGATAACCGTCTCCATCCAAATCCATCCAGCAATGCTGCTCAATAACTTCGTGAGGCATATTAGGATCATTCTGAGGAGGAGTAACTCCCTGAGATTTATCTGACTCTAATGCTAAAGTAGTTTGTGAAATATATGCAGGATTGTCTAGATTAATATCATTAAAGATGCCACCAACAATCTTTTCACGCAAATCGTTATGTGTCATGTACATTACATGACTAATGCGAGAAGCCTCGTCTAAACTTTTAGTATAATACGAAACTACTAGATCTTTAGCAAATATATTCTGAGAAACGTTACGATTTTTAACAGGATCATAATAGGTTTTCTTAAATGCACAACCAATGATAGGTTGTGTAATAAGAACTTTATCCATTTGATCTTCCCACTGTTCGTCTTGTTCGAGAATTTGGAAAGACATGTGAGCACTAATTTTGTCAGCTTGTTTAGCTTTAGTACCGTCAGGATCTTCACCAAAAGGACGACAAAGTACAATGCGATTACCACTAATAAGGCCCGGATAAGCCCTAGCGTGGTATTGCAAAGCAGCAATAGTAATCAGAGGAAACTTTACATTAGAGGCATTAGGCCAAGGAAAAGACTTTTTTTCTGCTACTTGCAAAGCAAGTTTAAGAGCATCTTCCATCCGTTTTTCCCATTCTTGACGAGATTCCCGATCTACTTCATATAGACGGATTGCTTCATGTCCAATAGAAGAGACATCTCGATCATCCAACAATTCAGTAATATTAGCTGAATTGAGAACATCTACAAGGGAAAGATTAGCATCTAAAATCATTTAGTATCCTGTGTTTAGGTTTCTACCTACTTCTTGATCCATTTCACGTAAGAAGAATTGATATTCTTCTTCTTCTTGTTCTTCTACAGTTCTAGCATTACGCATTTCGTCTACTACTAAACCTAACCAAGATAGAGCATCTACTTGATCATCATGTCTAGCTTTAGGGAAACGACACATTTCATCTTCAAGTTCAGCATACCATCCACGGGATTTGTCAAACTTGATACCACCTGCACGAATACGAGCTTGGATTCCTCGTGCTCTCATCTGTTTATCAGTAGTAGGAGTCATAGGATGTAGATTTAAGTACATATCCCTACGAATCATTTCACTTCTAAGTACAGGACCAATTGCTTTTTCAATTGCTCCACGCTCTACTGAAAACAAAGCAGGACGGTATTGCATGTGAACTGCGAACATTTCATCAATAATCTGTAGAGAGTCCCATCTTCCTCTACGAATATCAACAATATTCATAATTCCTTTGTCATCTATACCACATATAGCAATTACAGTATAGTCTGACCTAGCAACAGTAGAGACAGCAAAGTCTACTGCTGCATAATACACTAATTCCTTAGACCCATCATTAATTCTATCAAGATCAAACTGTGCAATTTCTTTAAAATCATCACGTTTAAAGAAGGCTGTAGACTCATCAATCGGGTAATTCAAGTATTCTTGAGAATATACTTCAGGAATACCTTGAAGTGTCATATCTTCCTTTTTTAAACGGAAGAAATCAGCATTATACATCTCAGGCCACAGTAATTCTGAAAAATCTTCAGTGTGAGCACGATATCTAACAGACTTCCAAGCTGATCTTGCTTTGCTCCAAGTCTTGAGTGGCTCAATTACTGTGGACTTATGACTGTCTTCAGGTAAAAGACGATTCAGTAGAGAGTCTAGATGAAGTACAGTACCTACGATACGGACGATACCATGTTTAGAACGGCAAGGAAGCAATGCACCGTTAAACCATCTACGGAATTTCTCTCGTCTCTCTTTGTTTTGTACCTGCTCATCGCCTTCAAGATCGTCACAAATGATCAAATCTGGACGCATTTGGTTCCATTTAAGACCACGTACACGCTGTTCGGCTCCTCGAACCATAATACGGAAGGTATGTCCGTCTGCAAGTTCTACAATAATATCTGTTTCGGTATCTTTTAGGAATTTCTTTACTTGAAAGAGTTCCACCAAATCATCATTATTTCGTAGTTCTTCCTTCATATCATTGAGGAAGTTACTTGCCTGTGTTTCTGTATCAGAAACGATTAGTACAAAACGCCTATCTCTAAATAATACCGACGCTAATGCACAAGCATGAGTCATCGCAGTAGATTTTCCGTGCTATATGTTTACTAGAGTTCGTTACTCTCTAGCCATTAGGCTGCATGTTACCATGCAGAGCAGACTATATCTTCAACTTTCCGAATTAATGCTGGTAATCTTCTCTTTAATTCCCAGCCTATATGCTAACACATCTTCAGGTAGTTTCTTTGTAGACTTTGTCATTTTACTCTGGAAGTCCAAAGCAAGACAAGCTACCTCCTTTTTGTGTATCAAGTAGGGTAACATCTGTTGTAGAGCTGCTTCTGCCTGTTTAGAGGACAATGTCCAGACCCATTGGGTTTTTCTGTTGTATCCGTCGTGGTTAGGCCCAGAATTCTTTTCTTTGATATTTCCACCAAAGAGTTTTTGCAGTTCTTTTAAAGGAAGCTGATTAGCTTGGCAAGCTCCTACTCTTAAGTAGTATCCTTTATAAGATGTCCCATTTACTTTTCTATGGGATGTCTGAATAGTGATGAAACCATCTCCATCAATAAATCCAGCAGCCCATGCACACTTATGTGTTCTAGACATATATACTCCGATATGAAAGTTGGACTCTGTTTCGCCTCACTTGAGGCTACGGCTTTCGCCTAGTCGTTACACCTTCCCAGTACGGGCTTGGCTCGGTATTGTCCTAAAAGGAGGTTCACCGAATTAAGAGTCTTACGAGGCCACGGTTTCCTATTTATAATGCGCCGGAAAATCTATTAACCTCGAGGCGCAGCTATAGCTACAAGTGGATGCTTATCACAGAAGTAATCCCAGAGTTCTAAGTGGAACTTAGGAGTTCTAGTAGCATTATCATATCGTTTAGCTAACATTGAGGCGGCAAAACCGTGGATCAAATCAGCTGATATTGCCATTCTGTGCTCTCCCCATTACTTAACCTTCTTCAGTCTTGGATTAGCTTTCTTAGCAGCAGGAGAAGCTTTACGAGTAGAAGCAGCTAGAATAGCTCCAGCAGCTTTTTTAGATACGCCTTGCTGAGAAGCAATTCGTTTTTGTACAGACTTAAATCCTGGATGTGCTTTAGCCATTATTTCATACTTCCATCTTTGTTTCGTTTGAAGCTTCTGTTTGAAGCTCTAGAGACCACTCTTGTATTTGAAGAGCTAGTTGAGCCTCCCTTGCTAAGAGGTCTTTTATGGTCAATGTCTTTTCCGTCCCCTTTATGAACTCGTCCACTGCGTTCCGCTTCCCTGCGGACTTTGTTCCTTGCGGCACGGTCTTTCTTAGCAGGGCTGGAAGCTTGTTGATTGTCATACTCCTGACGGTTAATAATCACGCTTATAGTTTTTAGAACTAGGCATGAGGACTACCCTCCTTCTCTTGACATTCTGTTACCTTACGGCACCACCACTTAAACTCTTCAAGTTCAGTGTCTGCTCTCCAAGAGTTGAGTGCAGTACAGACTAATTGTATATTTTCCTTAATATAAGGTCCACCTGCTTCAATACGATCCAAAGAAGCATTATTACAAACAGGACAAATTTTATTATAAATCTTTTTAATTCTTCTACCGGCTCTACCGTCTTTTTTTATAATCGTAGGAACTTCTAGATAATCACGTTTATAATTGGGACTACTTGGCATCTATTTCACCTTCACAGGCTTCAATGTCTTCGCTTTCACAGTCTTCACTTTCGCTATTCCAGCCTTGATCGGCTGTACTGTCTGAGCTCTCGACGTATCGAACTTCGGCATCGAGGCTGTCTTCAATTTCTTCATGGTTAATTTCCTTAGCTTGTGCAAACTTTAAGAATGCTTTTTCTAGGGTCTTAAGCCTATCATCTACACCAATCTTGGCAGAGATAGAAGTAGGTTCTCCTCTAGTGATTCTTCGTTGGTGAGCAAGATTCTCAAACATTTTTGCAAGAACACTGGCATCAACCTTCTTGGTTACAATCTCTCCAGTCTTCTGTACAACTACTTCGTCACCAAACTCAAGTAGTTCTTCTAAATGAGTGATTGTCTTATCTAGGATTACTGAGATTCTACCAGCGAGCTTTTCATTTTGCTCTACGTAGACTTGCTTCTGTATCTCAATCCACCAAGGTTCCTGTTTCCAACCACGAATAACTGATTGTGGAACAGACACTAGCTCTGCTACTTGTTCTACATCACCATAGACAGCATAGAGAGTAGCAGCATCTACTTTAGTTTCTTGAGGAAAGAACTTAGGGTTACGAATGTAGGTAGGAGGTCTACCTGCTTTTCTACCTACGATGATTTCTTTATCTTCGTGGAAGTAACCAGTTCTTTTACCAGAACCAACTTTCTCAGCATCTTCTTCGTTAAGAAGCATATCAATCCTTTCTCATCATTCGGTAATAAAAATTACCAGCCTATAGTTTAATTATAACACAGATATGATTCCATGTCAAGAGGTTTTTGATATTTTTGTAATATTTTTACAAAAGTATTGACTTTTGACTACAGTTGAGGTATAATTATAGGTATAGGATGTAATTTGTTAGGGCGGGATGGTGGCACTACGCTGGCTAACAAATTGTACAAGTTGCTACCAGGGGTAGTCTTAAAGCAACACCGTGGGCGAATCTAGAGCGGGAGACAGGTTGAAGAATATCTCAACTGAATAGTCTAGGATAATGTTTATGGCTCCGAGGGTGATACTCTTGAAGAATAGATAAAGCTGGCTAGTGGATTGAGTTCCAAGGCTAGAGCTTTATCTATTCACCAAGGGTGATATATAGATTTAACATCTATTAGTAATAATTATTACTAAGTATAGTAATAATAATAAAACCCCTTAAAGGGGTTTTTATTTAATCTTAATTTATAGTAACAGGTGATATATGAATACTCATTACGAAAAATACAAAGAATCTATTAAAGCTACATCTAAAAAATACCTACAGGAAAACCAAGAATACCGTTTATTACACTCTGCTAAACAGAGAGCTAAAAGAGCAGGTATA
>Ga0172376_10007901_pt1 | contig 11233 bp, 11 predicted proteins | sample Lak35m_FD_121114 | JGI IMG/M metagenome (GOLD analysis project Ga0172376, IMG submission 121114) | Freshwater microbial communities from Kabuno Bay, South-Kivu, Congo - kab_092012_35m | ecosystem: Environmental > Aquatic > Freshwater > Lake | place: Democratic Republic of the Congo: South-Kivu...
CACGATTCCGCACCACGATCGACTCCAGCCAATTTTGCCGTCCATGTTTTTTGCCTTGACAGCCCAAATCTCCAAACTTCACCAGAAATTCTGGTCACACCCATGCATGATTCCGTTTCGAAGCGACCCGGAGATGCTTCGAACCGGAGTCCGTGAATGATCCCAGCCCCGCCAGGCGGAGCGACGGACGAACCATCCTGCCCGTTCGCGAAACCCCGGGCAAGACCACCCGAAGCACCGCCGTTCCGGAAATCGACGGAGCGTAACCCGCACCTGACATATCTTCGCAAGTCTTGAATTCTGTTGAGGATCGAGAAAACCTCCTGAGGGCGAAGCCCCTGATGCCGACGTGCGAATCGGCCTTGGGACTCCCATAATCGCGCTGGAAAGGCTACAATTCTCTCTCATTTGACGGTGCGCCCGGGTCGAACCGAAGTGAGCCGCGACCACCGCCCGGCAGTTCCGCCTGACGACGGAACGCCCATGTTTACGAAGCGGCGTCCCCGGTAAACGCACCGCACGAAGGACGATTCCGAAGATGCAAAAGCCTCGCCTGATGACCCCCGGCCCGGCGCCGGTTCCCGAAGATGTGCTGCTGGAAATGGCCCTGCCGGTGATCCACCACCGCTCGGCCGAAGCCAAGGAAAATTACGTCAAAGCCGTCGACGGCCTGAAAAAGGTCTTCGGCACGTCCAACGACGTCATGATCCTCACGGCCTCCGGCACCGGCGCCATGGAAGCCGCCGCCGTGAACACCGTGCCCAGGGGCGGCAAGGCCATCGTCCTCAACGCCGGCTGGTTCGCCCTGCGCTGGGCCAAGATCTGTAAGGCTTACGGCATTCAGGCGATCACGCTCGACACCGAATGGGGTCAGCCAGTGGACCCGGCCCGTGTCGCCAACGCCCTCGCCGAATACCCAGACGCCGCCTGCGTCATGGGCACCCTGTCCGAAACCTCCACTGGCACCGGTCATCCGGTCGAAGCCATCGGCAAGGTCGTGGCCGAAACCGACGCCATTTTCGCCGTCGACGGCATCTCGGGCGTCGGCGCCATGGAATGCCATCAGGACGCCTGGGGCATCGACATTCTCTGCGTCGGATCGCAAAAGGCCCTCATGCTCCCGCCCGGCCTGGCCTTCATCAGCGTCAGCCCCAAAGCCTGGAAAAAGATCGACACCTTCGACGCCCCGGCCTTCTACTTCAACCTGAAGTCGGCACGCAAGAAGGCGGCCGAATCCGACACGCCCTACACGCCGGCCCACACACTCATCGCCGGGTTGAACGTCGCCCTTGAACGAATCCTCAAGGAAGGCATCGAAAACGTCTGGGCCCGCCACAAGCGCATGTCCGAAGCCTGCCAGGCCGGCGTGCAGGCCCTGGGCCTGACGCTTTTCTCAGCCCGTCCGGCTGAAGGCCTCACGGCTTTCTACGTGCCGGAAGGCATCAAGGATTCGGCCATCCGCAACAAGCTGCAGGAAAAGTTCGGCATCTACACCGTGGGCGGGCAGGACAAGGTCAAGGGCAAGATCGTCCGTGTCGGCCACATGGGCTATACCGACGAGCTGGACGTGATCTCGGGCCTCGCCGCCCTGGAAATGGTCCTTGCCGAACTGGGCCTGGATGTCGAGCCGGGCGTGGCCGTGACCGCCGCCCAGCGCGTGCTCATGAGCCAGTTGCAGCCGGCCGGCGTCTGATCCGACGGCCCAAGTATCGCTGAAGTCACGCCCTTCGATCGCCCGTCTCGACCAGGACGGGCGATCCGGCGTTTCGCGAAGCCCCGCGATTCGCCGATTCGTCGTTTTCCCCGAAATTCGGCGAGCTCTGCTTCGACCGATCGTTCGCTACCACTTACACCGCTGGAGAACCCGCCCCGTGGCGCATCGCATCCTGGTGACCGACAAGCTGGCTGAAGAAGGCCTGGCGATTCTGCGTTCGAACCCCGACTTCGAAGTCATCGTCGACACGAAGCTCGACAAGGCCGGCCTCATCGCCGCCCTCCACGAAGCCGACGGCATCGTCATTCGCTCAGGCACCCAGCTCACGGCCGACGTGCTCGAAGGCCAGAAGCGGCTCAAGGCCATCGTCCGCGCCGGTGTCGGTGTCGACAACATCGACGTGCCCGCCGCCAGCAAGGCCGGCGTCGTCGTCATGAACACCCCCGGCGGCAACACCATCAGCACCGCCGAACACACCATGGCCCTGATCCTGGCCATGTCCCGTAACGTCGCCCCGGCCTGCGCCACCATGAAAGCCGGCGGCTGGGACCGCAACAAGTTCACGGGCACCGAACTGGCCCATAAAACCCTGGGCATCATCGGCCTGGGCCGCGTCGGCCTTGCCGTCGCCCGGCGAGCCCAGTCGTTCGACATGAAGATCGTCGGCTTCGACCCCTTCCTCACCGCCGAAAAAGCCGCCGAACTCGGGATCGAGTCCATCTCGCGCCTTGACGATCTCTGGCACCGGTGCGACTACATCACCCTCCACACGCCTCTCACGGCCGAAACCCGCAACGTCGTCGGCACCGAGTCACTCGCCAAGATGAAAAAAGGCGTGCGCATCGTCAATTGCGCCCGCGGCGGCCTGGTCGACGAACATGCCCTGCGTGATGCCCTCGACGCCGGCCACGTCGCAGGTGCCGCCTTCGACGTCTTCGAGCCCGAACCGCCCGCGCCCGACAACCCGATCGTGGGCCATCCGAAGGTCCTCGTTACGCCCCACCTGGGCGCATCCACCGAAGAGGCCCAGATCAACGTCGCCATCGAAGCCGCCCACCTGCTGTCGGACTTTTTCACCAAGGGCCAGGTGCGTTTTTCCGTCAACCTGCCCAGCATGGACAAGGCCGAGCTGGCCGACCTGGGCCCCTACCTCGACCTGGGCCGCCGCCTGGGCATGCTGCACTCGCAGATGGACCGCGGCACGATTCAGGGCGTCAAGCTGATCTTCCGCGGCGAAGTCGCCACGAAGAACACCCGGCTGATCAAGCTGGCCTTCGCCGCCGGCTGGATCGAAACCGCCATGAGCGACCCGGTGAATCTCGTCTCGGCCGAAAGCCTGCTGAAAAACCGGGGCATCTCGATCATCGAGGAAAAATCCGACGAGCCCGGCGACTTCGGCACGATGATCCAGGCCGAGGTCACCAGCGACCGCAAAACCTACGTCGCCGCCGGCACACTCTTCGGCAAGAAGCTCCTGCGACTCGTGAAACTGGGCCACTACCGGCTCGACGCCACCCTCGACGGCAACCTGTTCATCTTCACCCACAGGGACGTTCCCGGCCTCATTGGCTTCATGGGCACCACCATGGGCAAATTCGGCGTGAACATCGCCGGCATGTCGGTCGGCCGCGAAGCCGACAGCCCCGGCGGCGAAGCCATCGGCGTGGTGAACCTGGACAGCACCCCGCCCCCGCAAGCCATCGAAGCCATCAACGCCCACGAGAACATGATCTCGACCACGATCGTGAAACTCCCCCCCGCCGGCGCCAAGCCGGATTGGCTGGCGGGGGTGTGATGCGGGAAGATCGGCGGAAATGAAACGAACGATCGTCGAACTGTCTATCGGAATCCGACACGGGGAAATGAATTTCTCCGTCTCGGTCCATTCTTTTGTGAAGTTGGAGAACGGAAATCGGGAGAGCGGAGTACCGGCTTCGTTAGCCTACTGCCTCAAGTTGCAACTGCAACCGATCGGCCTTTTTCTCCAAATCTCCGATCAACATTCTGATCCGCAGACTCTCGAATTCATTTGGGGGTGGGATTGCATTGAGCTGATTTTCGGCAGAGAAAATCTCGCCCTTGAGTTTCGTGAATTTTCGTCCGAGCTCATCTTTCGAAGATCGGGTTCGATTGATGAGTACGGCGGAAGCGACAATGTCCTTCGAGGCATACCGATTCGAATCCGGCAGGGATACTCCAGGAATATGCTGAATCTCCCAATCAGCGATCGCGAGCTCGTTGAGGGCTTCTTGCAAAGATTCCCACAACTCGTCATCGCTAAAGACCAAATCGCAGCCAATGCTCAAGACCTTGTAGATGGGCATTTCGATTCTCTTTGGGTGACCGGAAGCAATAGGAGAGGGAGTGCGAACTCTTATGGTACAAAGTTATTCTGATCGACTTCAAGTTCGACCGTGTTCGAAACGATCAGACGTTCAATCAATTCACTTCCACATAATCGACGACGCAATTCGCCACGGGAATCGCTTCTCCGTCTTCGATGAGTCCATCGAGATGAAACTTGATCGCCTCTCGAACATTCGTTTCGACTTCGTCGATCGAAACGCCCGTGGCGATGCAGCCTGGCAGATCCGGAACGAATGCCGAGTAATTCTCTCCAGCTCTTTCGATGACGATTGCGAATTTCATGAGTTCGAGTCCTTCCAGCCAGCTTGTTTGCGAATGCTGTTGTAGGTGCCTGGCGCGATATCGTCATTCGGCTTTCCCGCGATCGTCACGCGCCCAGTTTTGGTCGGATGCTTGAATTGGCGATGGCTGCCTCGTGTCGCGACAATGCGCCATCCCTCCTCTTCAAGCTTATCGATGATATCACGAACTTTCATGCGGATGGATCCGGATCCGGATGCGAACGATGGAATCACCGGCACTGATCCCCTGATGCCCGAGCAGTCGAATCATAACGATGTAGAGTCGAACGCGCTATCGGGACTTTGTCGAATTCGAGCAAGGGGTGCTCTTCGGAATTTCCGCTGATCGATGAGCGTGATTCCGTATCGACGAACGTTGAAGCCTCTCCTTCATAATGACCATAGGTGAACTCGAAAACGCGCTCCTCAAGCATTATCCGGAGAGGGCGTTGTCATGTCCACTCAGCAAATTACGTGAACATCGCCGGCATGTCGGTCGGCCGCGAAGCCGACAGCCCGGGCGTCGACGAAAGAGGCTGGTTCGACACGTCGCCGAGAGTCCCCGCCGGTTTCACGCAATATGTCGCGCTCACCGGCGAAATGGCGGCCTTTCCGGGACGCCGAGCGGTCAATATCAAGGAAATCACCGACGGGACGAGCAACACGCTGGCGATCGTCGAGCTGGACAAGACGACCGGCGTGCCATGGATGGCTCCGCGCGACATCGACTGGGCCGGGTTCCACGGCATTCAGAGCGACTCGATCGAAGGCCGGAAACAACATGTCGGCGGCACGAATTGCGCGTTCGCCGACGGATCGGTGAAGTTCCTGAAAGGCAGCATCGACCGCCAGACGCTCTACCGGCTCATGACCGTCAACGGCGGCGAAGTCATTCCGGCGGAAGCATACTGAACCGGCAGGCTTGCCAGCGGCGTATCCCGATTCGACGTTCGCGATTCGGGCGAAACCGCCGTCCGTTCAGAAAAGAACGAAGATGAAACGATCCGCGAAAATTTTCGGGACGACCCGGCTCGATTTGTCGCTCTAAAGATCAGGAACTCAACGAACAAGTCGCGGCGCGGCGAATCGGACTTCCCGCGATCGGCGGCCGGGATGCGGTTCGAAATACGGATTCTTCGTCGAACAGCCCTTCGTCCCAAGGGGTCTGTGCAATTCTGCGCATTCGCATCTGCATGCGCGATCGGAATTTCATGCCCGAATCACTGACGTTCGAGGCCCGGTCATGATCATTCGCTGTTGCCTGATCGGATCGCTCGTCTTTTCGATCATGATTCGAGCCCTTGACGGCAGCGGCGAGCCGCCGATCGTCAACATCGTGCAAGTCGGCGATCAGGCCATCGTCATCCGCAACGCGCCCGATCTGTCGCTGCCTCCCGTTCCCGGCAGTTCCGCCGGCTTCGACTGCAACAACGCCCTTTTCTGGTCGCACGGTCGGCTTTACGCCTTTTCGTCGCACGAGCACCCCTACCGCGGCTCCGGCACCGATCTGGAGCATCTCGACCGCCCCTCCACCCGTGTCCGCTTCGACAACGAAGAAACCTGGGCCGGCGGCGGCCGCTGGATCGAGGCCGTCCACAAGTCGCCCGAAGGCCCGCTTTACATGTGGTATCACCACGAGCCCAAGGGCCTTTTCGAAGGGTTGATCGCCGGTCACACAGCGCCCCGGATCGGCCAGATGGTCTCGTACGACGACGGCCTGAACTGGACCGACCAGGGCACGGTGATCGAAGCCCCGCGAAGCTCGTTCGTCTCCGGATCGACCCACAACCGCTATTTCGGCGGCGGGTTCGGCGATTTCAGCGTCATTCCCGACAACGACAGCCATTTCCTTTACTTCTTCGTCAGCTCCTACCACAAAAACATGGCACACCAGGGCGTGACGCTCGCCCGCATGCCGATCGAAGCCCTGACTTCACCCATCGGCCAGGTGCACTTCTGGCGCGACGGCCGCTGGGAAGAACCCGCCCTGGGCGGCGAAGCGACCCCCCTGTTCCCCGCCCGGAAGGACTGGCACGCCGCCGATGCCGACGCCTTTTGGGGCCCGTCGGTTCACTGGAACACGGCCCTGCAGAAGTTCGTCGTCCTGATGAACAAAAGCAAAAACGGAAACTGGGAGCAGGACGGCATTTACCTGGCTATCGGCCACCGGCTCGACGATCCCTCCACCTGGACCGCACCTGCGAAAATTCTCGACTCCGACGACTGGTATCCGCAAATCATCGGCATCTCGCGCGGCAATCGCGAAACCGACCGCCTCGCTGACCGCTCCGCCCGGCTGTTCGTCAAGGGCAAGTCCCTTTGGACAATCGAGTTCCAGCCATCCTTGGAACCGTGAGAGCCTGAGAACCGCGATCATCGTGAGCACGTCGGCCGGATTGCGAAAGTGTTTGCGATTGACTTATACTTGTTCCAACACGTTCGCGCACCATAATGTGTTTTTGTCGAACGTCATGCGTTGTCGCCGCGAAATTCGGTCATTTCCCCCCGCTTCTGTCGAGGAATCCGATGAAATCCGCTTACCGACCGGGCGTCGAATCGCTGGAAGGCAAGGCCCTGCTCTCGGGCGTGACTCTGCCGGCCGTGACCTCGCAGACCTACCAGGCTGTTTCCCGGGGCGTGAGTCATGCCATTTCGATGCTGGCCCGTTCGGGCGATGTCGAACGTACCGAAACGTACCTCGGAAATCTCGCCGCGCGACTGCCGCAAGGCAAAGAGCAGTTACTGCCGAGATGGAGCGACGACCTGACCGGCTTCGACCCGACGCGTCGGGGCTCGGCGATCGCGACGCGAAATCGAATGCCGCGAGATCTGGATTCTCATGTCCTCACCGGCGCGAAGCTCGGCGAATTCCGCTTCGTCGGTCCCGGCTCGGCTCGATTCGAAAACACGGCGAAGGGCAATTCGACGAGCGTTCAGGGCTTGGGTATCGACAACTCGTCGAGCTTCGAAATCAATTTCATCCTGACACCCAGGGGCGGAACGGGCGGCAGCACGTAGAAGTATTCGCTCGAACCGCGCCAAACGATGAGCATCGACCCCACCATTTGCGGGCAGGGTTACACCTCACCGGAAATCCAGATCGAGACGACCGACGGGACCAGAATGCGGACGATCGGCACCTGTAACGTCAAACCACCTCTGCAAGGGCTTGGGATCGTCGTGACGAGTTCTCAACACCTGCAGCAATTCCAGGTCTACATTTTCCGGTATGGCGGCAACATGGGCTGATTCGGAATTCCGAACGTCAATCGAATCTCATTGGCAATTCGATGAATTTTGAACGATCGCATTTTCGCCCTGAGATGCGATTCGTTCGTGTCAGAACAAGACTGCAACGGATCCGGCATTCCGCAACTGGAATTCCGAATCGGCTTCCGGCACTCGACCGCCATAGGCCCGAAACCCGGCCTTCACCAGATGATGAAGGGCTTCGAAACGACGTGCGCAACACCCCGCGACGAACCGCGGGAAAGTCGTCGATCTCGCAGATTCCGGGCCGGATCCTGGATGACCACGTCGTGACGGATCACTGGTCCCGATCGAGCATCGGCCCGAATACCGGATCAAAAGCCAATCGGCAGCGTCAACGAAACGTAGGGCCGCCCCGGCGATCGAAAAAGCGATCGTCATTTTCCCCCGTGCACAGCCCAGTGCTTCCTCAAGAGTGCGAAAACCTCCGGATCATGCTCTTCCAGCTGCTGGCGCGTGAACGGATAAAAGTCGTTGTTCGAAAAATACGCTTCGGTCACCTCGGCGAAATATTCCATCGGGCTGGTCATCGCATAGGCCTTCTCCTTCGATGTCCGCCCGTCGCCGAAGCGGCGCTCGACGTTGTCGTATTTGCCCTGCATTTTCGCCTTTGCGAAAGCCGCCGCGATTTCGGCGTTGCCGAAGCCGCCCGGAAGGACCCGGTCATGATACGCATGGGCCAGCTCATGAAGAGCGAAGTTCGGCATCCGGGCCGTCTCCCGTTCGAAAATGCGAACGTTCGTGAATTCCACACCTTTCGCCATCGCCGTGTCGCGGCCATTGTCTTTCAGCCAGCCGGTGTCGGGATGATATTCGGCCTTCGGCTGCACGCCCGGATACTCAGGCGAAAACCAGAGCGGCACCTTGCGAAGCTCGGCCACGGCACCCGCCGGCACGACTTTCACGATTTCGTCGAGTTGCGTTTCGAGCAATTTCAGCGCCTTCGTAGTCGCCTCTTTCGAATCCTCGCGAATCAATTCCTGCCGGACATGAACCGCCCAGCCCGCAATCGTTTGCGTCCGCCAATTCGGAATCGCATCATTTACGGCGGAGTCTTCCGATTTCGAATTCTTCGACCGCTCCGCCATGATATCGCGCACGAACTTCAAAACCAGCGGCAGCGAAGCTTCGCCCACGCCGCCATGATCGAAACCGTCGAGCCGATAGAGTGTCGTTAGCTTGTGACCGGCAATTTTCAGCATCCGGGCCAGATAGGCATTTTCTTCGAACCGGCCCAGCATCTCCAGTTCCGGGTCGCCCGTCACCAGCAGAATCGCCGGGGCGTCCTTGCGCACATGATAAAGCGGAGCCATTTTGTCGATCACGGGCACGGTCGCCGGGATGCCCCGCTCGGCCCGCACCGTGAAGTGCGTGATCGCCTGCGGGCTCACGGGTGCGAGGGCCATAATCGCATCGGCATCGATCCCGTATTTCGAAAGCCACGATTTGTCGAGCCCGATCATGAGCGACAAATACCCGCCCGCCGAAATGCCGCCGACGACAATCTTCGATTTCGAACCGCCGAATTTTTCGATGTTTTCGAAAGTCCAGGCCACCGCCGCGGCGGCATCTTCCACATACGCTGGCGATTTCGCCCGCGGGAACAGCCGGTAATTCGGCGCCACGACGGCGAATCCCTTGTCCTGCAACCCCTTCGGAATCGATTTCGAACCGCCTGTCAGCCCCCCGCCATGAAACCAGACGATCGTGACGAAATTCTTCGCCCCCTGGGGAACGTACAAGTCCAGCTTGCGCCGCTGCTTCGTGTATTCGTCACGGGCGTCGGCTTGGCCGTAAGCGATGTCCTTCGTCGTTTCGGAGCCCTGCGCCGGTTTCGAATCGGGCGGCATCTGGCCAGAAGCCGTGGACATGGCAGCGATCGAACAAATGACCCAGCCCGCCAGAAGCGGTCGCAACCGGACGACTCGGCGGAATCGGGCGAATTCGCTTTCGAAGTTGCGGCTCATAATGCTTTCGTCCCCCATTTTCGGATTCGTCACGGCATTTCCCATGACCTGTTCGTCATTGAGCCGAGTATCGAGGCGGCACGGGACAGCCGAGGTTCTCACGCTTGCCGTAAAGGAATCGCAGATGAAGATCCAGGTGGCGGATGTACTTCTCGGCGATTCCGGCCAATGTGACAGGCCCGTCGACGCTATGTGTCCCCTGGCGGGCGAAGGCTTCTTCAGGCAGTGTCCTGAGCACGCGTGCCGTCAACTTGCGGTCGGTCGCGAACAGGGCCACGATTTCTTCGACAGGCGTGTTCGGGTAATCGTGCGATTGCACCCAAAGGGTTTCCTCGCAATTGACGAGCAGCGGCTTCTCTTCCGCGATCACGCGTTTCATGCGATCGGAGGCCGTCAGATCCGAATCGACAATGTGGCCGATCACTTCGGCCACGGACCATTCGCCAGGCCCGATGCGCTTGCGCAGGTGCTCATCAGGAATTCCGGCCGTGGCATCGACCAGTATCGGCCCGCCGTCGGCATACCGCTGGATGAGGTCGTCATATTTCATCGAATTGCAGTCTCATTCGTTCGAAGGCCGTGGTTTCGAATCGTCACGCAATACTCGCAGCCTGCAAGTCACCGATTCGGTTGGACGAGTCGGCGGATCCGGTCAATTTCGCGGGTGCGAAGGCTGCTCCCGATGCAGCCTGTTCCCCAGCGTTGACGGAATCGTCAGCGTCGTAACGAATCCGCAAATGTCACTGGGCCGTATACCGCGGCGGCACGGCGCAGCCCAGGTTCGAACGCTTGCCGTAAAGGAACCGCAGGTGATGATCCAGGTGGCCGATGTATTTGGCCAAGAGTGCCGCCAGGGTGAGCGGGCCGGTTTCGCTGTGATTGCCCACGCGGGCGAAGGCATCGTCCGGCAGGGATTGCAGGATCCGCGTCATCCATTTGCGATTCGCCGCGAACAGCGCAACCCCTTCGTCAATGGGCGCGTCGGAATAATCGAGATGCTTCGCCCAGCCCGTTTCGTCATAGGCCATCAGCGTCGGATTCGCTTCGGCGATCACGCGTTTCATCCGCTCGGCGCCGTTCAAGTCGCTGTCCACCAGGTGGGCCACCAGCTCGGCCATCGTCCATTCCCCCGGGCCGATCGGCTGGCGGGCATGTTCTTCCGGAATTCCGGCCGTGGCATAGACCAGAAGCGGGCCCCCGTTGGCGTAGCGCTGAATCACGTCATCGCGGCTCATCGTCTGCATTGTCCTTTCGTTTGGTTGCATTTCGGGCCTGGGGTCATCCGAACCGTTTTTGCCGAATGCGATCATGCGACCGCCAGCTCACGTGCCAGACGACGCCCGAACAGGCCCAGGGCGATGTAATTCGAACCGGTCATGAGAATTTCGATCGCGATCAGCGTGCCGATGAAATACAGGCCCGAGAACGGAAATTCCTGCCACAGCATCAGCCCCAGGGCGAACGTCACGAAGCCGTTGGCCAGTGTCCAGCCCCACGACGGGAACCGGTAAATCAGCCCGGCGAAGAGCAGCATCATGCCCTCCACCATGAACAGCGCGCCCAGGAAAAGCGTGATCGTTTCGGCCGCCATGCCCGGCCGCGTGACCAGCACCAGCCCGGCGACGGCCCCGATC
>Ga0172376_10007902_pt1 | contig 11233 bp, 10 predicted proteins | sample Lak35m_FD_121114 | JGI IMG/M metagenome (GOLD analysis project Ga0172376, IMG submission 121114) | Freshwater microbial communities from Kabuno Bay, South-Kivu, Congo - kab_092012_35m | ecosystem: Environmental > Aquatic > Freshwater > Lake | place: Democratic Republic of the Congo: South-Kivu...
CGCTACTCCACCCGGAGGCCTTCCGCCGTCTTCCGGACCTTCAGGGGCGAACCCGAGGCGGCTTTGCGCGCGAGTTCCCCCTCGGCGCTCATCGCCCCGATCGGCGCCCGGATCCAGCGGTCCACGGCCCGGGCGAGTTCCCGGACGCCGTACTCCGGCTGGTATCCTTCGGCGGCGAGCCAGTCCGCCGCGTCGGCGTCCACTTCGAGCGCAACTCCGTGGTCGGCGAGGAGCGATTCCGACAGCTCGGCGATGCGAAGCGCGAGCACCTTCCGTACATCAGCGGGAGTAAACGCCCGGAAGACGATCTGCTCGTCGACGCGGTTGAGAAACTCCGGACGGAACCGGCGCCGGACCGCCGCCAGCGCCGCGCCTTCCGCCACCTCCGCATTGCCCGCGCCGAACCCCATCTCCTTCCGGGCGGCGATGTTCCCCGTCATGATGAAGATCGTGTTGCGGGCGTCCGCGGTGTGCCCCTGCGCGTCGGTGATCTTCGCCTCGTCGAACAGCTGCAGGAAGAGGTCGAAGACCCGCGGGGACGCCTTTTCGACCTCGTCGAGCAGGACCACCGAATACGGCGTGGTCCGCAGCCGGGCAACGAGCTGCCCCCCCTCCTCGTAGCCGACGTACCCCGGCGCGGCGCCGATGAGGCGGGAGACGCTGACCTCCTCCTGGAACTCCGACATGTCCAGGTGGATGAAGGCGCGTTCGTTGGCGAAGAGGTACGACGCGATTCGCCGCGCCACCTCGGTCTTCCCCACCCCGGAGGGACCGAGGAAGAGGAAGACGCCCATCGGCCGGCGACGGTCGCCCAGCCCCGCGTGGGAGAGGATGAGGCGGCGGCAGACCCGGGAGATCGCCTCCTCCTGACCGACGACATACCGGTTGAGATATTCCTCGAGCCCCCGCACCCGGGATTCTGCGATCCCTCCCAGTCCGCCCCGGGCCACCTCGATCGGGATCCCAAACTTTTCGACCACCGCCCGGGCGACATGCTCCGGAGTGACCACGGCGACGCCGACGGCGTCGTACCGGTCGGCGTTCGCCGCCATGGAGAGGAGCGGCACACGGCACTCCGCGCACGCCCGGTCCAGGAGATCGATCGCCTTGTCCGGGAGGAAGTGCGTCGGGTCGAACCGGACGGCGAGGTCGACGGCGGCCGACAGCGTCTCGTCCGTGATCGTCACGCCGAAGTGGCTCTCCCGGTGCGCCCGGACCCCCTGCAGGATCTCGAACGTCTCGTCCCGCCCGGGCTCCGCGACCTGGACCGGCTGGAACCGGCGCTCGAACGCCGGGTCCTTCTCGACGCTTCGCCGGTACTCCGTGATCGTCGTGGCGCCGATGCACCGCAACTCCCCGCGGGCCAACGCCGGCTTCATGATGTTCCCCGCGTCCATCGGGGCCCCCTCGGCACGCCCCGCCCCGGCCACCGTGTGGAATTCATCGATGAACAGGATCACCTCGGGGTGCGACCGGACCTCCTCGATCACCCGGGTCAGGCGCTCCTCGAACTCACCCCGGTACTTCGTCCCCGCCACCATCTCCGCCATCGACAACTCGACCAGCCTTCGTCCGGGGAGAAACCGACGGTCCCGTCCGAGGGCGATCCGCTCCGCCAGGGCCTCGACGACGGCGGTCTTCCCGACCCCCGCCTCTCCCACGAGAACGGGGTTGTTCTTGGTGGGCATCATGAGGACCTTGATGAGCTGCCGAAGGGTGTTGCGAGTACGGTCGGATTCGACGAACGGCAGAAGGCGCCCTTCCCGCGCGGCCCGGGTGATGTCGCGTCCGTACCGGTCCAGGAGCGGCGTCTCGGAGGGAACCGGCTCCGGAACGACCGGCAGATCCCCGGCCTCCTCGCGGACCGGGATCGGCTCCTGCTCCAACTCCCTTTCGAGGAGCAGCTTCTCGCGAAGAACTCCCGGGGAAATCCCCGCGCCCGCGAGCACCGCGGAAACGACCGGGCCCGGGTCCTCGAGAACGGTGGCGAACAGGTGGCGCACGGCGACCTCCCCCCCGTCCTTCACGATCTCCCCCGCCCGTCGGAAGAACCGCTTGCACTCGTCGCTGCGGTGGACCACACGCTCCGTGTGGACCGCGTTCCCCGGCCGAAGGCGGGACCGGACACCGTGTCGGATCGACGCGGCGGTGATCCCGAGAGACGCGAGCACCCCTTCGATCCCGTCCGCCTCCTCCCGCAACAGACCGACGGGGAGCGACTCGACGTGGGTGTACCCAAGGTATTGCAGGATCTTCGGGAGACTGCAGAGGCCGATCAGGAGGTGTTCCCGCTCGATGAGCGGGTGCCGGAGGCGCGCCGCCTCGGCCGCGCCGATCTCCCACGCCATTCTGGCGGCTTTCGTCAACGTCGCCATGGTCGTCTCCCTCCGTTCCGCCGCCGTTCAGACGCGGAATTCGGTGAGGGTCCGGAACGCCGCGAGGCGCGCGTCGATCTCTTCCCTGGAGAGCGCCTGCAGCCGCTCCGTGCTGAACGCCTCCACCGTGAAGGAGGCGATGGCGCTTCCGTAGATCGTGGCCAGCCGGTAATCCATCTCCGTGAGAACAGCCCCGTCCCGCGAAGCGAGGTATCCCATGAAACCGCCCGCGAAGCTGTCCCCCGCCCCGGTGGGGTCGAAGATCGTCTCCAGCGGATACGCCGGCGCCGCGAATATTTCCCCGTCGGACAGGTGGAGGACGCCGTACTCCCCCCGCTTGATCACGACGCGCCCCGGCCCCATGCGCATCAGCTTCCGGCCCGCCTTGACGAGATTGGACTCGCCCGTCAGCTCCCGGATCTCCGCCTCGTTGATGACGACGATGTCGACGCTTCGGATCACTTCCCGCAGGAGTTGCGGGCTCTTTCCGATCCAGAAGTTCATCGTGTCGAGCGCGACGATCTTCGGCTCGCGGACCTGGGCCAGGATGTCCAGCTGGAGTCTCGGGTCGATGTTCCCGAGGAAGACGTAGCGGGATTCCCGGTACGACGCCGGAAGGACGGGGGCGAAATTCTCGAACACGTTCAGGTCCGTTTTCACCGTATGCGCGATGTTCAGGTCGTACTCGTAATACCCCTTCCAGTGGAAGGTGATCCCCTCGGCGACCTTCAACCCCTGCAGGTCGATTCCCCGGGCGGAGAGCATGTCGAGCGTCCCCTTCGGGAAATCCCTCCCCACGACCGAGACGAGGCGCACGGGCGTCAGGTAGCTCGCAGCGAGAGAAAAGTAGGTCGCCGACCCGCCGACGACCCGTTCCACCTCACCGAACGGAGATTTGATGCTGTCGAACGCCATCGACCCGACGACCAGAAGGCTCATGCCCGGCTCCCATGGATCCCATGAAGATAAAACAGCGCCTCCATGATAACGCAAGCGCGGCCCGGGGTCACCGGAACAGGACGTCGGCGAGGAGCGCGACGAGCAGCAGCGTCAGGTAGACGATCGATGCGGCGAACGCGCGGCCGAAGCGGCGGGTCGCCACGGTATCCCTGTAGAAGACGGAGAGAAAGCCCGCCCCGAGCAGGAAGGCCGCCCAGCCGAAGCGCGCGGAAAGGTACCCCAGCGCCCACAGCGACAAGGACAGGGGGAGCAGCGACGCCGCGTACAGGAAGATCAGCACCTTGGTGTACGGTTCGCCGAACGCAACCGGGAGGACCGGAACGCCCGCCGCCCGGTACTCCGCCTGGTGGCGAAGCGCCAGGGCCCAGAAGTGGGGCGGCTGCCAGAGAAGGAGGATCAGGAACAGGAGGACGCCGTCCATGCCGAGGCGCGGATTCACGGCGGCGTATCCGATGAGGACCGGAAAAGCCCCGGGGACGGCGCCGGGAATCGTCCCGTACGGTGAGCGCCGCTTCCACACCAGCGTGTACAGGACCGCGTATCCCGCCGCCGCCGCGGCGAGGAGAAAGGTCGTCGTGGCGTTGAGAAAGCGGGCTGAAAGGAGCAGCGAGGCGGCGATCGCCGCGACAGCCGCCGCCGCGACGTTCCCGCGACCGAGGGCCCGCAGGGAAGCGACTCGGCGGGTCAAGCGGGGCATCTTCTCGTCGATCCCGGCGTCGAGGACCGTGTTCAGGGCGGCGGACCCGCCCGCCGCCGCCAGGATGCAGGCCAACGTGAGCAGCGTCTTCCCGGGCGGGGGAACGCCGTGCCGGGCGAGGACCATCCCGGAGAAGCCGGCCAGGGCCACCGCCGCGACGATGCCCGGCTTGACCAGCAGGATCGCGGACGGTGGTTCCGGCGGATTCAGCTCCGGGGCAGTGATAGCGCCGTCCCTTCCGCCCGCACCGCCTTCACCCACAGCTGGGCGAGGACCGACAGCATCCCCAGCGCTACCGCCAGGTGCAGCGCAGTGGCGAGGTAGGAAAGCCCGGACAGAACCACGAGGGCCCCCACGCCGATCTGGACCGCGACGAGAAGGAGGAACGACAGTGCGAGGGGACGATTCCCCCGCTGGCGCGGGTCCCGCCGGACGAAGAGGTAGAGCGTCGCCGCGGTCAGCAGCACGAGATACCCGAGCGTCCGGTGGAAGAAGTGCGCCAGCACGGGCCCGGCGAAGAGCGGCGGGACCCACTTCCCGAGGCAGGTGGGGAAGTCCGGGCACGCGAGCCCCGCCTCGAGATGACGGACGTACGCCCCGAGCGCGGATTGCGAATAGACCAGAGCGACGACAGAGAGAAAGAGGGCCGCCGGTCCCCGGAAAGCGAAGGCGGGTCGCTCGCGCTCTCCGTCGAACGTCATCATGTAGAAGGCGAGGAGAAAGACGAGGAGCCCGATCATGAAGTGGACCGTGGTCAGCCGCGCCGGCGTTTCGAGGAGGACCACGGCGCCGCCCATCCCGATCTCCGCGAGGAGGAGCACGATCGCGAGGACCGGCAGCGCCCGGGCCGCCCCCTCGTACTTCCGGTACCGTCGGGCCGCGAGCGCAAGGAGGAAGATCGACGCCACGGCGGCGATGACGCGATGACCGAACTCCATGTAGATGTCCCAGCGAAAGGGGGGCAGGACCTTCCCGTGGCACAGCGGCCAGTCGGGACACGCCAGCCCCGCCTTGAGCCCCGCCACGAGGTTTCCCCATACGAGCAGCAGAAAGAGCAGCCCAACGGTGATCCGGCCCAGCATCGGCATCTCCCTCCCGCGTCGGATGGGGAGAATTATCCTCGCCCCGGGGGATCAGCGCAACATCGTGTCGACAAGCGTCCCGAAAATAATGAGGGAGAGGAAGACGATCGGGATCAGGGCGAACCCCCACATTAGACGACTCTCGCCCTTGAGATGCATGAAGAAGAGGGCGACCAGGGACGCCTTGACGGAGGCGATCAGAAGCGCGACCACGACATTGCCCAGCCCCAGGTCGACGTAGGAGACGAGAACCGTGACGACCGTCAGCGCCAGAAGCGCGGCGAACACCGCGAGGTAGACAAGTCGCGACGTCGAAGTTCCGCGGGCCATCGTTCTCCTCACCCGATCAGGTAGAGCAGCGGAAACAGGTAGATCCATACCAGGTCGACGAAGTGCCAGTAGAGTCCGGACATTTCGGCCGGCGTGTGCCAGGCTTCGGAGAGCCGTCCGCGCCGCGACAGGACGATGACGTACGACAGCAGCCCCATCCCGGCCAGCACGTGGATCCCGTGGAGCCCGGTCATCACGAAATAGAGCGAGAAGAAGAGATTGGTGCGCGGGTACAGCCCGTGGTGGAACTTCGCGGCGTACTCGGCGTACTTGACGCAGAGGAAGACGCCGGCGAGCAAAATCGTCGCGCCGAAATACGCCTCGAGGAGCCGCGCCTTCCCCCGCTTGATCGCGTCCACGCCGAGCACGACCACCAACGAACTGGTGATGAGGACGACGGTGTTCACCGCGCCGAGGACCCGGTCGAGCTTCGCGTGCTCCACGCGGAACATCTCCGGGTACTTCATCCGGAAGACGGTGTACGCGGTGAAGAGCGCGCCGAACAGGAGAACCTCGGTGGCGAGAAAGGTCCACACCCCGAGTTTGGCGGCCTCGAAGGCGACGGCCGGGTCGTGATGCTCCGTGGCGGGAACGCTCATCGCCGTCTCACGCCTTCGGGATCCCGTAGCCATACGGTCCCTCCGTGACCACCGGGATCTCGTGGAAATTCTCCGTCTCGGGAGGGGACGCGGCCTTCCACTCGAGGGTCAGCGCGCGCCAGGGGTTCGCGGGGGCCGGAGCCCCTTTTCTCAGCCCCTGGAGCAGGTTCCAGCACATCACCAGGATCCCGAGGGCGAGCACCGCGGAGCCGATCGTGGAGACCACGTTCTCCACCTGGAACTTCGGAAGGTACTCCGCGTAGCGGCGCGGCATACCGCGCACCCCGACGATGAACATCGTGAAAAACGTGACGTTGAACCCGACGAAGATCAGGGCCCACGCTGTGCGGGCGACTTTCTCGTTCAGCATCCTCCCCGTCATCTTCGGGAACCAGTAGTGGAGCCCCGCGAAGAACCCCATCACCGTGCCGCCCATCATCGTGTAGTGGAAGTGGGCCACGACGAAGTAGGTGTCGTGCAACTGCACGTTGGTCGCCAGGGCCCCGAGAAACGGCCCGGTGAGCCCGCCGACGATGAACAGGAAGATGAATGTCAGGGCGTAGAGCATCGGCGCCTCGAAGGTGATCGACCCCTTGTAGAGCGTGGCGGTCCAGTTGAAGACCTTCACCGCCGTGGGGACGGCGACGAAGAAGGTCATGAGCGAGAAGATGGTGTTCGCCAGCGGGGACATTCCCGACGTGAACATGTGGTGCCCCCACACGAGGAACCCGCCCAATGCGATCGCCATCGACGACCAGGCGATCGCCTTGTACCCGAAGATCGGCTTGCGGGAGAAGACCGGGATCACCTCGGAGACGATCCCCATCGCCGGGAGGATCATCACGTACACCACGGGGTGCGAGTAGAACCAGAAGAAGTGCTGGAACAGGACCGGGTCTCCCCCCTTGGACGGGTCGAAGAACCCGACCCCGAAAACGCGCTCCGCGGCCAGCAGCAGGAACGTGACCCCTACCACCGGGGTGGCGATCACCTGGATGATGCTCGTGGCGTACATCCCCCAGAGGAAGAGGGGCATCCGATACCATGTCATCCCCGGAGCGCGCAATTTGTGGATGGTGACGATGAAATTCAGCCCCGTCAGGATCGACGACATCCCGAGGAGGAAGATCCCGAGGGAGAGGGTCGTGACCGCGGCGGCGGACTTCGCCGAGTACGGCGTGTAGAAGGTCCACCCCGTGTCCATCGGCGCCACCAGCGATCCGATGACGACGAGGAACCCGGCGGCGAACACCCAGTAGCTCGCGAGGTTCAGGCGGGGGAAGGCGACGTCACGGGCCCCGAGCTGGAGCGGGATGAAAAAATTCCCGAGCCCGGAGGGGATCGCCGGGATGATGAAGAGAAAGATCATCATCGACCCGTGGAGGGTGAAGAAGACGTTGTACGTGTGGTTGCTGAAATATCTCGCCTGCGGGGAAAGCAACTCCAGTCGAAGCAGCAGGGCGAACACACCGCCGACCAGAAAGAAGAAGATCGTCGTCCAGAGATACATCGCCCCGATCCGCTTGTGATCGAGGGTGAACGCCCAGGACCGCCACCCGCGCTCCGCCAGGTACCCCCTGCCGTTCCGATTCGACGCAATCCGCTCGGCGCCTTCCATCTCCCTCACCGTCTCACTTCAACATCTTCAGGTACTCGACGACCGCCTTGACGTCCTCCGGAGGCATCGAGGCCTTGAACGTCGGCATCACGTTGGGGTACCCCTTCACGATCTTCGCGCCCGGGTCCACGATCGACTCCCGCAGGTACTCCTCGTCCGCCGTCACGCTCGCTCCTCCTTCGAGGAGAACCTTCGAACCGTACATCCCTCGGAAATTGGGGCCGATCTTCTCCTTCCCGTCGATGGCGTGGCAGTTGAGACAACCGGCGTTCCTGAAGATCCGCTCGCCGCGGACGGCAAGGGGTTCGTGCCCCCCGCCCCCGCCGACCTCGCGTCCACCGTGCTCCACCCATTCCGCGTATTCCCGCGGTGGCATCACGATCAACCGGGCCAGCATGTTCGAGTGGCCTGTCCCGCAGTAGACCGTACAGAAGATTTGATAGCTTCCCGGCCGGTCCGGTTGCACCCAAAGGGTGGTCACCCTGCCGGGAATCATGTCCATCTTCACCCGGAAATCCGGCAGGTAGAACCCGTGAAGGACGTCGGCCGCGGAGAGGAGGAATTTCACCGGCTTGCCCGCCGGTACGCGGATCTCATTGATCGCCGTCCGCCCGTCCGGGTACCGTATCTCGTACATCCACTGCCGCGCGTTGACGTGAACCTCCGTCGCCCCGGCGACGGGAATCCTCTGGTCGGTGTAGACGCGCCAGCCGTAGTAGAAGATGACCACGACGACGATGGAAGGGATCAGGACCCAGAGGAACTCGAGCAGGGGGCTGCCCGTGATGGCGGGCGTTTCGTTGTCCCGGTCCGGAAGGCGACGGCGGTACTTCACGGCGAAATAGATCAGCATCCCCTGGGTGAGGAAGAAGAAGAAGCCGCCGATGACGGCGATCATCACGAAGAGCGCGTCGACCCGGCCCGCCTGGGTGGAGGCCGCGCCGAACGCGAGGACGTTGTCCATCACTCCCCTTTCCCCGGAGGTCCCGCCGTTCTCCCGTACCTCCTCCACAGGACGGTCAGAAGCCCCGCGAGCAGGATCAGGGTGACCGCACCCGCCGCCTTCATGACGTTGCGGGCGTACAGGACGTACTTCTTCCCGACCGGGTCGTACTTGAAGCAGTACATTAGAAGCGCGTTTCCCGCGGAAGATGCGCCGATCTTTCCTTCCGACGCCTCGATCAATGCGAGTTTCAGGTCTTGGGGGTCGATCTCGACCCCGTACAGATACCGGGAGACGGTGCCGCCGGGGGAAAGAACGATCGTCACGGCCGGGTGGGCGAACTCCGAACCGACTTTCGCGTAGCGATACCCGACGCTCTCCGCCAGCCTCCGCACCGATCCGGCGCTCCCGTACAGGAACGGCCACCGTGCATCCGCGTCATGAACGCCCGGCATCAGCGCGTGCGTCTCGTTCGCCTTCGCGCGGGCGATCTCCGGGATCTCCTCCGGGTCGATGCTCACCGTGACGACGCGGTAGTCCCGCGCGAGGGAGAATCCCTTCATCTGCGTCATCGTGGCGGCGAGGCTCCGGAACGTGAGGGGGCAGAGCATCGGGCAGGTGTAGTAGTTGAGGGTAAGGAGGACAGGGCCGTCGCCGAGATAATCCGCCAGACGGACCGGCTTCCCGGACGCGTCGGTGAACGGGAGGTCGCGCGGAATGCCCACGCCGGGCTTCTCGTCCACTCCGACCTTCCGGAGGATCGCGTCCTGGGGATCGGCGGAAAATGCGGCCGCCGGGAAAAACGTTACAAGAGCGCAAAGAAAAACATGGCAGAGGATACTCCCGCCGCTCAACTGCCAGGGATGTCCCCCTCTTCCGTAATATTCCATCCGTCGGCTCAGACGATCAGGGACGGACCGGGGGAGGGGACCTGCGCGTTCCACCCGAGCTTCTCTTTCAGCGTCCCGGCGAATTCGAGAGAGACGGACTCCTCGCCGTGGGCCACGAAGACGTTCCCGGGAGGGGCCTGAAATCGCCCCGCCCACGCAAGGAGGTCGTCCCGGTCGGCGTGCGCCGACAGGCCGCCGATCGTGTACACGTCCGCGGCCACGGCGATCTCCTCCCCGAAGACCCGAACCCGTTTCGCGCCGTCGACGATCTTCCGGCCGAGGGTCCCCTGCGCCTGAAAGCCGACGATGATGACGCTGCACTCCTTCCGCCACAGGTTGTGCTTCAGGTGGTGCTTGATCCTTCCCGCGTCGCACATCCCGCTCCCCGCCATCAGGATCGCCCCCCCGCGCAGGGAGTTCAACGCGCGGGACTCCTCCATGTTCTTCACCAGAACGACCTTCAGCGCGTCGGGGTGCGCGTCCCTCCAGGCGAAAACCTCCCGGGTCTCCTCGTCGTAGCACTCGGGGTGGCGCATGGTGATCCGGGTGGCCTCCACGGCCAGCGGGGAGTCGATGTACAAGGTGGCCCCCGAAAGACGCCCCTTTCTCGTCAGGTCGGTGAGAAGGTACAGAATGTCCTGCGCCCGTCCCACCGCGAACGACGGGATGACGACGTTCCCCTTCTTCCTGCGGAGCGTGTCGTCGACGGCGCGGACGAACTCCTCCACCGTCTCCTCCATCCCTTTGTGGACCCGGTTGCCGTACGTCGATTCGATGACGAGGGCGTCGGCCCGGGAAACGGGCGCCGGATCGCGGACGATCGGCAACCCCCGGTGACCGAGATCGCCGGAGAAGACCAGTTGCTTCTCCCGCCCCTCGTCCTCGACGGTCACGGTGACGATCGCCGAGCCGAGGATGTGCCCGGCGTCGAGGAAAGCGGCGGTGATCCCCGGCCCGGGGGTGATCGATTCCCCGTAGGGGACGGGGCGCAGCGCGGGGAGGACGGCCAGCGCGTCGGCCTCGGTGTAGAGCGGGAGGACCTCTCTCTTTCCTCCCCGTTCCCGCTTCCGGGTTTGCCACTCCGCCTCCTTCTCCTGGATGTGCCCGGCGTCGGGAAGCATCACCCCGAGGAGGTCGGCGGTCGGAGAGGTGCAGTGGATGGGGCCGCGAAACCCGTCCCGCACCAGTTTCGGGAGCAGGCCGGAGTGGTCGAGGTGGGCGTGGGTGGAAAGGACGAAGTCGATCGACGCCGGAGGGACCGGCATCGGGCGGGCGTTCTTCCGGTCGCTCTCCCCTCCCCCCTGGAACATCCCGCAATCGACGAGGAACCGGTTGCGCGCCGTCTGCACGAGGATGCAGGAGCCGGTGACCTCCCGCGCCGCGCCCAGAAACGTCAGGGTGACGCTCATTGGACCACCCTCGTGAGGATCCAGGAGACGACGGAGAGGAGGATGGAGCCGACCACCGCCCCGAGGAATCCGTTCACGTGGAAGCCGGGGACGACCGCGGTGACCAACCACAGGAGCAGCCCGTTGATCACGAGGAGGAAGGCCCCCAGCGTCACCACGGTGACGGGAAGGGTCAGCAGCACGAAGAGGGGCCGGACGACCGCGTTCACCAGCCCCAGCACGAAGGCGGCGGCCAGCGCCGCCATCACCCCGTCGACGGTGACGACCTGCGGCAACAGGTATCCGATCAGCAGGATCGCGACCGCGTTGGCGACCATCCGGATGAAGAAC
>Ga0172376_10007906_pt1 | contig 11227 bp, 12 predicted proteins | sample Lak35m_FD_121114 | JGI IMG/M metagenome (GOLD analysis project Ga0172376, IMG submission 121114) | Freshwater microbial communities from Kabuno Bay, South-Kivu, Congo - kab_092012_35m | ecosystem: Environmental > Aquatic > Freshwater > Lake | place: Democratic Republic of the Congo: South-Kivu...
GTTTGAGATTTTATCAGATTGTATAAGTCAATTTGCTAAGTTCGGTTGACTCTAAGAAACTATTCATAGCGTCATAAACGTTCCCTCCGTATTTAGACTTAAGTGCAAGAAAATCTTTTTTACTAGTTATTACTTTATTATATTTTTTAATAAAAGCTGCCTCGTCAGTATCCCCCCAGCTAGAACTTTCTCTTCTTATTAAAGCTGCTAGATCAGCTATATCAGAATCTTTCTGCTTTTTAGCTGAGTCTTCTTTAGCGAGTCTCTCCTTTTTTTGTTTTTCAGTCTTGTTCTCCCTTTTTCTAGCTTCTTCTTTTGATTGGTCTAGTCCAAGATTCTTAACTAATTCTGCATCATTAAAAGAATCTACTTCAACAAGAGCATATATGAATCTGTTAGAATTAACAGTCTGTTTTGTAGCTCTCTCTATAAATTCATTAAATTCTTTAATATCAGAAAAAACCTGACATCCTGCTGACCACGGTCCTATACAAGGGCTAGGAGATCCTGTCGAAGATCTATGTATTTGCATACCACAGTATTGCTTTTGGAATTTATCCACTGGAGTATAGGTTTCATACTTAACTGTCCCTATAGGATATCTACCGACTTCAATAGGCTCAGCTTCCGCCATTAAAACATATGTACCATGACCCATTTTATGGCTACCTAAATTGTAAAGGGTATCACCAGGCAATTTTATTCCTATACCTTGAGGATTCAAAGGTTTCTTACCATAATAAGCAAGAGATGGTGAAGTTGTTATCTGATAAGGTTTTACCATATCATCATCTTTAGCTTTACTTTCTATAAGATAAAGGGCATCAGTAAATTTATCATTATTTTCAGAAATACTCTTAACACTTATCTTATTCCTCATCCCTACAACTAATGATCTCCCCTCATCAAGTTCTTTGATAGCTCTTGAATGATCTATTCCTTTCTCTTCATTCAAATACCTTAAAAGGTTCTTAAAGAACCTCACACTAAATTCTTTTCTTTCAAGCTGAAATGCTGAGCCTCCACATGCACTATATGGAGCTCCAGTCTTAACTTCTGGAGTGATTTCGATTTCGCTATCGATACCTCCTGTTAGTCCTTGTATATTACCTAATAATGTACTTACTAACGATCCAGCTATTCTAGATTTAGCTTCTCTATCTGTTTCTGGTCTAGAAGCTGGTGTTGTATTTTCTTCTTGTTCTCTTAGAAAATATTGCTGAAAGTTTAATATTCTATTCATGACAATATATATCTTATTTAGAACTTCTTTTAATTAGATATGATATTAAATAAGAAAAAACAGAACATACACCAGAACCAATAAATCCAGCTATTAAAAAATTAACTTCATTCAATCTAAGGTGAAAATTCACATCAAACAGACCAAATATTACCATAGAGACCCAAAATCCGGTGCATTGATAACAATTAAGTAATTCCCCTATAGTTGGATACGAGATCAGAAGATAATCTCTAAATTCTTTCAGTATTTTAGAAGAAACTAATATGTGGGTTAATCCCCAGCTACACAACAAAAAATAAATAAAAGACTCCATATTAATTAAATATTTCTTTTTCTTTTAAGGACTCTAGGAATTCAATATCCTCCTCCTTCTCAGGAACTGGTATTTTGACAGAAAGTTCCAGAAGTAAATCCCCTTTTGATGATCCACCTATGAATCCCATCTGTGGTAATCCTTTTCCTTTAAATCTAAGTATTGTACCAGGTTTAGTACCCTTGTCAACATTAGCAATAACACTTCCTCCGCCCAATAGATCAACCTCTATTTTACATCCCAAAGATGCATCCAGAAATGTTATCTCTTTGAAGCATGCTATATCAATCCCTTTTCTGATAAATTTATCATGTTGCTCGACATCAAATGAGACTTTTAAATCTCCTGTGTTACCTCCATTAGTGCTGTCATCTCCTTTTCCGTAAACAGTAAAAACAAAAGATTCTGAAAATCCTCCAGGTATGTTAAGATCTATTATCTCTTCCTCTCTAATTATTTTTTTACCACCACAGGAGATGCAAACCTCAAGAACAACTTTACCATTTCCTTCACAATAATTACATTGTCGGATACTCTCCATACTAATAAATCCATTAGAAGTAACAACCTTAACGTGACCTGTTCCATTACAAGTGTTACATGTCTGAAAAGAATTTCCATCTAAAGATCCATTACCTTTACAAGGATTACATTTTTTTCCTCTCTTCAGTTTAATCTTCTTATTCATCCCAGCAAGTACATCTTCTAAAGTTGCTTTGAGGGTGATTTTAAGATCTTTACCTTTTATTGGTGGATTGGTATTAAATCCATATCCGTTAAATCCTTGATGGAAAGATCCCCCAGGATTATAGTGGTTGTCCCAAGATGAATTGCCGGTTCTAGTTGAAGAAAAATTAAAGGGATTTTTACGGGATCTATCATATTTCATCCTTGAATCAGGATCACTTAAAGTGTTATAAGCTTCAGAGATCTTTTTAAATCTCTCCTCACCTCCTTCTTCTTTGTTTTTATCTGGGTGATATTTTTTAGCTAGTTCTCGATAAGCCTTCTTTATAGTTTCTTTATCGTCACTCTCGCTGACACCAAGTATAGTGTAATAATTATCCATTCTTAAATATTTTACCTGGGAGCTTTACGATATAACCTAATATCTTATTAGTTTCAAGAAATAAAAAAACTAAAGCGATATAAACAAAAAGAAGAAGAACTCCGATTAAAAGACCAATATTTCTAAAAAATCTTTTCACTTCTTAATTATTTTCGTATTTATCAAGCAAATGTGACATCAATTTATTGATGTATTTCTGCTCGCTTAATTGGTTTATAGATATTCCAATAGATTCACATTCAGATTCTATTTGATCTAGATCTAGATTATAATTATCCTTAATAGATTCTATTACAATATCGATATTTATATTCTCTAATCGAATATATTTATCCCCGTTAAATTCCACCTTTTCCATAACTATAATTATAGATCATAGTTAGGTAGAGTTTCAAAGATTTATTATAATCTTTCTAAATATTTAATAAGTGCTAGATCCTTCATTTTAACTTCCAATTCTATATCGAAGGTGTTATCATAGGTATTTATATTTCCCCAGATCCAATCGGAATGTGCAACTTCTTTGCAATTTGAATCCTCGTACAATCTTCGAGAATCTGAATAATGTGTTAATGGTGATACCCCTTCCGGCCAAGTGGATAAGGATAATTCTAATCCCTCTTTCTCTGTTAGTCCGTCAGGATTACATTTATGGTGAAGATAATCATAAGTTACGGGAATGTTTATTCTCTTGTGTAATAACTCATACAAATCAGTTGGTGTGAATTGACTAGGTTTATCATCGTTTTCTAAAACCAGTCTAGCTTTTACATTATTTGGAAGTTCAGAATAAGTTTTTATAAATCTTTCAGCAGCATCTTCTTTAGAAGGCTTACTTGTGTTTACGTGAATATTAATAGGATATTTAAAACTTCTTTCTAATAACATTAGATCCATTATCTCAGCATGCTGTATTAATTCCTTAACTGACTTCTTTATAACATCAGGATTTAAAGAACCAAGTACACAAAAATGAGTTGGATGAAAAGTTAACCTCTGATCAGATTCTTTAGCAATTCTACCAGCTTCTAAAAGGTTATTATGAATCTCATTAAATCTAGGAAGTTCTTGTATTTCATATTCGGACATCCAAGGAAACATATCAGAACTCATTCTGTACATCTTTATTCCTTTCTCTGCATTGAATTTGATTATCTCGACAAGAGACTCGGTATTTTTTATAGCTATCTCTGAAACATAGTCTAGTCCCCTCTCCAAGAATGTTCTTTTAACCATTCCTCTGTTTGTTGAAACACCTCTGTCTTCTAGACTAAGACAAATACAACAGTATCCATATCTATTTTTCATAATTTCCTTTTTACTTTTACAAACATAAAGAAAATTCTACGGATAAAAAAATAAAAGCCGGAATAAAACCGGCTTTTTTTAAAAATCTTTTAGTGATTGTATTACTGCAAATCGTTCCCTTGCATTGAGATCTTCTATATTATCCTTACCTGTTTTCCTAACAACAAGTTTCATTAATTTCTCAGGATCTTTGCTTGCTCCTGATTTTTCTATGAATTCTCTCAAATCTCTTCTAGAAGGAATAAGATCTATTACCCATGCTTTTATAGGGATATTATATTGTAGAGCTAGATTTATTCTTCTGTTTCCTGAAAGTAAATAAAAACTATCTTCTGATGAGGTTCTGGTCTCACCAAAGTTTATGAACCTAATTATAATCGGTGCTGGTAATTCTATACTCCCATTCTTTTTTAAAGAATCAGATATCTTAACTAAGACATCTCCATAAGATTTTCCGTAAGCCCCGTTTACTATATTATCATATTCATAAGGCATTAAATTCTGAAGATTCGAAATGTTAAACCCATCATCAGAAACAACTGGGAAATCTAACATTTTACCCTTCTTAAAAGGTTCGATAATATACTTATAAAACTTTGTAGATCTAGCACCAACTTTACCTATATCTTTATTACCTATAGTAATATTATGCTGATAAAACTCAAGTTTAGCTCTATCATCATAATGTTCAACATCCTCAGCTAAATCTGGTTTAACCCAGTTTATTCTAAGTTTACCAACATACTTCTTATTAGGAGATTCCTCCTTTACTTTTTCCTCTACAAGAAAATTGTTCAAACGTATAATCATTGCACCTTAATATAACTATATATCTAAACCTTATCGGATAACCATTTTTTTCTTAACTCTGAAGAATCACCAAATGCCATCTCCAGTTTACTTTTACTGTCAGAAGTTTCCTCTATGTTTACAAGTTTCTTGTCTTTCATTACCCATTCCCAATCATCTAAAGATAATGAACCTAGACCTTTTAAATATCTTGTCGCTCCACTAACTTTAGCAGCTTTGTATTCATCCATATCCCAGTAATACTTTTTCTTCTTCCCGTCACCAACTGTAACCAAAGGAATTCTTAGCATATTTAATCTCTTGGTTTTAATTATGTTAGGAAACCATCTATAGAAGAAATTAATCAAAAGCGATGTTATATGGGATCCGTCTGGATCTGGATCAGTAGCAATTATTATTTTCTTATATCCATGTACTTCAGTACTCTTTGAAGTTGGATCTAGACCTAATATTTGCATAAGTTCTAGGATCTCTTTATTATCTGATAAATCGCCAATGTTTTTACAGTTCTTAACTTTACCTTTCAATGAATATACACCATCGTTTTTAGGATCCCTTTTTTGTAAAATAGAACCCATTGCAGATAAACCTTCAACTATAAAAAGATTTTCGCCTAATGATTTTTGAGAAGGGAAATATTTATGCGAAGCTTTTAAATTCACATTCTTTTTTTCAGTTTTAAGCTTTCTAATATAACCCTCATTTTTCCTATCATCGACTTTCTTTTGTATCCTTTCATACATTTCAGTTTTAAAGAATGCCTGTAATTTGGCACCAAATTTATTCAAAATAGGATTCTCGACTTCGTCTCTAGGTGTAACAAACTTAGTTTTATTTTGGTCTCCGAATTTCACATATCTAGGAGCTAGGTTCAGAACTATTAGAGTGTCATAGAAGTGATGTCCTAGTGTGTCATCTAATTTTTCATTTATGAAATCATTAACTATCTTCTGATGTATTCCTGTACACATAGCAGAGTTAACAAAACTAATAGATCCAGATTTTTCATATTTTTCCCAAACTATAATTTGTCCTATTTCACTCTCTATTCTAAAACTGTTAGTTGGTAGAAATTCTGTATTAAGATCTAATTTAACACCATCCCAAATAAAATCTAATTGAAGATTACCTAATATAGAATCCCTCTTGATTAAATCATATTTTAATATTAGGGTAGAAGTCAATACATCCTTATCCCATTTATAATTTTTAAATAAAGACCTTAGAGGTATAAATTCTATCGATGTTCCCATAACATCCGATGGTAATTTTTTTCTAACTACAGGATCAGTCCTTTCGAAATCAATCCATTTTTGCTCATAATAATGAGTATCATTAACTGTGATGATAGAAAATTCATCGGATAAACAATTACATAGAGCTGATCCTAGACCATTGTTTCCTATAAGTGATTCCTCAATATCTTGATTGCTAAAATTTGATCCAGACCTAAGCATAGATACAGCAGTTTCTATATTCGATCTGCCAGAATCTTTATTGATCGATGATCCTTTATAAAATCCATTTCCTGTGTCAGTTACCTTTACTTTATTAGTTTTGCTATCTATTGATATCTGGATTTTTTTCATTTCCCCCCTCATCCTTTTAGCTTCGTCTAAGGAGTTATCGATTATTTCATTAAGAATTTTATACATTCCTATCGACATCTCTCTAGTCTCAATACAGATGCAGTTATTTTTAATAATTGGTATCTTCTCATCAGTCTTAATAACAGAGCCAACATATACATGACTTCTCTGTCTCACATGTTCCTTCTCAGAAAGTACCCTGATTTGTTTATTCTTCTCTTCCATTAATATTAATATGATATTAATTTATATAGCATAAGAAATAAAAGTTTCCCTGGTCCGAACGGATATATATTAAAAATCCATTCGAACCTATGAGATACACGAGCAAACAATTGGATGAATTTATTGTAGATCTATCAGAAGAATACAGAAACGAAATAGAATCCATAATAGAGGAAAAAAATCCAAAAAATAGATCAGAGACTGATAAAATTTTGGCCGATTTTAGAAAAATAAAAGGGTTTATTAAGGTAGGAAAATTTACAGAAAGATACTGGATACAAAGGGGCTGGACTATGGAAGAGTCTATCATAAAGAAAAACGAAAATAAAAGAATACAAGAACCAGGAGGATCTCCTATGCAAATAGAGTATTGGATAAAAAGAATAAATCCAAAAACTAAAAATAATTACACAATAGAAGAGGCTAAATATAAGATAAGATCACAGAGGAAAATTAACATAGAATATTGGATAGAGAGAGGATTATCCGAAGAATCTGCTATATTGAAAATAAAAGATTTCCAGAAACAGAATTCTGCAAAAAGAAAAAAATATCTAGGGGTGACGTGGAATCAATACGAATATTGGATGACAAAAGAAAATATGAGTGTCGATGAAGCAAAGGCAAAAGTTTCAGATCTACAAAAAACATACGACCTAAAAAAACTAATTACTAAGTATGGAAATTTAGAAGGATCTAAAAGATATGAGGAGATGTGCAAAAAATTAAGCAATTCACACTCTCTGAAAGGTTACATCGAAAGATACGGGGAAATTATAGGAAGGGAAAAATACGAGGAAGTAATAATAAAAAAATGTTCAAACAGTGGAGTTTCAAAAGAATCTCTAATTTTTTTCAAAAAAATATATAGATCTATAAGGGATAAAATTAATAGAGAAGAAATATACTGGGGAATCCAAGGATCAAAGGAATATTTTCTATATGATAATGAATCATCCAAGATATTTTTTTATGATTTTACTATACCATCATTAAAGATAATAATAGAATACCACGGGAAAAGATATCACCCTAACCCTGGCTGGGAGGAAGAAAAATGGAAGAAATGGGATTTTATGGGAATGTCAGCGGACAACAAAAGAAAATTAGATATTTATAAAAACCAGGTTGCAGAAAAATTGGGTTTTGAAGTAATAGAAATATTCTCCGATGACATAAAAATAAATACAGCAGGATCAATAATAGATCTTATACTCAAAAAAGTTCCTAGATTAGTTTAAATATTAAGCCCTCGTTAATATTATGTTCCTTGCAGGTACCACCATTTAATTCAATTACCGAATCAACATCAGTGTCCTCGTAATTCACACATTCATCCTCACTACAAGGTGTGCAACTATGATGTATTTTTTTAATCTTACCATCACAAACAAAAATAATGTCCAAAGGAATTTTACATCCTTTCATGTGGTAAGAAACATTTGTTTTTTGTGGATATGAAAAGAGCATCCCTTCTCCTTCTAAGAGATGCTCTCGTTCAGATAATCCTTTTTCAAAGTCATCACAAACTTCCAATAGGAAAAACTTCTCTCCCATTTTAGATAATAAATATGATGGGCCTTCGAAAATATCCATTTTTATTTAATAAAAATTTCTTCTACGTCATCAAAACTAATCTCAACTAAAACATTTTTATGCTTAAGTGAGTAAGGAGTAGCTATTATAATACCAGTGTTAACATCTATATCTTTAACTATAAATTCAGAATCAACGAAAATATTTTTTTCTGAGTCTCTGTTACCAGTATAAACATCACTTTCTGAATCGTATTGATCCTCTTGATCTTCCATGTCCAATTCTTTATAGACATCTTTCAGATAATCTGGAGCATTTTTTCCTTGTGTTGGAATATCAGCTAAAACTGAAACCTCTTTTAATGATCCTGAATTTACTTGTGCTAGTAAGTTGCTTAGTTCATCAACTAAAAGATTTCTTCTGATAGTTTTTTCCGGATTTACTGCATTACCAATGTAAACTGGTACTCCAGATTCATTTAAAAAAGATTCGTTAATATAATCTTTAAATCTTAAAATATTACCCATTAGATTGTTTTTAATTATATATCCGAATCTTTTCTAAAATTAATTTCCGGAATTCATAAGGGATTCTTGATAGAACCCTAAGTTTTTCTTTATTCTCTCTTGATCTGAAGGTGGTATAGTATTAAACACATCAGATTCAATAAGCTTGGTTGTTACAGTAAATGCTTCTTTTGCATTTCCGTTATAAAAAGCAAGAACTGAATATTCGTCTGGGAACCTCCATCTCCAAACATCTTCTTCAACAAAAAGAATATCTGTACAGGTTGGTGATTTCATACCCACAGTAGCTAACGCAAAAGCATATCCATATCTTCCTTTACTACCTAAGAATTTTATAAGGGCATACAAAGATTCTAATCTAGTTGGTCTATATTCCCAAGCTTGTAAATAAGCATCTATAACTTCAGGGTCAGGTTTTCCAAGAACTTGTTTTTGTTTAGCAATCCAATATTTAGCTATGTAAACCTCTTCGTCCCAACCACCAGCTTCAACTCTTTTTTCGTATGCCTCTATGGATCTTTCATACATATTAGCATCTCTATAGCTTTGTCCCAAATAGAAAAGATATCTATGTTTTAGGTCTGCAAGTTCTTCCTCAGAAGATGTTAATAAAGCACGTTCAAATATTAATGCATCATTGTAATATTTCTTTTCTCCTTTAATATCCCTATTGTGTCCAGAAACAGAAGCATACATTTCACAATTATCTAGATTCGCATCAGTTAATGTTGTATTAATTGGACCTCTAATATATTCATGTAGAACTCCTCTATAAACCCAATCCTGATCTCCTCTAACAAGCTGTGTTCTGTAATAAGCAAGAGAACCTAACCTTATTCTTATTTTATAAGAATCTTTATCAAGATTCTCAAATGGATTCTTTCCTTCGTCTACCGTTAGTATATCATCAGCATCAATGATTAATCTGTAATCAGCTTTACCTTTAGAATAATTTAAGCTCTCTGTACGATTTGTTCCAAAATCAACCCAAGGTCTATTGTACAATTCACCCTTAATTTCATACTCTTCCATGATAGAAGTTATCAATTCCTGAGTTCCGTCGGTAGATCCGGTGTCAACTATAACCCAATAATCTATGTAGTCTTTAACTGAATCTATACACCTTTTAATTGTTAGAGCCTCATTTTTAACTATCATTACTAGACAAATAGTCTTTCTGTTTTTATTACTCATATTATATTGTTTTAATAGATGATAAAAATATTTTTTTAATCTTTTCAGAGACTTCTTTTAATGGCTTATTTCCGTTTATATTATGGAATTTTTCGCTCTCTTCTTGACGAATCAATTCAATTAAAGGAATTGTGTTTTCCTCAAATTCTGTCATTCTAGTTTTAAAAACAGATTCGTCTTTATCGTCATCTCTTTTAGAAGTCTTTCCTCTTTTTTTAATTCTTTTCTTTAGTGTATCCTCATCAACTAAAAGGTTATAAACAACAACTAAATACATTCCGTTAGATTCAGCTAAAGAATTCAAAAATCTATATTGGTCAATATTTCTTGGAAATCCATCAAATATAAACCCTCTTGATTTTTTCTTACTGGTGATATAACTTTTGAAAGCATCCGACACTAACTTATCAGGCAAAAGTTTACCAGTTTTTAGAGATGTCTTTATATCATCATTGGTAGAAGCCCTTAGGATATCACCAGTTGAAACATGATGATATCCAGTTACATAAGCAAGTTCTTTAGCTTGTGTTCCCTTACCAGAACCAGGAGCCCCTAAGAATATTACATAGGGTATATCTCCTCCTTCTGGTGTTCCGTATATCTTTTTGAAAGACTCGAAAGTTTGTATATAAACAGGTTCGTTTTTCATTCTATATTTTATTTAAGATCCACAAACGTCGCAAGACTCTGGATTTTCTAAGCTACAAGTTAAATCGCTTATATTCTCTTCTTTAGATTTGATCAAAGATTCTTCTTCCTTTTTAGGTTCATATTTAGAAGTGTCTATACCTAACCCCTTAATAGCTGTAGTAGCAGCTTTAGTTCTTATATAATAACTTCCGGTTTTTAGTCCTTTATTCCAACCATAGAAATGTGCAGAAGAAAGTTTTGCAAAATTAGCATCCTGAACAAAAAGATTCATACTTTGACTTTGACAGATGAAGGGTGCTCTTTCAGCAGCATGATCAATTATAATTTTTTGACTCATCTCCCAAGCAGTCTTGTAGATGTCTTTTAATTCCTGAGGGACTTCAAGATCCTTAACAGAACCACCATTAATAATAATTCTATCTCTCATTTCTTCATCCCATAAACCCAATTTAATAAGATCTTTAACTAGATGTTTATTAACAACAGCAAATTCACCAGATAGAGTTTTTCTAGAATAAATGTTAGAAGTGAAAGGTTCAAAACATTCATTATTACCAAGAATCTGTGAAGTTGAAGCAGTTGGCATAGGTGCCAATAATAAAGAATTCCTAGCACCATGTTTAATAACTCTTTCTCTTAGACCTTCCCAATCCCATCTATCACTAGGCGAGACATTCCATAAATCAAATTGGAATTTACCCTCTGATAGCGGGGATCCTTTAAAAGTGGAATAAGCACCTTCTTGTTCTGCAATATCAA
>Ga0172376_10007907_pt1 | contig 11226 bp, 6 predicted proteins | sample Lak35m_FD_121114 | JGI IMG/M metagenome (GOLD analysis project Ga0172376, IMG submission 121114) | Freshwater microbial communities from Kabuno Bay, South-Kivu, Congo - kab_092012_35m | ecosystem: Environmental > Aquatic > Freshwater > Lake | place: Democratic Republic of the Congo: South-Kivu...
CATCGAGCCGCGCGGCGTTGGGCCCCACGACCGCGGTGAGGCGCTCCGTCCCCGACTGGGAGAGCTCGGCCTCGACCGTCAAGCCGGCGGTTGGGATCGCCGTGATCGGACTGGCGACGTAACACCCGGTGACCAAGGGGAGGGAGAGGAGGGAGGCGAGGAGAGGAAAGCGCATCGGAGGCGGGGGTGAGGCGGGGCAAATGCACCGCGGGCCGTGACCCAGAAGGTCACGGCCCGCGGGACCGACCGCAAGCGGTCGGATCAGCTGCAGAGACGCTGTGTCGTCGGCTGCGGGGCCTTCACGTTCGTGAGCCGCTCGAGGTAGGTGATCGGGAGGAAGCACTTCGCGCGCACCCCGTTCCCGGTCAGCCACCGCCCATCGGCGACACCGAAGCGATACATGTCGGCGAGCCGACGGCCCTGGAAGTAGAGCTGCACCTTCCGCTCGTACTCCAGCATCGTCGTGCCGTTGGTGACGGCCGCATAGGCGGGGAGCGCATCCACCGCCCGCGACTTGTTGATCTCGGTGAGGAAGTTGGCGCTGTTCCCCGCCGCCAACTCCGCCTCCGCGACGATGAGCATCATCTCACGAGCGGAGACCTGCGTCATCGGCGAGAGGTTACCAACTGCTGCCCGGCAACAAGCATCGATCGCCGCCGCCACCGTGGTGCTCGCCACGCCGGTCACCGGATCGAGCATCTTGATCCCCGCGATCCCCGCGATCGGGACGATCGGTTGGGCCGGATTGACGTTCACGAAGGTGTTTCCGGCACGGAGCTCGCCGCGGTTGTTCATCTCGAACCCGACGTTGATCCCGGCCAGGTTGTTCGCCGTCGGCGTGAGCCGGAAGCGCCAGGTTGGGGTCATCAGGGCGAGCGCGGCCTTCGCGTCCGCCGTCGCACCAGCATCCGCGACGAGGGGGGATCCGCTGGTCGCCTTCGCCTTCGCACGCACGGCCTTCGCGTGCTTGGCCCGGGCGCGGAGCCCGAGCACCTGCCGCTGCAGCTCGGCATCGGCGGTGGAGACCGCGATCGGGAGGGCGCGGTCGAGCATCGCCACCGCCGAATCGTAGGTCACCCCCATGTTGGCAGGGCCCACCGGATCGGCGGCAACGGTCCGATCGGAGCCGAGGACGAAGTCCTCGAACATGTCGCCGATCGTGATGTAGATGACCGCGGCGTAGATGTGCGCCCGGACCCGGTCCTTGGGATTCCGGAGGGTGCCCGCGGTCGCGAACTCTCCGATGCGCCTCACCGTGAAGTCGGCGAGCCACCGCGCCTCGGATACGAAGGGGAAGGCGCCGTCGGTGTACTCGTTGATCGGGTCGGAGACATCCCCGTCATCGAGGTTCTTCCAGAACTCGCGCGAACCGACCCAGGTCAACTCGTCGGTGGCGGTGTGGTACGGTCCGTAGATGCCCGTCAACGCGCGGGTCACCGACGCGCCGAGCCCGTTCACCAAAGAGGTCGCGCCCGCCGCATCACCGAGGGCTTCCTCGACGACGGCGTTGGGGTTGTCGACGTTGGTATCGAACGGGTTGGCGCAGGCGCCCACGAGGAGCGCGCCGGAGAGTGCGGCGCCGACGAGGCGGCTCAGCGAACCGAGTCGACGCATGCTGGCAAGATGTCGCATGGTATGATCCTCGGCGGTCAGAAGCCGTAGTTGAAGGAGAGGGAGAACCGGCGCGGGATCGGGAGGCCGAATGCGTCGGTCGAATCGAGGAAGTTCTGGTCGAGCGCCCCGCCGATCCCACGGCCGATGGCGTTCGCCTCCGGGTCAGACCCCGGGTACTTGGTCCAGATGAGGAGGTTCCGGCCGGAAGCCGTCACCGAGAAGTTCTTCGCGCCGATGGTCGACGCGAAGCGCTCCGAGGCGATCCACGTGACCGCGAGTTCACGCCACCGGGTGAAGTCGCCCGGCTGCTGCTCGTTGAGCCCGTTCTCGAGGAGGCGCCGATGCTCGAGGATGTACTCCTTCGCCGCGTCGACGCGCTGCTGCGGGGTGCTCGCTGGGTTATTGAGCGTCGCTTCGATGGTCGAATACTTGAGGGTGTTCGACCCGATCGAGGGATGCTGCGACTCACGGAACGCCCCGGTGAGGTTCTGGATCAGGAAGCCCCGCTTGTACTCGAAGAGACTCGAGACCTTCCAGCTCCGACCGACGGAGACGTTGAAGCCGAACGACCCCGTCCAGTCGGGGATGCCATCGCCGACGAACTGCTCGGCGAGGTTCCCGTTGCCGTCATAGTCGCCGAGCAAAGGACGGAGGGCGCTCTGTACCGCGGAGTTCTTGAGGTCCCGCGGGGTCGCGAAGTAGGCGAGGAGCTGGTCGACGGTGGCCGCCGAGCCCTGCCCGTTGAAGTTGATCGGGAGCTGATTCGCCGGGTTGTAGCAGGCGATCGGCTTGCCCGCCGAGTTGGTGGCGGGGCCACCGGCCGGGCAGGCCTGCGCGAGCCGCGGGGCGAAGAGCGAGCCCAACGGGAACCCTTCCTTCAGGAAGCCGCGGTAGCGGATGTAGCCGATCTTGAGCGGCGGGGCGCCGCCGAGGTCGGTCAGGGTCTGCTTCAGGTAGGCGGCGTTGAAGAAGAGATCCGCCGAGACCTTCTGGCCCTGCAGGGCGAACCACTTCACCCCCACCTCGAGGCCGTTCGCCGACATCGACCCGATGTTGTTGAGCTGCGTCGCCCGGAAGCCGCCCGAGACCGGGAACTGCTGCGCGACGAGGAGGTCGTTCACCTCACGCTGCCAGGAGGTGAACTCGAAGGAGAGGCGGTTGTCGAGGAGCCCCGCCTCGAAGCCCACTTCCGTCTCCGTCGAGATCTCGGGCCGGAGGTCCGGGTTGCCGAGGTTCGCCGGGGCGAGCCCCGCCCCGAGCTCGGAGGCGAGCGGGGTGAAGGTCGTGAACTTGTCGAAGGCGCCTGGCTGACGACCCGACTGACCCCAGGCGGCGCGGAGGCGCAGCGTGGAGAGGAAGCCCGGGAGCTTCGACTGCATCATCGGGTGATCCGAGACGACGTAGGAGACCGAGGTCTTCGGATAGAAGACGCCGCCGGCACTCGCGCCGAAGGCCGACGAGAAGTCGTAGCGTCCACCGACGGTGAGGGTCAGGTAGTCCCGATATGAGAGCTGCTCCTGCGCGAAGTAGCCACCGTTGATCGTGGTGAGGAAATTCTCACCGACCAGCACGTTGGCGCCACCGGCCCCGACCACCGCGATCCCCGGACCCGGGAAATCGGTCGAGCTCCCTGAGGCCGCGGAGGTCCGATTGTTGAAGACCTGCAATCCCGAGACGAAGGACGAGGTGAGGCTCTCGCCGAAGGAACGGTTCCATGCCGCCTTCGCATCGACGGTGATCACCCCCTGCCGCTCGTTGCGGACGAACCGCGCGCCGAAGGGCGTCTGGACCGTGAAGAGGTCGACGTTGTAGCCGAAGGGGGAGAAGCCGACGTCCTGCTGCGAGGTGAAGTCGTAGCCACCGGTCAGCGAGAGGGTCACCTGCTCGGAGGCGGTGTACTGGAGGTCAAGCGCCCCGGCATAGCGACCGACCTGCTGGTCGTTGAGCTGCTGCATCGACTCCCGGAGGGTCATGAAGGCCTGGTTGCCGAAGGGGTTGCCGGCGGCGGTGCACTCGAAGCGAGCGGCCACGGCCGAGTTGTTGCAATTCGCGAACTCGGGGCGCGCCATCATCGCCAGCGAGTTGGAGCCGTAGATGTTGTTGTTCGCCTCCGGGCTCCGGAGGAAGGAGTTGGTGTACGAGGTGCGCAACCCGACGCGGAGCTTGGAGGTCGGGATGAGCTGCAGGTTGACCGTCGCCTGCTGCCGGCGCGCCACGTCATCCGAGGGGCCGAGCTTCGCGTTGCCGAAGGGGCCGTCCTCGGTCTGGTTACGGACGCTCGCGAAGTAGGTGACCGTCGGCGAGCCGCCCTGCACCTGCGCGGTGATCGTGGTGGCGCTCCCCGCCTCGGTGAGGAAGTCGCGGAAGATCGGCACCTCGTAGACCGTGAAGGGGGTCGGCTTGTAGCCGAGGATCGGGGCCACGCGGTCGGCGACCGTCTGATCCTTCACGTAGAAGGCGTTCGGGGCGACCACGTCGGGGAAGCTTATCGCGTCCTGCTGGAGCGAGATGTTCCACTTCGGGGCGCCGACGGTGCCGCGCTTGGTGAAGATCTGGATCACGCCGTTCGACGCTTCGGTGCCGTAGAGCGTCGCGGCCGCGGCGCCCTTGAGGATCTCGACGCGCTCGATCGAGGCGGGGTCGAAGTCGTCGAGACGCGACGAGCCGACGTTGCCGTTGGCGGCCTGGCCCCCACCCGCGTTGATGCGGATCCCGTCGACGAAGATGATCGGCTCGTTCGTCTGCGAGAGCGAGGCGTTGCCGCGGATGCGGATCTTGGTGCCCTCGCCCGTCAGACCACCGGAGGGAAGACCGACGAGACCGGGCTCACGGCCCTGGAGCACGTTCGAGACGTCGGTCATCGGCATGTTCTCGGGGGGCTTCACGATCGCGACCGTGTTCCCGAGCTTCTTCACCTCGGTTGCCTGCCCCGACCCCGTCACGACCACCTGGTCGAGCTGGAGGGAGGACTGCGCGAGGGTGAACTCGACGCGCGCTACCTCGCCGGACAGCGTCACAGGCTTGGTCTGCTGCGCGTACCCGATGGTGCGGGCCCGGAGCTGGACCGTGCCGGCGCCGTTCGGGATGACGAGGCGATACTGCCCCTGGGCATTCGTCACCGCGCCGGTCTGGGTGCCGACGACGATGACCTGTGCCCCTTCGAGCGGGCGATTGTTCGCGGCGTCACGCACGGTCCCTTCGACCGTCGCGCTTCGGCCCTGTGCGAAGGCCCACGACGGGAGGAGCACTCCCACCACGAGCATCGCTCGGCGGACCCAGCGGCCTGGGCTGCCACTGCGGAAATGGAACACGGTCTCCTCCTCCAAGTGGGTTTGGATCGGTATGGTGCACGGGCACCGTACCACGCACCGGCCCTCGTTGGGATGGCCGGTGGTGACTCCCTCCGGCGCCCTTCTTTGTAGAATGGGCGGGGGAGGGGGCTGCGCGACGTTACGGCGCGTCAGGAAAACCCGCAAGAGCGGGGCGTTACCGGGAGACCCTCGACGAGGAAGGGGGGGGCGCCGCGCCTACCCCCCCTGCGATGGCTACGCGAGCATCCCGGCGATCGAGGCCGAGGTGAAGGCGGCGAGGTTCCCCGCGACCATCGCGCGGAGCCCGAGTGAGGCGATGTCGCGCTTCCGGTCCGGCGCCAACCCACCGATCCCGCCGATCTGGATCGCGATCGAGGAGAAGTTCGCGAAGCCAAGGAGCGCATAGGTGAGGATCACCGCGCTGCGCGGATCGAGGGCCTGACCGGCGCCCAAGTCTCCCGCGAACTGTGCATAGGCGACGAACTCATTCAACGTCGCCTTGATCCCGATCAGACTCCCCACGTACGCGGTATCGGCCCACGGCACCCCCATCACCCAGGCGAGGGGCCGTAGCACCGTGCCAAGGATCGACTGCACGCTCAGCCCGTCGATTCCGATGAGTCCGCCGAGCCCACCGAGCAGCGCGTTCACCAACGCGACCAGAGCCACGAACGCCATGATCATCGCCGCCACGTTGATGGCGAGTTGCACCCCCTGCGCCGCGCCATTCGCCGCGGCCTCGATCACGCCATCCTCCGCACTGTGTCCGCCGAGACGCCACCGCGTGCGCCCAGGCCCAGGGGTCGCGGTCGCCATCGCGCTCGCCGCCTTGGACATCCCCGCGCGCGTCTCGGGGACCTCGGTCTCCGGGAGGATGATCTTGGAGAGGATGAGTCCCGCCGGCGCATTCATCACACTCGCCGCGAGGAGGTGTGCGGCGATCCCCGGGAACGATCCCGAGAGCATCCCCACGTACGCGGCGAGCACGCCTCCCGCCACCGTCGCGAACCCACCGATCATCACCGTGTTGAGCTCGGAGCGGGTCATCTTCGCGACGAAGGGCTTGATGAGGAGCGGCGCCTCGGTCTGCCCGAGGAAGATGTTCCCCGACGCGGAGAGCGTCTCCGCCCCCGACGTCCCGAGCGTCCGCTGCATCACCCAGGCGAGCCCCTGCACGATGAGCTGCATGATGCCGAGGTAGTAGAGCACCGACATCAACGCGGAGAAGAAGATGATCGTCGGGAGCACGTTGAAGGCGAAGAAGGCGCCTGTCTGTGCCATCATCGCCGTCGGCGTGGCCCCGTCCCCCGTCACCGGGACCGCCGACTGCACGAGGTTCCCGAAGACGAAGCGCGCCCCCTGCTCCTGGAAGCCGAGGAGCGAGGTGATCGCGTCCCCGACCACGCGGAAGACGGCGCGCCCCGCCTCGGTCTTGAGGACGATGAAGCCGAAGAGGGCCTGGAGCCCGAGCCCCGTGGCGATCAGGCGCCAGTTGATCGACTTCCGGTCGTACGACATCAGCCAGGCGATCGCGAGCATGGAGGCGACGCCGAGGAGCCCGATGAGGCGCTGGCCGAGCGGGATGTCGAGGCCAGCCTGGGCGGCGGCGAGGCGCTCCGCCGCGGTCTGGGTCTGCAGGAGGAGGTGGAGGGGCATGGGCGCAAAGCTACCCTTCCTGTTTGATTCCAACCATGGCTGACCGGATCCGCACCCGCTTCCTGGTGATCGGCTCGGGGATCGCCGGCCTGCAGACGGCCTGGCGATGCTCGGATCATGGCGACGTCGTCGTCCTGACGAAGCGCACGCTCCGCGACTCCGCCACGGCATGGGCGCAGGGGGGGATCGCCGCCGCGCTCGGTGCCGGTGACTCCCCCGCGCTCCACAAGACCGACACCCTCGCCGCCGGCGCGGCGCTCTGCGATGCCGCCGCCGTCGAGGTGCTGGTGGCCGAGGGCCCGGACCGCGTGCGCGAACTCGCCTCGGCCGGTGCGCGCTTCGATATGGATGCCGCCGGACGGTTCACCTTGGGGCACGAGGCGGCGCATTCGCGCAAACGGATCGTGCATGCCCAGGGCGATCAGACCGGCGCCGAGGTCGCGCGCGCGCTGATCCATCGCGTGAGCGAGCGCGGCAACATCCAGGTGCTCGAGACGGCGCGGGCGCTCGACCTCATCATCGTGCGTGGGCAGTGCTGCGGCGTGCGGGCCAACGTCGGTGGGCGCGCGGTGGAGATCATCGCCGACGCCACGGTGCTTGCGACCGGCGGGTGCGGTCAGCTCTACAAGCACACGACGAATCCCCTCGTCGCCACCGGTGATGGGTATGCGATCGCCTGGCGTGCGGGGGCGAAGCTCGCCGACATGGAGTTCGTGCAGTTCCACCCCACCGCGCTCGACACGCCGGAGAATCCCCTCGCGCTCGTCTCGGAGGCGGTGCGTGGGGAGGGCGCGGTGCTGATCAACGATCGCGACGTACGCTTCATGCCGCGCCGGCATGCCTTGGCCGAGCTCGCGCCGCGCGATGTGGTGGCACGGGAGATCTTCCGGCAGGAGGAGGCGGGGCGGCACGTCTTCCTCGACGCGCGTGCGCTCAAGCGGAGCTTCGCGCGGCGCTTCCCGGGGATCCTGCAACTCTGTCTGGCACGTGGGATCGACCCGCGGCGTGATCCGATCCCGGTCACACCGGCGGCGCACTACATGATGGGAGGGATCGTCACCGACCTCGCGGGACGCTCGACGGTCGATCGCCTCTACGCCGTCGGCGAGGTCTCGCGCACCGGGGTGCATGGGGCGAACCGCCTCGCCTCGAACTCGCTCCTCGAAGGGTTGGTCTTCGCGGAGCGGGCGGCGCGCGACGCCATCAACCAGAGGCGGCTGACGCGGCTCCCGCGGGTCGCGCGTTGGTCGGTCTCCCTGCTCGATGACCGAGGGGCGGCCGAGGTCGCCGCCGACGAGATCCGGCGGGTGATGTGGGCGCACGCCGCCATCGTCCGGGACGGGGTGGGGCTCCGGAAGGCGCGGCGGCTCCTCGACGGGATTCGGACCCGCCTCGCCCCGGGGATGACCGAGGAGCTCAACATGGTCGACACGGCCCAGTTGATCGTCGCCTCGGCTCTCGCCCGCCGAGAGTCCCGCGGGGGGCATTTCCGGCGGGACTTCCCCAAGGCGGTCACGGCCTGGAAAGGGCGTCATATCGAGTGGGCGCGGGACCGGGAACGCTGACCCCCGGGGGGCGGTTCGTCGAGGGAACCACCGCCCCTATCATTACGCCATGGTCGACACCGTCTCCCCTGAGGATGTGAAGGTCCTCCAGGCCCGGATCCGCGCCCTCGCCGCCGAGCGGGGGGCGGTGATCCTGGCCCACAACTACGAGCGTCCGGAGGTCCAGGATGTGGCCGACTTCGTCGGCGACTCCCTGGGGCTCTCGCGCGAGGCCGCCAAGACCGATGCGCAGACGATCGTCTTCTGCGGCGTCCACTTCATGGCGGAGACCGCGGCGATCCTCTCCCCCGAGAAGACCGTCCTCCTCCCCGATCTCGCGGCGGGGTGCTCGCTGGCCGAGACCATCACGGCGGACCAGCTTCGCGCGTGGAAGGCGGAGCACCCCGGCGCGGTGGTCGTGGCCTATGTGAACACCACGGCGGCGGTGAAGGCGGAGAGCGACTACTGCTGCACCTCCGGCAACGCCGTCGAGGTCGTGCAGTCGATCCCCGCCGACCAGGAGATCCTCTTCCTCCCCGACATGTACCTCGGCGCGCATGTGCGCCGGCTCACGGGGCGCGAGAACATCCATGTCTGGATGGGGGAGTGCCATGTGCATGCGGGGATCGATCCCGAGAACATCCGGCTACAGCGGCAGCTGCACCCCGAGGCGGAGTTCCTGATCCACCCCGAGTGCGGGTGCGCGACGAGCGTGGTCGAGGCGGTGAGTGCCGGCGACGTGGATCCCGAGGGGGTGCATATCCTCTCGACCGAGGGGATGATCCGTCGGCCGAGCGAGTCGGCCTCGGACACCTTCATCGTCGCGACCGAGGTGGGGATCCTGCATCGACTCCGGAAGGCGTTCCCGGAGAAGACCTTCCATGCGGCGAATGAACGGGCCTCGTGCGCGTACATGAAGGTGACGACGCTGCCGAAGGTGATCGCGGCGTTGGAGCAGATGCAGCATCGGATCACGGTGCCGACGGCGGTCGCGGATCGCGCGCGGCTCGCGATCGAGCGGATCGTCGCGATCGGCGAGGGGATGCCCGCCTGGTCGGCGCCGGGCGTCGATCCCGGGGAGTGACGATGTCTGCCGCGCCCTCCTTCCCCTTGGATGCCGCCGCGTTGACCGCGGTGGTGCGCGCGGCGCTCGAGGAGGATCGCGCCTTCGCCGATGTGACGACGCTCGCGACGGTGCCGACCGATCGCCAGACGGGGGCCGCGTTGGTCGCCCGAACCCCTGGGGTGGTCGCGGGGATCGCCCTCGCCGTCGAGGCCTTCCGGCAGGTCGACCCCGCCGTGCGCGTGGAGGTCGAGGTGCGCGATGGCGAGGTGGTCGAGCGCGGCACGGTGGTCCTGGCGATCGAGGGGCCCGCCCGTGCGATCCTCAGCGCCGAGCGCGTCGCGCTCAACTTCGTCCAGCGGCTCTCTGGGGTCGCGACCCTGACGGCGCGGTATCTGGCGGCAGTGCAGGGGACGCGCGCCGAGATCGTCGACACGCGCAAGACGACGCCGGGGTGGCGCGACCTCGAGAAGTACGCCGTGCGCTGCGGCGGTGGGTCGAACCATCGGCGGGACCTCTCCGATGCCGTGCTCATCAAGGACAATCACCTCGCCGCCTGTGATGGTGATGTGCGCATCGCGGTCGCCCGTGCCAAGGCGATGGCCCCCGAGGGGATGGTCGTGCAGGTCGAGTGCGACACGCTGGAACAGGTCGATGCGGCACTCGCCGCCGGCGCCCATGGGGTGCTCCTCGACAACATGTCGCTCGAGGATCTGCGGGAGAGCGTCCTCACCTGTGGGGGGCGCTGCTTCACCGAGGCCTCTGGTGGGGTGACCCTCCAGACGGTACGGGCGATCGCCGAGACGGGGGTCGATCGGATCTCCGTCGGGGCGCTCACCCACTCGGCGCCGGCCTTGGACCTCGCGCTCGACTTCGCCTGAGCGATCGCACATGAGCGATCTCGCATGAGCGATCTCCTCGCCGCCCGGGCACAGATGGCGATGTCCCTCGGGTTCCACATCATCTTCGCGGTGCTCGGGATCGGGATGCCGTTGTTGATGGTGCTCTCCGAGCGCCAGTGGCTGAAGACCCGGGACCCCGTCTGGCTCGATCTCACCAAGCGGTGGAGCAAGGGGACGGCGATCCTCTTCGCGGTGGGGGCGGTGAGCGGGACGGTGCTCTCGTTCGAGCTCGGCCTCCTCTGGCCCGCGTTCATGGAATACGCGGGGGCGATCATCGGGATGCCCTTCTCCCTCGAGGGGTTCGCCTTCTTCACCGAGGCGATCTTCCTCGGGATCTATCTGTACGGCTGGACGCGTCTCTCCGAGCGCGCCCATTGGTGGGCTGGGGTCGCGGTCGCGGTGAGCGGGACGATCTCGGGAATCTTCGTCGTCTTCGCGAACGCCTGGATGAACTCCCCGACCGGGTTCCGTGTGGTGGATGGGAAGCCGGTCGACATCGATCCCATCGCGGCGATGCTCAATCCTGCCGCCTTCACCCAGTCGCTACACATGACGCTCGCCGCCTTCGCGACCACGGGGATCGCGGTAGCGGGGATCTACGCCTGGATGCTCCGGCGCGATGCGTCGTCGCCGTTCCATCGCGCTGCACTGAAGGTCGCGTTGATGGTCGCGGTCCCCGCCTCGCTCCTGCAGGTGGTGAGCGGCGACCTCAGCGCCAAGTTCCTCGCCGAGTGGCAGCCGGTGAAGCTCGCCGCCATGGAGGGACATTTCGAGACGGAGCGGGGTGCGGCGCTCGTGATCGGTGGGGTCCCTGATGAGAAGGCGGGGATCACGCGCTATGCGATCAAGGTCCCGAAGCTGCTCTCGGTGCTCGCCTTCGGGGATCCGGATGCCGAGGTGCGTAGACTGCACGCCTTCCCGCGTGACGAATGGCCCCCGGTCGCGGTGACGCACGCCGCGTTCCAGATCATGGTCGGACTCGGGAGCCTGATGGCCCTCGCCTCCCTCTGGGTGATCCTCTGTTGGGTGCGCCGGCGCGAGGTCGCGTTGAACCGTCCGCTCCTCACCTTCCTCGCGCTCCTGACGCCGGCGGGATTCATCGCCGTCGAGGCCGGATGGGTCGTGACCGAGGTCGG
>Ga0172376_10007909_pt1 | contig 11223 bp, 6 predicted proteins | sample Lak35m_FD_121114 | JGI IMG/M metagenome (GOLD analysis project Ga0172376, IMG submission 121114) | Freshwater microbial communities from Kabuno Bay, South-Kivu, Congo - kab_092012_35m | ecosystem: Environmental > Aquatic > Freshwater > Lake | place: Democratic Republic of the Congo: South-Kivu...
GGGAACGCCGTCCAGTCGGTGTCGAGACGCGCGAGGGCGTCGTCCGTCATGCCCACGGCGAGCAGTTTCGACTCCTGGTGGCCGAGGCAGTACTGGCAGTTGTTCGTGCGCGATGCGATCCAGAACAGTCGGGTCTTGAAGGCGTAGTCGAGCGACAGCGCGGGGTCCGGGCGCTCGGCCGGCTGGCGTGCCGCGACGCCGCCGCGCGGAGGCGCCATCCCGCCGAAGCCGAGATATCCGCGCGGCGGTACGCCGGCAAGGTAGAGCGTGCGGAGCCGGTTTTCGTACGACAGTGCGAGCGGGTCGTCTGCGGCCGCCTGCCGCTCCTCGTCGGTCGGCTCGGGCAGCGGGATGCGCTCGGCACGCTCCTTCATGTCCTCGAGCAGCCGCTTCATCACCGGCCGCGTGACCGGAATGGGACGCGGGGCGTCGTCCGTGGCGGCCTCCGACCCGCTCGTCCGGCCGAAACCGCATGAGCAGGCGGCCAGCATGACGTGCGCGATGAGTCGGGTGGCAGCATGGCGTGGCATGGTTCGGGTCTCCTCGGGGTGGTCGTGCGGGGCCTGGGCGGCCCGAGGGGCTGGATGAACAGGCTCAGTCGCGCTCGTCGGTGCGTGCGACGCTGAGCGACGGCTGGGTGGATACGGCATAGACGGCCTTCCGGGTGCCGAGCGGCGGTGGCCCGACGAGCGTCACCTCGAAACGCGTGCTCGGGCCGAAGGGCCGGCCCTCACCGATCGTGAACGAGGTGAGCGTCGCGCCTCCGAGCCAGCGTTCGTCCGCCACGTGGATCGCGGGCGACCGTTTCTGGAGGTCGGCACAGGTCTCTCCGTCCCGCCACGCGGCGAGCACGGTTTCGAGGATCGACGCCGCCCGCTCCGGGTCCGCGACGATGTCGGGTGGGCGGCCGCACCCGCTGACCACGACGCCGAGCAGGAGCGCTGCGGCGACCGCTCGGCCGACGGACGGAGTGCCCCGCCCGGTCGCGACACTGCTCGTCCCCGTGGGGCTCACGCTGCAAAGTCTCATGGGAAAGCCCCCGACACGACCTCGGCGCCGCCCGTGCTTCCGAGACCGCGCCAGACGGTGATGTCGACGCGGTCGTTGACGAAGCGGGTCGAGCCGTCGCACATCCCGAGCATCACGCCTCCAGGATGCGAGCTCTGCGCCGTGGTCGAGATGCGGCCGGGCGGGAACATGCACGAGCGGCCGTTGGGAGGGCCGGCGTGAAAGTAGATCGTCGTCGAGTGGTAGCCGTAGAGCCACGGGGCGCCGACGTCACTGAATCGCTGGAAGGAGAGGTTCGCGATGTCGATTCCCCGGCACTGGAGCATGGCCTCGTCCGCCGTGGTCGGGTTGGTCTGGGGCCAGAACGTGTCGGTGCGATCGGTGGCCAGGCCGTTGTTGAAGTCGCCGGTGTCGTGCTCGGACACGGCGGCCGTGTGGCTCGTCCCGTCGGTCACGTCCCGAAGCCGCACCTTGCTGTCAAGGAAGAACGGGCCGTTCGGCGCCGGATAGCCGAAATTGGGATCGGACGACGAGGTCGGCGGGTTGCCCCACAGAATCCCGGAGCCCTGATTGAGCCGGTAGTTGTTCGGGGCGAAGGTGCCGGGCACGGCCGCCGCCGGATCGGACGGACAGACGAACCCCGGCACGCGGGTGGCGGCGACCGCCGCGTGCGAGGCGTGATTCCAGGCGAGTGTTGGGTTGACCATGCTGAAGAGTGCGGCCTGCTCCATGAATGGCAGCAGGAACGCCTGTCCGGAGATGCTCGTCGCGGTGCGGCCGGGCGGCAGCGTGCCCCTGGTCGAGTGATGGTTCTGGAGGGCGAGGCCCAGCTGTCGCACCTTTTCGCCGCACTGCGTCCGCCGTGCCGCCTCACGTGACGACTGCACGGCCGGCAGGAGCAGACCGACGAGCACCGCGATGATCGCGATGACGACGAGGAGCTCCACGAGCGTAAATGCCCGTGAAGCGGCCATGATTGCTCCAGATCGTTTCATCGGCATGATTCCTCGTGCTCGTGTCGGCACGGGATGAGGCATACGGATCGCGCGTGGGTCGCTCGCGATCGCTCAGCCATATCCCGCGCTTCGTTCATCACGGCACGCCGCCGATCATGGCAGCGGGCCGTGCTGATGCCGTCGGGGTCGGGCCGACGCGCATCGACGACCGCGGTCACCGCTCGAGGCGACCGCCGTGTCGTCCATCTTCCCGCGGGCCATCACGCGCACGGATGCGCGGAGGTCCCGGGCGGCATCAGCCGTGCCGTGGGGGACGATCGAGTCGCTCGGAGAGAACCTCGCGAGCGAGGAAAGGATCGGATGGAATCCTCACGACGGGGCCGATCGCGTCGGTCGTATCGACGGAGGAGAGAACGGCATCGCGATCGTGCTCGACAAGGCTCGTGGGCAGGCTCGTCGGGGCCGCGGGCAGGGATGGCGTGCGGCCGCAGGACGCCCCGTGGCATGGTCGGCGACGCTGCCGGGAGGAATGATCGACCGAGGCATCGGACCTGTCGTGATCGACCGACGCTTCGGGGCCGGCGTCTGCCGCATGCCCGGCGAGCCAATCACCGCAGCTCGCCTGCGCCGTCGTCTGGAAGGCAACCGCGCACGCGAGGGCGAACAGCACACCCAGGCACCGGCTCGCGATGCGTGTTGCACGGTGGTGGTGCGTCGACGCCGTCATGACGACCGAGACGATGAAGCACTCGGAACACGAAGCACTCGGATCAAACCGCTCGTCCGAAGCCCGGATGATCGTTCGCGCTCCAACCCCACGTTTGATCATAGCATGGCCCACGTCTCCGAGGCACGATCGGACGTGTGCGGTACGCGGAAGCCGCGGTTTCCCTCGGGTATAGTGCCACGAGCGTCGCTGTCACAGGCAGCGGATGCACCCGAGGACAGCCCACACCATCGTGGCCTCCGATCGCCCCGTCGACCCATCCGCCGCTGGTCGCCCGGAATCCGGCACCGCCTCGCGTGAGGGCGTGATCCTGCTCGTGCTGGCGGCCCTCCAGTTTGTCGGGATCGTCGACTTCATGATCGTGATGCCGCTGGGGCCCCAGCTCCTGGCGGACCTCGACATCGATGCCCGGCAATTCAGCCGCGTGGTGTCGGCCTACACGCTCTCCGCCGGGATCGCCGGATTCCTCGTGGCACCGTGGCTCGACCGCGTGCCGCGGAAGATCGCCTACCTCGTGGCCTCGCTCGGCCTGCTCGCGGGCACGGTGGCCTGCGCCCTCGCCTCCACGGCCCCGCTGCTGCTGGCCGCGCGATGCGTCACCGGAGGCTTCGGGGGTGTCCACGGTGCGCTCGCCCTCGCGATCGTGGCCGACCTCTTTCCTCCCGAGCGCCGGGGCCGCGCCACCGGCATGCTGATGTCGGCCTTCGCGGTCGCCTCCGTGGCGGGGGTGCCGCTCGGGATCGTGCTGGGCACGAGGTTCGGCTGGCGGGCACCCTTCTACACCCTGGCGGCATTGGGGCTGCCCCTCGTCGTGATCACCGCGTGGGTGCTGCCCCCCATCGCGGCACACACCGATGGCGTTCGCCGGCATCCGATCGCCCATCTGGTCGAGACGCTCTCCGCTCCCGCCCATCGCCGCGCCCTCGCCCTGATCGCGGTCCTGATGGTCGGGGCGTTCTCCGTGATCCCCTTCATCAGCACGGCGTTCGTGGCCAATGCGGGCGTGACCGCGCGGCAGCTTCCGGTCGTGTACATCGCCGGAGGCGTGCTCACGCTCGTGAGCACGCCGTTCGTCGGTCGGCTCGTCGATCGCCTCGGGGCCCTGACGGTGTTTCGCGGGATCGTGCCCGTGTCGGCCGCGATGATGCTGGTGCTGACGAATCTGCCCGCGGTGGGAATCGCCGTCGCGGCTCCGGTGGCGGCCCTGCTCATGGCGGCCAACGCCGGACGGATGGTGACGGCGGTGTCGCTGATCATGTCGAGCATCGAGCCACGGCGTCGTGGGAGCTTCATGTCGGTCAACTCGGCGGTGCAGCACGTCGCCAGCGGCCTGGGAACCACGCTCGGCGGCACGATCGTCGCGGGGGGGGCGGGGGAGCCGCTGCGGAACTTCGGGACGGTCGGCGCGCTCGCGGCGGTCGCGACGCTCGGGAGCCTGTGGCTCGCCGCCCGCATCCGCCCCGTGGACTGACGGACGTGCGGGGTGGCCAGGCCGAGTGGGCGGCATCGCCCCTCGCGCAGGCGACGACGCCGTCGCCGCGTCCGCGCTCACGGAGGCGGCGACGTGGCCTTCACTCGGTCGGATGGAGTGATCAGGCCGTGCTCGACGAAGAGGTTTTCGTGATGGCGGCTGAAGCCTGACGCCTCCGTGAAGAGCCCCGGGGGCGAGAGTCCCGCTGCCCACGCGCGCAGGTGGCCGTCGAGGCGGCGCACGATGTCGGGGTGACCGGCCGCCAGATCTCGCGTCACGTGTTCCCCCTCCGGCGTCGTCACATCGAACAGGGCAGGGGGCCGGTCCCCGAGCCGCACGAGCTTGTACGGCATCTCGAGCACGGCCGACTGCGACGTCCAGCGCCAGAAGAGGCGCTCGTGCGGGACGCCGGCGTCCCGGCCCGTCACGAACGGCGTGAGGTCGATGCCGTCGAGCACCGGATCGGCCGGCAGGTGCGCGGCCGCCACGGCCGTGGCGGCGACATCGACATTGATCACCGGGTGATCGTATGTCGCACCGGCCGGCCAGTGGCCCGGCCACGCGCCGATGAAGGGTGTGCGGATGCCGCCCTCGGCGAGCATCCCCTTCTGTCCGGCCAGCGGCGTGTTCAGCGAGCCATCCCACGCCTCGCCGAGGGGCGCCCCATTGTCGCCGATGAAGAAGATGAGCGTGTCCTTCTCGACACCCAGCGTACGCAGCCTGTCGCGAATGCGTCCCAGGCCATCGTCCATGGCGGCGATCATCGCGAGCGCCTGGCGCCGCTTGAGCGGCAACGACTCCGGCGTGCGGCTGAACCACGGCTCCGGTGACTCGAGCGGCACGTGGGGTGCGTACCACGCCAGGTAGAGAAACCAGGGCTGCTGCGGCCGGGCAGCACGTCGCTCGAGGAACGAGAGTGCGGCATCGGTTTGAACCTCGACGCGGAACCGCCTGTCGCGCACGAGGTGAGGCGCATCGGCGAACGGCGTCCCGTCGAGGGCATGCGAGGCGTGGTATTCCCGCTGCTCTCCGCGGAAGTACTCGGCGAAGCCCTGGTGGTGCGGCATGTGGTCGGCGCGGAGTGTGAGATCCTTCGGTCTGCGGCGCGCGTCCTCCCGCTGCACCCCCGGCCCCGGCCCGATATCGATGTGGCACTTGCCGATCCAGCCGCTCACGTACCCCGCGGGGGCGAGCCGCTCCGCGATCGTGACCTCCGCGAGCGGCAGCGGTCCACGCGTGTTGTCCTCGACGCCGAACCGCTGCTGGTAACGGCCGGTGATGAGGGCCACGCGCGAGGGCACGCACTGCGGTGCCGAGACGTAGCCACGTGTGAACCGCACGCCGTCGCGGGCCAACTGGTCGAGGTGGGGCGTGCGCACGTCCTTGTCCACGCCCTGAATCCCGAGGTCGGCCCAGCCATGGTCGTCGGAATACACGACGAGGATGTTCGGCCGGCCGCCATCGGCCGCAAGGGTCGCGGCATGCGGCGCCCAGAGGAGGATTCCAACGAGCAGGGCCGCCTGTTTCATGGGGTGCCTCGCCGGGGTGTCTCGCATCATCGCTTCGCCAACGCGTCGATCTCCCCGATCGTGAACCGCACGCTCACGATGGAGCAGCCGACGTCCTCGGCGCGGTAGGTCGCATAGGTCGTGGCGACGATCGTGCCATCGGGCAGGAGGTGGATGCCGGGATAGAAGCCGTCCTTCACGGTCTTGAGGAGGCTCACGCGGTATTGTCCCGGACGCCCCTGCCGGATGTCGTCGTAGGTGCCGACCCAGGCGATGAAACCGCCCTTGTCCCTCGGCATGTCCTGCGGCGCGTCCTTGTCGAATCGTGGCGCGGCGTTCCGAAACACGATCACGAACCGCCCATCGGGCAGCCGGATGCCCTGATGACGGTCGCCCGTGAGGCCCCACGGCGCGTCGACGGCCCTGCTCCATGTCTTCCCCTCGTCGCGGCTGAACATCACGAGGCTCGTGCCGCTGCGGCGGTTCTCCCGCATGAGGCAGCAGAGCTCGGCGCCGTCGGGTGACCGGAAGACGTAGGGCTCACAGGGGTGCTTGCCGTCGAGCTGCATGCCGTCGCAGGCCATGGCGGGCTCCGACCAGGTGAAGCCGCCGTCGCGGGTGATCGACTGCAGCACCTGCAGCGTGCCCTCCTCGCCGATGCCGCTCCCGCGGTGAAACATCCCGAGGTGCGAGCCGTCCGCGAGCCGCACGATGCTCGAGAACGTCATGATGCAGCGGAACGGATCCTCCTTGGCAATCGGCCCGCCGATGGGCGGCAGCTCCCGCCAGGTCCTGCCGTCGTCCTCGCTCACGATCCGCGGCATGAAGCCCTGGCGGCGGTCCGCGACGGGCTTGGGGTTCTCCTTGTCGGTGAGCGTGCGGGCGGCAAAGACCCAGAGCCGCTCCTTGCCCTGCGGGTCGGCGATCCGATAGATGCTCGGGCAGTTCCTGAAGTTCACGAAGTTCGGTGGCAGCGTGTCGTCGAGCCGCTGCCAGGTGACGCCGCCGTCGTCGCTGCGGGCCATCGGGCCGGCATGGCCGCCGTGGCCGATGTTCCAGACGCAGTAGATGGTCTTGCCGTCGGCCAGGATCGCCGTGGTGGGATGCGCGTGATACGCCTCCGGCCCGGGGCCGCCGCGGGCCACGAACACCTGCCGCTGCGTGTCGTCGCTGAGGTCGACGCGGGCGAGCGCCACCTGGTGCTGTCGCCAGAGGTCACGCGTTTCGGCGGGGGCGTCCTCCCATGCGCGTCGCTTCGGCGGACCGGTCGTCGTATCCGCCGCCTGCTTCGGCGCCGGCCGCCCGCCCGAGCCCTTGCTCACGACCTGCCGCAGCCGTACGGCCCCGCTTACGTCCTTTCCGGCCGCGGCATCCTCCTCGCGGAACGTGGCCAGCAGGATCTCGCGGTCCTTGACGCGATTGAAGTCGTAGATGATCCGAATCAGGCCGTCGGGCGTCTCCTGGCCGTCGGGGTACGACACACCGGGTCGCTCGTCGAGCATGAGGCCGCCGGACCACGTCGCACCGTCGTCCATCGAGATGAAGGCCGTGAGGTCCGACCGGCCGGTCCGCTGGTCGAGCGGCCCATGCTTGACCAGCAGCAGCTTTCCCGAGACGAGCCGCCGCACGAAGAACCGGGCGGGGGTGTGCGGCAGGGCCGAGGGCACGACGTCGGGCCAGGTCATGCCCCGGTCGGTCGAGACGCTCTGACCGATCCCGTAGGTGGTGCGGACAAGCATCAGGAGCGCGTTGTCCTTCCGCTCGACGATCATGTGCTCGTCGAACTGCCGCACGTCTTTCGGCACGTTGCACGCCCCGCGGACGCTCCAGGTGCGGCCGGCATCCGCCGACACGACGATCTGCGCGCTCTTGTCGTGCTCCCGCCAGCGCGAGATCGGCAGCGCCCACTCGCCCGAGGAGAGCACGGTGGGCTTGCACATCATGACGCCGTCGCCGATGCGGCGGGGCTGCGACCACACAGGCCGCTCGGCTTCCGGCGTCGCCGTCTCGACGCACCACACGCCGAGCTGCGGATCACGACGGCCCCTGTCCATCTGCGCCCAGAAGAAAAAGAGCCGGCCGTCGGGGGAGACCCACAGTTCAGGGTCGAAGGCGCGCACCGGCCCGTCGGCGTCGGGATCCACGACGAGCACCTCGCGCCAGCTGCCGCCGCTATCCGCGCTCGTGGAGAGCACGACGTAGTTGTTGGCATCCTCTCCCGGCGTGACGCCGGCATACCAGGTGGCCCAGAGCCGGCCGCGCGGCGTCACGGCCAGGCTCGGGATGCCGGTGAAGGCCCGGTTGGTCACGGCCTGCTCCGGAAGCGGCGGGGCGAGATGCCTCGGCGGCTCGAGCGAAGCGACCTCCGCGGCGGGCGTCGCGTGCGCACCCACGAGCGGCGCGAGGGCGATGAGTGCGAGGGCGACTCTCATGCGCATCTCCAGTGTCATGGACTTCTCGAGGCTGCGGATCACTTCCTGGAGAGCAGGCCGTCGGTCTCGGCGAGCGTGAAGCGGGTGCTCACGACCGAGTGTTTTTCCGGACCGGGGTGGTACTTGACGTACGTCGTGGCGACGAGCGTGCCGTCGGGCAGGAGTTCGATGTCGGAGTAGCCGCAGTCGGCGTTGCCCTGACCGGGTCCGTCGGCGGTGGTGCGCGCGGCATTGTGCAGGAGCTTGATCCGGTACTCGCCCTCGCGGCCGGCGACGATGTCGTCGTAGCGGCCGACCCAGGCGACGTAATTCCCGAAAGTCGGGCTCGTCTTCGCCATGTCACGCATCGCCACGACGAGCCGGCCGTCGGGGGCGTATTTTGCCGCGTGACGGTCGCCGGTGAGCGCGGCGGGAAGCTCCTTCGGCTCGCTCCATGTGCGGGCGCCGTCGTCGCTCACCGAATAGAGGGAGTTGTGGCGGCGGGTGTTCTCCCGCATGAGCATGAGGAGCTGCCTCCCGTCGGGCGAACGTACGACGCAGGGCTGAGCCCACTGTCCCGGCACGCCGAGGATCACTCGTTCCTTCCGCCAGGTGAGGCCGCCGTCGAGCGACTCGCTCTGCCAGACGACCGGATGCGGATCGCTCGCGTTCTGCGGATCACGGCGGTCGGACCACATGACGAGCCGCTTGCCGTCGTCGAAGGGGAGGATCGTCTTCGGCGCGACCTCGCCCACGAGGCCGGTCTCTTTCATGGGCGACCACGTCTTGCCGCCGTCGGCCGAGAATGCCCCGCGGATGTTCCCGGGAAAGTCGCAGGCCCCGAACACGAAGAGCCGCTCGACCCCCTGCGGATCGGCGAGCCGGTGGATGACCGGCGTGGTCGTCTTCACGTTCCACCAGTCGGCGGGCGTCGGCAGGGGCTCGGTCCAGGTACGGCCGGCGTCGTCGCTGCGGGCGAGGGGCCCGAGGTGGCCGGCGTGGTTCATGCACCAGGCGGCAAACATCGTCCGGCCGTCGGCCAGAAGCACCGTGTCGCAGTGCCCCTGGTACGCCTCAGGGGTGCCGCGGGCCACGATCGCATGCCGCTTCGCCTCGCCCGAGATGTCGACCGTGGGGATCGTGATCTCCCGCAGCGTCCCGGGCGCGGTGCCCGCGAAGGTGGGGAAGGTGCCGGCCGCGGCCGCGGCCGGGCCGACCTGCTCGAGCCGGCCGAACATGATCCGGTCGCTCGAGCCCTTGTGGTCGCTTTGCGTGACGGCGAGCCAGATCGTGCCGTCGTGCTCGTGGAACGTCGGATACTGGAACGAGTGCGGCGACTCGAACCGGTACTTCCGCTCCCAGGTCTTCCCGTCGCGGGAGACGTCCACGTTGAAGACGCTGCGGTTGCAGTCGGCAATCTTGGTGTTCTCCTGCCAGCCGAGGTAGTAGACGCCGGCGAACCGGTCGAACGTGGGCTTCGAATTGAGGCCGTTGGGCACGAAGGACCGTGGCTCACCGACCGTCCACGTCCTACCGTCCTTGCTCGTCGTGAAGTGGTAGTTGCCCTTGTCGTTGCGGCAGATCGCCATCCAGGTGCCGTCGGGGAGACGATTTACGGCCGATTCGCTGAGCTGCTCCACCTGCGGCTCGTTGTAGTGGCCGATCACCTCGAAGGTGACGAAATCGTCGAGCAGCACGGCCAGTGCATTCTGCTTGCCCTCGAAGTTGTTGAGCGCGACGGAGCGGCGGCCGTCGAACTCCTTGAACGAGTCGAAGATGTAGAGGCCGCGGTTGACCGCGGGCTTCGCGAAGCCCCGGGCCGCGGCGTCGGCGTGGAAGTGCCGCGGCTCCATGTCGAACGTGCCGGCGGCGGTCTTGAGCTTCGCCTTGTGGATCGTGTCGGCGAAGGCCTGCGTCCGCAGGTCGAAGTCGCGGTACCAGGTCACTGCCTGCTCCTTGGCCGGCTGGCTGCAGAAGTAGGTCCGCAGGGTGTGCTCGTCCTTGCGGATGATGCGGGGCACGAACATCTCGGCGTCGGGCAGCGTGACGTTCGCGAACGCCTGTCCCGCCTTCGCGAGCAGGTGCGTTTTCTCCACCGCCAGCGTCTTCAGGTTCACGACCGTGAGCACGCAGTACATCGCCTTCCCGGCGCCGTGGCCCGGCTCGATGTCGTTGTCGTGCTCGACGACGTAGGCCCGATCGCCCACGCACACGAATTCGGCGTCGTGCGCCCCCTTCACCTGCGGTGCCGAGATCCGCACGAGTCGCTCGAGCACCGCGTCGGCCGCGGCCTTCGGATTCCAGCCGGGCGGGAGGATCGTCGCGGCAGCGGCGGGGGAGGCACCGGGGATTGCATGGGCGGCCGGCCGCGGCGCGAGCGGCCGGCTGATGAGCATCTTCAATTTTGACTTGGGTCCAGTGAGCTGCTTCGCCAGCACGTCGGCCTCGGTGAACCGCGCGAGGAGAATCTCGCCGTCGGTGGCTCGATTGCGGTCGTAGGAAATAAAAATCGTGCCGTCGGGCGCCTGGAAGCCGTCGGGATAGGAGATGCCCTTCCGCTCGTCGAGCACGAGTCCGCCCTGCCAGGTCGCACCATCGTCGTCGGAGAGCCACGCGCTGAGCTTCACGCGGCCCTCGTGGGCGTCGATCCGGTCGCCGTGTTTCACGAGGAGCAATTTTCCGGAGATCAGCCTGCGGACGTGGAAGCGGGCATTCGGCTGGCGGATGCCGGGTGGCTCTGTGGACTCCGCCCAGGTGCGGCCACCGTCGGTCGAGGTGGACTGCATGATGCCCTTCGCGGTGCGGGCGAGCATCCAGAGCGACTTGTCGCGTCGCTCGACGATCATGTGCTCGTGCCAGTCGGGATTTGGAAACGTCGCCGCACCGCGCCGCTGCCAGGTCGCCCCCTTGTCTGTCGAGACGAAGACATTCGCGCCGCGGAGCGTGTCGAGCTCGGGGAAGAGGCCCTGGAACGGCCCGAACATGCCCCGTTCCGAGGGCTGCGTGCCGAGCCGCTGGTCGAGCGAGATCGGCAGCATCCACTCGCCCGTCGAGAGCACGGTGGGCTTGTTGAGCGTGACGCCGTGCCAGATGCGGCGCGGCGGCGACCAGGCGGGCTTCTCGGCGTCGGGGTTCTCGCAGA